>Ga0335081_10008871_pt1 | contig 16145 bp, 13 predicted proteins | sample Lox_Sample_35_FD_206713 | JGI IMG/M metagenome (GOLD analysis project Ga0335081, IMG submission 206713) | Soil microbial communities from Loxahatchee National Wildlife Refuge, Florida, United States - Lox_Sample_3.5 | ecosystem: Environmental > Terrestrial > Soil > Wetlands | place: USA... | reverse complement strand
GTACCGTCGGGGAGTGTGCCGTACCCCTCCATCAGCGTGGCCAGATAGTGCGCATGCGGATACACGGCGAGCACCGTGAGATCCAGAGGAACCCGGAAATCGTCGGTCACCAGAAAATCCTTATCCCCGGGTGGTATGTCGATCGCGCCGTCGTGCTCGAGTTGCACCAGCATTGGGAACTTGGTTTGTGGCTTGTCGGTAAAATACAGACCAATTTCGGGATTGATGATTTCGGGCTTCCCGGAGGGCCGCAGGTGCACGTTCAGAACGAGATCCATTCCCGGATCGGCCCGCCACGCCATGCCATCGGGCTCGACCACCGGTTCACTGCCCGGCTTCCAGGAAAGAAAATGGCTATCCGGATCGAAGCTGGCTTCCTGAACGGTCAGGTCCATTCCGGGAAAGCCCGATCCTGGCTTATCCTCGTGGTGCCGCGCTGAGCCGGAGCGATCAATGATGACATTGGCGTGATGGAAGATCCGCGCATTGCCAGGGCGCACCTCCATAGCCCGTACCCATTTTTGGGAAGTGATTGGCACGGGAATGACGAAGTTCCAGAACACTTCGGGTCCGTCGGCATAGAGGTGAAAGGGCTGGGCCACATGGAGAATCAGGTCAGGCGGGCCTAACTGCCATTCCGAGCTGAACTTCGGCGGTGCCGGAGCGTGCGCGGAGGAGCCTGGAAGCGCGCCCTCTTCCACCCACTGTTGAATCAATTGGATTTGCGCGTCGGTCAGCCGGCGCTCCTCAGCGAAATCGCCATAGCCTTTTTCCGGTTGCCAGGGTGGCATGAAACGACGTTTCGTCACGTCAGCGATTTGCGAGGCGTGTCGCCTGACGTCGTCATACGTGAGCAGCGAGAACGGCGCTGATTCTCCAGGCCGGTGGCAAGGGGCGCACTCCTTGTACACGATTGGTGCGATGTTCTTGTAAAAGCTGATCTTGGGCGCTGAGGGAGCGGCAAGAGCTCCGACTGCGGAAGCTAAAAGGAATATGGATGCACGTCCGAAACTCAAACTGCCAGTATATCCCCAGGATTCTAATCCGGTTCACGGATGGCGAGCACGCGATCGGCCTTCACGTTTTCCAAGATCTGGCGCTTGCCGCGAGGCCAGATAATTTCGATGCGATCCACCGTGGCAGATTTGCCCAACCCGAAATGCACAGGGACGAGGCTGGACGAAGCGTAACTGACGGCGCTGGTCATCTCATTGTACTGATTCCCAGCCCGGATGCGAGTTCCGATGCCGTCGCGGTTTCCGTGGGTTCCGGTGAGCTTGATGTCAATCCAGTGGTTCGGCTCAGGACTGACGTTGTGCCACAACTCTACAGGGCCTTCGAGGGACGAAACGACGACATCGATCTTTCCATCGCCATCAAAATCAGCGAACGCGCTGCCTCGATGCGCATTCGCTTCCGTGAAGCCCGCGTCCGAAGACGCGTCCGCGAAGGTTCCATTCCCCAGATTCACGAAAACCGTGTTGGGCTCCTTGTAGACCGCGGGCTCGAACAACTCGACGCGGTCGTTAACGTGGGAATTTGTAGTGAACAGGTCTTTCCAGCCGTCGTTATTGAAATCGAAGAAGCCCGTGCCCCACCCGCTGTGATGCAACGTGAGCCCGCTCAAGCGGCTGGCATAGGTGGCATCATCGAAGCCTCCGTTGCCGTGGTTGTGAAATAACGGGAAGGTCTCACGCGCCAGCGCGACGACAGAGATGTCGGGCCAGCCGTCGTTATCGTAATCGCGGAAGTCCGTGCCCATGCTCGCAACCGGCTTGCCATCGCCGCGCAGCGCCACACCGGCGACGAGCGCCACCTCTTCGAATGTGCCGTTGCCGCGGTTGTGGAAGAGGAAATTGGGCATGTTGTCGTTAGTGACAAAGACGTCCGTAAAGCCGTCATGGTCGTAGTCGGCGAATGCCACGCTCATACCGCGGCCTAGATAAGCGGCGATGCCGGCCTTTTCCGAGACGTCCTCAAATGTGCCGTCGCCGCGATTGTGATAGAGAGTGCTGGCCAAGCCATCGAAATACTTCGGGTGGCAGTAAATGCGGAGGTCGCGCCGGGGATCACCGCAGAAACGATTGTCGACAGGAGACCCGGGCGACCAATCGGAATAGTGGACGACCCACAAATCGAGAAGGCCGTCGTTATCATAGTCGAACCACCCTGCGGCGACGGCCCATGGACCGCTGCGGATGCCGGCCTTTGCGGTGACGTCTTCGAACTTTCCATTGCCCAGGTTGTGATAGAGGATGTTGCGATTGACGCCCGCGACGAAAAGGTCGGGACGGCCATCGTTGTCGTAATCGCCAGCGGCGGCGCCCATGGAATAACCGGCGCCCGCGACACCCGCTTCCGCGGTGACATCGCGAAACTTCATGCCGCCCTCGTTGTGATAGAGGCGGTTCCAGTATTGCGGCCCGGTTTTCTGAAGCGAAGGCAGTTCCGCGCCATTAGTGAAGAAGATGTCTGGGCGGCCATCGCCATCGTAGTCGAATGCAGCGACACCGCCGGCCATGGTCTCGATGAGGTGCTTCTGAGGCGTGGGGCAGTTGTGCAGAACAAAATCGATCCCTGATTTCTGAATCAGGTCTTCAAAACGGATGGAAGCTACGGCCGCTCCGGCTCCCGCCAAGCGGCAGGCAAGAATGGCGGACGCGAGCACCGCCGCGGCCCATGGAACCGTCCGGAACACCATGGAGTGATTGTAGCGTTCGCTTCCCCACTCGCCAGTTCACTCCGGATTCAACGGCTGCACACTTGCGGGCTGCTGAATGGGTCATTTTGGCCGCAGGAACAAGTGTGCGCCGTGCCGGAGCTGAGCGGGGTGACGGGGATGGCGATGGCGCTTGGCATCGCGGGGGGGGAGAGCGGGATGCCCAAGAGCTGGAAGGAATTAAGGCGACGACAAGTAGTGAGGCTGTTGCCGAAGAGCGCTATTCGACGCAAATGAAAAGATGCTTTCTGATTCCCTGGGTTCAGATGAAGCGCTTGTTCGTAGTCGTGCGCAGCCGCCAGGTAATCCCTTTCGCTTTCCAAAATCCCAGCGCGCATCAGGTAAGCCAGCCCTAGTAAGCTGTCCCGGCGATTCTGTTAGGCGTGATTCTGCGGGTGGGGTCGGTGTAGGTCCAGCGGAACGGCTGGGCTGATTTTGAGTAGGCACGGATATACTTGCGAAGCTTGTTGCCGAGATCGGCCACCGAAGTGAACACGCCGCGGGCGATTACGCCGCGCTGGATCTTGCCGAACCACAACTCCACTTGGTTCAGCCATGGCTGCGGCGTGGTGGTCGAGGAGGTGCCCCGGAGTGATGGCAAGCATCAGTCCACCTGGCTCGCCTTTAGTTGAGGTCCCCACAATTTCCCCCACAACGACCGGGAGTGCACGGGCGTCTCATCTGGTAAGATATTGATTTCACACCTTCGGGCGCGTAGCTCAGTTGGTTAGAGCGCCTGCTTCACACGCAGGAGGTCACAGGTTCGAGTCCTGTCGCGCCCACCACTGGTTTCAAGCACTGGCTCACGTTCACCCCCATCGTCGTCGGCCATGTCCACACGGATGTCCACATGCTGCCCGACTTGCCTGCCGATGTTGAAATAGACTGGTAGATCGATAAGGAAGCCATGTCAGAACCAACCAAAGAAGAACTACTGCGCAGGATCGCGGAACTGGAACAGCAGGTTCAGCGTAAGCCAACGGCTCTAGAATTCCGCGTCAGCGACAAGGGTGGAGTCAGCGTCTACCGCCTCGGACGTTTCCCGGTGACGCTTTACTACGAGCAATGGGTCCGGCTGTTGGACCATGCCGAAGAGTTGCGGGGATTCCTCGAAACCAATAAGGACAAGCTGAAACTCAAGGGGCAACGGGAAGCTGCGGGCGCGGGGGAATAGCGGATCGCACTTCACGCCCTCGTCCGGTTACGTCACAATCCACGTCACAAAATTCCTGGCGGAAGGGTTTCATGTAAAATGATCCGAGCACAGGAGCCACCACATGCAGAAGCCCGCAAGCTGCCGCAACACTGGTATCCATCACGTGGGATTACACGCGAAAGATCCGGCTGCCTCGGCAGAATTCTACCGGGACATCCTGGGGATGCAGATAGTGGGCGGAAGCGGTCCAGACCATCTCCTCGGAGCTAGCGCATTCTTATCCAGCCGCCCTGACCAGGAGTCGCACGAGATCGCCTTGTTCGCGAACCCCGTTTATGCCCACGTCGCCTTTAAAGTCTCCTCGCTGTCGGAACTGCGATCGTTCCACGCGCGGGTGCAGGAGAAGCAAGTGCCCATAAGATTTGCGTTCAACCACGGTGTGTCCTTTGCCTTCTATTTCGAAGATCCTGATGGACACATGATCGAGATCTACTGGCCGACGGGTGCGCTGGAATCCTACCGGCAGCCGTACATGGAGCCGCTCGACCTCACACAATCCGACGAGGTACTCTTGCAGCGGGTGGCTCGCGCATCAGCGTAAATTCCGATGCGGTGCCGGGGATTGCTGCGCAGCCCCGATCACGCCCGGCATTGGGTCCCTGGCAACAGACTAGAGTTGCTCGGCGCTGCGGGCGGCAGGCGCCTCGGCCTGGAGATACGCCATGCCCGCGGCTTCGTCCGCGGCAATCGGGATCACACTGCTCAGGCGCATGAGATCGAGCACCTCGCGCACACGCGGATTGGGTCCGGCAACCACAAAGCGGCCGCCCAGTGTGTTGGTGACGGACGTATAAACGCCCACCAGGAAGCCGATGCCGGTGGAGTCGATATACGGGACCTCGTGAAAATCGGCCAGCACTTTGCGCCGTCCGCTTTTCTTGATCTCGTCGGTCTTAGCCCGCAGGTAGTCCGCGTCCAGGCCGGTGGCGAACCGCCCCTGGGTGCGCAGAATGCAGACGTCGCCTTGATACTCGAAATCGATGTGCATACGGCGGTCTCCGTCCTTTGGTATCGTACTACATACATGCAATGTCCGTCGCGCAGCGTATCCTGATCGCCGACCATGACCCGGACATGCACCGGCTGCTTCTGGCGGCGCTCCAGACTCCCGGCCGCCGGATTGACAGCGTTCATGATGGCCAGGAAGCCCTCGACCGTCTGGCATCGGTCGCCTACGATCTGGTAGTCGCCGACCTGAGCGTCCCCGGCAATGGCCTCAGCCTGCTCCAGCGCGTCCGCGAACTGCGGCCCTCGGCCAAGGTGGTGGTCATCACCAGCGAAAGTACGCCCGAAAACGTCGTCACCTCGATCCGCGATCAGGCCTTTGCTTATTTCAGCAAACCCTTTGCAGTAAGTGCGGTGGCCGATATGGTGATCCGCGCGCTGCGCAGTGCGCCCTGTGAAGACGATATCCAGGTCGTCTCGGCGCGCCCCAACTGGTTGGGCCTGCGAGTGCGCTGCAAGATGGAGGCTGCCGACCGCATTGTGCAATTCCTACGCGAGCTCGCCAAAGATCTGCCGCAGACAGAGCGGGAAAACATCGCCAGCGCTTTTCGCGAGATTCTGGTGAATGCCATTGAGCACGGCGGGGGATCGGACCCCGAGAAGTGGGTGAGCATCACGTACATACGGACTGCGCGGGCTATCATTTACTTCGTGCGCGATCCAGGAAGCGGGTTCTCGTTTGAGGAGCTCTCCCACGCGGCGGTCTCCAACCCCGCCGATGCGCCTTTCGAGCACTCGGAGGTTCGCGATCGCCTGGGAATGCGTCCCGGGGGCTTCGGCATCATGCTGGCGCAGCACATGGCCGACGAACTGATCTACAACGAAGCCGGAAACGAGACGCTGCTGATCAAGTATCTGGCGTGAGCGGCTCAACCCCTCCTCTGCGCTACCCTGCCTTCTTCGTTCAGCAGTGCTGCACAGGCTCGGTGGGCGTCCTGGCTTCCATCGATTAGTAAGGCGATGTAGACTGGCGATCAAATGTCTTGGCGGTTCTTGTTTGTAGGATCGTAGCCACCATAGCCCAAGGCGCTGACTCGTCCGGGCCCTCGGCGCTTTACATAGTTTCACAGTTTTTCTCCGACAGTGGCGCACTGTTCTACTATCGGGTAATCGATGTGAGGTCAGATGGGGTGGGCTCACTGGTCCGTTGCGCCTATATAACACCGATGAACGTTTTTTGTGCTCGGTTGATTGTCCAGGCTGCAGAGACGAGGATCCGCGATATTTCTCCCGGCCAAATCACCTCAGGCAATAATCCCTGTGCAGTCAAACCGGGAACCCCCCATAGCGCTGAAGCAATACCGCTGGCGCGCGGGTGTGTTCGAGACGATTAGCTTTGGCATTGTTGCTCAGTGCGGCTCTTCATCCGTTGTTTTACAGCTTCCTATCGCCGAAAAAGTGAACCTGGATCGTCTGGGCCAAACTCATCCCGAGATCACCCGGCTTTGGGGCATGGCATCGGAAATCCTTTACAAAGCGTTCGGATCGAAGGACATATTTCATGACAACTCGGAAGAGGACAATCTGGTTCTACAGCGCGCTGGCAACAAGTTTGTACCTGAGTTGATTTCTGGCCGGTATGACCTCGGATTGCGAGCAGCCGTCAAAGGAAACGTGGGGACCTGGCGCTCTGCAAGCTTCCGATCGCTCTTGGACGGATATCGGGGGCCGATCAGCGCGACAATAGCTAACGCGGCTCCGCAGTTACTGAATGCGCAGGCATACCGCTTCAGTCAGTTCGTTGCTCCGAAGTATCCGCCTCTGGCGATGCAGGCACGAATCCAGGGCAAAGTCGAACTGCAACTTACACTGGAGCCGGCCACGGGCGAGGTTCTGGGCGCATGGGCCATCTCGGGCCATCCCCTCCTGAAACCAAGCGCGGTTGACGCCGCCAAGCAGTGGCGCTTTTCGCCGAACTCGTTTGACTCCGATACCGTGAACGTCTCTTTGGACTTCACGCTTCGTTGTCCCTAAGCGCCACTCCGAAACCCCAACCGCTCTGTGTTACCCTGCCTTCTTCATGCCTGAGTGGTCACCCGGATCGTGGCGCTCGAAACCGGCAGCGCAGCAGCCAGTGTACGCCTCCCCAGCGGAACTCGCATCGGCGGTCAGCCGCCTGGCCAGCCTTCCGCCGCTCGTGACCACCTGGGAAATCGAGCTTCTCAAGACTCAGCTCGCCGAGGCGGCGCGTGGCGAGCGATTCCTGTTGCAGGGCGGCGACTGCGCCGAGCAGTTCGATGAGTGCACCGCCGATGCCATCACCAACAAACTTAAAATCCTGCTGCAAATGAGCCTGGTGCTCGTGCAAGGCTGCAAGAAGCCCGTGATCCGCGTCGGCCGCTTCGCCGGCCAATACGCCAAGCCGCGCTCGGAAGATTTCGAAACGCGCAACGGCGCCACGCTCCCCAGTTATCGCGGCGATATTGTCAATCGCCCGGGATTCACCCAGGCGGACCGCGAGCCCGATCCTCAACTTCTTCTGCGCGCCTACGAGCGCTCGGCCTTGACTCTGAACTTTGTCCGCGCCCTGGTCAAAGGCGGATTCGCCGACCTTCACCACCCCGAGTACTGGGATCTCGATTTCGCCCAGCACTCCGAACTCGCGGATGAGTATCACAGCATGGCGCACCGCGTGGTCGAAGCCATGCACTTCATGGAGAATGTCGCCGGAGTGCGCGCCGGTGAAATGGGCTGGGTGGATTTCTTCACCAGCCACGAGGGTCTGCTTCTGGCCTACGAAGAGACGCAAACCCGCCATGTTCCCCGCCGCGAAGGCTGGTATAACCTGTCCACGCACTTTCCCTGGCTCGGGATGCGGACCGGCGATCCCGCCGGCGCTCATGCGGAATATTTCGGCGGCATCACCAATCCCATCGGTGTGAAGGTGGGTCCGGGGATGACAACCGATACGCTGGCACGCCTGCTCGACATGCTTCACCCGCACGATGAACCCGGCCGCCTGACCCTGATTCACCGCTTCGGCCGCCAGCAGATCCCCGATTGCCTGCCGCGCCTGATCGATGCCGTGCGCTCCTCCGGCAAGACCGTGCTCTGGTGTTGCGATCCCATGCATGGCAACACGCGTTTCACCGCCGACGGAACCAAGACCCGCCATTTTGACGACATCTTGAGTGAACTCGAACAGGCGTTCGCCATCCATCGCTCCTGTGGCAGCCGTCTGGGTGGTGTGCATTTCGAGCTGACCGGCGAGGACGTCACCGAGTGTCTCGGCGGCGCGCGCAATTTAAGCGACTCTGATTTAAAACGTGCCTACCGTTCCGAGGTCGATCCGCGTCTGAACTATGAGCAATCCCTGGAAATGGCCATGCTCATCGCCCGCATGATGGGTCCGGCGGGTGAAGCGTAGAAAAGCGGCACTTGTGAACACGCCGCGCGAACACTTGTTTCAGTACAATAGGAGATCCAAATTCCATAATGAAAGGTTTTGCATGAAAGTAGCCGCAGTCCTCGTAGCCTCCGTCTGCTATATCGGTTTGGCCTATGCGCAAGACGGCCACCCGCTGGTGGATGCAATGGTCAAGCATTATCAAGCGTCGAAGGAGCTAACCCTCGCGGTCGCCGAAGCCATGCCCGCCGAGAATTACTCCTTCAAAGCCACCGATGCCGAGATGAGTTTTGGCGAGCAGATGAACCACATCGCCGCCGCTAACGCGAATTACTGCGCCGCGGGCCTCGAAACCAAGAGCCCGCTCGGAAAACTCGACGACGCATCCAAAGCCGCGGCGGTGAAGAACATAAACACCGCCTTCGATTTCTGCATCGACGGCCTGAAGAAATTGACCGATGCCGGCCTCACGAAGGCAACCGGCACCGGTGCGCGGCAAGCCACCGTTTTCGAGCGGTTTTGGGGCGGATTTACGCACACGGCTCATCACCGTGGGCAGGCTGAAGTCTATTTGCGGCTGAAGGGAATCACGCCGCCGCAATACAAATTCTGAGGTGAACATGCGCAAACTCTCTATCGTGACGGCCCTGTTTGCAGCGCTCGCTGTTTCTGCCTTCGCCGAGATCGACGTCAAGGCAACCATCGTCAAGCATCTCAAAACATCCCGCGATTTCAGTCTGAAAGTCGCGGAGCAGATGCCGGATGCCGACTACAGTTTCAAGCTCACGCCGCCCCAAATGAGTTTTGCCGAGCAAATGGTGCACCTAGCGTCCTCCGGGGAATATTTCCTCTCACCCATGCTCGGGGAAAAACCAAAAGAGGCGAAGCCCGCATCCATGAACAAGGCGGATGTCATCGCCTTCATGAAAACCGCGTTCGATGCCACCATCGACAAAGTCTCGAAGCTGACGCCGGCACAGCTTGCGAAGACCTACGAGGGAGAAGGCGGCAAGCAGACAGGCTTTGATCTCCTTCTCGGTCTTCTCGATCACACCACGCACCATCGTGCTTCCGCCGAAATGTATCTGCGGGCCAAAGGCATCACGCCGGCCGAGTACCAGTTCTGAGGCGCGCCCATATGCTGGCGCGCTTACTGTGCTTCGCTGCCGCCGCGGCAACGGCATTCGCTGCCGAGGTTCCCTTGGCGGACGGCTGGACTTTGCAGTCCTCTTGCGAGGCGAAGGCTGCGGGTGCAGTGGTGTCCGTCCCTGGCTTCGCCACGCAAGGCTGGCACCACACTCAGGTCCCCTCTACCGTCGTCGCGGCGCTGGTGGCGGACAAGACCTACCCCGACCCTTTCTTCGGCATGAATCTCCGCTCCTTTCCTGGAATGGATTACCGCATCGGCGCGCTTTTCTCCAACATGGATATGCCGGAGAACAGCCCGTTCAAGTGCTCCTGGTGGTACCGCACCGAGTTCCCCACGCCCGCCAGCTACAACGCCAAGACCGCCTGGCTGCATTTTGACGGCATCAACTATCGCGCCAACATCTGGCTGAACGGCCAGAAACTCGCGGACCAGGCGGACATCGTAGGCCCCTTCCGCGCTTATGCGTTCGATGTCTCAAAGCAGCTGCATTCCGGCCAGCCAAACGCGCTTGCCGTCGAGGTGATCGCACCCGAGAAGGAAGCTCTCGCCATCACGTTCGTCGATTGGAATCCCGCGCCCCCCGACAAAGACATGGGGATCTGGAAAGACGTGTACCTCACCGACACCGGTTCCGTGTCGCTGCGCCATCCTTTCGTGAATACCAAGCTCGACAGCAGCTACAAAACCGCCGAGCTCGCGGTGAGCGCCGATCTGCACAACGAGTCCGGCACGCCCCTCGAAGGCGTCCTGAAAGCGGAAATCGCCCGAATCCGTGTGAGCCAGCCCGTTCAGCTCGCCGCCGGTGAAACGAAAACTGTCCATCTCGAACCACAGAAGCTCCAGAATCCGAAGTTGTGGTGGCCGTACCAGATGGGCGAGCCGAACCTTTACACGGCGCGTCTCGAATTCGAAACCGGCGGCCACACTTCCGATTCCGCAACTGTCCATTTCGGCATCCGCGAAGTGAAATCAGAAATGACCGACAAAGGCGCGCTGCTGTTCCGCGTGAATGGCAAGCGCGTCCTCCTGCGCGGCGCCGCCTGGACGCCCGACATGCTCTTGCGATGGTCGCCACACAAGGCCGAATCGGAACTCCGCTACGTCAAAGACATGGGTCTCAACACCATCCGCCTCGAAGGCAAGATGGAGCGCGAAGAGTTCTTCGACATGACCGATCGCATGGGCTTTCTGGTCATGCCCGGCTGGTGCTGCTGCGATTTCTGGGAGCGCTGGCGGCGCTGGAAGCCCGAGCACCACAAGATCGCGGCCGCTTCTCTCGAACATGAGTTGCGGCGCCTGCGCAATCACCCCAGCGTCTTTGTCTGGCTGTACGGAAGTGACGGCCCTCCGCCGGCCAACGTCGAGCAGATGTACCTCGACATCATCAAAGCCGCTGAGTGGCCCAATCCGACGATTTCCTCGGCCGCGGCGTTTCCCGCCAAAGTCACCGGACCATCCGGCGTGAAGATGACCGGCCCTTATGACTATGAGCCCCCCAACTACTGGCTCGTGGATAAAGAAGCCGGCGGTGCCTACGGATTGAACACTGAAACCAGCCCCGGTCCGGCCATTCCGCCCCTAGAGAGTCTGAAGCGTTTCATCCCGGCCGATCACCTCTGGCCCATCGATAGCGTTTGGAACTTCCACGCCGGCGGCGAGCGCTTCACCAAGATGACGGCCTATATCGAGGGCCTGGAAAAACGCTACGGCAAGCCCGCGACCCTCGAAGACTTCCTGCGCAAATCTCAAGCCATGGCCTACGAGGGCCAGCGCGCCATGTTCGAAGCCTACTCGCGCAACAAGTACACGTCTACAGGCGTGATCCAGTGGATGCTCGATAACGCATGGCCATCCCTCATCTGGCATCTCTATGACTACTATCTCGTGCCCGCGGGCGGCTACTACGGCACCAAGAAGTCTTGTGAGCTGGTGCACGTCCAGTATTCCTACGACGACAACTCGGTCGCCGTCGTCAACAGCAAATACGAGCCGGTCAGCGGACTGAACGTCAGCGCCAAAATCTACAGCGTGGATGCGGCCGAGAAATATTCCCACGCCGAGAAAGTGGATGCGCCCGCCGATGGCAGTGTTAAGGCGTTCGATCTGCCCGCTCCCGCCGAGCTGACCTATTTCCTCCGCCTCGAGCTCCATGACGCCGCAGGCAAGCTGGTCAGCGACAACTTTTACTGGCTGTCCTCAAAACCCGACGTCCTCGATTGGAAAGGCCGCAAAGACACGGCCTATACGCCGCAGGCGGATTTCGGCGACCTCACGGCCCTGAACCAACTGCCCCAATTGAAGCTGTCGGTGCACAAAACAATTCACAACGGATCCATGCAAGTCACCATAAAGAACCCCGGTAAGTCGCTGGCGTTCATGGTGCACCTGCGTCTCACCAAAGGCAAAGACGGCGAAGACGTCGTCCCCATTTTCTGGGACGACAACTATTTCTCGCTCCTGCCCGGCGAATCCCGCACGCTAACCGGCGGCTACGATCTTGACGCGCTCGATGGCAAGCAACCGGTCCTTGCCGTGGATGGCTGGAACGTCACGCCGTCCGAGAACTGATTCTCTTTTTGCCTTCTCGGCGTCTCTGCGTCTCGGCGGTGAAAAGTAGTTCTTCGATTTAGCCCAGCGAATCTGTGATATTAGTACCACGGCATTCATGGCTGAGCCGTTGCGAATGCGTTGGTCCCGTCTGGCTTTGGCCTCCCTGGCGATAGTCTTCGCCGCTTGCACCCTTCTCTACAACGCTCTTTGGCTGGTTGCGGTCCGGTGGACGCCGCGGGTGGAGCTGGGCTTCGATAACACACCGTCTCTCGAAGTTACAGGCATTCACCCGGGAAGCCCCGCCGAGAAAGCGGGGCTCCGATCTGGCGATCGCATACTGTCCATCGGCAAGACTTCTATGGTTAAGGAACCCTCGCTTTCCAACGCGTACGCCCCATACAAGCCGGGCGATTCCGTCCAAATCACCGTCGCGCGGCCTGGTAGTGCGAATCCGGTGGCACTTACTGGCGTGTTTCGTCGCCGCGTCACCTCCTTCGAAGGGGGTGGTGGGTTGCCAGAGATCCTGGCCCGGCAGGTTCGCCGCGCATCTCCCATACCCTTCGTCGTCGTGGGGCTGATCATTCTGTTTCTCCGCCTCGAAGATCCCATGGCCTGGCTCTTAGCCCTTCTGTTTGCGAGTTACACCAGTACCACCGGCTTCCCCGACTATTACGCTGTGCTGGCGCCCGCGGTATGGCCGTTCATCACTGCCTACGAGGCCCTCTTCTACGGCCTTTTCGCGCCGCTTTTCTATTGGTTCTTCGCCTGGTTTCCTCGCCGCTCGCCTTTGGATATCCGCGCTCCCTGGCTGAAATGGCTGGCGCTCGCAATCGGTTTGGGCATTGGTCTGCCTGGCCTGCGCACCGGCCACCTTCAGTTTCCCCGGCCCCTCACGAAACTGTTGGGTGCCGCTGTTTCGCAAGACATCATCCTGGTTTATGCGCTTGGATTCCTGACCCTGGGTCTCGTTTCCCTTGCGCTCAATTACCTCCGCGCCACTGATCCCGAAGCGCGCCGGAAGATCCGCGTGATTTTTTGGGGAAATTTGGTCGGCCTCGGGCCACGTCTTTTGGAAGTTGCCGCCCGCTCCTTTTTCGGTTTTCAGACGCCCGACTGGCTCGATGTCGCTCTCGTCGCTGTTGCGTTCCTGATTCCCCTGTCGATCGCGTATGCCGTGGTGAAGCATCGTGTGCTCGAGATCCCCGTGCTGCTGAAGCGGAGCGCCCGCTACGTACTCGTGCAGCGCGGCTTCACCATTCTCCTTTCGCTATCGAGCATCGGTTTGATGTTGCTGTTCGCCCTCTTGTTCCCGCGCTATCTACATGCCGCGGCCGAAGTCGCCCAGCCTTCCAGCATCGCTCTGGGAGCAATCTTTGGAACGGCGCTGCTGTGGGGCGGATCGCAGGTGCACCGGCAGGTGAGGGCCAGGATCGATCGCGCGTTCTTCCGCAGTGCCTATGACGCCCGCATGATCCTCGAGGACCTCGCCGAAGAAGCGCGCGCCGCCACCGATCGTGGACAGCTCGCTCATTTGCTCGAACGCCACATCAATGAGGCGCTACATCCCAGTTCTCTAACCGTCTATCTTCGTGGAAATGACGGTCAACTCGTTGCCGTGGCGGGTGCGCCACCGCCTCAGCTCAAAACCATTTCTGTCGAGCTGCCTATCCTGGCCCGCTTGGCGCGCCGCGGCCGTCCGTGGGAATTTCTCGTGGCTGGCGAAGACGGCGCCGAAGCCTCCGCGTTGGCGCCACTTCGTCCCGAGTGCCTGGTTCCCGTTCTTGGCCACGGCGGCCGCCTGGAAGGGCTGCTCGTGCTTGGCCCGCGCCTCTCTGAGGAGCCCTACTCCGGTGACGACAAGCGCCTGCTCGCCTCCGTCGCCGCGCAAGCGGGCACGGCTCACGAAAACATCCGACTGGCCGAGGAGATCGCCGAACGCATGGAGGCCGAGCGGCGCATCGCGCGCGAAATGGAGATCGCCAAAGATGTCCAGAGCCGGCTTCTTCCGCAGGCGCCGCCTGTGTTGAAAAATTTGGAATCCGCCGGACAGTGCATTCAGGCGCGCTCCGTAGGCGGCGATTACTACGATTTCCTCGATCTCGGCCCCGGCCGCGTCGGGTTCGTCCTGGCCGACGTTTCGGGAAAAGGCGTTCACGCCGCGCTGCTGATGGCCAATCTGCAAGCGCACCTGCGCAGTCAAAGCGGCATCGCACCCGATGATCCCGCCCGTTTGCTCGAACAGGTCAACCGCATGATGTGGAAGTCCACCGCGCCCCAGCACTACGCCACTCTCTTCTTCGCCAGCTATGACGACGCCACGCGCCGCCTGGCCTACGTCAACTGCGGTCACAATCCCCCGGTTCTCTTGCGGCAGGATGGCGCCTTGGAGCGTCTGCCGTCTACCGCCACTGTCATCGGCCTGTTCGAGCGATGGCAGTGCACTGTAACTCACGTTCAGCTCGCGCCAGGCGATCTGCTGGCCATCTTCAGCGACGGCGTGACGGAAGCGCTTCGCGGCGACGAAGAATTCGGCGAGGCGCGCCTGATTCAGGAATTGAAAGCGGCCAGCCGCCTCCCGGTCAACGAAATCATCACCGCCATCTTCACCCGCGTGCAACAGTTCAACACCGGACCCCAGTACGACGACCTCACCCTGCTCATCGCCCGCGCGCGTCCCTGATCCTGATATTCGCAGGGGCCGGGCACTGCCCGGTCCGATCTTCCCGAAGCGGACCGCGCGCGACGTAACATACAGTACAGATCGTTGTTTCCAACGGCGGGTGCAGCCATTACATTGGAGGACATTACATGCGAAGTAATATCGCGTTCTTAGCTTCCTTGCTCCTTGGGGCTTCAGGTGCTCGCGGGCAGGCTCCCAAAAGCGCGCCTGAGCCTGACGTTCTTGTCTTTACCGATGGCGAGAAGTTGATCGGCCACCTGGTGCGTTCTACAGGGGACAAGGTCACGTTCAAAAGTGACATGGCGGGTGAAGTCACTGTCGAATGGAAGAAGATTCAGGAGCTACACTCGTCCCAGAAATTCGCTGTGGTCCGAAAAGGCGTGCAACTCCATCGCAGCGAAGCCGCCGCGCAAATCCCGCGAGGAGCAATCGCCGTAAAGGACCAGAAGATCGAGGTGAACCCCGGCCCGCCGAGTTCCCCGCAGGCCATGTCTGTGACGGATGCGGCTTATGTTGTCGATGAAGCCAGTTTCGAGAAAGCACTGCATCGCCCGGGGCTCCTCGAAGACTGGAAAGGGTCGGTCACCGGGGGCGTGTCCCTCGTCGAGGCGACTCAGAATAGCACTACCTTCACAGGAGGAGTCGGCCTCGTGCGGGCAGTGCCCCAAGAGGGGTGGCTCGATCCGCGTAACCGCACCATCGTGGATTTCAGCGCGTCATACGGCAAAGTCACGCAGCCGAACACCCCAACCGTGAAGACCTCCATCTACCACGCGGATGCCGAGCGCGATGAATATTTTTCGGCACGGTTGTACGGTTTTGGTCAACTGGCCTACGATCACAATTTTTCCCAGGGCCTGGACCTCCAGCAATCGTACGGCGGCGGCATCGGCTGGACTGCCGTCAAGAGCGCGAAACAGGCGCTCGATGTCAAGGCCAGCATGAATTACATTAACCAGGAATTCCAGACCTCGGCGCTGAACCAAAACCTGATCGGCTCCACTTTTGCCGAGCGCTATTCCCGCACACTGCCCCATGGCATCCTGCTGGCTGAACAGCTTGCGGTCACGCCCGCGTGGAACAACACGCGCGCCTACTCGGCGGTTGCCGGCGCCGGCCTCACTCTGCCGGTCTACAAGCGGCTCAGCCTGGCGGTCAATTCACTGGACACGTTCCTGAATGATCCGCCGCCCGGATTTAAGAAGAACTCGTTCCAGTTCACAACCGGGGTGACCTATACACTACCCTGATCGGCATCCTTTCAACAGCGTCAGCGATGGTACACAATGAGCTGATGCGCGCATGGTTGATGGATTCCTACGAAGGCGTGGAAAAGCTCCTGTTGGGGGACATGCCCGATCCCCAGCCCGGCCCCGGCCAGGCCCTGCTTCAAATGAAATTCGCGGCCCTGAACCCCGCCGATGCTTTTCTCGCGCAGGGCATGTACCCTGCCAGGCCTGCGCTGCCCCACATTCTCGG
>Ga0335081_10008870_pt1 | contig 16146 bp, 12 predicted proteins | sample Lox_Sample_35_FD_206713 | JGI IMG/M metagenome (GOLD analysis project Ga0335081, IMG submission 206713) | Soil microbial communities from Loxahatchee National Wildlife Refuge, Florida, United States - Lox_Sample_3.5 | ecosystem: Environmental > Terrestrial > Soil > Wetlands | place: USA... | reverse complement strand
GACCAGCACCTGCGTTTTGAGGAGCCCGGTCCGGTGATGGAGCGCTTCGAACGCTGGATTGGCGCGAGCTCCAAGGGACGCCCGGTTCTTGTTTCGGACAACCTTGCATTCGACTGGCAGTGGGTAAACTGGTACTTCCACGCCTACCTCGGGCGAAACCCTTTTGGCTGGAGCGGTCGCCGAATCGGCGACCTGTACTGCGGGATGCTGAAGGACGGCTATGCGACGTGGAAGCACCTGCGCAGGACGCCGCACGACCACGACCCGGTGAACGATGCGAGGGGCAACGCGGAGGCGTTGTTGGCGATGATCGGCATGGGGCTCAAGCTACCTGTCCGCTGAGGCTCGTCGGGGTCGCTTGGCGGGTTGAAGCCGGACAATCGCTGGTGCGGGAACGCGGCGTCGCGCGCTTCTTTGCGAAAGACTGGCAGCTCATCCAGCGGGCCCGTCGGGGGGTGAGCCTGAGCCCCTTGTGCGCGAGCGAGCTCGCGGGCATCAGCCTTCCCTGTCTTGGAGGACAGCCGCTTGCTCCATCTTTCGGCCGGCCCGTCGCTCCGTGGGCGCCACTTCCCTTGCGGTTTGACGCGCTCCGTCGGTTGGCATCCTGCGCCGGCGTTGACTCCCCCTGAGGGGGCCCCGGTGGGGTCGCACCGTGGAAGGCTCGGGATCTGGGAGAACATTTGAAACGGAGACGAAGTGGTCTCGCAAGCGGCATGCGTTCTTGAGCAAGTTGAACCGATCGAGCACATGGCCGCGGCCTCGCAGGGCGATGAGGCGAGCTTTCTTGCTGTCGCGGAAGAGCAGCTCCAATGCATCAGCAAGGGCGCGCGCGTCCTTCTCGGGGACAAGCAGTCCGGTGCGGCCATTGCGCACCAGTTCTGGGATGCCCGAGACGCTGGTCGCCACGACGGGGACGGCGCAGGCCATGGCTTCCATGAGCGCGACCGGGATTCCGTCCATCATGCCCTTCTGCGTCACGACGCTTGCGAGGGCCATCGCGTCCGCCTCGGCGATGAGGGCGCGAATTCGGTCATGGGGCTGGTCTCCGAGAAGAGCCACGTGGTCCTCGAGCCCGGCAGCCACGATTTGCTCCTCGATCCCGCGTCGTGCTGGTCCGTCTCCGACGAGAGAGCAATGGAAAGGCAGTCCGCGTTCCTTGAGCAGCGCGCACGCGTCGATGAGCCAGCGGTGGCCCTTGTAGTCGCGCAAGGCGGCCACGCACGCGATCCGGAAGATGCCGTCCGGCACTCGGGGAGGGCGCTCCTCGAAGAGCTGGGGGTGTATGCCGCAGGGGATGACGACGACCTTGGTTGCCGCCGATGCTCCGAGCTGGCGTCGGATGAGCGAACGGTTGAAGCGCGAGATGGTGACGACGAACCGGGCGGCTTCGATCTTCTCGGCGAGCATGGTGCGGTCGAGGTACAGATCGTGGGCGTGCGCGGTGAAACTGTATCCGATGCCGGTGAGCTCGCGGATGACCAGTGCGGCCAGCGCAGGGTAGGTGGCCCAGTGCGCGTGGATGTGGCGGATGCCCTGTTCTTCCATGCGCCGCGCGAGGACAGCTGCGCGGGGGACGACGACGAGCGCTTTGAGCAAGAACTCGAGCGAGGGCGCGTTGCCGCGGAGGGCTTTCCCCCAAGCGCGCAGGTACCGTCGCGGGTGTCTGAGGAGCCAATGGCGCTGGGCCAGGCTGAACTCCAGGGACAGCGCTCGGTGATAGTGTACGCGCGCCGAAAGCTCTTCCGACCCGGGATGGCGCACCTTCCCGGCCTTCCCGAAGAGCGGGAAGATTTCGATATCGACGCCGAGCCGCTTGAGCGCCAGCATCTCGTGGAGGATGAAGGTCTCAGTCACCGCCGGATAGCGCGACATGAGGTAGGCAACGCGCGGCGCGAACGTGCCCATTGCGGTCACCTCAACCCGGTCGCCGGAGAGACGGTCGAAGGACTCAGCGTGCGCGCGGCCCGGCCAGTCAGGGCCATGTATCTGGCCAAGAAACGATCGGCCACCCGGTCGAGGTCGTGATGGGCGAGCACGTAAGCCCGGGCGGCGCGACCGCGCCGTGATGCGCCATCCGGGTCCCGCAACGTATGAACGATCGCCTCCGCCAGCGCCTCCGGATCCTCAGCCGGGACGAGGCGACCGGTGACCCCATCGTCGAGCACTTCCGCCGAGCCGCCCACGCTCGTTGCCACGACGGGCAGGGCGCAGCTCATCGCCTCGAGCAGCGCCACCGGCATGCCCTCCGTCCGCGAGGGAAGCGCCGCCGCATCGGCAGCGCGTGCGTGTGCGGCAAGGTCCTCCACCCCATCGAGGAAGGACACACTGGTCTGCACCCCAAGTGCGCGTGCCTGTTCGCGGAGTGCTCGGCTCTCATCTCCCCCGCCCACGATGCACAGCTGCGCCCGTGGCACCCCGGCGACGATGCGGGGCCATGCGGCGAGAAGCACGTCCACCCCCTTCTCCCTGGCGAGACGACCGCCAAAGAGGACGAGCGGCTCCCCTTCGGGATTGGGTAGGCCGAGCACCCGCCGGATCATCCGACGTTCCTCGCCCGAGGCCGGAAAGAAGCGGCGGGTGTCGACGCCATTCGCGATGTGCCAGATCGCTTCGGGAGGCGCGCCCGCACCGACGAGCTCGTCTCGGATGGTGCGGCTGACGGCCACGAAGGCGTCTGCCTGCGTCACGATGGCGCGCAACCGTTGGCGCCCGAGGCGCGAGGCCGAGAGCACCCCCACGTCGCCGATGCGACCGCATGCGTGTGGATTCACGATCAGTGGAAGACCGGTGAGCACCTTCGCTACCAGGCCGATGGTCGAGGCGGAAAGCAGTTGATGGGAATGGAGGAGGTCCAGCCGAGGCGCGAGGCGCCGGAGCGTTGGTAGTGCGCTCGCGATGAAGGCAGCGCTCCCAGCCGCGCCGCGCGCAACCGCGATGCCCACCCGGTGTACTCGGACGCCGTTCATTCGCTCGAAGGGGGGGAGTCCTTGCTGGATGCGGGTGACGACATGCACCTCGACCCCGCGCTGGGCGAGCTTTTGCCCCAGGCGCAGCGTGTGGCTCTGGATGCCGCCGACGAGCGGAGGAAAGACACTCGCCAGCATTGCGACCCCCAGCGGATGCTCCGTTGCCGCCCTCAAGGGTGCGATCGGCTCCGATCTTCGCTCGTTGCTCGCCGTCGCGTCACGCATGGTTGCCTCTCGCGCGGATAAACGTGGGCTCTCATCGCTGCCGCGGCCACGAGATGTCCCGAAAATCCATCGCCGGCGGTGAAGGAGTGTGCCGGTGCAGGAAGGGCTTGCGCGAAGGGCCGGCAATGCCATGAGAGGGGGTCGAGCGCGAAATCGTCGATGCAAAAGCATCGGGGCGGTAGGACGCCCCGTCCGAGTCATCCGCGTCAACGCCCTCGACGGATCGTTCGCCGGGGAGACGAGGCGGAACCATCAGCGGTCCCCTGGCGGATGCGAACCGACCTGTCTCTGGTGGCGGCGGAAGTGGTCATTGCGGGACAGGTCTCTTGGCGGGTGCTCCCGGGGTGAACCTGGACGGGTGGCATGCGGGCCCGCGTTGCAATCGTGGCCAGATTGATGCCCGTGAAGAGGCCCAGGCACCTTCGGGTGGTCGAATTCACGAACTGCTTTCGGGTCGGGGGAGGCGAGATGCAGGTCCTCGAGCTCCTCCGGCGGCTTCCCCCGGATTTCCAGATCTTCGTGCACGCGCTCGACGCGACCGGCCCACTGCTGGAACGGACGCGACAGCTCGGGTATGAGCCACTCATCCACGCGCTCGGTCCATCGCTCGTGCACCCCACCTCGCTCGCGGAGGTGGTTCGGCTCGCGCAGTGGCTCAAGACCGAGCGGATCGATCTCGTTCACGCACAGGACTTCTACTCCACACTCCTCGGTGTGCCAGCCGCCAGGCTGGCGGGTGTCCCGGTGGTAGTGAGCCGCCTCGACATGGTGCACTGGCACGGCAAGGCACGCCACGTGGCCCTGGCCGCCGCCACGCACGCGGCCCATGCCGTCATCGCCAACTGCGACGCCGTGCGCGATCTGGTCGTCCATCGGGACCGTGTGGCGCCGGAGCGGGTCGTCGTCATTCGGAACGGACTCGACATCGATCGCTTCGACTCCATCGCCAAGGGGCCACTGGCGGCGCCACTTCCGGACACCGGTGGTGCCCCCGTTGCCGCCCTGGTCGCGAACATGCACCATGAGGTGAAGCGGCAGGAGGACTTCCTCCTCGCCCTCACGGCGGCGCGCCGCGGGGTTCCGGCACTGAGGGCGTTCCTGGTCGGCGACGGCGTGCGGCGGCCCGCGCTCGAGCGAATGGCCAGCGATCTGGGCCTCTCCCAGGTGGCCTTCTTCCTCGGCGGTCGCCCGGATGTTCCGGCCGTGCTTGCCCGGTGCACGCTCGGCGTCCTCTGCTCGCTCCAGGAGGGCCTGTCGAACGCCGTCATGGAGGGCATGGCGGCAGGGCTCCCCATGGTGGTCACCGATGCGGGCGGAAACGCCGAACTCGTCAAGGACGGGGAACGGGGTCACGTGGTGGCAGCCCGAAGGCCCTTCGCCCTGGCGGAAGCGATGCTTCGCATGCTTGCGTGCCCCGAGGGTGCGCGGCGCATGGGCGCGGCGGCGCGGCGGTTCGTGGAGGCCGAGCTCACGCTGGATCGGATGATCCGCGAGCACGATCGGCTCTACCGCCTGCTTGCGAGCCGAACCGAGGGCGCGAGGGCTGCTTGAAGTGGCAGACCGTCGCCGCGGACTCGGGAGTCACGCGGGCATTGGTGGCTTGACCCGCCTTCGCGAAAGGAGCACGCGCAGGGGCCCTTTGGCGGAGGTGCCCATGCCGAAGAGGTGCACGAGGTAGCCGAGGCCGAAGGCGAGCGAGGCGAGACCGAGTGGCAGGATGCGACGTCCCAGGGTGCTATGGATCGCCGCGATGTCGAGGTCGGAGCAGAGGTGCAGCGCTCCCGCGCCCAGGGCGGCGAGTACCGCCGAGACGATGCAGGTTCGGAACAGCCGGTCCGGGATGAGATCGCGAAGGCGGAGGCCCTCGGTCGGGCTGGACAGCGCGCGGGGTAGGCGCGCAGCGAGGAATGCACGGCCCGCCATTTCGCTCGCGACATACGACACAGCCGCGCCCCGAAGACCATATCTCTCCACTGCCAGCCAGACGAGCGGGATGCTGACCAAGGCCTTGACGGCGTAGGAGGCCAAGATGTGGCGCGTCTCCCCGCGGCCGCGCAAGGCGGCATCCAGCGGAAAGACGCCCAGGGGCATCGTGAGCAAGCAGATGCGGAAGATGGGGGCCGAGGCCGCAAAGCGCGCTCCGAACGCTGCCGTGATGAAGGCCGGTGCCACCGCGAAGAAGAAGGCAAGCGGCGGGAGGATCAGCGCCGCCAGCCGGTCCACCGCGCCGCGAAACGCGGCCGCACTCTCGCCGCGGCGGCCGGCGCGCTCGAGTTCCCCCAGCTCCACCATGAGCACTTCACCGGTTGGAGTGTAGAAGAGCTCCACGAAGGGCAGCTCGAAGCAGCCGACCGCGTAGATGGCGAACAAGCTCGGGCCGACCGCGTGGGCGACGATGAACTGATGCGCGTACTGCTGAGGGATGGCGAGTAGGATGGCCATGCCGAACGGCAGCGCATAGGCGAGTTGCTTGCGGAAGAGGCGGAGACTGAAGAGAGCGCCGGGGCGGCTCGCGAACAGGAACGCCCAGACCAGGACGAGCCGCATGGCCGCCCAGCCCACCATTGCCGCCATCATCCCGTGCAAGCCACGTCCGGCGAGCGCTGGCAGCACCAGCGCGGCCGCGCGAAGGCCATCGGAGACGAGGCAGACCACCGCGGCAGCGCGCGTTCTTCCTTGTGAGGTGATGGAGGTTTCGAGGGGGGACGCCGCCACGAGGAGCCCGCAATAGATCGCCAACTCGAAGCGATGCGCGAGGAGCCCTGGTGTGGAGAGGGCAGAGGCCAGAGCGGGCCCCGAGGCCCAAAACGCCAGTCCGCCCAACGCTCCGGCCACGAGCATGAAGCCGAGCGTTTGGCCGAAATAGGCGCGCGGTTCCTTTGCCCTTGGGACGAAGAAGTAGAGACTCTGAGTGATTCCGCAGGGCAGGATGGAGGCAGCCGTCAAGGCGAGAAGGAAGATGAGCTTGTAGGTGCCGTACTCTGCCTGGGGCATCGTTCGCGCGAGCACGAGCGGGATGGCGAGTGTGAGACACGCAGAGGCGAGCCGCGCAGCGATGAGTGGTCCGGCGCGACCAAAGAGTGAGGTGGGGGTGGGCACGGGAGTTCGGATCGCTGCCCGAGCAACCTGACCACGCTCGCCAGATCGAACAAGGACAGGCCGCGCAGGGGGCTTCTCGCAGCCCGAGGGTGAGGGACCTCGTCGGACCCCGACTCGCACCCTGCCACCAAGAGCGGGCACGTTCCCCCACGGTGAGCCGCGAGGGTCGGGCATCTCGTGGCCGGCTCCTCTGCCAAGGCGTCTCGCTTGGGGTCTGGGGCGGCGAACCGCGGCCAGACGGGGTGCGAGGGGATAGCTTTCATTGAGGCGGCGGAGGGGAGAAAAATGCGCCGTTCCGAGTTTCGAAAGAATTGGGCTGTTGTGCCCCTACTCGTACTCCTTGTCGGTGGGTGTGCTGCGCCCACGGCCTCCCTGGGGGCCGGAACACCGGCGAGCTCGCACGCTTCGCCCCTCACCGTCGCTCGCGCCTTCTACGGCGCCCTGCACGGCGGGGATGCCGAGGGCGCGGCCAAGCTTCTGGCGACGCCCAATGCGCGGACCGCTACCAATGCATTCGTCACCCTGTCCAGGGCCTATCGAGACCTGGAGAAGGCGGTGGGCGAGCGCTTTGGGGCCGAGGCGACCCACGCTGTGGGCTATGGCGATGGCGTGGCGGCCGAGGAGGAGGCGCTGCGCCGCGCGAGCGAGGAGATCTCGGGAGACGAGGCGGTGGTGACGGCTGGCAACCGCACCCTCGCTACGCTGCGACGGATCGACGGGACGTGGCGCGTCTTGCTGAGCGACTCGTTGTCCACTTCGGACGGGCTCGTGGAGCTCGCCCAGGAGGCGGTCGCAACTCAGAAAGCTGCTGCGCGGGTGGCCCCTGCGGTTCGCCAGGGCTTCTTCAACGGTCCGGAAGATGCGCTCGAGGCGTTTCGCAACGACGTCGCGTCCAGTTTGGTGGGCCAGCAGGATCTCGGCGAGGCGGAGCCCCCAGGCTTCGTCTCGATTTGACCGGCACGCGCGACAGGCCCGCTGTTCAGGGCGGGGAAGGATAGCGCCTGCGGGGGAGCGGGGCTCGGGATGCTCCCGATCGCCTCTCTCATGTCAATCCCAGCCCGCTCGCAGGTTCATGCATGCCGCCCGTCGCAGCAGCTGCCGCTGCGGCATTGCGGGCATCGAGCGTGTCGTCGGTTTTCAAAGAGCCACAACACCATGGAGATGACCACCGACCTCTGACACGCTCGCCGCCACCGTTCCTCCCGACGCCAAGGCGCGGGCTTCCCGGTGGCAATTCCGGGTGAAGTGATCGATGCCGTCATGTCGCCAGCAACCCACCGTTGCTGTTCGCGTCGCGGCCGGAGAGGAAGCCCGCGTGGTCCGGAGGGCGTGGGCGAGGTCTCGATCATTGGGGCCCCGATCGTTCCCCGATCTTCGTTGCCAAGTGTCGTCGACTGCAAAAATTCTGTCTGCGTTGAGCCAACCATTCCGAGGTGCGACGGTAGAGACGGCGGGCGGAAAAGACCCGTAAGTGCTGCCGGCAGCCTCCGCTGCTCCGGCTGCATGCCAGCGGGGCGGGGAGCAGTCGTCCCGAGGGGGACTCCGCCGCCCGCAGGGCCCCGGGGCTGCTCCGCGGTTCCGAAAGTGTAGAATCGCCGTGCAACGCGGGCACGCAACGGAATAAGCGGTCATGGCCACCGGTCCTTCCGTCGCTTGAAGGCGCGGGTTTCCCCGATGACGTTTCGGGTGAAGGCGGGAATCTCGAGGCACGAAAATGACCACTGTCGTCAACATACAGGGGCAAATCGTGCCTCCCGCGGAAGCGGCAGTCTCGGTCTTCGATCGCGGCTTCCTGTATGGCGACAGCGTGTACGAGGTGGTGCGCACGTACCGCCAGGAGCCCTTTGAGCTGGAACGCCACTTGGCGCGGCTGGATCGCTCGGCTGCTCGGCTGGGCCTTGGGTTGCCGTGGGACGGGCGGCGCACCCGCGAGGAGATTCTGCGCACGCTTGCAGCCTCGCAAGGGGAGGATCCTCCGGAGGAGGGCACTGCTCCCTGGAATGCCGGACAACGTTCCCTGCGCGTCATCATGACGCGCGGGTGCGGTGAGCTGGAACTCGACCCGGCGTCGGCACGAGATCCGCTGGCGATCGTCATGGCAAGCCCATTGCGTGCGCCGAAGCAAGTCTCGTACCGGGAGGGGGTTGCCTGCCGGATCGTGGGGGTTCGCCACGGTGCCAAGGGGGATGCCGACACCACGGCCAAGACGGGGGCGCACCTCTCGAACGTCCTTGCCACACGCGAGGCTCGGCTCCTGGGGGCGCACGAAGCCTTCTTGCTCGATCGCGAGGGCTTGGTGACCGAGGGAGCATCGTCCAACGTGTTTCTTGTTCGCGGTGGGCGGATTCTGACGCCGCCGCTTGCCGTCGGCATCCTGGAAGGTGTGACGCGCGGGATCGTGATCGAGCTCGCTCGCGAGGCCGGTATCGAGGTGGGCGAGGGATCGCTGCGAGTGGAGGACCTCACCGCGGCCGACGAGATCTTCATCACCTCGACTGCCCGCGAGGTGCTCCCTGTCACCACCCTCGACGGTCGGGTGGTACGGTCGGGGCAGGTGGGGGAAGTGACTACCCGCCTTCACGCGCTGTTCCGAGCTCGTGCAGATGGAGCGTCGCGGGCGAGGTAATCTTTGGCGACCCATGCGTGCCCTTCGCGCGACGCTCGCCCTCCTTCTTTCTTTCTCGTCGTCGCCACATGCCGCCGATCCTCGGGTCGAGCGCGCCATGGCGGGGCTCAAGGACAGCTCGCTCAAGGTGCGGGTGAGGGCCGCCTCTGTCCTGGCCCAGCACGGTTCTCGCGAGGGGGTGCCGCTCTTGTGCAAGGTGCTCTCGGACGACGATGCGGTGGCGGTGCGGGTGGCGGCCGCGAGCGCGCTCGGGCGCATCGGGGGCGCCGAGGCGGTGCCGTTGCTGCGTGACGCGAGCGCGCACGATCCGAATCGAGCCGTGCGCGCTGCCGCTTCCCGGGCGCTCGCTCGGATCCTGAAGGGCGCTCGCACGGTATGCGTGGAAGACGTGCAGGGCGACGTGGGCGACCAGAGCGCTCGGGTGAGGCTGCGCGATGCGCTGGCCGCCCAGCTGGAGCGGCACGGGTTTGCGGTGGTGCCCGAGGGTGAGGATGTCAGGTACCGGCTGAAGCCCTTTGCGCTCTTGCTCGAGGAGGAGAAAACCGGAGCGTCCTGGCGCATCGAGGTGAAAGCATCCCTCGTGGCCCTCGACTCCCGGGGACGCATCGCCGCCATGGTCGAGGGTGGCGCGCGGGCCAGGTCGGCGCGAGGTTCTGCTCCTCCCCAGCTCTTGGATCAGGCTCTCGACGCCGCCGCGCGCAGCCTGTCCGAGGACCTGGCTCGACGGCTGCTGGAGCGCCAATGACCCTCTCGTGAAATACCCGCCATGACAGACCCAGAGACCAACGCTGCTCCGGCGACGCCGACCTCGCACCGCAAGGCGCGCAACCTCGTTCTCGACCCTTCGCTGCAGCTGCGGCTAGGTGCCTACCTGGTTGCGATCGCGACGACCCTTTCGCTCGCCTTCGGCTGGCAGGTCTGGCGCGCCAGCGCCGAGGCGAGCAAGGTCGCCGCGCTCGGGGATCCGCGTTCCGATGAGGTAGTCGCGGCCATGCTGGCAGGCGAGGATCGCTCCCGCATGCTCTGGATGGGCGCGATCGTGGCCGGCGTCTCGCTGTGTCTCCTGTTCCTGGCGGTGGCGACCACCCACCGCATAGCGGGCCCTGCGTGGGAGCTCGCCCGCGTCTGTCGCTCGGTGGCGGCGGGTTCGCTCGGGCGCCCCCGATCGCTCAGGCGCGGCGACTTTCTCGTCGGGCTCGCGAGCGAGGTGAGAACGATGGTCGAATCGCTTCGGGCTCAGGAAGAAACGGAGAAGATCTGGCTGGAGGAGGCGGCGCGCGCCATCGCGACCTCGCCAGACCAAGCGAGAAGGATGCTGGAAGAGCTCGCGGCGGAGAAGGGACGGAGACTCGAATCATGAGCGGCCGCCTGCGTCATCTTGCGGCAGGGCTCGCGTCCTTGGCCGCAGCACTCGCCAGCGCCGAGTCGCGGGATCTTCGTCCACCCGCACCGAGGTCGGGGACGGTCGAGGTCGAGACGACGTCGCCGCTTCCTCAGCCCGACCAGGTGGAGCAACCCACGTGGCGGGAGCCGGACGATCCGCTCGAGCTTCTCTGGGGCCACCGGCTCAACTTCGCCGCCGGGGGGGCGCCGCTCGTCACCATTCGGCTCATGGAAGGGCAGGAGGAGGTCTCCTTCCGATCGCGTTCGCGAGCGCGCCTCCGCCCGCGAGGGAGCGCCGCCGTCGAGATTCCGGCCGGAGATACGTTTCGCGTTCGCCTGAAGGACGCGCTTCCGGCGGCGCTTGCGCACTATCCTCTCCTTGGAGAAGCGTTCTATGCGGATCGGGACCGGCTCGCCGAGGTCCGTCGCGTCTGGGAACGGCGCGGCGTCAAGGTCCTTCAACGCTTCACCGGTGGTGTCTACGGGATCGAGGGCCATGTGGTGGACAACCGGCGCGCCGTCTTGCTCGCCGACGGCGACGGCAGCGAGCGCTTCGTCCGGAATTTCGCGGAGGAGGCGCTCGCGCGGTACGGGGATCGGACCCAGGTCTTCACGGAGGTGGTGCAACGTCCCTCGGGTCGCCTCGAGGTCTTCGACGGGGTCGGTACCTCGATCGCTCTTGGCGATGCCCTTGTGTCACTCGAAGTGGATGGCGGCGGGACATTCACGCTTGGCCGGGTGGAGCACGACGTCGGGTATCGAGCGCACGGCTACGAGGATCGCCTCTATCGCGGCCGGCTCATCGTCACGCTCGATTCCTCCGGTCGCCTCGCAGCCGTTCTCGCGATCTCGCTCGAGGAGCTCTTGCGCGGGCTCGTTCCGAGCGAGATCCCGGCCGGATCGCCCCGAGAAGCGCTGAAGGCGCAGGCGGTGACCGCCCGGTCCAACGTCCTTGCCCAGATCGGTACCCGTCACCTCACCGATCCCTACGTGCTCTGCAGCGAGGTGCACTGCCAAGCCTACCGCGGGGAGATGGCTCAGGCGGCCTCGACCGACCTGGCTGTTCGTGAAACAAGGGGCGAGGCGCTCTTCGGACGGGCAGACCGGGCGCTCGTCGATGCCGTCTATTCGGCGCTGTGCGGCGGCCACGGCGAGGACAACGATGCGGTGTGGCCGACGCTTCCCGACCAGAGCCTGCGCGGCAGGCCCGATCTGCCGGCGGAGGAGGTGGTGCCCTGGCAGGGCGCTGGGCTCAAGGACGAAACCAAGTTGCGCGCGTTCCTTGCGGCGGCACCTCGCGCCTGGTGCGCCCGGGCGCAAGGGGCGCCGAGGGAGAAGTACCGGTGGCAGCGCCGGATCGCGCTGCCCGAGATGGACGCCCTCGTCGCCGCGCTCGGGGTGGGCCGCGTGCGCCACCTCGACGTGACGAGGCGCGGCGCCTCGGGACGGGCCCTCTCGCTCGCGGTGAGCGGGGACTCGGGCAGTAGCGTGGTCGAGGGGGAGCTGCGTATTCGCCGTCTCCTCGGCAACCTCCCGAGTGCAATGTTCGTCGTGGATCGCGAGGGCGGCGCATTTGTCCTGCGCGGAGGCGGTTGGGGACATGGAGCGGGCATGTGCCAGTGGGGGGCCATCGGGCGCGCCCAGGCCGGTCAGGACTATCGCCAGATCCTGCGCTCCTACTACGCTGGTGCAGAGGTCGCGCGGGTCTACTGATGCTGAGGGGCGGGCCTTGCCATCCCCCGACGGCGCGACCCCGGAGGGCCAGGGCGTCACTCTCTGGCAACCGGTCGAGCGAGCGGATCGGCGTGGGACGCGATTGGGCACGTGCCGCTCAAGGGAAGAGAACGCAGCTTCTCCGGTGCGGTAATGGCTTCGCGTCCGGTGGCACTTCGGGGACGCGAAGCCTGCGAAGCGCAGGCGCGGTCCTGCGCCCCGTTCCGTGCGTAGCCGGCTTGGAGGAAGGCGATGGATCGGAACGCCACCATTCTCGTGGTCGAAGACGACGCGGGTGCCCGATCTGCACTCTGCGAGTATCTCTCCGCCGCCGGATATCGGGTGAGGGCCGCTGCCAGCGGAGGAGAAGGGCTTGCTGCATGGATCGGCCGACGTGGATGCGGTGTTGCTCGACCTGGTCCTGCCGGACCTGGACGGCTTTGAGCTCATGCGCCGGTATCGCGAAGCAGAGGGTAGGGCTCCGGTGGTTGTCCTGTCCGGCCTCTCGGAGGCCGAGAACGTGGTGAGGGCGATGAAGTCCGGGGCCGTCGACTACCTGCCGAAGCCGTTCAATTCCTCGGAACTCGATCTCGTGCTGCGCAGGACGCTGGAGGGCCGGGCGGCTGCGGCGATGGGGTTGCGGCCAGCGGTCGACGCGGCGCCCAGCGAGCCGGAGAGCAGCCCCGGACCGGTCACCACGTCGATGGCGATGGAGCGCGTTTGGGAGCTCACCCAGCGCGTCGCGGACACCGATGTTCCGGTGCTCCTCGTGGGCGAAAGCGGCGTGGGCAAGGACGTGGTCGCCCGCCGCATCCACGGCTCGAGCCATCGTGCCGAACGCCCGTTCGTGAAGATCAACTGCGCGGCGCTTCCCGGAGAGCTCCTGGAGAGCGAGCTCTTCGGCCACGAGAAGGGGGCATTCACTGGAGCCCACGCCGAGAAGCCCGGCAAGTTCGAGCTGGCGCACCATGGCACCATCTTCCTCGACGAGATCGGCGAGATGGATACGCGCCTGCAGGCGAAGCTCCTCCAGGTGCTCCAGGACGAGGAATTCTACCGGGTCGGCGGCAAGCGCTCACTCCGCGTCGACGCCCGCGTCGTGGTTGCTACGAATCGGGACCTCGAGAGCGAGATCGCGAACGGCCGCTTCCGGGAGGATCTCTACTATCGACTGAATGTCGTGACCATCCGCGTGCCCCCGCTGCGCGAGCGCAAGGAGGATATCGCCCCGCTGGCGCACCACTTCGTCGAGAAGTACCTACGGCGCTACCGGGGAGGGCTTGACCGCATCCCCGACGAGGTGATGGAACGGTTTCACGCCTACGACTGGCCAGGCAACGTGCGCGAGCTCGAGAACCTGGTGCGGCGCCTGGTCGTGCTGAAGGAGCCCTCGATGGTGCTCGGGGAACTCGCCTTGGCGGGTCGTCCCGCTGCCGGCGGGCGGGTTCCATCCCTGGCCGGGGCGGATTCGGCGCGCGGTCTGCCGGAGCCCCAGCTCGAAGATGCGCCGCTCAAGGAGGTGGGCAGACGCGCCGCGCGCATCGCGGAGCGCGAGGCGATCCTGAGGGCCCTCATCCGCAGCGGCTGGAACAAGCGCAGGGCTGCCAAGCGCCTGCAAATCAGCTACAAGGCGCTGCTGTACAAGATCAAGGACTGCGAGATCGTCGATCCACGCAACGCCGCGATGATCGAATGACCGGGCCGGTCTTCTCTCGATAGCGCTGGGCACTTCGCGGCGCCGTTCACGATCCCCCCGGCGCGCGACACCGCTCCCGCCGCGCGCGCATGCGCTGCGGAGTCGGCGCGTTCCTCACCGGGCGGCCGTCGACCGCGCCACGGGCGCCGTCGACTCCTGGCCCTCGGTGCGGGTCGGCACTTGTGTGGGCGGGGAACTTGGCGCGCGTCCACTCACGAGATAGAGCGTCGCCCCGAGCGCGAGCAATACCAACGGCTCCACGAACGGCTCTGGAAAGAGGTGGCAGATGCCGCAACCCACCGCGAACAGCCCGACCGTCCACGCCACTACCCGTATCATGTGCCACCTCTTCGGTTGCCTCGATTCCAGTCCTCACAAGCTCATGTCGAGCGCGCTGCTGAGCAACGCCGCGACAAGACCCCACGCGAGAAACGGGGTGCCCCTCGCGCGGAAGCGCATTTCACCGTCGTTCGGCCGGAGAGCGAGCGCCGCCGTCCCTGCCGTGCCTTCCTCCGCGCCCATCCGTGATGCGGGACGCCCTGCCGCCACCCCTTGCGGTTCGGTGGCACGCAGCGTGCCTGAGACGTGCGCCGCTGCCGGTCGGGCGGTTCTCCCCGGCAGGAGGTGAAGTGGACATGCGTCGAACGAGTTCCGTCTTGTGGCTTCTTGCACTGGCTTGCTCCAGCATTGCCAGGGGCGAACGCGTCGCGGCTCGCCCACCCTCCGAGTACCGGATCGGCAGCGAGGACGTGCTCGAGATCGTCGTCTGGCACGAACCCGAGCTCAGCCGAGCCATGCCGGTTCGTCCCGACGGATTCATTTCCCTGCCCCTTGCTGGCGAGGTCGAGGCGGCTGGAAAGACCCCCGATGAGCTCCGCCGGCAGCTGACCAGGGCCTTTGCGCCGTATGTGAAGGACGTGTCGGTGGCGGTGCTCGTGCGCGAGATCAACGGGGCGCGGTACTCCGTGATGGGCGAGGTGGCACACGCGGGTACCTTTCCCCTCCGGGGATCGATCTCGGTAGCCCAGGCGCTTGCCACGGCGGGGGGGTTGAACGAGTTCGCGGGCGACGAGGTCGTGCTCCTGCGCCAGAAGGGCAACGGGACGACGGAGCGACATAAACTATCGGTGAAAGAACTGGTGCGGGGGGACGCGGGCGGCGCTCTGTGGCTGGTGGCCGGTGACGTCCTCTACGTTCCGTAGGCCAGGGCGGCTGTGCGACTCGAGGGTCCTGGGGAACGCGGCAAGTTCACGAGGGTTTTGATTTCGCGATGGCAACTCGCGGACAATTGTCTGACCGTCATTTGCCCTTTTGGCGCGGCGAGGGCAGTGTCGGACTTCCGGGCGCGGCGGCCATCGTCGCTGCCATCCTGTGTACGAGCGTGCCGGCTGCGGCGACCGTGCAGGTGGACCCGGTCGCTCGCCTCACGGTGGAGGGGGGCTACGACTCCAACGCCCTGTACAACGGCCGAGGCGGCGATATGTCGAGGGTCTCGCCCGATCTTGGAATCGAGGCTCGCGACCATACATGGCGACTGAACCTTCTCGCTGGCGGGGATCTGCTCATGTACGAGCAGAACTCGAACAGCCCCATCTGGAATGAGCGCGGAAGCCTCGTCTACCATTCACAGTTCGCCCCCCGCCTCATGGCCGACGCGAAGCTCAATGCGACCTACGCATCCGACCCCATCGGGCTCGCGAAGCTGGGGATCTTCAGCCAGCAGGGGGCCTTCGTCGCCACTGGTGGCGCGCGCGTCGCGTGGCGGATCGACCCCTTCTGGAAGGCGACCGGCACCTTCGACGAGAGCCTGGTCCGTTTCAATGACGGGACGGGGGCCGCCTCCCATGTGCCGGGGCTGGAGGTCACGCGGGCTCTGAGCGAGCGGCTGGAAGTCGGCGGCATCTACCGCTTCGACGTCTTCGACACGCTCGGGGGCCCGGTCCAGACCTCACTCGCGAACGAGCTCTTCTCGGTGGCCCGCTACCGGTTCAGCCATCACGGCACGCTCGAGGGCCAGGTCGGCTCGGCGCTATGGAGATCATTCACCGGTAGCACGTCAGTCTTGCCCGAGGCGGCGTTGCAGTTGATGGTCGACGAGGAACGGCTCCGGAGGGAGGTCAGGGTGACGCTTCGCCACGGGGTAGGCCTCGGCCTGCTTGCCGCCCCCGGTCTCTTCGATACCGCCGAGGTTGCGCTCACGACGAGGCTGAGTCGGCGGATCGAGTTTCATGTCGATGGCGGCTTGTGGCGGAGCGGGGATATCCCGTGGGGCGCGAATGGCGTGACCGGCTACGGGATGGAGGGGGAAGTCGCCTGGCTGTTCGCTTCCGGCTTTCGGTTGGGTCTGGCTGCCTCTCGCTTTGCGCGTGCCGATTCGACCGTGACCACATTCAATCGCAACACCGTGGGGCTCCGCTTTGGCTGGGAGCTTCCTCATC
>Ga0335081_10008869_pt1 | contig 16147 bp, 13 predicted proteins | sample Lox_Sample_35_FD_206713 | JGI IMG/M metagenome (GOLD analysis project Ga0335081, IMG submission 206713) | Soil microbial communities from Loxahatchee National Wildlife Refuge, Florida, United States - Lox_Sample_3.5 | ecosystem: Environmental > Terrestrial > Soil > Wetlands | place: USA... | reverse complement strand
GCGTTGAGGGCGACATAGAGCGCGAGCACGACGAGCGTTCCGCTGATGAGCGCGCGCGGCAGGCTGCGGTGCGGATCGCGCACCTCGCCCGCGATATAGGTTGCGGCGTTCCAGCCCGAATAGGAATACATCACGAAGACCAGGCTGATCGCGAACGGCGCGCCGGCGACATCGGCGAGATCGCGCGCGGACGGCGCGAACGAGATCGGCTGCGGGCTCGCGAAGGTGAAGCCGGCGGCGAGGAACGCCATGATGAGCGCGAGCTTGAGGACGGTCCACACGTTGTGAAACACGCTGCCGTAGCGGACACCGCGCAGATGCACGAGCGCGACAAGCCAAGCGGCGGCGAGGCCGAGGACGAGCTCCCACGTCACCGCGAACCGAAGCGGCAGCGGCCAATGTGTGCTGATCTCGAACGCCGCCGGCGGCAGGGCCGGCACGGCGGAGCGGAAATATGCGCCGAACGCCATGGCGGCGAGCGCGATCGGCGCCGCAAATCCGACCGTCGCGGACAGCCAGCCGGCGAGGAAACCGAGCGCCGGATGGTAGGCGCGGGCCAGAAAGTTGTATTCGCCGCTCGAGCGCGGGAACATGCCGGCAAGCTCGCTGTAGGCGGCGGCACCGCACAGCGCCACGATCCCGCCCACGACCCACAGCAGCAGCAGCGCGAAGCCCGACGTGATGTCCTTGACCTGAAAGCCGAGGCTGGTGAAGACGCCGACACCCACCATGTCGGCGACGACGATCGCCGTGGCGGTCGCCGTCGACACCGTCGGGCGGACGACGCTGCTCGCGCTCGCGGTCGTCATGATGGGACCCCCACGCCCCCCGGCATGCATGCCTCCCGTAGTACAGGGTGGAGATCCTTTCTTTTCAACTGGTTTTGCGGCTTTTCCCCGCCCAAAACGTGGTCCCAGCGCAGCGTTGCCGACGCCTTGCGGCGCGCATGTTGCGATGTGCTTCAAGGCGTGCGCTGCGGTTCCGTCGCGCGTCGCTCCGACGGTTGCCCCAATGCGGCCGACGGGCAGGGGACGGGGTCTTGGACGACATCATAATTGACACGAACCGGGAGAGCCGATCGGTCCCGCGAGCCACCTTCGCATATCAAGAAGTTCCGTCTTTCCAGTGCCTTAGGTGGGAGGTGCAGGCCCACGGGGAGGCGCAAAAAAAGGCCGCGCGGATCGGCGCGGCCGGGAAGTCAGAAGTGCCGATGCCGGACCGCGGCATCGCAGGAATGCCGGCGATCTTATCTGAGCAAGCATGCTCCGCCGCCGGCCATAGGGCGGCACGCGTCATATCCATCCTGCTTGGCCGCCGCGCCGATGCCCGCGCTGCAGCCGCTTTCGAACGCGAAACCGTAGTAAGTCGTGCCGCCCAGCCGCGCACAGGCGGCCGCTTCGCCGTCGCGCACGTCCTGGGCAACGAGCGAGGCCATGCTCACCATTGCGCGTTCCTGGGCGCTGCTCGCGATCCATCCTTGCGCCTGAACCACGCGCAGTCCGCGCAGGGCCGCGCGCTGCTGCGCGTCGAGGCAGCTCGCGTCGAGACAGGTGACGGCGGCGCCGTTCGACGCCGGCGCAACGATGGGAGGCGCGTGACGGCGCGGGCCGGGGTGGTGGCCGGCCAGGAGCACGACCCATGCGAGTCCGATGAAGAGCAGCGCGAGCAGGCTGGAGTGCCGTCGGCGTCCGTCGGTCTCGACCGATGCCGCAGCGGCACCTGCTGTGGCGCCAATGCGGCCGCCGGGTGCGAGCGCGGTCAAGATTTCGTCGTTCGGGCAATAGTCCCGCCAGGCGGACGGCTCGGCGCCGCGGGCGAGATCGTGCTGGCAGCGGCGCTTGCTGCCGCACAGCGCGCAATCCTTTTGCAGCTCACGCAGGGTCATCGGCTCGCGAGAGGCCAAGGTGTCCGGATCGAGGCCGAGGTCCGCCATCCGGTCGTAGAGCAGCGTTGCCGCATCGGGACCTTTGCGGGAGAGGGCGCGGAGCTCTCGGGTGGTGAGGGAGAGATCGTGTGCGATGCGCGCCACCTCGGCGCTCCCGCAGGCGTCCAGTCCGGCGAGGCCGTCGCGGCTGTCCTTCCACGCGCGCCAGCGCTGCGCCAGCAGGCTGATCAAGCTTTCGTGGTGATCTGCGGTCGGCGTGAGCTGCATGGCGGCCTCGCTGCTTTGCGCGCTGGCTGCACCATGAAGGAGCGGTCCGCTCGACTCCTTGCGTTAGATCAAGGGTCTCGGTCGATGCAGGTCTGTCCGGCGAATTTGCATGCAGAACGGCGGCCCCTGCCGGCGCTTCGGCCGGAGCGTTAACGACTTGGAAAGTATTTGCGGCAGCGGCGGTGGACACACGGCCCCGCGCGATTGGCATGCAGCCCAAACGCCGCGGGCGCTCGCCCGCGCGTTCATTTGCCGGGGAGGGTATGGCCTCTGCAGCCGCAGGCCGAGTCGATGCCACACCTCGTCCGGCGGCCGGGCGAGGTCGTCGACCCGGAGGTCGTCAGCGTTTGGCAGGATCCTGGCGCGACTCACGCGGCGCGTAGGCGTACGGGCCGAGACCGAGAGCAATGTCGCAGCTGTTGGCCCAGTCGTTGATGACCAGAGCGTCCTGGTATCCCCATCCGCCCCATCCGCCGTGATCGAGCCACCCATGGCTCCAGTTCAGGTTCGAGCAGACGACGGCCGGGGCGGCGGCAGGTGCCTTGACGATGGGGGCCCGGTCGGCCGCCGCCGAGGGCAGCACCGCGCTCGCGACGATCATCCCGGCAGCGCCAAGCGCAATGGAAGTGCCATGAAATATCTTCATCCCAGTCCCCCTCCTGTTCATCGGATCAATCTCGGGGGCAGCACAGGCTGATGCACGCCTATTGCGTCGTCAAGAGCACGGGGGCAACACAAAACAATTATTCGGCGAAGCGATACGTCCGCCGGCGATCCAGCGCGCGTTGGCAAACCGTGCTGACCTGCAGCGGCTTACTCCGCAGCGATCGCCGTCGCCTTCAGCGGCAGGCCCAGTCGATTCCACACGTCGACCAGCGCGCGGGCGAGGCCGTCGATCAGCCCGTCGTCGTGGTAGGGCGAGGGGGTGATGCGCAGCCGCTCGCTGCCCTTCGGAACGGTCGGATAGTTGATCGGCTGGATATAGATGCCGTGCTCCTCGAGCAGAAGGTCGCTCGCCGCTTTGCAGCGCTCAGGATCGCCGACGAACACCGGCACGATGTGCGTGTCGCTCGGCATCACGGGGAGGCCGGCGGCGTTGAGGACCGCCTTGGTGCGGGCGGCACGGTCCTGGTGGCGCTCGCGCTCCCAGCTCGAGGTCTTGAGGTGACGGATCGCCGCAGCCGCGGCGGCACAGATCGCCGGGGGCAGGGCGGTCGTGAAGATGAAGCCTGCCGCGTAGGAGCGCACCGCATCGATCAGCGCGGCCTTGCCCGCGATGTAGCCGCCGAGGCAGCCGAACGCTTTGGCGAGGGTGCCCTCGATCACGTCGACGCGGTCCATGGCACCGAGTTGCTCGACCATGCCGGCACCGCGCGCGCCGTACATGCCGACCGCGTGCACCTCGTCCACATAGGTCATGGCGCCGTAACGCCCGGCGAGGTCGCAGATGCGCTCCACCGGCGCGATGTCGCCGTCCATCGAGTAGAGGCTTTCGAACACGATGAGCTTGGGGCGCCCCGGATCGGCGGCCGCGAGCAGCGCTTCGAGGTGATCCGCGTCGTTGTGGCGGAAAATCTGCTTTTCGCAGCCCGCCTGGCGCACGCCTTCGATCATCGAATTGTGGTTGAGCGCATCCGACAGGATCAGGCAGTTCGGCAAGAGCCGCGCGATGGTGGCGATGCCGGTCTCGTTCGAGACGTAGCCTGAGGTGAACACCAGCGCGGCCTCCTTGCGGTGGAGGTCGGCGAGCTCGCTTTCGAGCCCGACCAGCGGATGGTTGGTGCCCGCGATATTACGGGTGCCGCCGGCGCCGGTGCCCATGCGGGTCGCGGTCTCGACCATCGCGCCGATCACCTTGGGGTGCTGGCCCATGCCGAGATAGTCGTTCGAGCACCAGACGACGACCGGGCGTGGTCCCTGCGGGGCGTGCCAGAGCGCATGGGGAAAGCGTCCCGCGATGCGCTCGAGGTCGGCGAAGACGCGGTAGCGGCGCTCGTCCTTCAGGCGGTGCAGGGCGTCGGAGAAAAACGCGTCATAGGGCATGGGTCGAATCTGCGTTTGTGCTTGCGTGACGGGTCAGTTGTCCTTGGCGCCCTCGTTGATCCACGACCGGATGGCATCGCGATCGCAGGTGGAGAGCTTCTTCTTGCCATGCGGCATGCGCAGCTCGGGCGAGGCGCGCCAGTCGAGAAGCCGCATCAGATTGCTGCTGTCCGCGTCGCCGGGGACGACCATGGGACCGAACTTGGTGCCCTTCATCACGCCCTGGTAGCTCGTGAGATCGAGCCCGCTCTTCTGCAAGCCTTCCCCGCCCTGCCCATGGCAGCTCACGCAGCGGCCCCGCAGGATCGGCATGACGTCCTCGGCGAAGCTCATCTTGGGTTGTGCCGCACAGGCTTCCTTGGCGGCCGGAAAAACGCCGACGCCGACCAGCGCCCCGACCGCGATGGTGGTCGCCGCCGCCAACAGAGACCTACCGAGTGCAGGCATGACCGCCTCCTTCCAATTTCCCCGGAGCGAACCGCTCCCCGCGCCTCATAACATCGGGCGAGACCGACGAAAAGGCGGGTCGCGATGTCACCCGCGGGGGCGACGCCCCTGCGTATCCGTAGCGTCCCTGGCCAGAACGTATTTGACGCATATCAACCTGCTCGTGCCGGACGCATGGCCGATTCGCGGTCGCAACGGAACGGTCGGCCCCTCCCGAAACGTCGGGAGCGGCCGATGGCCGCTCTCCGGGATTGCAGATTCTGCGTTGGTCACCAGCCGAGGCCGATCGAGCCCATCAGCATATGCACGTTGTAGTTCGGGTTGTCGAACGCGAGCCATGTCATATAGCCGGTGCTGCTGGAGACGTTGAACATGTAGTTGTTCATGAGGTCGTTCTGCCAGTTGCCCATGCTGTTGCGCTCCCAGGCGTACATCAGCTTGGCGTAGACGTCGCCCTTCCAGCCCATGCTATGCACCCAGTCCGGATCGAACTTGTACTTGGCGACCGTGTCGAAGCGCTGCCAGACGTTGGTGACGTCAGGATATTGTCCATTGGCGGGGCCGGCCCCGGAAAGGAAGATCGCCGGCTGGCTGTCCCTGGACCATGAGACCGAGTAGCTCACCTTCAGGTCCAACCGGTTCGGGATTATGGCGTAGTTCACCGACCCCATGACGGTGTGGACCTGGTCGACGATGGTGGCAAAGTACTCGCTTCCGGTGGCGAATGGGTTGCCTGTTCCTGTGGCGGTCGTCCCGTTGAGGAACTGGTTATAGTGCTCGTACATGTACGAGGCCAGGAACGTGGTGCGTGGATCGAGCGCGTAGGTCGCCTCGATGCCGGCGTTCCACATGTTGTTGTGCATCAGGCCGAGCTGCGATGTCGGATCGATCCGGTAGTCGTCAAAGAGCAGGCCGGCGGTCGGCGTGATCGAGATTTGCGGCGTCGCGTCCCACTGCAATTCCGTGATGATCTTGTTGCGATTGCGGTCTTCCAAGTAGAACTCTCGGAACGCGCTGACGGTGCGGGTGGCAAGGCTGGCGGCGGCGGTGCTCGACCACTGAATGGCCCCCATATTATTGATGTAATCATAGTTGTCATAACGCCGCTCGCCGAACAGCCAACTCGCGCGAGCGGTCACGTCGGAGGTCGGCTTATAGTCGGCGAACAGCTTGACCGAATTCTCGTTGGTGGCGTTGGCGGCCTCGCGGAACCAATCATAGCGCTCGAACTGATAGGCTGCGCCGAGGTTCCAGTGGTTGTCGGGACGCCACGTCACTTCGTCCTCGCCATTCTGCTTGGTGTAGGACATCGACAGGGCGGTCACCGGCGTGAACGAGGTGCTTGTGACGGATGCGAGCTGGACATCGTTCACGACCCATTGCGCAAAGGTCATTTCCGGCGTGCCGTTGTCGTAGTCGTAATAGCGATAGCTCGCCTTATTCTTCAGGGTCGGTGTGATCTGCGTCGTCAGCACGTTGTTGGACAGGAACGTATTGATGTTGCCGTTGAGGCTGGCGAACGGAACCGTCGGCGATGCTACGTTCGCTCCCCCGACGCCGAGAACCGTCGGGCTGATGGTGAACGGCAGGAACGGGTCGTTCTGCCGCATGTTGGTCCAGGAGAACGTGCCCATGTAGCGGCTCTTCCACGGCAGCTCCGCGCCGACCGTGCTGGTAATGCCATTGGCGTTGTTGCTGGGCGGCAGCGACATGAGGGCGAGCGGCTCGGACGGATTGGCGCTGTTTGCGCAGTATCCCGCTCCGGTCGCCCCGGTCGGACAGAACGGATTCTGCACCGTGTACGAATTGAATTTATCGGTGTAGGTCGATCCGCTGTAGCCAACCTTCCAATTGTATCTCTGGCCCCAGGGCGACGTGCCGACATATTCGCCGCTCGCCGAGTAATTCTGGGTGGTGTCATCGACCGGCTTGGCAACCTGTTCGACGACGCCGCTGGCCGTGTTGGTGAACGAGACGCCGTCCACCAGCGTGCCATGCCGGTGCATGTCGCTGTAGGCGACCCGGAAGTCCCAGTCATCGGTCGGAGTGTAGCGGTACTCGAACGACGCCGTATCGCGGCGGATGCCGATGTCGGTCTGATGCAGGTTGCCGTTGATCAAGGTTTGCACGGCTGCTGCATTGGCCGCGCCGAGGGTGCCTCCGCAGCCGGTCGGCGCAGCATTCGGATGCGCGACGCAGCCCGCTGCGTTGAAGAGGGCATTCGAGAGCCCGGCTGGCAGCGTCAGCGCATTGGTGCCGATGCCGTTGTAGATCGTCTCCGCGCTCGTGCTGCGGACGTGTGGGGTCTCGTCCCAGGTGAACGTGGCATAGTGCTCGCCGGCCTTGGACACGTTGAGCTGATAGGCTTGGTCGTCCCAGCCGATGTTCTTGGCCCAGCCGTCGATCTGCCACAGACCATTGTTGGTGCCGGTGGCGAACCAGCCGTCGCCGAACGCGCCCGGCCGCAGGTCGCGATACTCGTAGAACTTGGCCAGGCTGTCGCCGGTGCCCTTGCTCAGGGTGCCGCCGCGATTGGGATCGTTCAGGAAGCCGCGGCCGGCAAGCTCCATATAGGCGTGGAACCACCAGCCTTCGGCCACGACCGGCTCGGCCTTGACCGCCATGTCCTGGTCCGCCGCTCGTGCCGTCACCGATTCCGCCGCGATCATCAAGGCGCCCGTTGCGCAGGCGAGGAGAAGTCTTGCTCGAGTGTTCATGTTACATGCCCCCGCAGGCATCTGAAGTTCTAGATGACCGATGTGTGGTTTCTGTCGTTTCCCCAGGCTCTATCGCAGCAGCAGCGCGCCCGACGGATCGTTGCTGCCGTGTACTTGGGTGTGACAGTTGTTGCAGGCGCGGCTGAACCCAAAGACCGTGTTCGTTCCACCCACGATATTCGGCCCATGATCGAAGGTGTGGCACTCGCCGCACAGCCGCGGTCGGGAAAGCTTCAGCATGTATTCGTTCACCGAGCCGTGCGGATCGTGACAGTTGTCGCAGTTCTCCCGCACCGGCAGATGCTCGAACAGGTACGGGCCGCGCTTCTCGGCGTGGCACTTGTAGCAAGTGTCGTTGATCGAGTTCTCGCGCAGCATCGCCTCGGTGAAGCTGCCGTGCGGATTATGGCAGTCCGAGCACACCATCTTGCCTTCGCGCAGCGGCATGTGCGAGCTACGGTAGAGTTGCGCGCGCCGATCCTTGTGGCACTGGAAGCAGGTGTCGAGCTCCCACGCCGTTTTGAGATTGTTCTTCAGCGACACGTTGCGCATGACGGTGTGGCAGTTCGAGCACTGCAGGCCGCGCGTCTCATGCGTGCTGCCGCTCCAATAGGTGCGGTCGCCGCGTTCGTGGCAGCCGAGGCAGATCGCGTTGTTCTCTTCAGCCGAGCGGCTGGGATCGTCCGGCCGGAACGAGATGATGCCGCCGACGCCGCGTCCGCCGCCGAGCCGGACGTGCTCGGAGCCCGGCCCATGGCAGTTCTCGCATTCGAACTTGCCCGGATGAGTCTTGTTGATGCGGCCCATCAGCGTCTCGCCGAACGCGGCCGTCTGGGCCGCATGGCAGGTCAGACAGGCCTTCGAGCCGATGATGACGGCCTCGGTGCCCGGCGCCGCCTTGACGGGCACGGCCGCCGCCTTCTTCGGCTTGTCGGCGGCGGCGAGGCGCGTGCCGGCGGCCGCGCGCGCGTCGGCAGCCGCGCTGCCGAGCGTGCTCGCGTAGGCGCGCAGCGCCGCATCTTCGCTCGTTTCATTCGTGGGCGCCGCGGGAGCGGCGGCCGGCGTCAGCCCCTGCGCGAAGCTGCGCAGCGCCGCGAAGGCGGCATCGTTCTCGCCGCCTCCGAGATAGCTCGTCTTGCTGACCGTCGCGCGCAGGTCGCTCGTCCCGAACGCGCTGTTCACACCCGCAAGCGAGATGCCGTCGAATGCCTGCGCGGGCGGCGCAGAAGGGAGCGCGAAAAACATAAAGCCGAGCGCGGCAAGCCGCGCCGGCATTCCGAGGACCCGTTTGCGCGCCGCGAATCCGTTGCGCGACGCACCAACGCCACCGATGATAGTCATTTTGTGACCCCCGCCGCCCGCTTCATTTTCATCCACGCCGTCCCGACGTGGTCGCCAGACAAGAGTTTGGGTGTTCGATCCGCGCGTTGTTCACGCATCGGCTTTTTGCGGGGGGTGATGGATTGTGCGCAGGGCGGTTTCGACGTGTCAATCGCGCGCCGCTGTTTTCCAAGGGTGGCGGGCGCTACCGCGTTCCGAAAGATTCTTGTTGTTGCGTTTGCGCAACAAGCGGGCGCCAGCAGTTACCGCCGCAGCCTCGATGATTGGGTTGCATCCCCGCAACGGCTCGCATTCAGTCCGCGCTCGACTCGCCATGCGATCTGCCGCCGGACGTTGGCGATCCGAGCCAAATGACGATGTCCGGCCACGCCTCGGTCGTGGCCAGCAGGGCGCCGCGCGGATTGCGCCGGCACGCAAAACTTCCCGGGCCGCGCGTTCGAAGCGGGGTCCGGCCATGGTCTGAGAATTGCTATTCCGTTCCGCCGCTTACGCCCCGTCTACGCGGCGAACGGATGCGACGGCCGACTAGAGCTTGTGCCCGTTGTCCTTGAACTTCTGCCCGAATGGCTTGAGCGGGCCGCCGCCGCCCGGACTGACGTGGCATTGGCCGCATGGAAGCTTGGTCTGGGCCGCATATTCGGGCTTGGCGGCGGCTGGCCGCGGCGCGAAGGCAGTCGTCGTGATCAGCACGGCGGCGGCCGCTGCGGACAGAAGAGCCGGCGTGAGCTTTCGCAAGGTCGTGAGAGCTTCCATGGTTGCCTCTTGGTTGAGCGTTCGCGTGATTGGCAGAGGCACATTGCAAGGCCGCAACGCGCCGGGGTGATGCCTTGCCATCCCCGGCTCGCTGCGGCCTTGACCGAGGTCAAATGTGTCAGAGCTTGTGTCCGTTGTCCTTGAACTTCTGGCCGAACGGCTTGAGCGGACCGCCGCCGCCCGGGCTGACGTGGCACTGGCCGCACGGAAGCTTGGTCTGGGCCGCGTAGGCCGGGGTCGCGGTGGCATGCCGTGGCGCGGCGAACGTCACGGCAAGCAACGTCGCGACGGCGGTCGCCGCGAGAAAAGCGGGCACGAACTTGCGCGATGTCGTGAGAACTTCCATCATTGTCTCCTGGGGGTGAGCGGGTGGCGGAACTCGGTTGTTGCCGCTTCGCAGCAGCTTCGATGTGACGGGCTAACGTCGCAGCCTTGCCGCGAACGCCGAGCGAGGTCAATACCGAGCACGGGCCGGACTCGGCGGATGTTGGGCGCAGCAGGATTGCTTGGAGCGTGATGAACTTTTCTTCGAATCGTCATCACGCTCTAGCTTATTCGTGCAGCAGGATCCTTGCCCGAAAACCGGCACCCACTTTTCGGGGTCATGCTTTAGAGCCGAGGTGATGACCGATCTGCTCATGACTCGACCAACCAGTGACGTCGCGCCGGGCGGGCCCACTCAAGTCATGCCGGTCTTCTACGCGACGCGCGACGGCCAGTCGCAGCGAATCGGGGCCCGTATCGTCGAGCGACTGGGCGAGCGCGGCATACGCGCCATGGCGCGGAACCTGATCTCGGCCGCGCCGACGTCGACCGAGCTCGCAGACGCCTCGCTCGTCGTGTTGCTGGCGTCCGTGCGCTACGGCCGTCATCTGCCGGAAGCCGATCGTTTCCTGGCCGCCTATAAGGCTGCGCACCCGCCGCCGCCGCTCGCGCTCGCGTCGGTGAACTTGACGGCGCGCAAGCCGGATAAGAGCACGGCGGAAGACAATCCCTATGTTCGCAAGCTCTTGGCGCGCCACGGCCTTCGGCCCGTCCTGGCGGCCGCCTTTGCGGGACGGCTTGATTACCCGCGCTATCGCGCGTTGGACCGGCAGATCATCCGGGTCATCATGTGGTTGACCGGCGGGCCCACCGATCCCAGCACGTGCATCGAATACACGTCTTGGAATGCGGTCGATGACTTCGCGTCGCAGCTGGCGAATCTCGCCGCGGTGCAAACCCGACCGGAGGGCGGCCGAACTTGATCTTGATCAAACACATTCATGTCCAGACTTCCTATCAGGACGCGGTATGGCGAGCGCGGGGGCGATCGGCTGAATTCGCTCGCCGGCTACCTCCACAAGCCAAATTGACGGAGGGGCTGGGCGACGATCTAAATTACGCGATTCCAGCGATCGGATGAGGGACACCAGAGCATGCGTGGTTTCAAGCCCCCGACGTGGCTCGTCGCGACCGTTCTGTGCGTCGCAATGGCCGGCGCCTGCGGCGCCCAGGAGCCCGCGAAGATTCCCGCCGAGACCTGCCTCGGCTGCCACGGAATCGAAGGGTTCGGCGTGCCCGACGAAAACGGGAAGATGCGCGATCTCCACATCGACAAGGACAAGTTCCTGCAGAGCGTGCACGGCAACCGCGACTGCGTCGAATGCCACAAGCAGATCAAGGAAGTTCCGCACCCGAAGCTGGAGACCATTCGGGTCAGCTGCGTCGAGTGCCATCAGGACTTGTGGAACGAGGCGAAGATCGACGGCAACAAGGCCCAGGAAACCAAGCTCGGCATGGTGGTGGGGAAGATCGACCAATACATGAAATCGCTGCACGCGCGGCCGAGCATGGAAGATCAGTCGCAGACGAACGCCACCTGCTACAACTGCCACGATCCGCACTACGTCTATCCGGTCGGCAGCCCGATTCGCGCGCAGTGGCTGCTGAACATTCCCAACGTGTGCGGCAAATGTCACACGGCCGAGCTCGAGCTGTACAAGACCTCGGTGCACGGCACGGAGGCCATGCAGAACCACAATCCGCGCGCCGCGATCTGCGTGGACTGCCATACGGCCCACGATATCGACTCGCCGCAGCTCGATACGATCAAGCTCGGGATCACGCAGAATTGCGGCGGCTGCCACAAGGAAAATCTCGAATCCTATCTCGAGACCTATCACGGCCAGGTGAACAAGCTGGGCTACGCGTATACGGCCAAATGCTTCGACTGCCACGGCAGCCACACGATCCAGCGGGTCGACGATCCGAGGTCGATGGTTTACCCCGACAACCGCCTGCAGACCTGCCGGCAATGCCACGCCAATGCGACGGCAGGTTTCGTGACGTTCCAGCCGCACGCCACGACGCACGATTTCGCCCGTTATCCATACACCTGGCTCGCGTCGAAATTCATGACGCTGCTGCTCGCCGGGACGCTGTCGTTCTTCTGGCTGCATTCGGCGCTCTGGTACTATCGCGAGCTGCGCGAGCACCAGCAGCACAAGAACATTCCGCATGTGCGCGCCGAGGCGGCGAGTAAGAGCGAGCCGACCGTGTACTACCGGCGCTGGCCGGCGATGTGGCGGATTGCGCACCTCGCGTTCGCGCTCTCCGTCATCATGCTGGTTTTCACCGGCATGACGCTGTTCTATGCGGATTCGTTCTGGGCGCCGGTGGTGCAAGGCGCGTTTGGCGGACCGAGGGTGACCGGCACCGTGCACCGCATTTTCGCGGTCGCTTTCGTGGCGATCTTCTTGGCCCATCTCGTCTATGTGACGACGCGCATCGCCCGCAGCTGGCGAACCTTCGATTGGTTCGGGCCGGACTCGTTCATTCCCAACCTGAAGGATCTCCAGGACGCCCTCGGCATGTTCAAATGGTTCTTCGGTCTCGGCTCCCGGCCGCGCTTCGACCGATGGAGCTACTGGGAAAAATTCGACTATTGGGCGCCGTTCTGGGGCGTCACGATCATTGGCGTGAGCGGCGCGATGATGTGGGCGAAGTACTACACGGCGGCGCTGCTGCCCGGCTGGGTGTTCAACATCGCCATGATCTTCCACGGTGAGGAAGCCGTTCTCGCCGCCGGCTTCCTGTTCACGGTGCATTTCTTCAACAATCACTGGCGGCCGGAGAACTTCCCGCTCGACACGCTGATGTTCACCGGCGTGGTGCCGTTGGAGAAATTCCGGCGCGAGCACCCCCTCGACTACGATCGTCTCGTCGCTGCAGGCGAGCTGAAGAACTACCTGGTCGACGCGCCATCGCGGCCGATGTCGATCGGTTCGAAGATCCTGGGCTTTGCTCTGATGGCCGCGGGCCTGATCCTTCTGATCATGATCCTGATCGGCTTCACGAATCGCCTGATGGGGGGGTGACATGTCGCGGTTGGCAATGAAGCGCCTCGTCCTCTGTATCGCGCTCTCGCTCGCCCTCGCGGGTTGCTCGGACAACGAGGGCGCCGGCACAGGAGGGCAGGGGCGCGGCGATGCCAATGCCGGCAAGGCGCTCGCAGAGCAGCAATGCAAGGGATGCCATGGGGTCGACGGCAAAGGCATCGGCCCCGCCATTCCCAACCTCGCCGCACAGCGTGAGCGTTACCTGTTCGCGGCGCTGAAGGAATACGCGGGGGGACAGCGTTCGCATGCGGCGCTGCGCGACATGGCCATGACCTTGGGCGATCGGGAGGCGCGCAACGTCGCGACCTACTATGCGGGCCTGACGCCGATTGCGCCGACGGCGACGAACGCGCCGATGGTCTCGCCCTTCGACCGGGGCAAGTCGGTGGCCGAGGCCTGCACGCCGTGTCATGGCCTTGACGGCAACAGCAAGACCCCCGGCACGCCCAACCTGGCCGGCCAGCAGCCGCGCTACTTCGTGACGGCGCTGCAGGAATACCTCACGGGCGCACGAAACATGGCGCCGATGCACGGGTTGATCCGCGACATGAGCCGGCGCGACATGGAGAGCGTCGCGATCTATTTTGCATCGCAAACTCCGGCCGCGCGGCCGGCATCCGGCAATCCGACGGCCGGCGAGCCGCTCACCGCCCTGTGCGGCGGATGCCATGGCGCCCACGGTGTCGGCGACGATGCCGCGATCCCGACGCTTGCGTCGCAGGATCCCGAGTACCTGGTGCGATCGATCAAGGCCTACCGGACGAGCCGTAAGCATCCGGAAATGCAGCGCGCCGTGCCGTCGCTGAAGGATCCGGACATCGAGTCGATCGCAGCCTACTACGCGGTGCAGAAGGGGAGGCCGGCGCTCGACGGGCAGCGGTTGATCGAGGACATCACCGAGAGGTGCGATCGCTGCCATGCCGGCAACATCGAGAACCCCGCGCTGGCAATACCCAAACTCAACGGGCAGGACCGCGACTACCTGGTGATGGCCATGCGGTCCTACCGCGACAACAAACGGCAGAACTCGGCGATGCATCTGATGAGCGTGCCCTATAGCGATACGGTGATCGACAGCATCGCGTCGGTCTACGCCACGAGGCCAGCCAAGTAGGCGTCGGAGCCTTTGATCGCGAAAGGAGGGGTCACATGCCGATTGTGCGAGCGAGCCCATGCATGCGGGCAACCGTCCTGGCGATGTCCGTGTTCGCGGCCGGTGCGGCAATCCTCATCGGCCGGCCGGAGGCGGCGGCACAGCCCGTGACGGCGCAGCCCGGCGACGATCTTCGCGTCGTCTTTGCGAACTCCGCGGATATTGCCGAGGGGAAGGGCCTCGCTGCAACCGCGTGCGTCGGCTGTCATGGCGAGAACGGCGTCAGCACGGCGACGGGTGTTCCCCACTTGGCGGGGCAACGCTCGCCCTACCTTTATCTGGTGTCGAAGGCCTACCAATCGGGCGCGCGTCCGGGGAGCACGATGAAGAGCGCCGTCGCCTTCCTCAACGATGACGCCTTGATCAAGCTCGCCGCCTATTATGCGAGCCTCGATCCCGCTCCGCCGGCGAGCGGAAAGGCCACCGTATCCGATCCGGTCAAGGATGGGCAGGCGGCGGCCGCCGCCTGCGCGGGATGCCATGGCGATACCGGCATCAGCAAGACCGCCGGCTTTCCCAATCTGATCGGCCTCGATCCGCAATATCTCGTCGCGGCCATGAAGGCGTACAAGACCGGACAGCGCAAGAATGACCTGATGCAGCCGATGATCGCCAACGTCAACGAGTCGGTCATGGACAAGATTGCGCTGTTTTACGGGCTGCAGAAGCCCGGGCGGGCGCAAACGCCGGCTGCCGGCGACAAGTCCGCCGGACAGGCCGCCGCGACGCCCTGCGCGGGGTGCCACGGCGACGACGGCGTGAGCGGAACCTCGGCGACACCGAGCCTCGCCGGACAGGACGCGACCTATCTGGTGGCCGCGCTCACCGCCTACAAGCGGAGCACGCGCGGTGACGAGACGATGAAGGGCATGGTGGCGCCACTCGACGCTGCAACGATCAAGAACCTGGCGGCATACTACGCCGCGCAGGAGCCGAGGCCGCCGACCGTGCGCAAGCCGCTGGCCGCGCAAGAGTGGGCGCAGCGATGCGACCGCTGTCACGGCGTCAACGGCAACAGCACCGATCCGCGCTTCCCGGCGCTTGCCGGGCAGCGTTCCGACTACATCGAACAGGCGTTGCACGACTATCAGAAGGGCGTGCGCAAGAGCGCCGAGATGTCCGCCATGTCCCAAGTGCTGAGTGAGGACGACGTCAAGAACCTGGCGTCCTACTACAGCCGCCAGCAGGCCCGCGCCGTGATCTTCATCGCCGTGCCGAGCAAATAAAGGGGACTGTCCGAGCTGCGCAACGTCCGGAACCGCGATGCATCGAGGCGCAGAGACGCGCTGCGATCCGGTCCGCAACCGATGAGGTCGACGATGGAAGAGCCGCTGCACCGCCTCTACCACCACTATTCCGAGATGCCCTACAGCCAGCGCGTTCTCTACACAGCGACGCTGCTCATCTTGGGTATGGGATATCTGTTCGCCTTGCTGAATGTCTATTTCACCTACGCCGGAAAGGCGGGGGGCAACCCGATCATGCTGTCGTATCAGGACATCGTGGTCGCCTATTCGGGCAGCGGCAAGGGATCGCGGCTCGAATCGGCGCTGCGCGGGCCGATGTCGACCATGCTGCCGCCCGACGAGCGCGGCGCGCTCATTTCCTGGGCCGAAGTCGGCGCTCCGCAGGCGATCTATGGACGCGACGTGAAGCCGATCCTCGACAAGCGCTGCATGGCTTGCCACGACGGCAGCAATCCGCATCTTCCCAATCTCAGCGACTATGACGGCCTGAAGAAAGTGACCGAGCAGGATACCGGCGCGAGCGTCGGCACGCTCGTTCGCGTGTCGCACATTCACCTGTTCGGCATCACCTTCATCTTCTTCATCATGGGCACGATGTTCACCCACGCCTATGTGCGGCCGGTCTGGTTCAAGTGCGCCATCATCGTGCTTCCGTACCTCTGTATCGTGACGGACGTCAGCTCCTGGTATTTTACCAAGATCTATCATCCGTTCGCCTTTGTCGTGATCGGGTCGGGGGCCGTCATGGCGGCGTGCTTCGCATGCATGTGGCTTGTGACGATGTACCAACTGTGGTTCGCGGTCCCGCCGACCATGGTGACCGATAGGGTGGGCGTCCGGGTTTCGCTTCCCGAATGAGTGCGGCCGCATCGCGCGCGCCGTTAGGGGCGCGTAAAGGAATTCGGCGCCGCTGG
>Ga0335081_10008868_pt1 | contig 16148 bp, 13 predicted proteins | sample Lox_Sample_35_FD_206713 | JGI IMG/M metagenome (GOLD analysis project Ga0335081, IMG submission 206713) | Soil microbial communities from Loxahatchee National Wildlife Refuge, Florida, United States - Lox_Sample_3.5 | ecosystem: Environmental > Terrestrial > Soil > Wetlands | place: USA... | reverse complement strand
TCCGGGGCGAACTCGCCATCCACAACGGCCATCCCAAGGACGCCCTTGCGATCCTTCGAGCCTCCACGCCGTACGAGTTCGGCTCCCCTTCGGTCACCTCCGCCCTCCTGAACCTTTATCCCGTCTATGTGCGCGGCGTGGCTTATCTGGCCCTCGGCCACGGCTCCGAAGCCGCCGCCGAGTTCCGCAAAATCCTCGAGCATCCGGGTCTGGCCATCAATGAACCGATCGCTGCGCTCGCCCCCCTGGGGCTCGCCCGCGCCCTGGCGCTCGACGGCAACAACGCTGCGGCCCGCGACGCCTATCAGGAGTTTTTCGGGCTCTGGAACGGCGCCCGCCCTGACAATCGCGTGCTTCGCGACGCTCGCGCCGAATACGACCGATTGAAGTGAAGGCCGCGAACGTGAGAAGGTAACAGAGCCGGGGTTCGAGAACTTCTCCGGCACTGCGAGCCCCTTATGAATCGGCCTCGCTCAACGCGCGCTTTGGCTGGGGTCACGTTCGCAGCCGTCCTGCTGGCGGCGCTCGTGAGCGGGTTCGCCGGGCGCGGCTGGGTGGGCACCGCTTACGCAGCCCACCCGCCCGGGCGTTCCCAGGCCCAAGCCGCTGCTCCGGCCGTTGTCATCAAGCCCGGCGATCCTCACTTTCACTTCGTAGGTCACTGGGATCGCAGGAGCCCCGGCGAAGCGATCACGGTGAATTCCGGCTCGCGAATGCTGTGCGCTTTCACCGGCACCTCGATCACCGGTCTCTTCGGCACCGCCGGCATCGCCTCGCCCGCGCAAATCTGGGTGCGAATCGACGGCGGCGAGCCGGCGCGTTACACCGCAAACTCGGAAACCATCGACTTCGCGCCGCACGGGCTCGCGCCCGGGCGGCACACCCTCGAACTCGACGTCAAGGACGTGGACGAGCGCGTGAATCGCTGGATTCCCCCGCTCCAGGCCGCGCTGATCTTCAAGGGGCTCGAGCTCCCGTCGGGCGGGCGGCTCGAGAAGTCTCCCCTGCCCGGCAAGCTGCGCATGGAGTTCTACGGCGACTCCATCACCCAGGGCGTGCGCATCGACAGCATGGCCATCGGACCCGAGGGATCGGACGGCACCAAGGATTACGCCTTCCTGGTGGCCCTCGTTTTCGGCGCGCTTCACAACCAGGTGGGCTTCGGCCGCCAAGGCATCCTTCGGACCGGGAACGGCAACGTGCCGCCGGCGGCGGATTCTTTCGGCTGGAACTTTCAGGGTTCACCTGACGATCCCAGCTTCGTTCCCCGCGTGGTGGCGGTGAATCAGGGCACGAATGACGGCGGTTACAGCTCCGTGCAGTTTGAGCCGGCGTACCGCGCCTACATCGCGGAGATCCGCAATCGCTACCCGAAGGCCGCCATTTTCTGCCTGCGCACTTTCGGCGGCTTTCACGCGGACGACATCCGGCAGGCGGTGGAGGAGATGCACGACTCCGAAATCCGCTACGTGGACACAACCGGCTGGCTCGAAAAAAGCGACTACACCGACGGCATCCATCCCAACGCCGGCGGCCAGATCAAAGCGGCCCAGCAGCTCGCGGACGTCATTCATCGGAGCACCGGCCTGAAAATAATCCGTCCGGTGGCTTCGGTCGCGCCCGCCGGGCCGTGACGCCGCGTCGAGCACGCTGGGGGTGACTGACGATTGAGCTGAGGCAAAGCGAGACGGAGGAAGAATACGGTTGAGACAGAACAACGCAGAGCATTTAAAGAACGGGCACTATCATAATCCACAGGCTCAGGTCGGCGGCTTCCTGGACCTGCTGCGCTGGCTGCGCACGCGCCGGCCGGGCCCCTGGCGGCGGTGGATTCCCAGCGTCCCCGGGCCCAAGCCGGTGCCGCGCACGGGCCCTGGGGAGCTGCGGGTGACGTTCGTGGGGCACTCAACGGTCCTCCTCCAAGTCGAGGGCCTGAATGTCCTCACCGACCCCATCTGGTCAGACCGTGCCAGCCCGGTGAGTTGGGCCGGCCCGCGGCGTCATCGGGCGCCCGGACTGCGGCTCGAAGACCTGCCGCCGATTGACGTCCTTTTCATCAGTCACGATCATTACGACCATCTCGACGCGCCCACCCTCCGCCGCCTATGCCACGCCCACCAGCCGGCAGTATTCTGCCCGCTCGGCGTGGACCCGCTGCTCGAGACGTTGGGCTCTACCCAACCCCGCGCCATGGGTTGGTGGGAATCGTCCGCGCTTCAGCCGGGGTTTCGCGTCCATTGCACCCCGGCGCAGCACTTCTCGGGACGGTCGCTGTTCAATCGCAACCGTACGCTGTGGTGCAGTTGGCTGTTGGAGGCGCCGCACGGCAACGTTTACTTCGGAGCGGACACGGGCTTCGGCCCGCATTTAGAAGAAACCGCGCGCAGGTTCCCGCCGCCGCGCCTGGCTCTGCTGCCCATCGGCGCGTTCCGGCCGGAATGGTTCATGGGGCCCGTCCACATGTCGCCGGACGATGCGCTGCGGGCGCACCGAGTGCTCGGCGCGGGGACAAGCGTTGCGATTCACCACGGCACCTTTCGTCTGGCGGATGACGGCGAGACCGAGGCCGCAGACCGCCTGCGCGCGCTCGTAAAATCGACCCCTGCCCCCACACCCTTCCTGGCGCTCGAAGAGGGTGTCGCCTACGAGGTGCCGCCCCATGCCCGGGAATGGTACTCCGCCAAGCGCCTCGAAGCGGTTCCGCGCGAAGCGCCTGAGCGCCGTGGCGCACTAAAGCTGGAACCGCAGCAGGAGGAAACATGAAGTCAACCGTCCGGACCCCATCCACCCGCCACCTGGCGCGAATGCTGGCGCACGTGCCGCTAGGCACCGCAACGGGTGTGTTGGCCGCCTTGCTGCTGCAGGTCTTCCCGGCCGCGGCGCAGGTACTACAGAAGGCCCCGGGCGCCGAGATCCACGATCTTACTCCCAAGCCCGGCGACTTCACCGAGCCGAGCGTGGCCATCAACCCGGCCAACCCGCAACAGGTGACGGCGGCCTACCAGGACAACGTGCACATCGCCTATTCCTCGGACGCTGGGAAAAGCTGGTCGACGCCGCCCAACACAGCCCCTCCCAACTACCGCGTGTCCGGCGATGTCTCGGCTGCGTACGACCTCAAGGGCCGCGCATTCGTGTGCTATATCGCCTTCGACAAACTCGGCACCATCAACTATTGGGCTCACGGCGCCACGCGCAACGGTATCTATGTTCGGCGCTCGCTTGACGGCGGGCAGACCTGGGAGATGAAGGACAACGTGGTGGCGGAACAGCCCACGGCGGCCGGGATTCCGTTCGAGGACAAGCCCTACATCGTGGCGGACAACAGCGGCGGTCCCTACGCCGGCACGCTCTATGTCGGGTGGACTCGTTGGACCCTGGAGGATTCGCAGATTCTCCTGTCGCGCTCTCTGGATGGCGGCAAGACCTGGTCGCAGCCGCTCGAAATCGATAGCGAGCGCGGACTGCCGCGCGACGACAACGGCGCCGATGAGGGTTTCTCGGGTGTGGTCGGACCTGACAGCACGCTCTACGCCGTCTGGGGCGACGGCCGCCACATCGTCTTGACCACGTCCTCCGACGGCGGTCGCACCTTCGAGCCCGCCCGCAACGTCGTGGACACGGCGCCCATCATGTTCGACGTCGAGGGTACCGAACGCTCCAACGGCTTTCCGGTGATCTCGATGGATCCCAGGAGCGGCCGGCTTTACGTGGCCTGGAGCGACTACCGCAACGGAGGAGTGGACGTGTTCTGTTCCACCTCCGGCGACCGCGGAAAAACCTGGACGCCCCCGGTGCGGGTCAACTCGGACCCCCTTCACAACGGCGCCGACCATTTCTTCCAGTGGCTCGCCGTAGACCCGGCGACGGGAGCGGCGAACCTCATCTTCTACGACCGCCGCCAGGACCCTCGAAACGAGCGCGCTATCGTGGTGCTGGCCCGCTCGACGGACGGCGGACAATCGTTCGCCAACTACGCCTGGACCGACAACTCCTTCGATCCGCGGGGAGCATTTCTCGGCGACTACACCGGCATCGCAGCCCTGAACGGCCGCGTTTACGGCGTGTGGACCGAGAAGCCGGATGAAAAGTCGCGGGATAGGGCGGTGTGGCTGGGCGTGGCGGATTTCACGTCGGGCGGCCCCGCACCCTCCAGCCCAGTGCCTAGTACTCCGAAGTGACCCTTCGACCGTCCCCCCAAGGCCGTGCATTTGAGTTACTTCTTGACGGCGACAATGTCCTCAAGACAGGTCATTCTTGCCCGCGCCCAGTCACCGGCTCCCTGTTAACCCATGTGTTTTTACCGTGCAGCTACATTACGAGAATGGTAACCAACGTGCTCCCACTAAGCTGGAGGGAGCTGCGTATGGATATCGGAGCACGTCTGAGGAAGCTGCGTGAAGACAAGCACTTGTCACAAGGAGATATCGAGAACCGCTGCGGATTGTTGCGCTGCTACATCTCAAGAGTCGAAAACGGACATACGGTCCCATCGATCGAGACTTTGGAGAGACTCTCTGGGGCGCTCGAGGTTCCTCTGTTCCGGCTATTCTGCGACGATCTTGAAGCTGCGCCGGTACGCGCCGGGAACCGCTCGCCGGCCTCGTCTGACTCCGACGCCCCCGAGTCGGACACCGATAAACGCTACTTCGGCGAGGTGAGGCGGCTCCTGAGCCAGGCCGGCCAACAGGAGCGCAAGTTCTTCCTTAACATGGCTCGCAGGTTCACTACCCGGTAGAGCCAATAGAGTCAGGGCGACCCAAGCCGGCTCCAATCCGCGCCCTCGAGGCATCGGTGTGCCTTATTATGCACCATCCTTGTTGGGCCCTCGCCCATTAGGTGGGCGCGGCGAAAGCCCGTTCCTGCCCCGAGCTGCAGCCCCAGCCGCACACAGAAGATCTCAGTCCAGCGTGGCCGGCGTCCCACTGAGACCCGGTAGCTCGTACGCGCGAAATTGATTGACATTCGCGAGATCCTGAGGCAGAGTATAGCATCGTAGGCAATACGCCGTGAATACACATAGGCTCCTGTGGTAGGATTCAAATCGCGCCACTCCAGACACCACGTGGTGCGCCGAAATTGCGGCAGGACGGGAGGCGGTCGGGCCTGTTCTGCGAGTAGGCCAGAGAGCATCGGCAGGCTGGGAATCCGTGCTGAAAATAAGGAGTGAACCGTGCCAGATCCCAAAACCCTCGTTCCCATTCCCGGCAGCCACAGGCATTCCCGACCGGGCGCCACGGAAGCCGGAGCTCCAGACCCTCAGGAGCGCATTCGCGTCAGTGTGCTGTTGAGGCCGCGAACGCCGCTGGCCGAACTCGCAGCCGGCAAGGCCTTGAGCGCCGCCTTGCCCCGCGAGCGCCAGTATCTGAGCCGCGAAGAGTTTGCCGCGCGCTTCGGCGCCGACCCGGCCGACGTTCAGACCCTCGAAACCTACGCGCACCGGCACAACCTCACGGTGGTGGAGGCCAGCCTACCCCGCCGTACGGTGGTTCTTTCCGGCGCTTTGGCCGACCTCAGCGCGGCTTTTGGCGTGACGCTCGTCAACTACAAGCACCCCGATGGTGACTTCCGCGGCCGCACGGGTCCCATCTTCGTACCGCAGGAGCTCGCTGGAGTGGTGCAGGCCGTCTTCGGCTTCGATAACCGGCGGCAGGCCCGGCCCCACCTTCGCCGCCCAAAGGTCCGCGCTGGCTCGGATCGAACCCCCACGGGCGGCTACACGCCTCCCCAAGTGGCCGCCCTTTACAACTATCCTTCGGGACTGGACGGCAGCGGACAGTGCATCGGAATTCTGGAATTCGGAGGAGGCTACCGGTCGAGCGACCTGAACGCGTATTTCAAGCAGCTCGGCCTGCCGGCGCCGAAAGTGACTGCGATTTCCGTCGACGGGGTCCAGAATCAACCCATGCCAGGCCCCGACAGCCCCGATGACGAAGTCGATCTCGACATTGAAGTGGCAGGCTCCATTGCCCCCGGCGCGCAGCTCGCCGTGTACTTTGCGCCGTTTACCGAGCAGGGCTGGGTGGATGCGATTAACACGGCGGTCAACGACGATTTGCACCGGCCTTCAGTGCTCTCGATCAGTTGGGGATTTGCCGAAGGCCAGGACATCTGGTCTGCGCAGGCGATTCAGGCGGTGGACGAGGCCTTTCAAGCTGCCGCCGCGATGGGGGTCACGGTGTGCGTGGCTTCGGGCGACGATGGGTCGCGCGACCAGATTACCGACGGCCTGGCTCACGTGGACTTCCCCTCTTCGAGCGAGTGGGTCCTGGCCTGCGGGGGTACTTCGCTGCAATCGTCCGGCACCCAAATCGCGAGCGAGGTAGTGTGGAACGACGGTGACCAGGGCGGCGCCAGCGGCGGAGGCATCAGCGATAACATCGCCCTGCCTTCCTGGCAGGCCAAGGCCGGCGTACCGCCATCCGTGAACCCCGCGGGACACGTTGGCAGGGGCGTACCCGACGTGGCTGGTAATGCCGATCCCCAAACCGGTTACCAGGTGCTCTCCGACGGGCACAAAACCATCCTGGGCGGCACCAGCGCCGTGGCCCCGCTCTGGTCCGCGCTGGTTGCCCTCATCAATCAGAAACTCGGCAAGCCCGTGGGCTTCGTGAATCCCATCCTCTACGGCCAGCCCACCGTCACCGCCGCCCTCCGCGACGTCACCTCCGGCAGCAACGACGTGGAGGACCTTGGGGGCTACTTTGCCGGCCCAGGCTGGGATGCCTGCACGGGCTTCGGCAGCCCGAATGGAACCGCACTGGTCACGGCGCTGGCGGGGACGCCGGAGAGCTCTGGATCGCCGGGCTAGGGTTCGCGGGGTAAGAGATAGCCTCATGCGGGCGGAAACATGACGCGCCCAAAGTGTAGCAGGCAGGGGGCTAAAGCCGCGGCTTGGGTCTTCGCCGGCAGTTCCGCGAGGCGGGCCAAAAAAGGTGGCGAAAGCGCGGAACGAAGCCACTATGTGGTTTAGAATCAGTTCAGGGGTATTGAATCTGGACACACGGTCGGTCGACCTGCTTGGAGCCCTCGGGCGCGCCCACACAGATGAGCCTGAAATGCGGAACGAAGCCACTATGTGGTTTAGAATCAACAAATCGCCATTTGAGATCCTCGGGGAGGCAAAACTGAGCGAAAAGACAGAAATTGAACCGAGAAACCTGACAAGCTATTGAAAACTAGCTGCTTATGGCCTGCACCCAACCGTCTTATTGAAAACGTTGCGGATGTCGGAGATCCAGCGTCTCAGATCGGGCTCTTTTGCCGAGGCCGACGACACGCTTAGCGGGCATGAAACAAGTCACGGGCTTTCGCAAATTGAGTTGCATGGTGCGGCCTCAGAGCGAATGCGGCGGGAAACCTGGCGTTGGGAAATCCCAGTGACGCCCCGGCTTAGCAGAGGGCATTGCTTTCAGACGGGCAGAGCGCTATCATTCGCTGGAATGAAAGTGCCAGGAGCCCTGTGGGTGGGGTAGTGCGAGCGCGCTCCTGAAACAAATTCGAAATAACTGACGAGGTGTAGACTATGGCCCGAGTGGTTCGATTTCTGATCATATTCGCTGTCGGTGTTTCCACGTGCCTGGCACAGGAGAAAAAGCGTGTGGCCGTTTTGGATTTTGATTACGGCACCGTACGCTCCGCGGTGCAGGCTTACTTTGGCACGGACCAGGACGTGGGGAAAGGCATTTCGCTCCTTCTCGAGCAAAAGCTCGTTCAAGACGGCAAGTATCGAGTGGTGGACCGCAACACCATGGACAAGATTTTGAAGGAGCAAAACTTCTCGAACAGCGACCGCGTTGACGCCAGCACTGCGGCCAAGATCGGCCAAATCCTGGGAGTGAGTTGCATCATTGTCGGCAGCATCACCCAATTTGGCCGCGACGACAAACATATCGGCGTCGGCGGAGGCGGCTATGGCCTCGGAAAGTTCGGCCTCGGAGGAGTGCACAAGAACGACTCCAAGGCCGTGGTGAATGTTACCGCCAAGATGATCGATGTGAACACCGCGGAGATTCTGGCGGTCGCGACGGGAACGGGAGAGTCAAAACGCGGCGGATTCGGCGTCGGTGGGGGCGGCGGCGGCTGGAGCGGTGGCGGAGGCGGCGGCCTCGACATGGGCAGCAGCAACTTCGGCCAGACGATTCTGGGCGAGGCAGTGAACGCAGCCGTCGCCAGTATGGGCGAACAGCTCGACGCGAAGGCTGACTCGCTCCCCACCGTGAAGGTCACCTACTCCGGCGTCGTTGCCGATGTCACCGGCAACAGCCTGGTGATCAATGTGGGAAGCAAGGCCGGGGTTAAAGTCGGAGATCAAGTGACCGTTTCCCGAAAGGTCAAAGACGTGAAGGACCCCAGCACCGGAGCGGTCATCAAGACGATCACGGACCAGTTGGGCACGGCGACGATCACCGAGGTGGACGCCCTCTCCGCAACGGCCACCTTCTCCGGAAGCGGTGCCCCCAAGGTCGGGGATGTGGTGGCGAGCCAATAAGCGCAGGTCTCGGCACGGCGCCGACAGGAAGGGCCACTTATGAGCACAGAACAGACCGGACAGCGGATCGGGGACTATGAGATCCTCGGCGTGCTCGGGGCCGGCGGCATGGGCAAGGTGTATAAGGTGCGGAACGTGATCTCGGACCGCATCGAAGCCATGAAGATCCTTCTACCCGACCTGGCCGGGCAGAAGGATCTGGCCGACCGCTTCCTGCGCGAAATCAAGATGCTGGCCAGCTTGAATCACCCGAACATCGCCTCGCTGCGCACCGCCCTCACCGTCGGCAATCAACTGGTGATGATCATGGAGTTCGTGGAGGGCACGACGCTCGCCGCGCGCCTCGCGCAGGGGCCCATTCCTCCTGCTGACACCGTCGACTACATCGAGCAGGTGTTGGTGGCCTTGAGTTACGCCCACCGCCAGCACATCATCCACCGGGATATCAAACCCGCCAACATGATGCTGACGCCGCAGGGGCTGGTGAAACTTATGGATTTCGGGATCGCGCGCTCCTCGGCAGACAGCGGCCTGACGATGACGGGCACCACCCTCGGCTCGCTTTACTACATGTCTCCGGAGCAGGTCAAGGGCGAGGCCGTCGATGCGCGATCGGACCTGTATTCGGTGGGCGTTTCGCTCTACGAATTGGTCACGGGGCGCCGCCCCTTCCAGGCGGACAGCAACTATTCCCTCATGGCCGCCCATCTGCAGGAGGCCCCCAAACCTCCCATCGAATTGCAGCCGGACCTGCCCGCCGCCCTCAACCAGATCATCCTGATGGCTATGGCCAAAGACCCTGGCCAGCGCTTCCAATCCGCCGAGGCCTTCGACAACGCCCTCCGGAGCATCGCCGCCAGCCTGCCCAAGCGTACGGCCGGGGTGGCGCCGGCAGCGGCCGCCGGGCCCGTTGGAGCCACGTCAGTATTCCAGGAGCACGCACCGGGCGCTGCCGCGGCCGGGCCGCCTGCGCCCGCTGCGGCCCCGCCCATGTCACCGCCCGTGGCGCCAGCCCTTCAACCGCCGCTTCAGGCCGTCCCCGCGCAATCGGCGCCGACGGCCTCTGTGGTGCTGCCCGGGCCGGCAGCCGCTCCGCCTATAGCTGTGCCGGCGCAGCCCGCGCCAGGGTTCCCACCCTCCACCGCAGCCCCGCCGCGCACTTATCGCGGCCTCTACATGACTCTGGGCGCCCTGCTGGTGGTGGCAGTGCTGGCGCTCGCAGCCATTTACGGGCCGCGATGGGCCCGGACGCGAGCGAGTGGGAGCGCAGCCCAGCAGACGCAGCCGGCACCCGCTACGCCGCCACAGACCGCTCCTGCGAGTCCACCGGCGGCCTCCCCCGAAGGGGCAGCCAGCCCACAGCCAGGCTCAAGCTCCAGTGCAACCGCCACCCCGGATTCCGGTTCACCGGCGTCTGGCGCGACGGCCGCGCCGCCGGCCGGCGGACAGCCTTCGAATCCGGCCGCACCGAGCAGCGCGGAAGCCGCCCCAACTTCGCCGCCAGCCGAGGCGCCGACCAGCCATCCGGCGAAGAAGGGACGCAACGCCGGCGGTGGCCAGCAGGCCGAGGCCCCGGGCACGTCCTCCGGTGCCGGATCTGGCGACCACCCAGCTCAGTCGGCGCCGGAAGCCGCCTCCGCGCAGCCCAACGCCCCCGCCCAGGCCGTGGATTCGGCTGCGCTCGACGAGGTGGAAAAACAAATGGACCAGCTTACCAGCCGTGCCGGGGCAGTGAAGGACAGCATCGACAAGCTGCGGAACGAAATGTCCGCTCAGGGCGGGAACTTGCGCGGCGACATCAACGCCTCGGAGCAGCGCATGGAAACGGCGTTGAGCCGCGCCCAGACCGCGTTTCAGAACCAGGACGCCAAGAAAGCCAAGCAATACCTGGACCAGGCCGAGACTGACGTGGAAAAGCTGGAGAAGTTCCTGAATCAGCGATAGGCTAAAACAACCTCTCAGGGTGCCGCCAGCTTGTAGCTTCCCGCCCGGTTCAGATGTACCACCAACCGAGTGCCGCCCTCGGCGGGTTGAGCGGATTCGGGCTGGCCGTTCACCTCAATCGTGGTCCCGCCCCCCGGGGCCGGCATCGACACCGCGGCGTCAACTCCGTCGGGCAAATCCAAGGTGGCTTCGAGGCCCCGGCCGGCGGCGCGCAGGTCTATTTTCATGAGGCCGTGCGCGGTGGGCTCGGCGCCGCGCGCCCACTTGAGTCCGGCCAAGTCGGGCCGGATGCTCACCTGGCTGAAGCCCGCCGCCCGGGGCTGAATGCCGAGAACCTGCTCGGTGAGCCAGGCCGTGGGACCGCTCGACCAGCCGTGGCACAGCGAGACGAAGTAGCCCTGGCCGTTGTCCGCCTGCAACGATTCGTGGAAGTTTCCCTTGGGCCACTCCGGATCGTAGGCTTCCCAGAAACTGGTGGCGCCCTCACGAATCATGCCGCCCCAGAACTCCCGAATCCAGTCAAGCGCTTCCTGCCGGTGTCCCGACTCGGCCATGGCCGTGATCGCGTAGAAATTGTAGTACGGCGTAATCATGAAGTGGCGCGGCTGGGAAAGCACCTTGTCCCAAATGGCCGAGGTCTGACCGGCATCGGCCACCCCGGAAAAAATCGCCATGGCGTTGGTCTGCCAGCGCCCGCCGAAAGTGCCGGTGGCAGAGTCCAGCAGGTACTGCTGCGCCGCTTGCTTGATCTTCGCAGCCTCGGCTGCGAATGCCGCCGACCCCGCGCTGTCGCCCGCCTCCCCCAGCAGCCAGGCGCCTTCGGCGAACGCCTTGGCAAACTCCAGCGACGTGGCTCGTCGCGTCTCCGCAGTATCGCCGTTCAAGTCCGGCGACCAGTCCACAAACGGCCAGGCCTTGTGCTCGTTCGCGAACAGATGGCGACTGTCCAGTTCCGTCTGCATGTAATTCAGGAGCTCGGTGAGCGGTTGACGAACCGACTCGAGATACTTGCGGTCGCCGATGTGGCGGTAGTAGTCTGCCTGCCCCATCACCCAGAACGCCGAATAGCCGGGGATGCCGTTCACATCCGCGTGCACCGGTTGGCCGGCGTCATGCACGAGGCGGTTGAGGGTGTCCTGCATCAGAAACCGGTCCGCAAACACGGTGTCGATCACGCGCCCGCTTACGTCGAGATCGCCCATCCAACGGCCGCGATCGCGCTTGGGCGCGTCCCAGATGTCGTCCTGCATCGAAAGATGACTGGTGTAGGCTCCGACGCGCCAAATGCGGTTGAGCAACGGATCCGACGACTCGAACGAGCCGCGGTACTCGACGGGATAGTAGATCGAGTCGAGGCGAATGGCTTTGAACCGTAGCGGCGACGTGCCGCCGGTGAAGCGCACCACCGCATAGCGGAAGGCGCTCTTGGGGCCGTGAACCGTGGCGTGGGGCGGCACCGTGACCGGGTCCGCACCCAGATAGGGTTCGTTCTCGGCTTCCTGCCGCGATTCCCCGTACTGAAGCTGGAGCTTCATCGGAGCCGCTGAGTCCGAGACAATCTCGAGCCGCCCGTCCGATTCACGCCCCAGGTCGAGCGCGATGAAGGGGTCTTCCTCCAGAGCGGTTCCGGGCGGCGGCAGGGTGACGGTGAACTCTTCGCCCGCCCTGCCCGGAAGCCCGGCGGTCTGGCGGCCGGCGTCAACGTCCCGGGCCAGCGGCGCGACAGCTCCCACATTTGCGAGCCGGCCCAAGCCCTCGAAAGCGTAGACAACGCTTTCGACCGGCGCCGGCCGATGGGCCAGGAAGGGCGAGATTCCGTCGTAGCCGGGCCACCGGTACAGTCCGGCGTCCGAGTTCCATTGGAAGAGGTCGATGTTGCTCTCGATGCCGCCAATCAAGCGCGCGGCTTTCCATGAACCGTCGTCGTAACCGGGCCTCTCCCAGCCGGGGTCGCGCCGCCCGCTGCACTTCCAGCCGGCACCGCTCATCGCGAGCGGCGGAGCGTCCAGCCCTGGCTCGCGAGGCACAATCTTGATCACCAGCCGGTCGCCGGCCGAGACTTCAAGCGCCAGGGTGTTGGCTCCGGATCGCAGGTCACTCGCCACCGGCAGGCTCAGCACCAACGGCCGCAAGTGGGACGTGGGATCGCGCTGGGCGTTCGCTTGGAGCCGCCCGTTGATGTACACGCGGATTCGATCGGGGCCGGCGGCGTAAAGCGTGGCCGCCGCGGGAACCGTCTTCAGGCTAAAACGGCCTCGAAAGTAAAAGGTGTGGTCCCAGTCAGAGTCCTTCGCGCCCGGCGCCCAAATGTATTGCTCGGGCAGAGGTTGATGGAGGGCAGACTCGAGGCGCGGCGAGGCAACGTCGCCGGTGAGGTCGAGCCGCTCAGGAAGGAAATGCTCCTGGCCTGCCGCGGCGGCACAGAAAGCGATGGTCGAAACGAAAAGCAACCAGCGAGTTGGCCGCCTCAAGGTCCCTCCGGGCACCGCGAAATGCGGCGTCGGCCGCAGCGTGCGTCCGCTAATTTATGACAGATGGAAGCCGGAGGCAAGGCCGAGGCCGCGGGACGCGCCCCTATACGAAGTCCCGTCCAATCAGCCGCTCGATGCGCTTCGCGATCGGCGGGTGGGTGGAGAAAAGGCTCGAGAATACCTGGCCGGTGGCCAAGGGCTGCGCGCAATAGATATGCGCCATGGACGGCGCCACCCGCAGGGGGAGGCGCTTCGAGTATTTGTCGATCTTGTCGAGCGCACGCGCCAGGCCCATGGGATTGCCGGTGATCTCGGCGCCGGTGTGGTCCGCCTCGTACTCCCGGGAGCGGGAGATGGCAAGCTGGATGAGCATGGCGGCCAGCGGCGCCAGAATCATCATGGCCAACGCCGAGAATACCCCGCCCTCGCGGTCGCGATCACCGCCGCCGAACCCGCCGAACATCTCGGCGTAATAAGCGAAGTGCGCCAGCATCGTGATGGCGCCCGCCACCGTGGCCACCACCGCGCTGATCAGAATATCGCGGTTCCGCACGTGGCCGAGCTCGTGGGCAAGCACGCCTTCAATCTCTTCGTCGTCGCACAGATCGAGAATGCCACGCGTCACGGCCACCGAGGCGTGGTTCGGGTTGCGGCCGGTGGCGAAGGCGTTGGGCGAATCGGTGGGGATCCAGTAAATCTTCGGCACCGGGACGTTGGCCTTGGCGGCCAGGCGCTCCACGATCTGATAAATGCGCGGATTGTCCTCACGGGCGATCGGCTGGGCGCCGCTCGTCTTCAGCGCGATTTTGTCCGAGAAGAAATAGCTGCCGAGGTTCATCACGGCGGCGAAGATGAGAGCCATCTCCATCCCGCTGCGGCCGCCGAGGATCTGGCCGATCGCCAGCAGCAGGCCGGTGAGAGCGGCGAGCAGTGCCGTAGTCTTGAGATTATTCAACATGAGTTCCTGCCTTCGAGCTTCAAGCTCCAAATTATTGGATGCCAAATTTGAAGGGTCGTTTGGGCCACTTTCAACTCCAATTAGAAAGCAATCGCACCGAACCCGTCACGGGCTGAAAGACGCGATATACCCGTTCGTCTGCCGTGAGCAACTCCGATCCTGTTTTGACTGCCAGTGCGACGTAAAGACAGTCGTAAATGGGGTGCCGGTGGCGGATGGCCAGCGCGAGAGCAGGTTCGACCAGATCGGCAATCGGATCGAGCGTGGGAGCGTACTCCCAGAAACGGGTATAGAGCTCAAGGGCTTGGCTCTCCGGCAGCCCCTCCCTTATAACCCGCTTCCATATACAAGCGGCGGCTTCCGCTGCCAGAATCTCGGGCGCCCGAAGGTTCAGTGAGCCCACTGTCCAGCGTTCCAGCACTCGCCTTGCGATCGCGAAGTCGGGCTCACGAAACAGCCACTTGGCCACAACGCTGGCGTCGGCGACGAGGTTCATCGGGTGTCACGGTCTTCACGGATCAGATCGACGCTATTGAGTTTCGTCGGATGCTTGCGAGCGATCCGGTCAACCAGCTTGAAGAACGCGGGAAGGTTCCGCTGCATTTCGAGCCGGCGCCTTTCGAGCTCGGCTTCACGCGACAATATGTCAAGAACCTCAGCATTCAAGCTGAGCGCGTGGCTCTTGGCGCGTTCTTGCATCAGTTCGTAGACGCTGTCGGGTATCCGCCTCAGAGTGTAGCTTCGCACGGTTCCTTCCTCCCGGCATCATGATATCACAATGATATCAGACTCCACGGCCGCTGCGCCGTGAGCGTCCTCGTCCGGATTCGGCGCAGACGAACCCGAATTTGAGCCTCTGACTATAGACTAACCCGTTCTGAATCAATAATATGACGGCATATATTCCATAAGTCTATCCGTATCAATAACTTGACGGGATAGGTCGATTTCGGCCGCGCAGCGTGTGGATAAGACATTCATTATGATATATTTAGAGGGATTTGTTGATAACTTGATTGGTTTCAATAATCTGGTCGGTTCGTTTTTTGATAGCCCTTGATTCTAAAGAACGTTCCGGCTTCGTTCGTCTTTTTCGAAATGCGCGACGGAGGCACCTCCAGGCGATGGTCTGGCTGAACGCAAATTCGTATACATGGCACCAATAATCGATCAGCTGTCTGTACGCCGGATGGTCGAGTTCTTCCGGCGTCAGAATGGCGGCGGCCGTCTCGCGGACCTCGGCGGGCAAGCACTCCATCAGCGCGATTTGCACCCTGTCATAGGTCGCGCAGCGCGAGCCCGACCGCAGCGCGTTCATGCGGGAGCGCTGCCTGCCGGCCTCGGTGCGCGGTCCGGTGGAGCGCATCGCGTTCGCGCGATTGGCCAGGATGAGTTCCGGCGTCATAGTAGGCGACTTGCGAAGTGACATAACTCCTGCGGTTCTGACGGTCCCTGAATCGTCCAAGAACACAGTTACACAATCAGTTTATAGCTGTTCGGTACGAGATGTCAAGCGAAATCTTGATGAGCGCTACGAACGCTCAATGCAATCGGGTATCAGTGCCGCGGAATTCACAAAGCGCGGCGTCTGCGCCGTTACTCGTACCGCAGCGCGATCATAGGATCCACGCGGCTGGCGCGGCGCGCCGGGAGGTACCCCGCGGCGCACGCCACCAGCGCCAGGCACACCGTGGCGAACGCCATGGTGGAGGGATCATGCGCAGTGATGCCGAATAGTTGGCTCTGCGCCGCACGCATGAGCGCCAGCGAGGCGGGCACGCCCGCCGCCACCCCAATCGCCACCAGGAGCAGCACATCGCGCATCACCATCCAAACCACGCTCCTACGGTCGGCTCCGAGCGCGATCCGGATGCCGATTTCGCGGCGCCTTTGCGCCACCGTGTAGGCCATCACGCCGTAGAGTCCGATGGTGGCGAGCAGCGTGGCCAGCAAGCCGAACACCGTCGACAAGCTCGCAATCATCCGTTCGGTACTCAGCGAATTTGAAATCTGCGCCTCCGTGGTGCGCATCTCGTTGACGGGCACGGCCGGATCGAGCTGCCGCACTTTCGCCCGCACGAGCGGCATCAACTGGCTGGGCTCGAAAGAGGTGCGCAGGTAGACCGTCATGCCGCCGAGGTCGTGGCTGCCGTAGTATGGCACGAAGGCCTGCGGGGGGATGTCGTCGCGCAGGCTTGTGTACTTGATGTCTTTGACGACGCCCACAATCGTCATCTCGGTAGGCGTTCCGGGATCGGTCCCGAAGCCGAGGTGGCGCCCGATG
>Ga0335081_10008867_pt1 | contig 16150 bp, 13 predicted proteins | sample Lox_Sample_35_FD_206713 | JGI IMG/M metagenome (GOLD analysis project Ga0335081, IMG submission 206713) | Soil microbial communities from Loxahatchee National Wildlife Refuge, Florida, United States - Lox_Sample_3.5 | ecosystem: Environmental > Terrestrial > Soil > Wetlands | place: USA... | reverse complement strand
GAAGACTTCCGCACTTTACTATTATACGAGCCAGCCCACGGCTCACTGAAGTCTAGCGAGGTCTTCGACCTCAAACCGACCAGGAGCCGGCGGACACGGCGTTCGTTACCCTCTCGTCAGGCCGCCAGGGCCCAAAGAACCCATAAAACGGCACCGGAGCTATCGGTCCCGAGGTTTACCTCGTAACGCCGATTGGAGAATCCACACGACGGAAGAAATCCCGATTTAAGTGATGTGTTGTCCGTTTTTCAAAACTGACAGTTTTGTTCAGATCTTGGTCCTGAGAGACGTCTGGACAGGGCTACAGAAAGCGGAGGAAGGAAAGGGTGACTGGACAGTCACCCGGAAAGGCGGCCGGCACAACCGCCGGCCGCCCGTTGGGGGATCTGTATTTAGTGCTGTTGGGCGTTCGCTACGATGTGAATCCGCCGGTTCTTCTGCCAGCAGGACTCGTCCTCATCCGTGCAAACGGGTTTTTCTTTTCCGTAGCTGATTACGCCGAGCTGTTGTGCGGGAATTCCGACCTGCACCAGGTAAGATTTGGCGCTTTCCGCCCGCGCCTCACCCAAAACCATGTTGTACTGAGCGGAGCCACGCTCGTCGCAGTGGCCTTCAATGGTGAGCTTATATTCCGGATAATCCTTCAAAATGTCGCGCAACTCCCGCGAATCGCCTTCCAGCGCCTTGATCGCATCGGGACGCAGGGTGTGCTTGTCATAATCGAAGTACGCGTCTTCAATCCTGGCCAGGAGCTGATCGATCCGGGCGCGCGTGGCCGCGTCGGGCATGTTCGACCTCGGCGCAGGCGCGGGCGCGGCGGGCGGACGGCTGGCTTCCCGCACCGGAGCGGAGGCTGGCGCCGAACTCGGCGCGCTGGCCGCTGGCGCCGGGGCCGGCGGATTGGGAGCGATGGCCGCTACCTTCTTCTTGGCGCAACCTGCGCCCACGATTGACAACGCGGCCGCGGTGATCACGACCACCTCGCGAAAACTCTTCATATCTATGGATCCTCCAAACATTATTGATACCCTTTTTCGGGCTGAAGTTGCATCCTGTCAGGACAGGATTCGAGCCCCTTGCCCTTTTGACTACACTGTAAACGAGAGGCAGCGGTGTGCGCAAACTGATTCTGGCACGACCTATGGACCCAACTCGCCGCAATGCCCCCCGGCTGGTGCTCTGGCTGGGCTTCGGCGGATTGCTGGTTTGCATCATCGCGGCCGCCGCCGGCACCCTGGTGGGCGTGGATCGGGTCCGCAAGGATGAAACGCGCATCCGCAAGAATTTTCTGGGCCGCCTGGATGCCCTGGATCAGATCCGGGCGCAGATCTATCTCTCCGGCACCTACATTCGTGACGTGCTGCTGTCTCCCGCGGCGACAGTGGCCGCCGCCCAGACTTCCCGGCTGGCCAGCCTCGAGCGGGACTCCAAGGCCGCCCTTCGGGCCTATTCCCACTCCCTCGAGCCCGAAGAGCGCGAGATGTTCCAGGCGCTGCAAGCCGAGATTGATGCGTATTGGCAGGTTCTCGACAGCACCGTAAGCTGGACACCAGAGCAGCGCTACCGCCTGCGCGATTCCTTCTTCTACGATGAGCTGGTCCCCCGCCGCAATGCCATGCTGCAGATCGCGGACCGCATCGCGGTGGCCAATGAGCGCAGCCTGAACCGTTCCGAGGAGCAGTTGAATACCGCCTCCGACGGTTTGCGCCGCACCCTGATGGTCACGTTCGCCATAACCTTTACGGGAGGCCTGCTACTCGCATTGCTGACTATTGGCCACACCCTGCGGCTGGAGCACGAATTGGAGCGGCGTCTGGAAGAGAATGCCCGTGCCCGTGTCGACCTCCAGGAGCTTTCCGCCAAGCTGCTGCGCGCGCAGGAGAACGAACGGCGCGCTCTGGCGCGGGAACTCCACGACGAGGTGGGTCAGTCGCTCTCCGCAATCCTGATGGAGGCGGAGAACGCCGAGTTCGCCGACGACCGGGCCGAGATCCGCGAACACCTGGCCGCCGTCCGAGCCCTCGCCGAGAAGACCGTCAACGAGGTGCGCGACCTCGCCCTGCTTCTCCGCCCCTCCATGCTCGACGATTTCGGCCTGGTTCCGGCCCTCAATTGGCACGCGCGTGAGATGACCAAACGCACCGGCCTCAACGTGGTGCTTTCCGCCGACGACTCGGCCGACGACCTGCCCGACGAACATACCACCTGCATCTACCGCCTCGTACAGGAAGCCGTCAACAACTCCGCCCGCCACGCCAACGCGCGCAACGTGGAAGTGGATGTCAAGCGCGAAGACTACCGCGTGATCTTCAGCGTGTGCGACGATGGCGCCGGCTTCGATCCCCGGTTCGTGCGCGGGCTCGGGCTGCTCGGGATGGAAGAGCGTGTCCGGCGCCTCGGCGGCCGGCTGGAGATCGATTCGCAACCGGGCCGCGGTACCCGAATTCTGGCCGAGTTGCCGCTGGCAGGTCTGACCCAGAGAAACGGTGACCATGTCCATACGAATTCTGTTAGCTGACGACCACACCGTAGTCCGCGACGGATTGCGCGCTCTGCTGGAGCGGCAAACCGATATGGAGGTTGTCGCCGAAGCCGCGGACGGTCGCGATTGCGTGCGTTTGGCCGAAGAACAGTCGCCCGACGTGGTGGTCATGGACATCGGGATGCCCAATATGAACGGGATCGAAGCCACCCGCCGCGTCCTTGCCACCAATCCGCGCACCGCTGTGGTGATCCTCAGCATGCATCAGGACGAGAGCTACGTGCTCCGCTCTTTGAAGGCCGGCGCCAAGGGCTACCTCCTGAAGGATTCTCTGCGGTCGGATATCATCGACGCCATTCGGGCGGTTTACCAGGGCCGGTCCTTCCTGACGCGGAAGGTAGGCCGGATCCTGCAGGAGGATTACGTCCGGCAACTCGAGCGGCGCGGCCTCGATGACAGCTACGACCTGCTGACGGACCGCGAACGCGAAATCCTCCAACTGGTGGCCGAAGGCCAGACCAACAAGGAAGTCGCCAACCTGCTCAACGTGAGTCTCACGACCGTGGAAACGCACCGCACCCACATCCTCCAGAAACTGGGACTGCACAGCATTCCGGAGCTGATCCTCTACGCGGTTCGCAAAGGCATCATCTCGTGATGCCGTCGGGCCAGGAGCACGGGGCCGAAATAGTCCACTAGCGCATTACAAGCCCACACCAGCACGAAGTAGGCCGTTGCTTCACTCCAAAAGCGGAAGCCCCCGATGTAGCTCCAGCCGATTCCATTCGCGGCGACTGTGAGGATCATCGAGGGAATCGGGCTGGGAATCGGTTTACCCTTCACACCCTGGAATTGGGGCCTCGTTAACGGTTCGGTCGATCCGTCAGCGCTGGACGTACCTTCGCGCCACCGTTGCAGGGTCCGATGGAGTTCCCGCACCCTCTGCGAAAGCTTCCAGGGAGAATCCGCTCGCGGCAGAATGATCGTGAACGTGCCTGCGGTTCCCGTCTCGGAGTCGCGCCAACCGACGAAGATCCAGCCCGCATCGCTGACCTGCGGCGCCCCGGGCGCCAGCCGGACCTCCGACACCCGCTCGCGATCGAGTGCAAACCCAGTCTTCTCCCCTTGAAACGCGAGACGGTCCGCCGAAATCGTCAGGAACCCCAGATCCCAGTCATAGAAGCCGTCATACGACAGGGGCCGCGCCTCCGGGCTGATGCCCACGAAGACCCGTGCGGCCGTGTCCGCCGGCCGGGGCGAGCGGGCGAGGAACCGCTCGCGGAGACGGCGATACGACCAGTAGTCGAGATAGTCGGATGCCGCGTGCCGCAGCGTCAGAGCCGCCAATAGTCCCGCCAGGTACGCGGGCCAGCGGACCGCCGAAGGAATCCAACCGAACCGGACGCCAAGGGCGAGCACGAGCGGCGGGCCCGAGACAGTCGCCACCAGAGCAAGGGCCTTCAGGTTCGCCATCGTCGAACGGAAGTTCGACGAGAACACCGGCGGCGCCGCGACTTCTCCCGCCGAAGGAGCCGTCGGAACGGTCGCAGGCGCCGATCGGGCGATGTGCTTCCACTCCCAGGGCGCTGCTCGCAGGATGGCCAGTTTGCCAATCGCGCTCTTCATCGCGCCGGCATCTCCACTGAGACGCACAGCCCGTTCCGCCGCACGCCGCTCGATGCGGGTAGACAGCCAACAGCTTGCCAGAACAGCGCTCGCGAGCGTGACCGGAAGGCCCAGTCGCGTCGGAATCGTAGGCAGACGGAACAGGAGCAGCGGCATATTCACCAGCGCCTGCAATAAGAGACCAATGATGAGGCCGGCCCACAGGCAAACAAACATCGATAGCACCCGCGGCACGTCGGGATATCGCCGCATCGGGACGCACCATTGGCGCGTCACCGCCGCCTCGATTTCCGCAGGTTCGAGTTTCTCGACCAGGTAATCGGAGAGCACGACGCGGTTTTGCTCCACCTCGAAGGGATCGGCCATCAAGCCCCGTCCCGCCGGCAGCACCTGGACTTCCTGCAGAGTCACCCCTGCCTTCAGGGCTGCCGCGCGGAGGCGTTCCAGCACCTCTCCCGAGTTCAGCGGCGCGGCGTGTGGGCCGCGTCCAACGCGCATCAGCCAGCGCAGCACCAGCGAACTGATGAAAGCCAGCCATCCCGCGGTGAAGATATGGATCACGCTGCCGCTCAGGCTGGCATTGAAGGCGTCCAGAGCCCACCACGCCGGCACGATGACCGTCAGCGCGGGCAGAATCGTGATCCGCAGTGAATTCCCGATGCGCCAGCCTGGCGCCCGTACAGGGCGGAGGATCGCCGGGGGCTGCAGGGCGAGCACAGTTCCGGCGATCAGCAGCGGCGCGATCTCCAGCACCACCGCGGCAACCTTACCCGCCAGGATGGCGTTCTTGCCGGCAGAGTTCCATTCGGAGAGCAGCGCCAGGGCGTCGATGTCGGCGTTGAACAACGACGCCAGTGTGCCCCAATAGGCGGCCCAGGCGATCGCCACGCCGGTAAGTGCCCATGCGACGCTGCGGATGAAGGGGAACCAGAGGACCCGTCCATCCTGAGGCCGCGCGCGCGAGGCGCAGAGGCTGAGCCACACTATTACCGCCGCACTCAGCAAGATCGCCAGGGGAAACGGCAGAAAGATGAACGCGAGGTCCGATTGCCGGTACCCCAATGCCAGGTGCACCGGAACTTGTGGGAGCCTTTCGGGAGAACCGTGGAAGCTGCGATGAATCACGCCGGCGTGGCAGGTGGTCTTCCAGGAGCGTGGAAAGCTGTCCCGCAGATAAGGACCGCAAGCGAACGCCACATCCACGTCGAGGCTGGAGGCGGAGAGGCCTCGCAGGGCGCCGAAGTCGAGACTGCCTTCGAGAATCTGTCCCTGCCGTTGAAAGATCCCATCGCACGTCGCCTGGAACGCTTCGGACTCCCGGACATCCACGAGTGCGCAGCCGAGCGAGGCAGCCAGCGTGCGCCCCAGCAACGACCCCGAAGCCGGATCGGAGGCTCTGGCCTCGATCGTCACGGAGCCCTGCGGAAGAATCTGGATGGCGAGCCGCGGATCGGCGGCGAACAGCGGCACCGCTCCCATCACCATCGGGAGCCACAGCGCCGTGGACCGGGACATAGCCCCCCGATTATGGACCACCGCACAGACTTACGTCAGGTATGCGTTCGTTAACGCGAGCCTGACCACTTTTGGGCTCAATCCGTCCACTAGACCGAAATTACAGACTCCCTGGCGCATCCCCGAACGTCCATCTCGAATTCAATCGAAACGATAGGCGGCCGGGTGTAGTGCCAGGTGATCCCGTGCGCCGCGGCATGTCCGGCGCGCGGCAGAATCTCCGAGGCGAGCAGGGCGCCGGTATCGTGCACCGTGTAGACATTCGTGACGGTGACGTCGTTCCAGGTCGCGCCCAGGCTTTGCAAGCGCCCGTCCATCATGCCCACCACAAACCGCGCTTTGTCGGCCAGGGCATCCGGCGATGTCTCACCACGCCGAATGACCGCGAGCGGATCGAGCGATCCTTCGGGCAATTCGCCCGCTCCCGAGACCACGAATGACACCGGCTTGCCAGGCGCCGGGATCGTGTAGGCGAATGAGTACAACGAAGGCTCCGCGGGCGGATCGAACTCCGGCGCCACATTGGTGCGTGCCACCGGGTTCACGCCATCCACCAGCAGCCCCCACGATCGCAGCAATTCCACGTACCCCGAGTTGAAGTCGCGGAAGCCGTCGAACGAGAATGGCCGGGGTGACCGGAGCGCGATCGCGCACAGCGCCGCTCGCGGCCGGCCGGCAGCTTCAAGATGCGCGTCGATACGTTCGAAGCCCGCCTTCCACGCGGCCGGCCGGGCCAGGCGTACGTGCTCGATGGCGAATCCCTCCGACGCGATCACGCCCGCCGAATACGGGCGGCCGCCCTTCGCAAATGAGTACCCCCCATCCGGGTTGGTTAGAAGCACGGCGCTACCCCCGTGGCGTCAGGAAACGGTCGGGTCCGGAGTCCGAAGGCAGCGCGCCCACCTGCTTCAGGATCCCGAGTTGGTCGATGCTGTTCCAGGCCTCCGCAATGCGGCCGTCAGCGATTCGCGCGATCACGACCGCGGCGAAGGTGACGTTTCGGCCGGTTGCAGGAGCCAGGGAGTTGCCGGTGTGCGTTCCTTGAACCGAAAGCCGCACCACGACCTTGTCGCCCTCCGCGATCGTGTCCTCGATGGTGACGTGGATGTCGGGGAAGGCTCCTCTCAGGGTCCGATAGAAGGCTTTGAAGACCTCACGGCTGCGAGTCTGGTGGCTGCCTTCGCCGAGACCGGTCGCCGGCACCTCGGGCGTGGAGAACTGATCGATCAGGTCTTCCCGGCCCTGGTTCCACACCTCCTCAAACCAATGGCGTACGAACGCTTTATTCTCATTCTCGAGGGCGCGAGAGCCGGACATGCGAATCACTGTAGCATACGCCTCGCCCGGCTGAGAATGGAAAGATGCTTGCTCGGGGGGAAGGGCATGTGGAGGGACTTTCGGTACGGATTCCGGCTTCTCCGCCGCAGTCCGGGATTCACCGCGGTGGCCGTTCTGACGCTGGCACTGGGGATTGGCTCCAACACCGCCATGTTCAGCGTTCTCGAAGCGATTCTGCTGAAGTCACCCGGCTACCCGAATGCCGGGCGCCTGGTGGTGCTCCAACGCTATTACCCCCAGACGCAGAAGACCGTGGATCAGCTATCGGCGGGCGATGTCCAAGACTTTGCCGAGCGCAGCCGCACCTTGGAGTCGCTGGCGGTCTGGGATTCCGATATGGTTACCATGACCGGCGGCGAGGAAGCCCAGAGCCTGCTCTCCACGGCCATCTCTCCGAACCTGGCCGCAACTCTTGGGGTGGTGCCTTTGCTGGGGCACGGGTTTCACCTGGAGGACGGCCGGCCCGGCCATCCCTTGTCGGTGCTGTTGAACGAGAACCTGTGGCGGCGGCAGTTCGGCTCGGATCCTGGCGTGCTCGGAAGATCCATCACCCTGGATGGGACGCCGGTTCGCGTCGCGGGTGTGATGCCCGCCTCGTTCGCGTTTCCGGACCCATCCACCCAGATCTGGCTGCCGTTACGAATCGGTCCGAGAGACCTCGCGCGCCGCAACGTGTACTGGCTGCGTACCGTGGGACGCCTGAAAAGCGGCGCCTCTGTGCGCGCCGCGGTGCAGGACCTGTCGTCGGTGGCCGCACAGCTTGCGGCGGAGTACCCGGACACCAACAAGGGAGCGGGCGTCTCGGTCATGACCTTGCAGCAGTATCGCGCCGGGGAGTCGCGCCCCATGCTGGTAGTGCTCGCCGGGGCCGTCGGCCTCGTACTCCTGATCGTGTGCGCCAACCTCGCCAGCCTGCTGTTGGCGCGAGCGTCGTCGCGAACCTCCGAATTCGCGGTGCGCGCCGCGTTGGGCGCCGCGCGCGGGCAAATCGCCGGCCAGTTGCTGGCGGAGGGCGTCCTGTTGAGCGCGATCGGCGGGATCTCCGGGGTATTGTCAGCCGCCTGGGGCATCGACGTCCTCCGCCTGCTCGCCAGCAGCCGCTTCAGCCGCGCGGCGGACATTCGTATGGATGCGGCAGTTCTGTGGTTTGCGGTTGGCGTCACACTGCTCTGCGGGATCGTGTTCGGACTCGCGCCGTTGTGGACGGCCACCCGCGGCGGACTGGCGCGCGGTTCGGCACGCACCACCGGATCGGGCCAACGGGCGCGCGCCGTCCTGGTGACTGTCGAGGTCGCGTTGGCCTTCGTCCTCCTGGCGGGCGCCGGGCTGCTGACCGAGAGCCTCTGGCGCCTGCGCCGTGTGAACCCCGGATTTGCGGCGGACCATGTGTTGACATTCCAGGTGGCTCCCCGCCCGGGGCGGTTCCAGACCAACACCCAGGTGGGGAACTTTTTCGAATCGCTTCTCGCGAACATCCGTGCGATCCCCGGCGTGAAAGCGGCCGGCGTCGTCGGCAACATTCCATTGAGCGGCGAGCGTTCCGGAACAGAGATCGTGGTCGAAGGCCGGGTCGCGGTGCCTGGCGAGCACATTGAGGCGAACTATCAGTTGGCCGGCCCGGGATATTTCGCCACCATGGGCATTCCTCTTCGGGCGGGCCGCGATTTTACCGATCATGACGTCCAGGGCGAGCCCGATGTCGTGATCCTCAATCAGGCGCTTGCGGACCTTTGCTGGCCGGGCCAGGAAGCGGTGGGCAAGCGCATCCGTCTCGGTCCGAATCCCAAGGAGCCCTGGTCCACCGTCGCCGGAGTCATCGGAAATATCCGGCACGATCAGTTGGCGCTTCCGCCCCGTCCGGAAGCTTACGAGAATAACTTCCAGCACAATTGGGGACTGATGAGCCTCATGGTGCGATTCGCCCCCGGATCGTTTGGTGTGCCGGCCGCGATTCGGGCGCAGATCAAGCTGGCCGACCGCGACATCCCCACACCTCCGGCGCTGGCGATGGACGACGTGATCTCGACATCCCTGCAGGACCGGCGATTCCTGATGTGGATGCTGGTGGGATTTGCCGGTAGCGCCATGCTCCTGGCGGCTGTCGGCATTTACGGCGTAATGGCCTACGCAGTAGCGCAGCGCACGCGCGAGATCGGCATTCGGGTGGCGCTCGGTGCGGAGCGGCGCGACGTCACGCAGCTTGTGCTGTCGGACGGCCTGCGGCTGGCGTCCGCCGGTGTCGCTTCCGGAGGGTTGGCGGCCATGGGCTTGATGCGCGTGTTGCGGACCATGTTGTTCGAGGTGAGCCCGGGCGATCCGGCGACGCTCGCGTTTACCGCCGGGGTTTTGTTGCTCGTCGCCCTGACGGGCTGTCTGATTCCTGCCATGCGAGCCACTCGCGTGGAGGCGTCCGTCGCCCTGCACCACGAGTGACTGTCCGGTTGCGCCGCGAACTGTCCCAATAATGGACACGTCTCCCAGTATCAGGATTCGAGATTGACGACAGATTTCAGCCAATCCGGAAACGGACCGGCTTTCCAGACAATCACGCCGCATTCCAGCGAGGATGAGGCGATGCCCCTCCCCTGAATTATCGTAAAACCTCGCTCTGTCCACCCGGCGAGCGAGTTGGAGTTTCACCTCCTGCTGGCCAGAGATCTGAAGCTGATCAAACCCAACGCAGAACTGTCACAGCGCGCCACCGAAGTGTTCTTGGCTATTCTTAGCCAGGTAACGTTCCACACACTGAAGAATTCTTCCACATTTCGTGGAAACCGACAATGAAACCCGATTATACTGGAGTTCAATCCAGCATGAGCACTCCATTCCAGATCGTGGTTTGCGGGAGCATTGTCCCCGACCCATTGCAGACATTGGAGCCGGTGAGCGGCCCTGCCGGCCCGTCCCTCAAGAACGAAATGATGTTGCCGGCCGTCCTCGATCCGTGGGCGGCGCACGCCTTGTTTGAAGCGGCGCACCTGGCTCAGCGCATCGCGGGCAGCAAGGTCTGGCTGGTCAGCCTGGGACCGAAGGCCAAGCTGCAGCAGGTGATGATGACGGTGGCGCAGAAGGTCCCCTTCGAACTGATTGCCATCGACGGCCCCGCATCCGGCTTTGCCGATTCGTTCGAGACTGCCGAAGCCCTGGCCCAGGCGATCGCGGCGATCCCCTCGCTCGATCGGGCGCGCCTCCTGGTATTTGGTGGATGGGAGTCGGCATCGCGCGGCGCAGGCTCCACGTTGCAGATGGTGGGCGAGCGGCTCGAAATCACCGAGCAGTTTCAGGGTGTGGACCAGATTACGGTGCGGGAGGACAGCAGTTTCGAAGTCCTGGAGCGCATCGAGGGCGGCAGGCACCAGGTCTCGGTGTGCACCGCGCCGCCGGCGGTCCTGGGGTGGGCGACCGGCCACCTGCCGGAGCCGCGCAACAATCCACAGGTCGGAATGGTAAACATGCGTACCGTGATGCCCGCCCTGCAGCGGGCTAAGGCGGCGCCGGTTCGCAATACGGGGCTGTGCTATGCCAGCGTCAGCCTGCCCCGGCAGCAGCGGCAGACGCGCGTGGTGAAGGACCTGCCGGCCGACGAGATCGCCCGCGAAATCGTGGCCTGGATGGCGGAGGAATAACGTGGAAACCATTCTGTTGCTGGCTCATACGGAACCCGATGGAACGCTGGCCAAGCCGGCCCTGGAAGCTCTGACGGCCGCCCTGGAATTGTCAGGCGGCCTGACCATCGGACTGGTAGGCGGGCGAACGAGCCCCGCGGCTGAGCAGATTGCCGGCTGCGGCGCAGGCCGGCTCCTGGCAGTGACCGGCGAAGCTTTCTCCCAGCCACGGTACGCCACCGACGCCGCCGCCGGGGAGGCTCTGTGCCGCGCCAGCGGCTCCGCCATCGTCCTGGCGCCCGCCACCTCGCGATGGGCGCGGGCCCTCCCGGGCGTCGCCTTGCGCCTCGGCGGCCGGATCGATACCCACGCCACCCGCGTCGCGCTGGAAAACGGGGTGCCGGCTGTGTCGCGGTGGTTCTACCGGCAGCGTATGGAAGCGATGCTCACCCGTTCCCAGCGTCCGTGGGTCGTACTCCTGGATCCCGGGTGCGTGCCCGCCTGGAACGGACCCGCTGGCACGGCGCAAGTGGAGGCGGTCGAGGTGAATCCGCCGCAAACCCGCACCACGGTTACCGGCCTGCGAGCGCCGCAGACGGACGAGCAGACCATCCGGCCGGACGCCCGGCTGCTGTTCGTGGCCGGAGCCGGCTGGACCAAGAAGCAGGCGGACGGCGCAGTCCATGGAGCAGAAGCGGAAGCGCTGATACTCGGTTTTCTCCGCGCGGCTCAAGCCTCCCTGGGCGGCAGCAAATCGCTGGTGGACCTGAGCGGAGAAGGCGAAGCCGTGCTGCGGTTCATGAGCCACCTGAACCAGATCGGCCAGACGGGTTCCACGCCCCGGCACGCCAAGGGACTTTCCACATGCTGTCACGGCGAAGAGCCGCACGTGGTCGGCTGGCGCTTCATCAACCAGCGCCGCGCCATCAACCTGGACGCCAACTGTGGATGGGCCCGCGGAAAGGCGGACGTCCTGTACGTGGCGGACGCGTTCGCAGTGATGCGCGAGGTGAATCGATTGATCGGGCCTCAGAGCGACTGAGGCGCCGCGGACACGGCTTTGGGAACCGGCAGCACGTCGGGCGCCATCACCCGGGCATCCATCCACCCGGCGTCGTGGAACAGCCGGGGCGAGGGCGTAAAGACAATCTTGTAGCTGCTCTCTTCGAGCGGCGGCTCCGGTCCGTTGGCCGCCTGAGCATAGACCAGTGCCAGGTACCGCAGAATCGCGTAAATATCGCCATCCTCCGGCTGCCGGAAGGCGAAGCCCTGCGACCGGAAATGGATCGAAGCCCCCTCCCCGGAGAGGCGCCAGGCGAGGAACGCGCAGCAATCGATGGCGTGTTCAAACCAGGCATCCAACTGCGGCGGTACGTCGCGATCGAGGAAAATCTCCACCGTCTGCTCCTGCTCCCGTGCGAACTCCCGCACCTGCAGGCTGCCCACGTGCGCGGACGCCTTCCAATCCACGTGCCGCGAGCTTTCAAAGGCCTCGTACGGCCGGATCCGGTAGAAGTCCTTACCCAGCCCGCGGTAGTGGGTCTCGATTTCACCCGTGATGCCCAACAGCAGATCTTCGAACCCGGGGCGGGGATCGATGGAGGGATAGATCGTCATCTCCCGCCGCAGGGTAACCCGCGCCGACTTCTCCAGAAACCCGAACGGAAAGGAAGTGGAGAAGGCGAAGCTGTTCTGCCGGTATGCTCCCCGGCGCGGGAAGCACACCTCGACCGTCTCTTCCAAGGCGGCACCGGCGGCGATCAGCGGAAAATAGACGCCCGACTTCAGCGTCGGACTGGCGGCATCGGCAATGCCCTCCGTCCGAATGGAAAACGAAGGCATCAACCACTTCTGATTCCGCACCAGGAGTTTTCCCGGAACGTGCCGGCCGGCGGCGACATGGTCGGGCACGCGAAAATCCAGTTCCAGTCCAGCCAGGCAAAGACGGCTCACCAGGCCTGAGACCAGCAGGGTCGCCAGCATCGTCGCCACGATCAGAAACAGCAGGTTATTGGCGGAGACCACCGCCGCCAGCCCAACCACCAGGATTGCCAGGGTGAACAGCAGCCCGCCGCGCGTGACCTTGTAGCGCATACGTCGCGCCAGGATCCCGCGAAGCTGTTCCCAGTATTTGCGCATCGACCGTTTTGATTGTGGCACACACCCGCTTTATGGCGCGAGATCTCCCTCAAACCTGAAAGACCGTGGACGTCCATTCCATGCTCGATCGATAAAGCTCCGGAACTTCGCTTTCGTTGACTCGGAGAATCTTCGCCAGGCGGGCGAACCCGGACCAATCGCCGGACTCGTATGCGAGGACAATCTGCAAAATGGCGGAGACCGCTGCCTTCTCCGGGGCTTGGCCGCAGAGCGTCCTGGCGATGTCTTCGGGCAGAGCCAGAGAACTCAATACCTCGCTGATGGGACGCCCCAGCATGACGTCGAGCAGCGAGAAAAGCCCAAGCAGGAACAGTTCCTCCGCCCTGCCGGCCAGACCGCCGAGAGGCGCCAGCAATTCACAAAAACGCGCTCGAAACAATGCCTGGATCAACAGTTCTCCAGGCTTGTCCGACGCCAGGTCCAATATGACGATCACCGACAACCACCGCCGCGCCTGCTCCTCTCCCAGGTAAATCAACGCCTGGGTTATCGACCTGATGCGGTTTCGCGAGCCGATCAGAGCGGAATTCACGAAACGCAGGAGTTTGTACGATAGCGAGGGTTCCCGCGTAATCAGCCGTGCGACTCTTCCTGCGTCGAAATCAGAAGACCGCAGGTCTTGGAGTATTTTGAGATAGTTGAGCTTGAAACTGGGAATCTCGCGTGCCTGAGTGATCACCGGACGAGCGAAGAAGTAGCCCTGGAAATACTGATATCCCATGGAGCGCGCTCTTTCGAACTCCGCCAGGCTTTCCACTTTTTCGGCCAACATCGCGGCCGTGCCGCCCAGGCGCCTGGCAATGGACTGCTGGTCGCGAGGACTCGTGGCGCGGTAATCGATCTTCACGAAGTCGGCAATTCTGGTTAGCGGATTGAGCCTGTTTGGCGCGAAGTCGTCCAGCGCCAACCGGTAGTTGCGGCTGTGCAGCCGTTTACAGGCCTCCACAATTTCCGCGGTGGGCTCGACCGTCTCCAGGACCTCCACCACCGTGGATGACGAGGGCAGGATCTCAGGCGCCCCGCTCAGCAGCATCTCCTGCGGGAAGTTGATGAACGCCGGCTTCCCGCGCAGGAGCCTTTGGCCGTCCTCCGAAAAGAAAATGGCATTGATGACTTTGGCGGTGGCCGTGAACGCGTCGCTTCCATCGAAGGTTGTGGCGGTGGACCCGGATCGAAAGAGCAGTTCATAAGCGAATACCCGCAAACGGCAATCGAAGATTGGCTGGCGGGCGTAGAAGATGTCCATGTTCGTCGTCCAGGCCTTCAAAAGGGCCTTTGTCTTCTCTTATCGGCCCGGTGAAGAGAACCTTTCACTTCGCCGTGGCGCAGACACTCCTGTCTGCCGCGCCCCGACGCATCGGGGCGCTTTTTGGTCGCCCGACACCCCCACCTAAGCCTACGAACGCTCATCCTGACCGTCACTTAACGCGCAGGAGCCTCTGGCCGTCCTCCGAAAAGAACATGGCATTGATGACTTTGGCCGTGGCCGCGTCGCTTCCATCGAAGGCTGTGGCGGTGGACGGTGGACTCGGATCGAAAGAGCAGTCCATTAGGCGAATACCCGGAGACGGCAATCGAAGATCGGCCGGCGGGCGTAGAAGATGTCCAAGTTCGTTGCTTAGGCCTGCAAGAGGGACTTCCCACAGACTTATCGACTGGGCGGCCCAGATCCTTGAAAGATCGGGCGCATCTCCGCCTCCGGTGCGATTACTTGCGCCGCACAGCGGAGTTGGGCTGGACGTCGTCGCACGAGGGCTTTGGAACCCGCACTTCCCGCATCGGAAAACCGGAGTTGGGTACCGGGACGAGGGGCATATTGAGGGATGGCTCGGCGGGCTTGAGGGCATTCGTCAGAGGGATCGCGCAAGGCCGCGATCCGATGTTCGGAATGGGTTGAGGCCGGACTAACGGCTGGACCAGCGGCCGGACTAACGGGGGTCGGCCTCCATTCCCACTGGGCAGCAACCGCAGCGGCGGGTTCGCTGTGACGGGCCTCCTGCCGAAGGGAAACAGCTTGCCGAACGGCAGTAGTTTCCACCGCGTGGACGGCGGCTTTGGCTGCTCTGCCTGGAAAAGCCTCAAATTGGGAAGCGCCGGCAGTTCGGGTTGACCAGCCTGATTCACGTCGGGCAGCGCTCCGACGGGCGGTTGATCCGGTTGCGGTATGGATCGTAGCGGAGGCGTTTGTCCGTACAACCCCGCCGCCAGCAGTAAAGCGAGCATCGAGCAGTGCATGGGTTCCTCCATCCGTAATCTTAGTCCTAATTCCTGGAATCCGGCTGGGGGGACACGCACGGACAGGCGCTATAGTAGGAGAGACTTGAGGCCTCCCCATCCGAAATCAGACCGCGCGTTTCGCCAGGGCCACCTGGCCATCGATTTCCCCACGGTGAGTTTTCCCTCGGTCGGCGCGCTTCTCCTGGGCGCTACCCAACTGTTCTTTGCCACGATCCCGTTTCTGGCCGCAGTCACGTTGAGCGTGTACCTTCCCGCGAAGTTCGTGCTCCAGCTCGCCCTCGAAGCGCTGGGCGTGCCTTCCGACGGCGTGGTCTCAATTCTATCGATGGACTTTGGCGATCTGCTCATCAGTTCTCTGGTGATCCCGGCCGTAGTCTTTGGCCTGATTGGGAGAATGCGCACGGGGGGCACGCTTCCACCGCTGGCGCAGGCGTTCCGATGGGGCCGCCGCCAATGGGGAAAGACCCTGTGGAACAAGTTCAAGGTGGAGATCACGGTGGCCCTCTGGAGCCTGTTTCTGATCGTCCCCGGATTGGTCGCCATGGTGAAGCTGATCTTTACCGACATCATCGTGGCGATCGAGGCCGACGGCGAATCCGAAGTGCTCCAGCGCAGCCGGGATTTGAGCGAAGGCCACCGCTGGCGGATCTTCGCGGCTCTTCTACCGGCGCTTCCGATCAGCCTGCTGCAGACTTGGGCCACGCTTCGGGCCCTCCAGTACTCGCGGCTGGCGATGGTCCCGGTGGACGGCTTGTTCGCCGTGCTGGAACAATGGCAGACGGTGGTAATCCTGCTGATCTATTTGGGGCTGCCCGCGCTGAAAGCGCCCATGGAGCCGGCCTTCGGGAAACGCAAAGCAGCCTGAACTACAGGAAGAACGCCCTCACGACAAACGTGGCAATCTCCTTGCGCGTGAGATTATTGCCCGGACTAAACGTGCTCCCCGTGGTGCCGTTGGTGATCCGCAATTCCCGCATCTTCTGAATGTAGAGGGCGTACGGGCCGTACACCGGGTCGCTGCTGGAGACATCCGAGAAGTAAGGAGACGTCGGAGTGAAGACGCCGAAGTTGTCGCCGTACGGCGAACTCAGCTGCAGACCCGAGAGCGTGGTCGGGAACACGTTGTTCATCTTCGCCCGAATCAGGAACACGGCCATTTGCGCGCGGGTCACAAAAGCATTCGGGC
>Ga0335081_10008865_pt1 | contig 16151 bp, 15 predicted proteins | sample Lox_Sample_35_FD_206713 | JGI IMG/M metagenome (GOLD analysis project Ga0335081, IMG submission 206713) | Soil microbial communities from Loxahatchee National Wildlife Refuge, Florida, United States - Lox_Sample_3.5 | ecosystem: Environmental > Terrestrial > Soil > Wetlands | place: USA... | reverse complement strand
GATGAGTACACGATCGACACTTCTGCTCAACGTACTGCGGGCGTGGGATCAGAGCGTAGAAGGCGCTCTCTATCTCCATTGGCTGGTCGAGTGCGATTCCAACCTCGACGGTGGACTCGTCTTGCGGCAAGCAGTTCTGGAATGGAGTGAGACCCGAGAACCGTCAGATGAACTGGCCGAGAAGGCGCTGGCGGACTTCTGTGCCCGGCTGTCGCCCGGTGCTGGGCCTGCGGTGCGGCGGAAAACAACGGAGATGGTTGTCGCCCGCGCACAGATCGCTCAGGCCATACGAGAAAGCGCCCGAGCCCTGCGCGCGCTCCGCCAGGAGCTGGGCTGCGGCAGCCTGGAAGCGCTCAACAAATTGGCCGAGTTCCAGCGAGGCGCCGTCAATGAGTCCCAGACATCGTGGACGCGGATTGCCGCGGTGCAGGAGATCTCCGCCAAAACCGCAGCCCTGCGCCGTACTACCGCTCAAGCGGTAGATATGGAATCGCAGTGGCACATAGGAGTTCCGGATGCCCCTCCGCCGAGTGCGGCTCCCGTCAGCCAGAACTCCAGCGAAGAGCTCGACCTCTATTATTCCTACCAACTGGTAACCCGGCTGGAGCAGATCGCCGAGCGTGCCGCCGCCTTGGATCCGATTCGGCTCCGAGTAACGAGCGACGCGGTCAAGGATTTGTTTCAGGCGGCGCACGAGGTTTACCTCTACGGCTTCGACGTAGCCTGCATTGCCCTGTGCCGGAGTCTGATCGACCACGCACTTAAAGACAGGCTTTCCGTGCCGCCGCATGAGCGTCCGGCCCTGCGCTCACTAATCGACCGCGCGCGGCGCAGCAACTTGCTGGACGAATCCGGGCGCCATAACGCGGAGGAGGTCGAGGAAGCGGGGAACAAGGCCATGCACAATCTGTCTAACTTGCGTAAAACCGCCCGCGAGGTGCTGGATTGCACTCGGAGCGTTCTCAATAAGCTTTATGCGGGGTGACTGGCCAGAGCCAAGCAGGATCACTCTGCCGCTGCGGGCGCCGGCTGGGCTTGCACAGCGTGAGCGTGCGTGGGTGCGGCTGCCGGCTGCCGCAGCCACTCTCGAATGCGCGGCAGCGCGCGGCGCGCCGCTTCTTCCCCGGCGCGCACCAGTTCCGGCGCGCGGTCGAACGCATCGTAAGCGAAACCTGCCACTTCCGGCTCCAGGACGACGTCCGCATCCGCCTGCCAGAGACTGCTCGCCTTGGCCTGCGCGATGGAGAAGCACTGCCCGACGACGTCGAACACATTGCGCGGCGGGCCCGGGCTCACCCAGTGTGCCTTCAAGTAAACCGCCAGCACGCGCTGGGCGCCCATCTGGCGCAGCGGCGTGGTCGGCACGGAGTAGGCCAGCATGCCGTCCACCAGGGTCTTCCCGTTGAGGGTGACCGGCAGAAACATCCCGGGATAGGCGCAACTGGCGCGCACCGACCCGATCAAGTCGCCGGAGCGAAATACCACCGCCTCGCCGGTTACAAACTCGGTAGCAATTACTGCCAGCGGCACTCGCAATTCTTCGAAGGTTTTGACTTTGAGGCAGCGTTGCAACATGCCGGTCATGCGGTCATTGCTGGCAAACCCCAGGCGCGAGACCGTCCAGCGGGCGAAATCCTTGAGGCGCACCTTAGCGGCAAATTCGGCCATGTCTTTAGGACACGCGCCGGCAGCGTACACGGCGCCAATCAGCGCTCCCACGCTGGTGCCGGCGATAAAGTTGATCGGGATCTTTTCTTCTTCGAGAACCTTCAGAACGCCGATGTGTGCCAGGCCACGGGCAAAGCCGCCACCGAGCGCCAATCCTATGCTTGGCACTTGCGTGCTGGGCTGCACGGGAGGAGCAACGCGCTCCAGCGCGCGATGGAACGCCTGAACCGAGCGGACCAGCTTCGATAGTGTCCCCACCCGTTCTCACCCCCGTCCGGCGGGGATTACCGGACCCACGAGGCGCAGCAGCTTGCGCTGCGGATATGATGCAGCATATCCGACCCGCGGCCACGTTCAAGGTCTCGCAGGTGCCGAAATGGCATTACAAAGGTAATCTGCTCTGATGACGCGTGAGTTCTCCGCCGGAGGAGTAGTGGTACGGCAGATGCGTGGCCGCTGGTGGCTGGCCGCCATCGAACCCGCAGGTCGCTCCACGTCCGGCGCAAAAACCGTCTTAGCGCTGCCTAAAGGCCTGGTGGACGCGGGTGAAAGCCCCGAGCAGACCTCCCTGCGTGAGGTGCGGGAAGAAACCGGCCTGGAGACCACGCTGGTCGCTAAGCTGGGGGATATCAAGTACGTCTACACCAGAAGCTGGGCCGGCGGCGAGCGCGTGTTCAAAGTGGTCAGCTTCTACCTGTTGCGATATGAGTCCGGCAAGCTGGGCGAGATCGCTCCGGAAATGCGCGTTGAGGTTTCTCGCGCTGAGTGGATCCCGCTCGACGACGCACCTGGCCGGCTCGCCTACAAGGGCGAGCGCGAGATGGCCGCAAAGGCAATTGAGTATGTCACCCGCAATCCTGAGCTGAAGCGCTCGGAGTGAAGCGAACGTAGGTCACTCAACATATAACCGCGAAGTCTGTGACATACGTCACATGGCGATGTGACGTTATGTCATTCAAAATAAATGACTTAATTGAAGATTTCCCTTGACGTGTGGAGACCTTCGGCCTAGACTCAGTTCAACTTAATAGGACGCGCGTCGTTGCCATCCTCACCCCCACATCCACTTCGACGCGCGTCTGCTGTTTTGGAGATGTCTCCGCTCTCGCGAATCCCCAGTCTGAACTCCGCTCACAGACATAGCTGCTCGGCGTGCTTTATCATGCTGTCGCTATGATCAAACACATTCACAAGGTAGCTGTCCTGGGCGCCGGGACCATGGGCTCGCGCATTGCCGCCCACCTGGCCAATGCCGGCGTGCCCTCATACCTGCTCGACATTGTTCCCCCGGATGCCGATGGCAAAGCCCGCAACAAAATCGCGCAAGCCGGACTGGATGCCGCGATTAAGTCGAAACCTGCGGCCTTCTTTGAGCCGTCGCTGGCCCGTCTGGTCACCATCGGCAACTTCGAGGACAACCTGTCCTGGGTTGCCGAAGCCGACTGGATCATCGAAGTTGTCGCCGAAAACCTGGAGATCAAGCGATCCCTGCTGACCAAGGTGGAAGCGGCGCGGCGTCCTGGCGCCATCACCACCACCAACACCAGCGGCCTGCCGGTGGCGAAGATCGCCGAAGGCTTCTCGGAGGATTTCCGCCGCTGCTGGTTCGGAACGCACTTTTTCAATCCGCCGCGCTACATGCGCCTGCTGGAGATCATCCCCACCGCCGACACCGACCAAGCCGCCATCGACTCCATTGCGCACTTCGCCGACCTGCGACTGGGCAAGGGCGTGGTCTATGCCAAGGACACGCCCAACTTCATCGGCAACCGCATCGGCACGTTCTCGGTGCTGAATGCCATGCGCCTGATGCAGGAACTCGACCTCTCCATCGAGGAGGTGGACGCGCTCACCGGCTCGGCCGTGGGTTGGCCGAGGTCCGCCACCTTCCGCACCATCGACCTGGTGGGGCTCGACATCCTGTCCAGCGTGGTTTCGAATTTCCTGCGCAATGTTCGCGACGAGCGCTCGGAGCTTGAGGCGCCGCCGTTCGTCCACCAGATGCTGGAGCGCAAGTGGCTCGGCGACAAAACCCACGGCGGCTTTTACAAGAAGACCAGGCACGAAGGAAAAGAAGAACGCCTTGGGCTTGATTGGAAGACGCTCGAATATCGTCCGCGGCAAAAGCCCAAATTCGCCGCGCTTGAGATGGCCAAGCAGATGGATGACACGAGCGAACGCCTGCGCACGCTGCTCGCTGGCGATCCCAGGAAGGATAAAGCCGCGGCTTTTCTATGGACCGCGCTGGCAGACCTGTGGACATATTCGGCCAACCGCATTCCTGAAATATCCGATTCGATCGTCGAGATCGACCGCGCCATGCGGCTCGGCTTTAACTGGGAGCTAGGGCCCTTCGAATTGTGGGATGCGGCCGGCGTCGAGCCCACGGTCGCGCGCATGAAGAAAGAAGGCCGTCCGGTGGCGGCTAACGTCGAGAAACTGCTCGGCTCCGGCAAGAAGTCCTGGTACACGGACGCACCTTCGACGCCCTCAGGCCGCTCCTACTTTGATCTGTGTAGTGAAGGCGACCGGCCCATCCAGGTACCAGGGGGTGTGTGGGCGGTCGAAGTCGCAAAGAAAGCCAACAGTGTGGTGAAGAAGAACGCGGGCTGCTCGCTGGTGGATCTGGGCGACGGAGTCGCGTGTCTCGAGTTTCACTCCAAGGCCAACTCGCTCGGGGGCGATATCGTGCAACTGATCGCGCAGACGCTGAAGCCTGGTGGCCCGGGCGATGCGTTCGACGCGTTCGTCATCACCAACGACGCGCACAATTTCTCTGTTGGCGCCAACATCATGATGCTGCTGATGTGGGCGCAGGACGAAGAATGGGATGAGGTGGAGCTGGCAATACGCCAGTTCCAGGGAATGACCCAGGCTATCAAGTTCTCGCCCAAGCCGGTTGTCGTTGCACCCTTCGGCATGACGCTGGGCGGCGGCTGCGAGGTCTCCCTGCACGCGCCGGCGCGCACGCCCCATGCTGAACTTTACATGGGACTGGTTGAGGTCGGAGTCGGGCTGCTGCCCGGCGCCGGCGGCTGCAAGGAAATGCTGCTGCGCGCGATCGATGCCGCCAGCTCTGTGCGGCCCGACGGCCGCGGCGAATCGGTCGAAATGATGGAGGCCATGAAGCGGACGTTCGAGACCATCGCCATGGCCAAAGTCTCAACTTCGGCCAGCGAAGCGCGCCATCTCGGGTTTATCTCCGAAGGCGACGAGATCGTGATGAACCGCGAGCGCGTGCTGGCCGACGCCAAGGCGCGCGCCTTGGAAATGTTTCGTGCCGGCTACCAGCCGCCGGTGCCGCGTACCATCCCTGCGCCCGGGGAAAGCATCCTGGCCACACTCAAGCTGGGCGTTCACCTGATGCGGCAGGGCGACTACATTACAGATCACGAGGTGAAGATCGGTAACAAGGTCGCCGAAGTGCTCTGCGGCGGCCGGGTTTCACCGGGCACGCCGGTGAGCGAGCAATACATCCTGGACCTGGAGCGCGAGGCGTTCAAATCGCTCGCTGGCGAACGCAAAACGCAGGAACGTATCCAGCACACGCTGAAGACGGGAAAGCCGTTGAGAAATTGATGATCGGGTGATCGGGTGATTGAGAAACCAGCGCAGGTTACTTGGATGGAATTTTTTGACCCTCTATCCACTTTGGTTTAAAGATGGCTGCAAAAAGCGTAAAGAGGCCCGCAACAATCGGAATGACAACAAACACCGGGTCGCCCCACCAGTTCTCATAGACGAATCCTCGATGTAGTAGCAATGGCCGGACACCCAGCGAAATCATGACCAGGCCGCCAAGCACGGCGCCAACTCTCACAATAAGACGTGGCTTTTTCGACAGTCCGTCATGCGGGTGCCGAGCGTGGCCGCTCATCAGCGCACCCCACTCGCCATGCGCATGATGGGCCGCGTTTTCGAGCGCCGCGCCACCTCTTTGAATCCCGCCTTGCGGAATGCCGAGACCAGGCCAGTGTAGACGAAGACATCAGCGGTCAGTTTCTTCGAGTCGTGCGGATAGCCCTCGATGATCTTCGCACCACGAGCACGGGCGAAATCAACCGCCGCCTTCAGCAGCTTGGTCGATAGCCCCTGACGACGAAAGCCCCGGGCGATGAAGAAGCAGGTCACCGACCACACCGGCTGATCATCCACCGGCTTGAGAATGCGGCTGCGGCTGAGCCGGGGGTATTGCGGACGCGGTGCGACGGCGCACCAGCCCACGGGTCCACCCTCAGCATAGGCCAGAACACCCGGTTCCGCGCCAGAGCGAACTAGTTTCCGAAATGCCTTGCGATTCCCTTCTCCCTTGCCGCGGTTCCACTCAGGGCGGGTCAAGAGCCACCACATGCACCAGCAACCTGCGCGGGCGCCGCGCGGCCCGAACAGGCGCTCGACATCGGGCCAGCGCTCCGGCGTAAGCGGGTGGAATGAGAATCCTGGCATGCGCCAGAGAGTTTAACGCAGGCGGGAACACCTCCCGCGAAGAAACGTGAGCCTAGCTCTGCGCCTGCAGATCGCAGGCTTCGCGGCAGGTGAGGCAGTAATATTGGCCGTCGTTGCAGAGGCGGACGCTGTCCCAGCCCTGGCAGAGAATGCAGAAGCGGTCGCACTCGCAGTGTTTCTCTTCCCGGTCGCATTGCGCGCAGACGTAGGCCATGTCCGAGAGTAGCGCGCTTCCAGACAACTCTCAAGTGTCCCCCCTTCCAACCGAAAATGCCGGCATTGACCCCCAATGACAGTGGGTGCTAAGTTGTAATGTTCTGCGAACGTCGCGCGCCCCTACAGGAGGGTTGCTCTTGTTATCGGTGGCTGAGTCCAGCCCGACCCTGCGAAAAACTGCTCTCAACACAGTCCATCGCCAGATGGGCGCCAAGATGGTGGATTTTGGCGGCTGGGACATGCCGGTGGAATATCCCGCCACCGGCGGGGTGCTGGCCGAGCACCTGGCGGTGCGCACCGGCGTGGGCATCTTCGACGTCAGCCACATGGGCGACATCCGCTTCACCGGACCGCAGGCGCTCGATGCGGTGCAGCATATCTCCATGAACGACGCCGCGCGGCTCGTGCCCGGCCAGGCGCACTACTCGGCGATGTTGTATCCGGAAGCCACCTTCGTGGACGACATCATCGTCCACAAGATCGCCGACGAGCATTATTTGTTCGTGATCAACGCCGGCACGCGCGAGAAAGACGCCGGCTGGGTGGAGCAGAATGTCGGCGGCTTCCGCTGTACGGCGGAGAACGTCAGCGACGATTACACTCAGATTGCCATCCAGGGCCCAAGGGCGCAGGAGTTATTGCAGAAGCTGACCGATGCCGGCCTGGCGCAGATCAAGAATTACTGGTTTACCTTCGGTAGCGTATGCGGTCTGAAGAACACGATGATCGCGCGTACCGGCTACACCGGCGAGGACGGCTTCGAGATCTACATCCCTGCTGATCCCGCGATCAGCGCGCGCGTCTGGCACGAAGTGCTGGCGGCGGGCAAGGAGTTCGGAGCGATCGCCTGCGGTTTGGGCGCACGCAACACGCTGCGGCTGGAAGCCAGGATGGCGCTTTATGGTCACGAAATCTCGGAAAGCATCAACGTCTTCGAAGCCGGTCTCGAGCGCTGGTGCAAGCTGGAGAAGCCCGAGTTCATTGGCAAGGCAGCGCTGGAGCGGATCAAGGCGCAGGGCGTGAAGCGCACGCTGGTGGGGCTGGAGATGATCGAGCGCGGCATCGCCCGCGACGGCTATCCGATCGTGGACGACAGCGGCAGCCAGATCGGCTGCGTGACCAGCGGGTCGCTTGCGCCTTTTCTGAAGAAGAACATCGCGCTGGCTTACGTCCCGCCCCGCAAGGCAGAGATCGGGTCGGTGCTGAACGTGGAGATTCGCGGCCAGAAGGTAAAGGCTAAGGTGGTGCCCACGCCGTTCTACAAACGCCCTAAGAAGTGATCAAGCCGGCGAGACGCCGGCGCTGCGAGAAAAAAATGAACTATCCAAGCTCATTGAAGTACACGAAGGACGACGAGTGGCTGAAGATCGAGGGCGACACCGGCGTGGTCGGCATCACCGATTACGCCCAGAACGCGCTAGGGGACATTGTGTTTGTCGAACTGCCCAAGGTGGGCGCCGAGATCACGGCCGGCAAGCCCTTTGGCACGGTGGAATCGGTGAAGGCGGTCTCGGAGCTGTTCGCGCCGGCCAACGGAACCGTCACCGCCATCAACGAAGAGCTGGCGAAGTCGCCGGAGAAAGTCAATCAGGACCCTTACGGCGCCTGGATGGTCAAGATCAAGCTGAAGGACGCGGGCGAGGCGGGCAAGCTGATGTCGTCCGCCGACTACGAAAAGTACGCCTCGGAGCGAGGCTAGGAATTTGTGATTCGCGATTTGTGATTTTGACCGCAGGTCGAACATCCCGCAATCACAAATCAAGAATCACCAATTTACAAATCAGGTAAATTCATGCGCTATCTTCCCAAATCCGACGCCGAGCGCAGTGTGATGCTGCGCGAGATCGGCGTCAAGAGCATTGATGATCTGTTCGCGCCCATTCCTGCGGACTTTCGCGTCAAGGGCGATCTCAACTTGCCGCGCGCTTTCGCGGAATCGGAGATTGTGGACTATTTCCGCCAGCGCTCGGCGGAGAATGCCCCCGGCTACGCATCATTCCTGGGCGCGGGTGCATATCACCACTACCGCCCGGTGGTGATCGATTCCCTGATCTCGCGCGGCGAATTCTTCACCGCCTACACGCCTTACCAGCCGGAGCTGGCGCAGGGAACGCTGCAGGCCATCTTCGAGTTCCAAACCATGATTTGCGAGCTGACGGGCATGGAGGTGGCCAATGCCTCCATGTACGACGGCTCGACCGCGACCCCTGAGACGGTGATGATGGCGGCGCGAGTCACGGGACGTCACGGCGCCGTGGTCGCACGCAGTGTGCATCCAGAGTATCGCGAGGTGCTGGCTACTTACGCGCTCCATCAAGGCATGCCCATCACCAGCGTCGGCTTCCTGGAAAATGGGCGGGTGGATATGAATGCGCTGGAGCGGGCCGTGACGGAAGAGAGCGCGTGTGTGGTGATCCAGTCCCCGAATTTTTTTGGAACCATCGAAGACGTCGCGGCCGCGGCGGAGATCGCGCACCGCAAAGGCGCACTGCTGGTGGTCATGATCTCTGAAGCGGTATCGCTGGGAATCGTCAAGCCGCCCGCGGAAGCGGATATCGTCGGCATGGAAGCGCAATCGTTCGGAGTTCCCGTCGGATTTGGCGGACCCTACGCGGGCGTGATTGCAACCAAGGAAAAATTCGTGCGCCAGATGCCAGGCCGGCTGGTGGGCGAGACTCACGACAAGAATGGCAAACGCGCCTTCTGTCTCACGCTCACCACTCGCGAGCAGCACATCCGGCGCGAAAAGGCGACCTCCAACATCTGCACCAACCAGGCGCTGGTGGCGCTGATGGCAACCATCTTTATGACCGTATACGGTCGCGAAGGGATGAAAGAGCTGGCAAAGCACAATCTCTCGAAAGCAGCGTACGCCGCAGGCGAGTTTGGAAAGAAAGCAAAGGTGCTTTTCGGCGGCGCGCCGCGCTTCAACGAGTTCGTGGTGCAGACCATCGAAGACCCCAAGGCCATTAACGAGCGTCTGTTGCAGAAGAAGATCATAGGCGGGCTGCCGCTCAAGAAGTTCTATCCCGAGTTGGGGAACGCTGCCCTGTGGTGCTGCACGGAGATGACGACGCGCGCGCGAATCGACGCAGTGGTGAAGGAGGTGGCGTAGTGAGCCCCATCCACAAGGCCACCACACACGTCAATCAGAACGAGGGCCTGATCTTCGAGAAATCGTCACCCGGCAAGTACGCGTGGAAGCTGCCGGAACTGGACGTTCCCGAAGTCGATTCCGTTAGAGCTCTGGGCGCCGCGGCGCGCAGCGACCTGGGCAACATGCCCGAGGTCAGCGAGATCGAGATCATCCGTCATTTCACGCGCCTGTCCACCTGGAACTATGGCGTAGATACGGGCCTGTACCCGCTGGGCTCATGCACCATGAAGTACAACCCGCGGGTGAACGAGGTGGCGTCGCGCATGGAGGGTCTGGCGGGGGCGCACCCCTATCAGCCGGAGAAGATTGCGCAGGGCGCGCTGCTGATCATGAAGGTGCTCTCCAAGTGCCTGACCGAGATCACCGGCATGGACACGGTAACGCTGCAGCCGGCTGCGGGCGCACACGGCGAGCTGACCGGCATCCTGCTGATTCGCGCTTATCTCGAATCGAAAGGAAACCCGCGCAAGAAGATTCTTATCCCGGATTCGGCGCACGGCACCAATCCCGCGACGGCGGCGATTGCAGGCTACGCCGTCGAGAACCTGAAGTCGAACGCCGCCGGCATGGTGGATATTCCCTCGCTGATCGCGCAGGCGAACGAAGACGTCGCCGCGCTGATGATCACCAATCCCAACACCCTCGGCGTGTTTGAACAGAACATCGCGCAGATTGCCGAGATTCTGCACGCCAAAGGCGCACTGCTCTACATGGATGGCGCCAACATGAACGCGCTGGTGGGCAAGGCGCGTCCCGGGGAGCGCGGCGTGGACGTGATGCACATGAACCTGCACAAGACGTTCTCCACTCCGCACGGCGGCGGCGGCCCCGGCTCTGGACCCGTGGCGTGCAAGCAAATCTTGGAGCCGTTTCTGCCCGTGCCAGTGATCGCCGTCAAGCCGGACGGCGCGCTGGGCTTCGACTACGATCGTCCACACTCGATCGGCCGCGTGCGCGCCTTCTACGGCAACTTCGGCATGCACGTGCGTGCTCTGGCCTACATCATGGCCAATGGTCCCGACGGCTTGCGCCAGACCACCGAAGACGCCGTGCTCAATGCCAATTACATCCGCAAGAAACTGGAAGGACAGTACGACCTGCCTTACACGACCCCCAGCATGCACGAGGTTGTCTTCAGCGATCGCCTGCAGGGCAAGAACGGCATCAAGACCGGGGATATCGCCAAGCGGCTCATCGACTACGGCTTCCATCCCTACACTGTCTCGTTCCCACTGATCGTACACGGCGCGCTGATGATCGAGCCTACGGAGAGCGAGTCCAAGGAAGAGCTCGACCTGTTCATCGACGCCATGCGGTCGATCGCCGAGGAATGTGAGAAGGATCCGAAGCTGGTGCTGGAGGCGCCGCACACCACGCGCGTCTCGCGCCTCGACGAGGTCACGGCCGCGCGCAAACCCATCCTGCGCTGGAAGCCGAAGCAGCAGCCCGCTGCGGCGGACTAAGAGCCGGTTCCACCACCGAGAGAGACACAGAGGCACAGAGGACATCCAAGGTTCCTCTGTGGCCTGTGTGGTTAGCTTTTCTTCGACGTTACGGCGAAGAACTCGGCCATTTCCTGCTCGACGTTCTTGCTGCCGCACTTGGGGCAGATGATCTTGTCCGTGTCGTGTTCGCTCAGGGTTAGGACCAATTCGAAACTCTTGTGGCAGTCGTTGCAGACGTAATCGTAAACCGGCATGAGGGACCTCCCGGCACGAGAAGATTGCGGACGAGAGAAGTCTAGACCTGCCAGCGACGGTGTACAAGTCAGGCAGAGCTGCGCAGATTCATGGCCGTCGCTCTCTCCATCGCTCAACCAGGTAGATGCCGAGAGCGATAATCGCTGCTGCGGTCAGGAGCGCGCTAAGCGGAATTAGAAGAACCGCCACGGTGCTCGCCCGTTGCAGACGTAATCGTAAACCGGCATGAGGGACCTCCCGGCACGAGAGCTGCCTGGACGAGGAAAGTCTAGTCCCAGATGATCGCCCGATTCAGATCCGTCCTTTAGAAACTGTGGCAAATACCCACAGAAATCCGCAGGCGCTATTTCCCAGGCGTGTGAAGACGGATGACAACCCAACATGCCTCGGCATGCTTGCCAGTTATCTCAACCTCCGTTGCGTCAGTGAAATATACCTGGCCGGCCTTGAGCTGTTCCTCAAGGCCGCCGAAGTTGCCCCGCAACTCGGTGATCGGGATGAGCAGAATGTGATCGCTTCCCTTTGCGGAATAATACGAGCTGCTGAGTGTGCCTCCGCGGATCAGTTTGTGCCGCATAGCTGTCACGAATCCGTTCGAGAACAGGGTAGTGGTCCAGGCAATGGCGGTTCCGCCCATCATGGTCTCGCGGGTGCACTTCATGGGAGCTGCGCAGGGGCGGACCTCCGCATCCCAATGTTTCTCAATTCCACGATGACGTCGGCTGTAGCCTTGTCCTCCGGGTTGTCGAACACGCCAAGAGACTGTGACTTGAGGAATTCAGACCCTCCGTCCTCGAGGTGAACGAGCACTGCATCGCGAGTCTGCCGGAGTTGGATCTTGGAACCCGGCGCAACGCTGAGCCGGGAAACGCGCACGTATTCATTCTCAAGGAGAAGGTCCGGAGCGTTCTTCGACGCCTGGCCCAGCGCGGGTGTGCACAGGCACAGTGCAAACCAGAGACACAGACTGCACCCAGCGAAAAGGCCACCGGGAGTCCTTGCGGGTCGGCTTGGGCTATTTCGCTTCGCGGACGCTCACCTCGGCGCGCGTGGTCTCCCAGTCCAGACGCAGCGTGCAGGCTTCCGGCGCCGTGCGTTCAAACGAAATCGTGAACTGCTCTACCGGAGCCGACAATTCCTCGGACCGCATCGGAACGCGCGCCAGGTCCTCATCCTGGGGATAAGGAATGCCCCATTCGCCGGTCTTCTTGCTGATGATCAGTGTCCACTGCTTTTGCGAGGGAACGGTGAACAACGTGTATTTGCCGGCTGGGACCTTGGTGGTGCCGACCTCCAGGTTGGTGTCGGTGACGAAGGTGGTGGCCTCGTTCGCGCCGGTGCGCCACTCCTTGTTGTAGGGCACCAGGCCGCCGTAGATCTTGCGCCCCTTCATGGACGGACGGCCGTAGTCAATATGGACAGCCTTACCGCTGGCGAACTGGCACTCGGCCGATCCCGGCGGGCTGGGACGCTTGCTCTTGTCCTGCTGGGCGCAGGCGAGCGTGGAGCAGACAGCAACAGCGGCGAGAATCACACAGCAGCGCAGTCGGATCATCGATTTCCCTCCCGGAGAGCGTGCTATTGTATCGCGCCGGGCGCTTGTGCGCTCTGAGGGAGGCTGGAAACATGAGCACCGGGGCGATTCGATGCAGTCTTGCGCTGGGATTGCTGCTCTGCGCGCTGGCGAACACGGCGGAAGCGCAGAAGGCCGGCGCGGTTGATGCCGTGCGCCCGCAGGCCGGCATCCAGCGCGGCGGGGCCGAGATTCCTGTGTCGAAGGGCGCTGATGTTTCCTGGAATGACCTGCTACGCACCAACGAGCAAGGACGTGTCCGCGTGCTGCTGGCCGACGAGTCGCTGATCTCGGTGGGTCCTAAATCGGAGGTACGTGTGGTCCAGCGGGCCGTGGCCTCCAGCCAGAGTTCGCTCGAACTGGCCTATGGCAAGGTTCGCATGCGGCTTGCGAAACAACCGGGGCAGCGCTTCGAGCTGCGCACGCCTACGGCGGTCGCGGGCGTGATCGGAACCGATTTCGGCGCCGATGCCTCCGTCCCCGGCACCACCCACTTCATATGTATCGAAGGCGAGGTGAGCATTTCCAGCTCCGATCCGAAAATTCCCGGAACGGTCATCTGCAGAGGTGGCTACATGACGGACGTAAAGGCCGGCCAGCCGCCCGCGGAGCCCACGCCGGCCACGACGGAGCACATGGAGAGCTGGCGGCAGAATAACGAACCGGACGGCGACCCGGATGCTGCCGAGCCCCATCAACACTGATGCGTGCTGCATCCGCTAACGGAGCTCGGTCTCCGGCTCGTCCTTGGTGAGCCAGTCGAGTGCTTCTTCGCGCGTCTTGAACTTCGGGAAGTGCCGGGCGGAGAAGGACTCCAGGTTGTGAAAATAGACATCCGGAATGCTGTCGGCGCCCACAACGGCAGCGCGGTGGACGTGTGGCCGGTCCTTGGCAGCGACCACCTTCATCCGGTCCGCAGCCGACTTGTCGAAAGCCGTGCCGGTAAAGTCGCTGAGCGTGAGCAAGGAATGCGCTGGTTCGGCGGCGATAACATGCTCAACTTCATCCATGGTGCGAATCATTTCTTCAGGTGTGCTGCGGCTGTGATCGATCAACAGGATCCGCTTGTCTCGATGGGTGATGAACCGCACGCGCTCCATGGTGGCACCCCCCGCGAATGACACAGATTACCAGATTGTCATCCTGACCGAAGTTGAGCCGCTTTGCGGGGGTCTGAGCCCGCAGGCGAAATCCCGAGCGCAGCGAGGGACCTGACCTGCGACGCGGAACGGAAGCCCTGCGATCTCGCCCGCGTTCTACTTCAATAGCCCCTTGACCACCGCCGGAACCTGCGCCAACGCCTCATCCAGATTCTCGGGATTCTTGCCGCCGGCCTCGGCCATGTCCGGACGTCCGCCGCCCGAGCCGCCCACGCGCTGCGCGACCGGCCCAATCACTTTGCCAGCCGGCACGCGTCCGGTGAGGTCTTTGGTTACGCCAACAATCAGCGCTACCTTGCCGTCGAAGGCCGAGCCCAGCACCACCACGCCCGAGCCAATCTTCGAGCGCAAATTGTCCACCAGGGTGCGCATCTGCGGACGCTCGAGATTGTCCACGCGCTGGGCAAGAACCTTAACTCCGTCGACGATCTGCACCTCGGCAGAGCGGACGGTCTCCGACGCCGACTTCATCCGCGCGCGCTCCAGCTCTTTGTTCAGGCGTTTGATCTCGGCTTCCTTGCGCTCGATCTCCTGCCGCAGCGCCTCGGCGGGTGAGACCGATGGCTCGGCGCGATGCACCAGGCTCGAGACCACGTGCTCCAGTTCATGGTCCTGGCGAAAATGCCCGAGCGAGCCCATGCCGGTAACCGCCTCCACGCGCCGCACGCCTGAGCTGACCGAGCCTTCGTCCAGAATTTTCACCAGCCCGATTTCGCCGGTCATGCCGGTGTGGGTGCCGCCGCAGAGCTCGGTGGAGAAGCCGCCGATCCTGATCACGCGCACCCGCTCGCCGTATTTTTCGCCGAACAGCGCCATCGCCTTGTACTCGTTGACGGCCACGTCGATCGGCACATCGGGGATCACCTCGACTTTGTCATTCTTCAGCACTTCGCGGTTGGCGAGGTCTTCGATGTCCTGCAGCTCTTCGTCGGCGATGCCGGTGAAGTGCGAGAAGTCGAAGCGCAGATGCCGCGGATCGACCAGCGATCCCGCCTGCTTCACATGCTTGCCCAGCACCTCGCGCAGCGCCGCATGCAGCAGGTGCGTGGCGGTGTGGTTGCGCATGGTGGCTTCGCGCACCCCGGTGTTGACCACCGGATCGACGCGATCGCCCACGCGAATGGCCTGCTTCGCCGTAACCTTGTGCGCGCGCACGCCCTGCACCGGGTAGTAACACGCCGTTACGTCGGCGACCACGGTGTTGTGATCGCTGTCGTAGAGCCAGCCGATGTCGCCCACCTGTCCGCCGGCCTCGGCGTAGAACGGTGTGCGATCGAGGACGATCTCTCCCTGCTCGCCGGGCTTGAGCTGCTGCACGCCCTGTCCGTGCGGATCGATGATCGCCAGCGCTTCGGAATCGTGCGATTGAGTGCGCACGTAGCCCTCAAAGCCGGTGGGCGGCAGCTTCTGGAACGCAGGACTGGCAGCGGCTTTTCCTGGACCACCTTTCCAGGAAGCGCGAGCGCGTTCGCGCTGGCCTTCGAGCGCCTTGTCGAAACCGGACTGATCGAATTGCAAGCCAGCATCGCGGGCCGCGTCGGTCATGAAATCGAGCGGCAGGCCGAATGTGTCGTACAGCTTGAACGCACTCTCGCCGGGGTAGACGACCGATTGCTCCGGCTGCTTGCGCTTTTGTTCGAGCAGCGGCGCGAAATCTTCTTCCAGTCGCTTGAGGCCTAAATCCAGCGTGTGCGCGAATCGTACTTCCTCGCCTTGCACCACCGTAGAAACTCGGTCCGCCGAGTCCACCAGCTCGGGATACGCGTCCTTCATCTGGTCGCGCACCGCATACACCATCTGATAGAGAAACGGATCGTTCTGGCCGAGCTGGCGTCCGTGGCGGATGGCTCGGCGCATGATCTTGCGCAGCACGTAGCCGCGGCCTTCGTTCGAGGGCAGCACACCGTCAGAGATGAGGAACGTGGTTGCGCGGGCATGGTCGGCGATCACCCGCAGCGACGCCGCGCCACGGCTGCCCGATTCCTTCTTCAATTCGTTGTCGAGCGAAACGCCGGTCAGCTCAGCCGCGCGCTTCATCAGCGCCATGAAAAAGTCGGTATCGTAATTCGAGAGCTTGCCCTGCAGCACCGCCGCGAGCCGCTCCAGGCCCGCGCCGGTGTCGATCGAAGGCTTGGGCAACGGATCGAGCCGGCCCGCCGCGTCGCGATTGAACTGCATGAACACCAGGTTCCACAGCTCGACGTAGCGGCCGCAATCGCAGCCGAACTGGC
>Ga0335081_10008863_pt1 | contig 16153 bp, 10 predicted proteins | sample Lox_Sample_35_FD_206713 | JGI IMG/M metagenome (GOLD analysis project Ga0335081, IMG submission 206713) | Soil microbial communities from Loxahatchee National Wildlife Refuge, Florida, United States - Lox_Sample_3.5 | ecosystem: Environmental > Terrestrial > Soil > Wetlands | place: USA... | reverse complement strand
ATTCGGACCTTGGCCTTACTACACCATCGGGCCGTCCTGGATCAGCCCTGAAGAAGCTTCGGCTTCTTCGATCGATCTGATCCAGCTCTATTCAGCGGCCGATATTTATCCTTCCGTGGATCTCCGCTCGATCCGTTTGACCGATTATCTTGTGACGCGCAAATGAGCTAGTCATGCGACAAGCCCTGCACATTTTCCGCAAAGACACCGAATGCTTCACGCTGCATATCGCCGTCGTGGCGGTCTGCTGCGCGGCGGGGGTTGTTCTGGATCTTCTGCGTCCGGAGTCCACGACGGTCCTGTTCATCCTTCGCTTCGCGCTCATATTGGCCTGGTGGTTCACGATCGCGCTCGTATTGCAGGAGGAAAATCCCACGGGCGACCGGCAATTCTGGGTCACACGGCCGTATGCCTGGAAGAGCCTGGTGATCGCCAAGGTGATGTTCGCGCTGGCATTCCTCATCCTGCCGATGGCCCTGGCGGATTGCGTGGTCCTGGCCGGCAAAGGATTTTCGCCGCTGGCGTTCGCAGGCGGTATTCTAAAGCACCAGTTGTTCCTGTCGCTGATCCTGGTTCCACCACTAGCCATCGCGGCAGCAACGCGGGACATCCGCCAATTCATCCTCGCGGTCCTGGGATCGATCATCGCGATATCCGCGATTGGCGGCGGGCAGAGCAGCATCATGGCGAGCGACCTCGTTGAGACGCTTCGTCCGGGCTGGCTACGGCAGGCGATGTTCGTCATCGAGCTCTGGCCGGTCCAATTGTTGGCGGTACTGATCTGGCAATTCGCGTTTCGGCGAACGATGATCACGCGGATTTTGTTGTTTGCGATCGCGGCGGCATGCTACGGGTACAATCGCTGGCCACCCGGCGAATCGGCGATCGCATTGGAACATCAGGTGCCCGCCCCCGCTGGCAGGTTCGCAGCGGTCGGAATCCGATTTGATGTCGGCCGCCCTCATCCGCCAGGCCGTATCGTCTATGGAGACTCCCGGATACAAGTCGATGTTCCGGTGGGACTGTCGGGATGGACCGCCGAATTGCTGGAAGTGGAACCAGTCTCGGCGGCAATCTCAGCCGAACACTCCGTTGTGTGGCGCGGCGAGCCGAATGTACTGACGCTTCGTACCGACCACAACGGCCGGCAGTGGCTCCACTTGCGGCTCGACGAGTCCGACCTCACCCGGATCGGCGAAAGGTCGATCGAGTTGCGCGCCGAGTTTGGAATTGGAATCTATGAGCCGGAAGGAGAGGCGCGTTTTCCATGGTCGGCTGTCGAGGCCCAGGACCCGTGGCATCGGGTCGGCCAGGCTCTGGTCCGCTCATTGTACGGCCCTGGCCCTTGGCGGTCTCTCCGGGTTCGAATTCCGGTTGGATCGACAGAGGGACGGTGGACCTATTCGTTGGAGGATCCGGACGGACGGGTCCGGTTTTCAGACGCAACCGCCAATTTCGGTTCGCCGATTGAAATTGGCCCGGTGAGGGAAATGACCTTACCGTGGAGCGCGGACGACCGCGGGATCACTGTTGATCCGGAGTCGGTGGTTGTGATCCGGAGAGCTCGGCGCGTTGGCCTGGTCCGGCGCGACCTGGTGATCCCGGGAATTCGACTGCAAGACTATCTGCAATAGCAAGCGGATACATCCCACGCGCCATCAGAAAACGAACGCCCGCCATTTCTGCCACCATGGCAGATGTTTGCGGAACCCCGACAGGAGCCACAGATCCCCCTTGGGATGGTCGACGGACGTCAGGAAACTCTTTCCGTCGCGGGCCATGCTGTAACAGGAGAGAACGGAGTACGGCGGCAGTTTGAGATCGCCGATGATCTTCTCCGCGCCTGTCTTGATGTCAATCGACGCCAGCACACGCCGCCCGCCATCGGCGAGTTTTACGCCGTAGACAGTCGCCCCGGTGAAGTTCCAGCCGTAGAGCAACCACGATTTGTCGCCTATCACTTTGCTGGGTCCGCCATCCGTTGAAATCAGTGTGAGGCCATCGGGGGTCATGCAGGCGATCCACTCGCCGTGCTTCGACCATTTGGGGTGGGAGCGCAGACAGCCCGTGTGGAGCGCAATCGATTCGCCTGATCCGTCTGGCCGAGCCTTCTTCAGCGTCCAGTGGCCGCCGGCGCCTTCAAGAAAGGCGATCCAGCTTCCGTCCGGGTTCCAACTGGGCGACCGCTGGTCGGCCTGTCCGGACGCAAGCCGCTGCGGCGAGCCGCCGCGAACGCTCGAAATCCACACCGAGTGGCCATTGTTGCCCGCCACCGCATAGGCGATTCGCTGTCCGTCCCAGGAGAAGGAAGTCTCGTTGATGGCGACGATCCAGGCCTCGCCAAAATCCTTCTCGGTGACCAGAGGACGCTCCCAATCGCCCGATCGGCTGCGCAGCCAGATTTGCGCGCTGCCGGTGCGGTCGGTGGTGTAGGCGTACTCCTCGGCGACCGGCGACCAGGAGGGATCCAACTCGTTGCGCGAGGTCGCGAGCATGGGAACGACGGCGGAGCCATCCAGCGGCACCTGAACCAGATCGAAATCGTTGTCGTTCACTTCAAACGCCAACTGTTCGCCGTCCGGCGAGACCGTCGGTCCGGATGCTTCCTGCGGCATGGCCGTGATGCGCCGAACCCGCGCGCTGACCGTGTCGGCGACATGCAGGTCGGGATCTGGTGTTCCGGGCGTCAGCCCGCCGAAGACGATGGTCCGATTGTCGGGCATCCAACTGAAGGCGTATGTGCCCTGCGATAGATCCAGCGGCTTTCCCGGATTACCGTCGGACGTGGGGAGCACCCAGAATTCGGATCGGCCACCCCAGCGGGCCAGCCACACTCCCAGTTTTGAACCGTCGCGGGAGAAGGCCAGATGACCCTCGCCGTACATGCCCGTCGCCAGCGGTGCGAAATCCAGCCGCTGGGCGTTGGCGCGCGGCGGCGAAGCAGTCCAGAGGGAGAGCGGCTCTTTGCCTGCAGGGTCGATGTGCAGAAAGGCGAGCGTATTCCGCGAACTCAAAGCCGCCGCGGAAACGTTGTGCTGTACAAGCGATGCCAGGCCGCCGGCTGCGCTCGTAACCCAAAGGTCGCCGGCCATTCGATAGTAAATCGTGTTGCTATCCGCCGACCAGAGCGGGGATTCGCAATCCGCTGGGGCTTTGGTGATTTGCGCCCGCGTGGGTGAGCCGAGGCCGCGGACGAAAATCTGGCGCACGCCCGCGGCATCGGCGCTGTAGGCGATGTCTTTACCGTTCGGCGCCCAAGCCGGCGATGATTTGTAACCTTCCTCGGTGGCCAGCGGGGTCAGGTTGTAAGTGCCGAGATCGGTTCCCTCGGGTGGCGCGAGCAGCACGCTTCCCAGCAATGCGGCGGCCAAGGCGGCTAAGGGTAGCCAGGCGGATCGCCCGAACTTTCGCTTGCCCGCCGCCGGCGCGATGGCCGGCCGTTCGGCGGTGATTTCGGAAAGGTGCTCCAGGATGTGTTTCAGCTCGTACTGCAAGTCGGCGGTGGAGGCATAGCGGCATTGCCGGTCCTTGGCGAGACAGCGCTCCACCACCCAGCGCACCGGCGCCGGCACTGTGGTATCGACTGGCTTGACCTCATCTTCGATGATGGCCGCCATCGTGCCCGCGCAACTGTCGCGCTCAAACGCCAGCCGGCCCGTGAGCATACGGTAGAACACCAGGCCGAGGGAAAACTGATCGGACCGAAAATCCAGCGCCTCACCGCGGGCCTGCTCGGGACTCATGTAGTGCGCGGTTCCGACGATCATTCCGGGGAGCGTTTCGCGCGACGGCGCTGGACCAGCCGTCATTTTGGCGATGCCGAAGTCCAGAATTTTCACCGAGCCGTCACGCCGGATCATGATGTTGTTCGGCTTTACGTCGCGGTGGACGATTCCGGCGGCGTGCGCCGCGGCGAGCCCAGCGGCAGTCTGTACGGCGATCTCCAGGAACTTTCTGACCGGCGCCGGACCGCGCGACAGCATCTCGGACAGCGGTTCGCCATCGACCAGTTCGGTGACGATGTACGGGCATCCGTTGGAGAAGCCGATATCGTAGACCGTCAGGATGTTGGGATGATTCAGGGAACTGACAGCCCGGGCCTCCTGAGCGAAGCGGCGCTGCGATTCCGGATCGCCGATGGCTCCCGCGTGCAGAACCTTGATAGCGACATCGCGGGCCAGCCTCTCATCGTGCGCGCGATAAACTTCACCCATTCCTCCTGCGCCCAGGCACGCGGCAAGTTTATAAGGTCCGAAGAGAGTCCCGGAAACGAAACTCATATGGAACGCTACCCCAGCCGGTTCTTTTGCGGGAGGCTCAGGTTGGCCTGGCCATTCTGGCGCGTGAGCGGTCCGCGAGGATTGGCGGTGGATGGGTTGGTGATCGGGATCGTCCGCCCCAGCATCGCGTTTTGGATGGGGATTCCGGGAGAATTTCGCACGACGGAACCCTGGATGTTCGTCGAGTGTGCCAACACATTTGCAGGGAGGCCGATTTCCTGGCCGAATTCTTCCGGCCAGTAGCATATGTCCTTGCAATTGGCGTAATGCCACTGCCAGTCATCGAACATATGAACCCCCTTGTCGTAGAGGTCTTTCTGGAACGCCATGAAACCCTGTTCCTCTTGCTTCAGGTACGTGTCGACTACCGTGACATACTGCATGATCTTCTCGTGGTGAACTCGCAGCCGGGCCATGCGATATCTCCAGAAATAGATGGCTTTGAGATAATCCGAAATTTCCGAGCAGTTTTTGAATTTTCGGCCCGATTGAGGTTGTACTGCGGCCGCGGCTTGACGAGCTTCCTCGTACTTGCGGATGGCGTCCAGATAAGTCGGCGCCACGGTATTGAACAGTAAGACTCCCTTCTGTTGCACTTTCGCCGGGCTAGCTTGCATGTCCTTGACGTTGTAGTCCATCAGTTGATTCAGGCCTTTGTTCGCGGCTATCTTGGCGGCCGCCTCCAGGGCTGAGTCGATGAACTGTGAGAGGGTGGGGCCAATCATCGGGAGATGGGAAATGGCAAATGAGACCGTTTGCCCAACCAGCCCCCGGCATGCATCCATGCCATTGGAACTTCGAAACCGGGCCCAGCGATTGGTGAAAAAGCCCAGCACCTTGGTTTTGGTGGCGGCCTGGTCGGTACGAACCTGATCGGCGGCATTAACGCAGAGTTTCTGAAACTGCTGTTTGGCATCGAATGGCATGAAGTCTCCGTTGCCGGGCATTGCCGGAACGTGCTGGCAGGCGTGTCACTCGTGCCCGGTAGTTTTGAGTGTAAGTGAGAAAGAGTCCTTTTTATCTACTACTTTGGTTATCCGGACACATGTCGTGTTTTGCAACGATAAGTCGCGCGGACACTATTCCACTTGATGGTTAGTTGGCCAATTGGCGCAGCACGTATGGCAAGATCCCGCCGTTGCGGTAGTATTCCACTTCCTGCGGCGTGTCGACGCGCACCGTCGCAGTAAAGCGCGTCTCTTTGCCGTCGTCGGAGACAGCGCGTACCACGGCCTTCTTCGAGGTGCCTTCCAGCGCGGCGCGAACGCCTTCGATGTGAAACGTCTCGCGGCCGGTCAATCCCAGGCTCTGGGCATTCTCGCCATCGGGGAATTGCAGCGGCAGCACACCCATGCCGACCAGGTTGGTGCGATGAATGCGCTCGAAGCTCTCGGCAATCACGGCCTTCACGCCGAGCAGCAACACGCCTTTCGCCGCCCAATCGCGCGACGAGCCGGTGCCGTACTCCTTACCCGCGAGGATCGCCAGCGGCACGTGCTCCTGCTGATACTGCACCGAAGCGTCATAAATGTACATTTGTTTGCCGTCGGGCAAGTGCTGCGTCCATCCGCCTTCGGTTCCGGGCGCGAGCTGATTGCGCAGCCGGATATTGGCAAGCGTTCCGCGCACCATCACTTCGTGATTGCCGCGGCGCGCGCCGTAACTGTTGAAGTCCTTCGGCTGCACGCCCTGCGCGATCAGATACTGGCCGGCCGGGGTTTCCTTGGGAATCGATCCGGCGGGCGAGATATGGTCGGTGGTGACGGAGTCGCCCAGCAGCGCCAGCACGCGCATGTCGCGCAGGTCGCTGACGGGCTGTTTGGGGTCCACCATGTTGTCGAAGTACGGCGGTTTTTTGATGTATGTGGAGTTGGCATCCCAGGCGAAGGTGGTTCCGGGGGGCACCGGCAGCCCCTGCCAGTTGGCGTCGCCATCGAAGGCATGGCCGTACTGGTGTTCGAACATTCCGCGATTGATGGCGTCGCGGACGGTGGCTTGTACTTCTTCGTTGGACGGCCAGATGTCGCGCAGATAGACCGGCTGGCCCTTGGTGTCCTGCCCGATCGGATCGTTGGCCAGATCGATGGATACCGTGCCGGCCAGCGCATAGGCAACCACCAGCGGCGGCGACGCCAGATAGTTGGCCTTGACGAGCGCGTTGACGCGTCCCTCGAAATTGCGATTGCCGCTCAAGACCGCGGCCACCACCAGGTTCTCCTTCTGCACCGCGGCCGTGACATCATCCGGCAGCGGACCGCTGTTGCCGATACAAGTGGTGCAGCCGAATCCGACCAGGTGAAACTTCAGTTTCTCGAGGTATTCCGTGAGGCCGGCCTGACGGTAGTAGTCCATCACCACTTTCGATCCGGGCGCGAGACTGGTCTTCACCCAGGGCTTCACCTGTAATCCGCGCTCAACAGCCTTTTTGGCCAGCAGCCCGGCCGCGAGCATCACCGACGGGTTGGACGTGTTGGTGCAACTCGTGATCGCCGCAATCACTACGGAGCCATTTTGCACATGGCCGTTCGAGCCTGCGGGAGCCTGCGGGAAGGCATCGGCAAAGTTTTTGCGGACGTTGGGCAGTTCCACGCGATCCTGCGGACGCTTCGGTCCGGCCATCGACGGGACCACGGCAGCCAGGTCGAGTTCGAGCGTGTCGCTGTAAACGGAGTCGGGCGTCGCGTCGGTGCGGAATAGGCCTTGGGCTTTGTAATATGCCTCGACCAGCGCGATCAGTTCCGCCGGACGATTGGTGAATTTCAGATAGGCCAGCGTCTCATCGTCGACCGGGAAAAATCCCATGGTGGCGCCGTACTCCGGCGACATGTTGGCGACGGTAGCGCGATCGGCGAGACTCAGCGCGCTCAATCCTGGTCCGTAATACTCCACGAACTTTCCGACCACACCCTTCTTGCGGAGCATCTGGGTAATCGTGAGGACCAGGTCGGTGGCGGTGCAGCCTTCAGGTAGCTTGCCATGCAGTTTGAAACCGATCACGGGCGGCAGGAGCATGGAGATCGGCTGGCCCAGCATACAGGCTTCAGCTTCGATTCCACCGACGCCCCAGCCCAGCACGCCCAGACCGTTGATCATGGTGGTGTGCGAATCGGTGCCGACTACCGTGTCGGGATAGGCGGTTCCATCGGCAGTGAAAGCCACCGGTGCGAGGTATTCCAGATTCACCTGGTGCACAATTCCGGTATCGGGCGGGACCACGCGGAAGTTGCGGAAGGCCGTCTGCCCCCAGCGCAGCAGCATGTACCGCTCGCGATTGCGCTGAAATTCCAGCAGCGCGTTGATATTGAACGCATCTTTCGAGCCGAACTGGTCGACCTGGACGGAGTGGTCGATCACCAGGTCAGCGGGCATCAATGGGTTGGCGAGCGCGGGGTCTTTGCCCATGGTGGAGAGGGCGTCGCGCATCGCGGCGAGGTCGACGACGCACGGCACGCCGGTGAAGTCCTGCAGCAGCACGCGCGCCGGCATGAAGCTGATTTCCTTTTCGCCCGCGCCTTTGCCCGCGGCCACGGTTCGAATGTCATCGGCCGAGACCCGTTTGCCGTCTTCCGAGCGCAACAGGTTCTCCAGGAGAATGCGCGTGGAGACCGGAAGCTTGGAAACCGCGCCGAGACCTTGCTCTTCCAGGGTTGACAGCCGGAAGTAGTCGTATTCCCGATCGGCGACACGCAGCTTTCCCGCTGCTCCGAATGTGTTTTTGGACATTAATTTGATTATAGTTGGAGACGATGGCCGGACGAACCAAATTCACAATTTGCGCGGCACTTGCCCTTGTGCTGGCGCTGGCGGGCTGTGGTTCCGGAGGCGTCAAGCGCTACCCCATGGAAGGCGACGTGGTGTCCCTGGACGCGGCGACGAAGAACGCCCGCATCAAGCACGGCAAGATCGAGGGTTGGATGGACGCGATGACGATGGAATACACCGTCAAACCCGACAGCGAGTTCGCTAAGTTACACGTAGGCGATCACATCCAGGCGACCGTGGTGGTGCAGGATCCGACCTATTGGGTGACGGATGTGAAGGTAGCGGGCGGCGGTCAGAAGTAAGCCGGGAAGGTTCCCAGCCAGCGAATGGGAAAGCGGGCAGCAAGCGCATTTGCCAGCCGCTCATCGGCGGTGATGAACGGAGCTTTGGCCGCAATGGCTAAGCTGACATAGATGGCGTCATAGACGGAGCGATTAAAAGCTCGCGCGATGCTCATGGCGTCCTTGAGCAGAGGCAGGCAGGCGACGGTTGTGAGTCCACTTTGCTCTAATGCGAGGATCGCTTTTTCAGATATGGGCTGCTGTACCCGGCCCTGCCGGACGGCTTTCCAGAAAATGTTGCCCACTTCGGGCCAGAACAGGTCGGGAACAAGGAGACGGCAGCGAGCAGCGGTGTGCTCGATGAGAATAAGCCGAGCCTCCGACGAGAACGGCTCACCTGATGAAGGCAGAAACCACTTGGCGGCGACGCTGGCGTCGAGCACATATGCAGTCACCGGGCGCGGTCCTCGCGCAACAGTTCTTCCGCCGATGGGAACGGCCCTGGTGAACTGGGACGCCGGCGGTTCAGTTTTGTTGACAGCCGCAGTACCCGGCGGCGTCTTGCCAACTCTTCGGGCGTAGGAACATTTTCTGTCAAGAGTTGGATGACCTCGGCGGATATCGAATTTCCACGCGCCCGAGCCCGTTCACGCAAGGCTTCGTATAAGGCTTCGGGAACATTCTCGACATAGAGAGTAGGCATTGGAATCTCCTAGGAAAAGACTAGCATATTCCTAGAGATTGGTCTCGCTGACCTATTTAGTGGAAGTGATCTGGCGCAGCTTGTAGCGGTTGAGTCCCGCCGTCAATTCGCGGGCGAAAACCACCGCGATCATCTTTCCGCCCTGCGGCGTCGGATGAATCAGGTCGGCGGAGACCAGGCGCGGCTGGCCTTCGTACCAGCGGGCCATGGTGCCATCGCCGCCCATGGCGTGGAACGTGTCGAAGAAACCGCAGCCGGTGTCGCGCGCGACGCGGCGCTGAATGTCGGCGAGCTTGGGAATCGTCGGCATCGTCTCGATTCCCTCGCCGGCATGATGGCCGCGGTCCATGGGGCTCATGAGCAGAATCGACGTCTCCGGCAAGGCCGTGCGAATGCGCCGGATCGCCTCGCGCAGTTCCTTTTCATAGCCGTGGTCGATGAAGGAGCCAAAGTCGGCTTCGTTGGTGCCGTAATTCACGATGACCAGATCGGGATGCCGCCGGCGCAGTTCGTCGCGCCAGAAATCACCGTTCATGATGCTGGAAAGCACCGTAATCGATGCGCCATTGAGCCCGAGCGTATCGTAGACCACTCCCGGCACGTTCTTCTCCGCCACCACTCCGAAAATCCGTACCGGAGGTTTCGAGACGTTCAATTCCAAAGCGTGCACCGATTGCCCCGCCATGAACGACGTGACTGCGGCGGCCTTCTTTTCCGCGTCGGTGTCCACTTCGCCAAGCGGCGCTCCGTCGGCCGTGACGCTCAGCGATCCGCCGCCCGGCTGTTTCAGGTACCAGATTTCGAAATGGCGATGGCCCGGCGTCGAATACACAATACGGCTGTTGGCCGCCTCGCCGGCCACGAACGAGACGCCGCCCAGCCCATACAATCCATCGTGGGATTCGGAATTGCTGGCGCGGCTCATGTTCCAGCCGGAGGCCGACAACTGGAGCCCGCTGTGCTGGTACCAAGCCCACGGCTTCCCGATGAGCACGAATCCGTGGCCGGCGTCGCCGTAGCGCGCTTGCAGCAGACTGCGGACGTCTCCGGTGATCAGGTCGGCCGTGGTCGGCGAGTCGCCATAATGCAGGATGCGCGTGACGGCGCCCGGCATCTTCTTCTCGCTGCGCCAGAGCGCGGCATAGAAATGATCGAGCACCGGTGACTCGTCGTCGAGAAGAGCGTGCACATTGCGCGAACCGGACACGATCACCGGCATCGGCGGAGTCGGGTCGGCATGGTGCACCAGCGGCGATAGCAGCGTGTGCTCCGGCGGAAATTCGACGATGTTCGCGATTTCGGCTACTGTGGGCAGTTGCAGCGCGGGCAGTTGCACGGCGGGCAAAGCCATCCGGCTGAGCACCAGCAGAACGATCAGCGTCAGCAACGTGAGCGCGGTTTGAATGGGAAGCTTCTTCATGATCAGAACCGCGAGTAGACGAAGGCCACGCTGCCGCGTCCGCCGAGAAATTGCACCGCCAGAACCACCGCCAGCAGAGCCGCCGCGTGCACGTAGAAGGGGCAGGAGGCGAACGCTTCCATGGTCCGCGTGTACCAGCTCTTCGGCGTGAATATGGTGGCTGCGGCGAGAAGGAGCACGCCGCCCAGCAGCGGCGTCACGCTCTCCAATCCAAAGGTCAGCGAACCGATACGCTGCAGAATCTGCACCGCTTCGCCGAGACTCGAGGCGCGGAAGAAGATCCAGGTAAAGCAAACAAACTGATAGGTGACGAAGATGGCGATTGCGCGAGCCCACCAGGAGGGCTGCGGCCGGTTCCGTCCCCGCCGCTGCTGCCACCAGCGCACCACCGCCAGACCCGCGCCATGCAAGAAGCCCCAGATGGCGAAAGTCCAGCTTACGCCATGCCACAGGCCGCCGAGCAGCATGGTGATCACCAGGCCGAGATACGGCATGATGCGCGTGCGCTTCCCTGGAATCGAGTAGTACAGATAATCGCGCAGCCAGTTGGAAAAGCTGATGTGCCAGCGGCGCCAGAACTCGGCGATGTTGGCCGAGAGATATGGCCGGTCGAAATTGCGCGGCAGTTCGATACCAAGCAGCAGGCCCGCGCCGCGCGCAATATCGGTGTAGCCGGAGAAGTCGAAGTAGAGTTGCAGCGAATACGCGTAGACGGCGAGCAGGGCCTGCCCGCCGCTATACAGATTAGGCGTATCGAAGACGCGATTTACCAGGTTTTCCGCCAGGAAATCGGCAATCAGCGCCTTCTTGAGAACTCCGGTGGCGATCAGAAAAAAAGCGCGCCCGCCACTCTCACGGCTCAGCGCCGGCGGTTTGGCGAACTGCTTCAGAAGATCGGCGACCCGTGTGATCGGCCCGGCTTGCAGCGTCGGGAAAAACGAGACCGAGCAGAGATGCGCCAGCATGCTGGGCGTCGCGGGAGCATCGCCGCGGTAGAGATCGATGGTGTAGGTGAGCGCCTGGAACGTGTAGAAGGACAGCCCCAGCGGAAACACCCAGTCCCAATCTCCCGCCCGATGCTGTGGAATCCAACCCTGGCTGAGAAACCAGCCCATGTGGCGCGAGCCGATGAGCAGCGCGAGATTCACAGCGATGCTGATGGTGACCAGCAGACGCCGGAGCAGGGCCGCACGAAACCGCGCCAATCCGAGCCCGATCAGGTAGTCCACGAACGCGCAGGCGGGAATCAGGACGATGTAAAAGAGTCCGTAACGGGCGCAGAACAGGAAGTTGGCGATCAGGATGACAGTGAGGCGGGCGATCCTCGACGGCGCGCAAATCCAATATAGGAAAAAGACGCAAAGGAGAAAAACGAAGTACAAACCGCTGCCCGCTTGCACAAGCGTTCATTCTAACAAACGCCCGCAAACGCGCCGAAGCTAACGTTTGTCAACCAGCGCCCGGACGGTTTATTTCAGCTCGCGGATCACCGGCGACTCAAAGACCACGCCCGGTTTCAGCGAACCGTCGTCGGCCAGCCGGTCCCATCCGGAATTGGCGATGAAGTAGAAGTGACCGCCGGCCATCACGCCGTGCGTCGGAACGCCGAGACCGTCCCAGTTCGCCTCCAGTGTCTCCCACGACACGATCTCCGAATCGGAATCGTTCAAATTCATACGGATCACCCGCGCCGGCGACGTCCCGTTCTGGATGCCGATCAGACGGTGGCCGATTCGATAAAGCCCGTCGATTCCCGCGAGCGTCAAATCCTTCGGATGAGGCATGAGCCTGGTTTGCCGCGTCATCAGATCCACCAGGCTGATGCCGCGCGAATAGTCCGGGATCAGCAGCGTGCGGCCATCCGCGCTCAGAGCAGGTGTTTGCGGCGACCGGAAGACACCGGACGGCACCAGGACCCGCAGGTCATCGGCGCCCTGTTCGATCCAGTAGACCGGACCATGTCCGTCGGAGACGAACACATCTCCGCCGGGGCTCAGCGTCATGTCGCCGAGCGCGTGCTCGGCGTCGCGCGGCAGGTCGTACCTTTTGATCAGCACGCCCGTCTTCAGGGAGTATTTCAGCACGGCCGATCGTCCCCGGTCGGCCGGGAGGCTCGCCGCTTCCGGCATCGCCGTGGTGGTGGCCCACAGATAGCCGCGCCTGGAGTCGACTCCCAATGACTGCACGCCCCAGATGTCCGCGGCGCCCTCTGCGAGGAAGTCGCTGACCTTGCCGTCCTGCGAGACTGCGAGTATCTTGTGATGCCGCACGCTGCTGACGAGGAATCGGTTGTCTGCCGGGTCGTAAGCGATATCTTCGGCGACGATATCCTTCTCCGGAATCGCGAGAAACACCCGGCTGGCGGAAACCGGCTGCCGCGCCGCTTTGAGCCGGGAAATTGCCGCGGCGTATTCCGGATTCGAACGAATACCGGCAAAACTCGGGTCCTTTTCCGGATCGGCCAGCGGCACTCCCATCCTCGAGAACCGCGAAAGCCACTCGACCGCCGCGGTGGAATTTCCCGACGATGCTTCCAGTTTCGCGAGGCGATACACAATATCCACCCGCCCGTTCAGCAGATCGAGCAGGAGAGTCAGGTGTTCCCGGCACGAGTCGAACTGATTGGCGTCGCACGCCTGTTTGGCCGCGGCAGCCTCTTTCGGGTACCGTTCCACCCAGGAAGTCTCATCGGTCGATGTCGTCCAAGCAGTCCAGGCCAGTATGAACACCAACACCAATCCATATGAGCCTCGGGCCCTCATTCGTGTGGATTGGACGCGTCAGGCGTGATTCAGTGAGCGACAGAAATCGGACCGATCCGGCCCATTCCGGGGGCAGGTCCTGGTGGCGAAGGTGGGGGTCGAACCCACACGCACAGTGAAGTGCGCCAGATTTTGAGTCTGGTGCGTCTGCCAGTTCCGCCACTTCGCCACGGCTGACGGTTTCATTCTACACTACGGCCGCCGGCCTCCGCCGCTATACTCAAGAGAAGCATGAGTACTGAGTGGGTCTCGCCCGATTCACGCCGGCCGGCGCTCTCCCAGGCCACCGAGCATCGCCAATCCCAGTCACGGCGGCTGGCCGCAGCGGTCGAGAAGTGCGCGGCCGCGCTCTGGCGCCAGCAACATCCCGACGGCTACTGGTGCGGCGAACTGACCGCCGATTCCACCCTCGAATCCGACTACATCCTGCTGCAACTCTGGATCCACAAGGCGTCGACCGATACCGCCGCCTGGAATCCGCCCTCGCGCGACGCCATCGATCGCGCCTGCCGGTTCATCCTCGATCGCCAGCTCTCCGACGGCGGATGGAATATCTTCCCCGGCGGCGCTTCCGAAATCGATGCCACCGTTCGCGCCTATACCGGGCTGAAAATCGCCGGCCACAATCCCGCCGCCGAATACATGGTCCGCGCCCGGCAGCGCATTCTCGCCCTCGGCGGACTGCAGGCGTGCAATAGCTATACCAAGATCAATTTTTCGCTGTTCGGGCTGTATCCGCGCAAGTATGTTCCGTCGGTGCCTCCGGAACTGGTCCTCGTGCCCGGCGACCTTTTGTACGAGATGTCCTCCTGGACGCGCGCCATCATCGTGCCGCTGTCCATCGTGCAGGCCATCGGACAGCGCCGTCCCACGCCGGGCGGAGTCACCGTGGACGAATTGTTCGTTCCCGGCAAACGCCTCTCTCTGCCCAAGCGCGACGCCGTCAGTCTGCTGTTCAACCAGGTGGACCGCGCCGTCAAGGTCTGGGAAAAGCTCGGCCTGCGCAACATACGCGCCCGCGCCATTCGCGAAGCCGAGCGCTGGATGCTGGAACGGACCCGCTATTCCGACGGCCTGGGGGCCATTTATCCATCCATGATGTACCTCATCATGGCGCTCGATTCGCTCAACTACGCGCCGGATCATCCCGACCTGGTGGACGCGGTGGCCAAATTTGAGAATCTGATCCTGCCCGCCGCGGATCGCTTCCAGTTCCAACCCTGCTTCTCGCCCGTGTGGGACACGGCCATCTGCATGTTTGCCATGGGCGAGGGCAACGGCTCGTCGCAGACGGGGGCATCGGCAGGGCTGTCGCGCGCCGCCGACTGGCTGCTGCAAAAAGAGGTGCGGCGCAAAGGCGACTGGTCCATCAAGCGGCCCGATCTCGAGCCCGGCGGATGGGCCTTCGAGTTCGCCAACGAATCGTACCCCGATATCGACGATACGGCCATGGTCCTGCTCGCGCTCCGTCATGCGCGCGCCTCTTCGCCGGAACGCCAGGCGAACGCCGAACGCCGCGCTGTGGCCTGGCTTCTTGGAATGCAATCGGGCGATGGCGGTTGGGCGGCTTTCGACGTGGACAACAACTGGCGGCTGCTCACCAAGGTTCCCTTCGCCGACCACAACGCCATGCTCGACCCCACCTGCCCGGACATCACCGGGCGCGTAATGGAGGCGCTGATCCGCAGCGGCCTGCCGCCCACGCACGACGCCATTGTGCGCGGCGTGCGCTTTCTGCTCCAATCGCAGGAGCGCGACGGGTCGTGGTTCGGGCGCTGGGGCGTCAATTACATCTACGGGACATTCCTGGCGATGCGCGGTTTGCGCGCGGCCGGCATATTCGCCGATCACGCAGCCATCGAGCGCGCCACCGAATTCCTCAAGTCGGTGGCCAATCGCGATGGCGGCTGGGGCGAGAGTTGCCTGAGCTACAACCAGAAGCGCTTCGTGTCCGCGCCATCGACGCCGAGTCAGACGGCCTGGGCCTTGCTGGGCCTGGCCGCGGCCGGCAAACGCGATCTCGCCGTGGCGCTGCGCGGCCTTGAGTTTCTGCTCGACACCCAAAAGGCGGACGGAACGTGGAACGAGCCGCTCGCCACCGGCACCGGCTTCCCCGGAGTCTTCTATCTGAGCTATCACATGTACCGCAATTACTTCCCGCTTCTGGCTCTGAGCGTCTACGGGCGGAATTCGTGAGCACCGCGCTCCTGGCGGACGAAATCTGCCGCGACCATCTCATGGGCCGGCAGCATCCCGAACGGCCGGAGCGGTACGACGCGGTCATCGGCGGACTGCGCCGCGCCGGAATTCTGAACAAGCTGACACCCATCGCATCGCGCGAGATTACCGAAGAGGAATTGCTGCTTTGCCACACGCCGGCCTACCTGCGTACGGCGCGGCGCGATGTGGAATCCGGCAGTCCCTTCCTGAGCACCGGAGATACCGATATCACGCCGAACTCGTGGGGGGTGGCGTCGCGAGCCGCGGGTGGTGTTTTGAATGCGGTGGATACCGTCCACACGGGCCAAGCGCGGAACGCGTTCTGCGTGGTGCGGCCGCCCGGCCATCATGCCAACGCATCGCGCGGCATGGGATTCTGCGTTTTCAATAATGTCGCCCTTGCGGCGCGGTATGCGCAAAAAAAGCACGGTGTCGCACGGATTCTGATCTGCGACTGGGACGTCCATCACGGAAACGGCACGCAGGACATCTTTTACTCCGATCCCAGCGTGTTTTTTTTCAGCACCCATCAATGGCCGCTATACCCGGGAACCGGCCGCGCCAACGAAAGCGGCGAGGGCGATGGATACGGGACCACCATGAATTTCCCGTTCCCCGCCGGTTCCGGGCGAAGGGAGATCCTGGGAGCGGTGGAGCAGTCGCTCATGCCGGCAATGAAGGAGTTTCGACCCGAGCTGGTGCTGATCAGCGCCGGGTTCGATTCC
>Ga0335081_10008861_pt1 | contig 16153 bp, 14 predicted proteins | sample Lox_Sample_35_FD_206713 | JGI IMG/M metagenome (GOLD analysis project Ga0335081, IMG submission 206713) | Soil microbial communities from Loxahatchee National Wildlife Refuge, Florida, United States - Lox_Sample_3.5 | ecosystem: Environmental > Terrestrial > Soil > Wetlands | place: USA... | reverse complement strand
GGGCGTCCTTGACCTTTTCAATCGCGTCTTCCAGTTTCTTCCGCTGATCGCCGCTGATGACGTCTTTGTGCTCCCGCATCAACTTCTCGGTCTCGTACACCCGGGCGTCGCAGCGGTTCTTCAACTCCACCTGTTCGCGCAGCTTCTTGTCTTCCTCGGCGTGAGACTCAGCTTCCTTGCGCATCTTTTCGACCTCGTCCTTGCTCAAACCGCTTGAAGCCGTGATGGTGATTTTTTGCGATTTGCCCGTGCCGAGATCCTTGGCGGAAACATGCAGGATGCCGTTGGCGTCGATGTCGAACGTCACCTCGATCTGGGGCACGCCGCGTGGCGCGGGCGGAATATCGGTCAGGTGAAAACGGCCAATTGTCTTGTTGTCACGCGCCATCGGGCGTTCGCCCTGTAGCACGTGAACCTCGACGCTGGTTTGGCTGTCGGCTGCGGTCGAGAAAATTTCGCTCTTGCGCGTCGGGATCGTCGTGTTCCGGGGAATCAACGTGGTAAACACGTTGCCCAGTGTCTCGATGCCCAGCGACAACGGCGTAACGTCGAGCAGCACGATATCCTGTTTGACCTGCCCGGTGAGCACGCCGCCTTGAATCCCGGCGCCCACGGCGACCACTTCATCGGGATTGACGCCTTGATGAGGAGCTTTGCCGATAAGCCCGCGCGCGGTCTCGATCACCTTCGGCATGCGCGTCATCCCGCCCACCAACACTAATTCGTCTACCTTGGCCATTTCCACCTTGGCGTCGCGCAGGCACGCCTCGACCGGCTTGATCGTGCGGTCAATCAAGTCGTCGCAAAGCTGTTCGAGCTTGGCGCGCGTCAGTTTTTTGACGACATGTTTCGGTCCGCTAGCATCGGCCGTAATGAACGGCAAGTTGATCTCATACTCCATGGCGCTGGAGAGCGCGATTTTGGCCTTCTCGCTTTCCTCCTTGATGCGCTGCAGAGCGTCGGGTTGCTTCTGCAGATCGATTCCCGTCTCTTTCTTGAAATCATCGATAATCCAGTTCATTACCCGCTCGTCGAAATCGTCACCGCCAAGGTGCGTATCGCCATTGGTGGCCAACACCTCGAACACGCCGTCGCCGATGCTCAGCAAAGAAATATCAAACGTACCGCCACCCAAATCGTACACGGCAATATGCTCGTCCTTTTTCTTGTCGAGGCCATAAGCCAGCGAAGCCGCGGTCGGTTCATTGATAATGCGCAAAACTTCGAGGCCCGCAATCTTGCCCGCGTCCTTTGTGGCCTGGCGCTGCGCGTCGTTGAAGTAGGCGGGAACGGTGACGACCGCCTGCGTGATTTTTTCACCCAGATACGCTTCCGCATCGGTCTTCATCTTGCCCAGGATCATCGCGGAAATCTCGGGAGGACTGAACGTCTTCTCCTCATTCCCCACCCTAACTTTGACGGCCGCGTCTCCGTTGGAGGTGCGTATGACTTCGTAAGGGACGCGCTTCCGCTCTTGTTCTACTTCTTCATATTTTCGCCCCATGAACCGTTTGATCGAATAGACGGTGTTCCTAGAGTTCACCACACTCTGGCGTTTAGCGGCTTGACCAACCAGTCGTTCGCCGGATTTCGTAAACGCGACAATGGACGGCGTCGTACGCCCGCCTTCCGCGTTCGGTATAACCACGGGCTCCCCGCCTTCCATGACAGCCATACAGGAGTTGGTTGTCCCTAAATCGATTCCTAAAACTTTCGCCATTTGATAAGTGCTCCTCTCTGAGCAGTGAAATTCGCCAAAGCACTTAGCAAAGCCGGTGCCATGGCTCATCGACTTGCCGCTAAGATGTTACGTCTGTGACACTTGGAACGAAGACGCCCAGGTGATTCTCCTGTGTCATGTCCCATTTTCTTGTCCCACTCGATCCACTTGTCTGCGCCAAGAGCGCCATTGCGGCACACTTCCCAGTTAGCATAAATTGCTCGACGAGTGGCGAACTAAAGGTCGTTCAGCCGATCTTGAATCCGAGCGCGGAGAACTTCGACCGGAGAGAGTCGCTCGCTCCGCGCAGAACCAGGGTCGTATTGAAGAATTCGCGGCGGATGGGATATTCGGCCCGCAGCCGGTCAAAGGCACGGATGTTTGCCCGCAGCGCAGCGTCGTCCGCGGTGATATCGTAAACGTGTCGCACAACCCGGCGCTGCACTTCCTCCTCATCCTCTCCACTGCTGACAGTCAGTTCAATCGTTGGCACTTCCGGCGACGGCAGCGACGGTTTCCACAGCGGTTGAACCCCAAAAAAACTACACACGGCCTGGTAGATCATTTGTACGCCATTGGCCTTGCCGTCGAAACTGTACCCGGCAATGTGCGGCGTGCCGATGTCCACCACATCCAAGAGTTCTGTCAAAATATTCGGCTCATTCTCCCACACATCGAGTACCACGCCGCCGATCCATTCGCCGTCGATCGCCTTCAGCAACGACCGATTTTCCATTACTACCCCGCGCGCCGTGTTCATCAGAAACGGCCGGTCCGCCTCGAGCGCCGCGATCCGGTCCTTGTCGAAAAGATGAAACGTCGCATCCGGTCCTTCCCGAGTCAGCGGCACGTGAGTCGTGATGATGTCGGCTTCCGCAAGAATGCGCTTCAGCGAAACGAACTGTGGCAGGTTTTCGGCGCGTTGCCGGGGCGGATCGTTCGGCAATACGTGCATCCCGAGTGCCTGCGCACAACGGACGACGCGCGAGCCGACGTTGCCGACGCCAATCACTCCCAAGGTTTTGTCGCGCAATCGAAATTTGTGACGGCGGGCCAACTCCAGCATGGCGGCGACGATGTATTCGGCTACGGAATTGGCATTGCTGCCGGCGGCGCTGGCGAAACCGATGCCGCGTGACCGGAGGTAATCGAGATCGACGTGGTCGGTGCCGATGGTGGCCGTGGCGACAAATCGTACATGGCTGCCGTCTAACAGCGCAGAGTTCACCGGGGTGACGGAGCGAATCAGTAAAAGATCGGCGTCTCTGGTGATCGTGGCGGCGATTTGTCGTCCCGGCACGAAGAAAATTTCGCCCAGCGCACCGAACGCTTCGCGCACGAAGGGAATATTGGGATCGGCAACGATTTTCATGCTGGTTGCGCCGGGACTGTAGCAATGATTCTGAGGATTGGACAGCTTTTAGCTGCGATGACGTGGCCGGCTGAATTGCCTGCAGCTCCGGTCAGCATTGTATCTTGCACGGAAGACAGTTATAACCCATCCGCATGCGCATCATCGTGACCGGATTGGTCGGGCAATACGCATTTGGAGGGGTGGCTTGGGATTACCTGCAATACGTCGAGGGTTTCCGGCGACTCGGCCATGAGGTCTTTTATCTCGAAGACACCGAGATGTGGCCCTATGACCCGATCAACAACACCATCAGCGAAGACTGCAGCTACAACGTCAAGTATCTCGGCGGGGTAATGCAGAAACTTGGACTCGCCGGCCGCTGGATTTATCGAAACGCGCCCGACGGTAGTTATCATGGCGTCAGCGAAGACGAGGTGAAGAAGATCTGCACCAGTGCGGATATTTTTCTCAATGTCTCCGGCTGCGGGTGGTGGCGGCCAGAATACCTGCGCATTCCGAAGAAACTCTTCCTGGATTCCGATCCGATGTTCACGCAGGTGGCCCTCGCATCGGGGAAACAGGATGTGCTCGATCGGATTCGCTCCCACGATTTTCATTTTACGTTTGCCGAAAACATCGGTGCATCAGATTGCCGAGTGCCGACGACCGGGTTGAGCTGGATTCCGACGCGACAGCCAATTGTGCTGGATTGGTGGCAGTCTGAAAGCGGGGGAGCGAGACAGAATGAGCGCGATGTCTTCACGACAGTAATGAATTGGGTTTCATACAAAGGCTGCGAGTATGACGGTGAGACCTGGGGACAAAAAGACGTCGAATTCATGAAGTTCATTGATTTGCCGCAGAAGACAACACAAAAATTCGAGATTGCCATGGGCATGGGGCCGGGAATGAAACGCCCCACCGAGCTTCTCCAGCAAAAAGGTTGGACGATTGTTGAGCCGAGCGAACGTCTACCAGATCCCTGGAGCTACCAGGATTATCTGCGCAGTTCGAAAGGCGAGTGGAGCGTGGCCAAGGAAGGTTACGTGAAGTCGCGGAGCGGTTGGTTTAGTTGCCGGAGCGCGTGCTACCTGGCGTTGGGTCGGCCGTGCGTCCTACAGGAGACGGGCTGGAGTAAAGTCTATCCCACAGGCGAGGGACTTTTTGCGTTCGACACCTACGAGACGGCTGCCGTGGGCATCGACGCCATCAACGCCGACTACGCGAGGCATAGCGCGGCTGCGCGAATGCTGGCGGAGCAAGAGTTCGACTCCCGTAAGGTGCTGGGGGCCATGCTGGATCGGATCAACGCATGAGAAAGCCCATCGTCATTGTTGCTGGTTATTGGGTCCGATATCCGCTGGGTGGACACGTGCTCGGCCTGCTCCACTTCCTGATTGGCCTGCAACAGCTCGGTTGTGACGTCGTGTTTGTCGAACATTTCGGCTGGCCGTCGGCGTGTTACAACGCACAGACCAATACCATGAGTGATGATCCGTCGTACGGTCTGGGAGAAACGCAGCGGGACCTGCAACGATTCCATTTGGAGAAGTGGTGTTACATTGATGCGGCGGGAGTCTATCACGGTTTATCTCGTGATGCAGTACGCAAACTTTGCCGTGATTCTGATCTTCTGCTCAGCCTGGCTTCAACGACCTGGCTCGACGAATTCCGGGAATGCCGAACACGCGCCTATGTCGATACGGATCCGGGATTCACGCAATTCGGCATGGTACCCACGGCTGGCCGCTCCTGCGCCGGCTATGCGTCTCCTCGCGATTTTCAGATTCACTTCACAATCGGCACGCGGATTGGCCAGCCGGATTGCCCGATTCCTTCCCTGGGCTTTCGATGGCAGCCAATCCGATGGCCGATGGTCATGGAATTGGCGCCCTATCAGTACCTGCCGGAAGCCAGATTTTTCACCACGGTGATGAGTTGGCGCTCACGAAAGACCATCGTTTACAACGGCGTCGAGTACGGGCAAAAAGACGTGGAGTTCATGAAATTTATCGATCTGCCGCAACGCCTCGGGCCGATTTTCAAGATTGCTTTGGCCGGGCCGAATGCGCCGCGTGAGAAAATCGCCGCGGCCGGCTGGCGCATCGCCAATCCGCTTCAAGTGACGGCGACGCCCTGGACGTATCGGAATTACATTGCAGAATCACGCGGCGAGTTCGGCGTATCCGTGAATCTGGAGGTCAAAACACGGAGTGGGTGGTTTGGAGACCGCAATGCCTTCTATCTCGCCATGGGGAAACCGGTTGTGATTCAGGACACCGGGTTTTCTGACTCGTTACCCTGCGGATTGGGCTTGCTCCCGTTCAAGAACGTGGACGATGTGGTCGCCGCCATCGAATCGGTGAACGCGAATTACGAGCGGCATTGCCGGACGGCGCGCGAAATAGCGGAAGAATATTTCGATTCCAAGAAGATTCTCACCGCGATGCTGCAAGCTTGCGGGTTGGAAGTGTCCGCTTAATTCGGTTTGACGAATTTCTTTGGCGCCGTGAGTTTGATGAGTCCGACTTGCCGGGCACAAAGATCCAATAAAGCGGTCGCCAGCCGCAGGCTGCGCCGGGCGCGCAAATAAAGATATCCAACCCAGAGGCCGATGAAGCCCAAGGGCAACATCGTGAAAGTCCAGAGCATCCACACCGGGATTCGGGCGACCGGTAGCATGATCGACCACCATAGCCGGGCGACGATACACATGATCAAAGCGATCACGAACAGCGAGATCTTGCCGCGCAGCGTCCAGCCCGCCGAGAGTCGGGCGCGCAAAAGGCGTTTTTCACCGCCGTGATTTTCCGAGACGGTTTTCACCACGACTTTGCTAAAGCGATCGCCGAAGATGGTCACATCGTATTCGTCCCAGCCGCTATCCGTTCGCGATTGCCATTGATCGCGATCGAGCAGTTCCAACAACGCTTCCAGGAACGACAAGCGTTCGATGCTCTTCTCGTTCCAGTAGTTGACGGTATGATTATATCCGAGCTTCTCATACTGTGCGGCCAGAGTGCGCACGGTCTGCCGTGCGGCGGGTGGTGTCTCGGAAAGATGCAGTTGTCGGGCATATCGGGGCCAACCGCGCACGATGGGCTGCAACAAATACAAAATCGCTACCAATGGCCGCGACCACCAACGTTTCTGCCAGGGTGGCAATTCGACCCGTGCTGCCGCCAGTGTCGTCACCGCCAGACTGGCGAGCACGGTGAGTACCGGCAAGGGCCACAAAGCAGGCCAGACCAGCGTCAGCAGGACGCCGCCGATGGTAAATACTACATGCCACTCCAAAGTCGTCGGCAGAGCCAAAACTCCGCCTGGTTCAGGTGTGTAAAGAGTCTGAAACAATGCGCTGCCAAACGTGCCGTGATAAATGACAAATTTGCCAAAGAAACCGGCAATCTTCGACGGACTGTAAATGCGGCCGCGCCAGCGCATGCCGCCAAGGCTGTTGAAGTATTCGGGATGCTTGCGCCGCAAAAGGGCCTCGGCGATGCCATAGCCGCGCTGCTGTTTGAGGTAGGCCGTGATGGTGTTGCGGCGATAGTGCCACACGAAACCCGAATGCGAGAACGCGATCTTGTTGCCGCGTTGCAGAAGCCGCCAACAAACGTCTACATCGTCGCCCGCTGCCCGGAACTGCGGATCAAAGCCGTGGATTTCCTCCAGCGCCCAGCGCCAGAAGGCCATGTTGCAGCCGGGGATGTGCTCCGCGTTTCGGTCGTCGAGCATCACATGCGCCGGTCCGCCCGGAGCGACAGTCACGCACCCGGAGACCAGGCTGTCGCCCGGAGGGGGGAGATTGTGGCCGCCGATTGCGCAGGCATCCGTTTTCAACAAATCGCCAACGAGATAGTACAGCCAATCTTCGTCCGCATGACAATCGCTGTCGGTGAACGCCACAATTTCGCCGGTCGATGCCTGGATGCCGGTATTGCGGGCGGCACTCAGGCCCAGATTCGACTGATGAATCGTTCGGACTTGCGGATAATGCGCAGCAATGCGCGCGGTGTCATCCGTGGAACCGTCGTCCACCAGAATGATTTCATAACTGGGGTAGTTCAGATGCGTGAGCGAATCGAGACACGCGGGCAGAGTGCGGGCGCCGTTGTAACTGGCCACGACCACGCTCACCTTTGGGTCACGCGGCAAGGAGTAGTACGGGGCACGTTTGTACTGTTCCGCCACCGCGTGAAACGACGGACGCGGTTTGCGATCGGAGGTGGTCAACCCAAAGTACCAGTTTTCGATCTGGTGACCTCCTGTATGCCAGTCGTCCGTGAAGGCGAAGAGGAACATGCCGGCCAAACCCGCTCGAAAGGCGATTTCGATGTGACCGCTCAGGATTTGCGACTTGACGTCCTCGCCTTCGCGCATCGAGTCGATGCCAAACTCGGCCAGGACCAGCGGTTTGTCGCCTGCGATGCTCTGCAACCGGTCCAGATAATTGGCAAAGGGACGCGGCTCATGCAGATAAACATTGAAGCTCACGAAATCGATGCTGGCGGGCTGGAGAAACTCGGTGGTCGGAAAATTGACAAACGTCACGAGCCGCTGGGGATCGATCTGCTTGACGATACCGGCCAGTTCATCAACGAATTCACCAATGCGTTTCGCGCCGTACCAGCGCGCAATATCCGGTGGAATCTCGTTGGCGATGGTGAGCGCAAAGACGGCGGGATGACCCGCCAACGCCTCCGCCGCTTGACGCGTGGCTCGGCGTGCGAACTCGATGGTTTCGGGATCGTCAAGAAAGCATGTGTGTTTGGGCCAGTAATAATCCACCAGCAGCTTGAGTTCGTGCTTTTGAGCGAGATCGAGAAACCATCGGGGCGGCGCGTGATATATGCGGACGCAGTTCGCGCCCAATTGCTTCATCAATTCAAAATCTCGCTCAACCTGGTCGGAACCCGGAAAGGTGCAGCCGGTCTCGTCCGGTTTGAAGGGGCCATAGGTTACACCTCGGGGATAGAACTTTTGAGGCCCAAGCCGAAAAAACTTTCCGTCCGTTACCACTCGGGCGACCGGTGCCGATGCCGGTAGCGTCGGTCGGTCGGCAGCGCGGGATTCAACAGAGCGCCCGGCAGACCCTGCTCTTGGAGTTCCAATCAATTGGGAGGTTGGCACAAAATCCTCGCGCTCGAGGACTGCTCCTCGAGATGGGTAATCGAGGGTGTTTCTAACAAATAATCGTGCCATCGTCAACCCCACCTGGGCCGTTCTATTGTGACGATGGTTTGCTGAGATTATTCAGGCCGATAGCAGTCAAAAACTGCAGCTCTCCCAATGGTTCGCCGCAGGTACTGCGGCCGCACCGCCGCGCAGGGGCGTCGGACAGGCTAGTGAGCTGTAACTAACTCTTCCTTACAAGGATTGTCATTCTGAGCGCAGCGAAGAATCTCTGTCGTACGTCGTAAATGCAGAAAGAGACCCTTCGCTTTGCTCAGGGTGAACACCGCAGATAATCGTAAGAGAATGTCCAGACGCCATCACTGGTCAAGTTTCCCTTGGCATCGTAAGTGTAGTTTGTGCCACCGACGGTCATGTATTCGTTCAAGTTATTCGGCACATAATCTGTCGAGTTGGTGACCGGTGACGGGAGATTGGCGATTTGATTGACATTGGTCGGGTTTCCGGCGGAATCAAAGGCATATTGCGTCTCGTTGCTCCACGCCGACGGATTGGTGTCCGGGTTCGCGGCGCTGTACAACACATTCGTCAGTTGATCGGCAGCATCATCAACGATCAAAACCTCTGCAACTCGTGAGTTCATCCAAAACAGCCTCCAGCGTTTTTGCGGGAAATCGAGGTTTCGCCCGAAGTGGGTTGGTGGTGGGCGGTCCTGGCGTTGGCTCAAAGAGAAAACTGCGAGTGTGCGAACGGATTATTCGATCTCCGTGCGAACATAAGCACGACATCTCCACGGGCCGCAATACCGACGAACACAAGGTGCCAGACGTCTCCATTGGGACCTCCACTACGCCGACTTTCCTAGCTCACAATAATTTTATCTCACTCCCTTGCAGTAAGTCAATAGCAGCATAGTCCAGTTTGGTAGCACCCTTGGAGAGCACATCCAAACAGGGTTATCGAGGCCGGCGTCGCTCGCTCTTTCGAAAACTTAACAGCCGGATGGGATCCGTTCAGCCCTGTCCGAGAAACTTTTCCATCACTGCGGCCTCCGCGTCGGAGTGTCTCGGTTGAATCCGTCGGCATGAAATCACCGGAGTGAGCAGAGGCCGCTTCCGTCTAGGATCTCCCAAAGCGTGAACGATGTATTGCTGCGTCGCGGAGAGAAGATACACAGAGGGACCGCACCTCTGCGTAGCGGCTCCGGGGGGCTTAATCGTCGGCAGGTTCCTTGGCGGCGAGTTTCGCCGTAGCTGCCGAAGCTTTGCCACGGGCTTTGATCATGCCGGTTTTGCGCGCAAAATTGAAAATTCCGCCGGCATCAATCACCGGCCGCGCCTCGCCGAGCGACTTGGTGGCCAAAACTCTTGAAGAGCTGAGGACTTTCAGCGTGTTGGCGTCGAGATCGAGTTCGACCTCGTCGCCCGTCCGGATGGTTTCGCAAATCCGCGTCGTCGATTCGACGGGATAAAGTTCGCCGGTGGCGACGGAATTCCGAAAGAAAATGCGCGCGAAAGTCTCGGCTACGACCGCCTTGCATCCGGCGGCGCCCAAGGCGATGGGTGCATGCTCGCGCGAACTCCCACAACCAAAGTTGCGTCCGCCCACGACAATTGTGTACGGCGTCTTCGTTGCGCCTTCAGGAACATAACGCGTTGGATACTGGTCCTTGGGAAGGCCGCGCAAGGCGTAACTGCCCAGTTTCTCGTATTCCTCAGGGATGGTGGGCACGAGAGTCAGGTACTGGGCCGGGATAATTTGGTCGGTGTCAATATTGTCCCGCACAACGAATGCCTTTCCGCGAATAACCTTGCTCATAACGCTTCGAGCCTACGCAAAGTACCACTTCGAATCAATCACGATTCACAGGAGATCAGGACCCGCGCGATTGCGATTGTTCTCGTAAATTCAGTTTTCCGTCCGGCAAAAGGGCCGTGCAATTTTGTTTATCAGATCTGCTGAGCCAATAACAATCTTGATATTGCCAGCGGAATTGCCGTCGGCACGGCTTGGCAAGGGGGCTGCTTGTACTGTGGTTATGCCAGAGTACAGCGATCCTGAAAAGAATTACACGATCAGTTATCCGGAAGGATGGCTGCCTCTGACCCATGAGGGCTCTCCGCATGTCAGCCTCGCGAGTTTAACCACGGGTGGTTATCTCAAGGTCGAAGCCTATCAATTTGAGAAACCGGCGCCCGATACCATGCGCCCGGAACGGACGTTGCAGGCGTTGGTGGATTGTGAGAAGCGCGTCTGGCCTCAAATTGAGGAGCCATTAATCCAGCGCGGTTCGCGCAATGGCGCCGGACTGGCCTACATGACCTACACGCGTGCCGAGCCGACGGGTGAAGAACACGTGGCCGATTTCGGTCACACGCGTGCCTGGGTATTCAGTCGCGGCCGGGTTCAGGTTCGCTGTCTCTACCGTTGCCGCAGTGACGATGCCGGCGTCGATGATGATGATCTGGAACAGATCATCAATTCCCTGGAATTGCACGACGAACCGCACCTCGATGCCGCCACATTTACCAGTTATTATTTCAGTCTGCTCAAACGCCAGCGTCCCCAATTGGCTCTGCACGCCCCGGAAGGCCTATCGCTCGTTCTGTCTGACGGTCAGACGGTATTGCTCGAGCACCTCTATCATCATTACCTGCTCGAACCCCATCGCATGGATGAGTTGATCGAAACCCACATCAACCTGCTGGATTATTGTGGCGATGATGTGCCCGACCTGAAGAATTACAAACAGATCAAGACGCGGTTGTTCCCGAAAATCTTCCGGGCGGCCTCGCGTCATCTGCCGCCGCATCGTTTGGCCCTTTGGCCCGGCATTGCCATTGGCGCGGTCATTCAAGGTTCGATCTTCACGTACGGCGTCAATTCGGAGCGGCTGAAAAATTGGTCGCGCAATTCGCTCGACGACATTTTAGAAGATTTGCTGGACAATTTGTATGGCATCGCGCCCATTGCCCCGCGCGGGCTGCGGGACAACGACGGCACGACGCAAGCCATTAGCTACGTCGATCATCCGTTTAGCGCCTCATTCATCCTGTTCGAGGATTTTTACGCGACCACGGCGCACAACCTCAGCACGGACGAATTTCTCGTCGGGCTGCCCGACCCCAGTTGCGTGTCCTGTTTCCGGGATGACAATCCCCGCTTTGTCGTGCAGCACACGGCGATGCTCCGCTGGGATTATCACCGTAGTGTGGAACGGCTGACCGACGCGATTTACCTCGTTAGCGGCCCGACTCCGCAGGACGTTAAACCCTACGATATCCTCCACTGCTCCCCGAAGCGAGTTTGAGCCAGCAGCACCACTTCTCCCAAACTCTGGGAGAAACCGATTGACAGCGTTGCGGGCACACGCGTATCTTGGAAGCACAGTTTCGGAGGATTATTTCCATGGCTGATGAAATACAAGGCAGACCCCCAGAAGAATCCAAAAAGGATACGGTTCGCATCAACTTGCCGCCCGGCTTAGCCGGCCGCGGCACGCCTCATGTCGGGCCGACTCCGCCCCCGGGAGCGAAGATTATCCCGACGCCAGCCCCAGCGGCTTCTCCGGAGGAGGAGGCCAAGAAGGAAACGGCGGTTCTGGGGCGTCCCGTGGATGCGCCCAAGCCGAAGAAGGATACTTCGCGCGTGCAGGTCGTTGCCGCCAGACCCAGTTCTCCCACCGTCAAGTTGCGCCGTGATGAACCAGCCCCGGCTGTGGCGACTGCCCCGCTGGCGGCACCAGCGGCCGGTCCAGCTTCGCGCCCGATGGCCGCAGCGCCCAGTGGCGGAGATGCCCTCTTGTCTTTGCTGGCCATGGTTTTGTCCCTCGGCGTGGTGGGTTATCTGGCGTGGATCGTGTTCGGCTGAACGAATCCAAACACGTCACGCTGGCATCCAATCCCATAACGCAAAACTTGGAACATTTTCATGGCAAGTCAACGCATCGTCATTCTAACGGCGAGCAACTTCGAACAGGAAGTTGCCAAGTCATCGCAGCCGGTTCTGGTCGATTTCTGGGCGGAATGGTGCGGTCCCTGCAAGATGATCGCGCCGCTTCTCGATGAACTGGCTGATGAAAAAGCCGGTCAATTGAAGATCGCCAAAGTGAATGTGGATGACAACCAGGAGTTGGCCTCACGTTTTGGCATTCGCGCGATTCCGACCCTGTTGCTTTTCAAGGGCGGACAGGTCCAGGAAACGATTGTCGGCATGACCGGTAAGAAAGACCTGGAGAAGAAGATCGCGGCGCACACGAATTGAAAAGCTTATCCGGCCACGGCTCGGGTTTCTTACCGCAACACTTTTTTCTGAATCGCCAATAATTCGGCGATGCCTTTGCGCGCAAGCTTCAGCATGGCGGACATCTGTCGTTGCGTGAATGGCGCCTCCTCTCCCGTTCCTTGAACCTCCACGAACTGACCTTCATCGGTCATCACTACGTTCATGTCCACCGCGGCTTTCGCGTCCTCGTCGTAGGACAAGTCCAGAAGCGGCACGCCATCGAGCAGGCCAACGCTGATGGCGGCGACGCAAGACTTCAAGGGAATTTCCGAAATCTCCCCGTCCCGCTGGAGTTTTTGCATGGCCAACACGACCGCCACGTAAGCGCCCGTAATCGCTGCGGTCCGTGTCCCGCCGTCCGCCTCCAGCACGTCGCAATCAATCCACACCGTCCGCTCCCCCAATTTCTCGATATCGGTGATGGATCGCAGGGCGCGGCCAACGAGCCTTTGGATCTCATGCGTGCGGCCTTCGGGCCTTCCGCGCGACAACTCACGGGGTTTTCGCGGCGCAGTGGCATACGGCAGCATGGAATACTCCGCCGTAATCCAGCCCCCACTCACTTTCTGTTCACGCATCCAGCGCGGCACGCCTTCCTCGACCGATGCCGCGCATAGCACGCAGGTGTTGCCCATCTCAATCAGGGCGGAACCAGCAGGCCGTTTAACGTACTGCGGATGAATGTTGACCCGGCGAAGTTGATCGGGTCGGCGACCATCGAGGCGTTTCATAGGTAATCAGAATGAGTGGAGGCGAAAAGCGAGGCAAGCAATTTCTATCTCGATCAAATTCCCGGTTGATCCTCGCGCGTGAAGAAGCTCGCAAGGAAATGAAACATGACGAAGTATTCCAGCGCGAACGGCAGGAAACCCAGAAAACCAACCAGCGGCATTTCGAAGCACTTCAGGCTCTGGCCCAGCGGGAACACGTAAATCCATCGCGTGTAGGCCCACATATTCCAGAACTCCCACAGCAATCCGCAGATCGCACCCGCCGCAAACAACTGAAGGGTTCGCGCCAGACGACCACGCTCCCAATCGCGGTAAATGCTCTGTGCGCCACGCCGATAATTGAACGGTTCCAACAGGAAGAACCAGCCCAGCCAGACGAACGCCCACAAATAACCACGGACGTGCGATGGAAAAAACGGGGGCGCAAGGCAAAAGATGGCACCGAGCGCAATCGATATGTTCAGCGCGCTTGGATTCCAGCGGACCGGCGGTATTCGCGCCCGGGCGAACAATCCATAACTCTGGAGCAGTTCACAGGTCAGGAAGAGGCCGGGCATAATCGTTGCGAACGACACCGCGTAGCCGAGCATCCGTAAGGAGAGATTTGCCTCAAGGTTCTGATAGCGCCAGCCGGGCATGGTCCGGTTGTAAGCCTCAAATAAGCACCAGAACGCGACCGACAGTATGCACTCGAGCATGAGCAGTCTGCGTCGATCCATCAGCAGGGAGGTCCCTTTGCGACGGTAGATCCAGGCATCGCACACCAGAATATAGGCCCACCAGCAAACCGGCGTTGCCCAGGACGTAATTTGCCCCCACGGAAGTCGACTCAGAGTCAGGGAGCGTCCGCAAAGAATCGCCGTCTCCATCAGGAGCAGAACAGCGAGGCCAATCGTTCCGTAGCGGGGAAAACGGTGGCAATAGCCCGTCATATTGGATCGGCGTCCGGAGAGGCCTTCCGCTCAAACGTGGCAAGCTGTCGGAGCACCGCATCCTTGCAGCCCCAAATCAGCGAAAGAGTCAGCGAAAAAGGCAGCAGCAAAATGAGAACGAACAGCAGATTGACACGATCGAGAAGCGACTGCAATTCTCCGAACAGACTGCTGTGGCGAACAAACATCATGACAATCAGGTAGGCGCTGACGCACGCGAATGGCAGCAGTAAGAACACCACGTTGCTGGTGCCGAGTACGCGCGATTCGAGCGCCATATCCGGTCGCCCCAGTGCGATTGACAGTGCGGCCATGGCCCGGGTCAACACAATCATAAACAAAATTCCCGTCGCCCAAAATGCCAGCGCATTGATGAGGAGATAGGAACTTTCGGGCACCCGGCGCCAGAACCAGAAACAGATGCAGAAGTAATTCAACAACGCGGCCAATGCCAGAACGACACGCGCGCGTCGGTGCCAGCGCTCGCCGAGATTCCGCACCTGATACAAACGCCAGGAGCCAACCAATATGGCGATGACGCCCGCCCCGAGAAAGAGCGTGCAGAAGAATTCCGTGGCCAGGATGAGGATCTCAATGGCACGTGACTCGGTGGCAGTATCAGCGCCAATCAATATGAGCAATTGCGATCCCGCGAGCACCGCCAGCAGCAGCCCCCAAAAAACGAAGTAGAACCCTTGCGCCAACCTCAAAAAATCGCGTGCCGACACTGGCGGTACGCAACTCTTGGAGGATTCGAGAGCGTGCACGCGCTGGAGTTGGATCGCAGGTTGTGCGGCGGCGTCAATTGTGTCCGACATGATCGTTGGGCAAATTCCCTTGGAGCGTTTTCCATAGTTCGAACTGACGGACTTTTTTGTGCAACAGCGCCACCAATCGGTCGAGACGTTCATGAATATCGAGCGTCTCCAGCATCAATTGCTTTTCATGATAATCATCCAGCAGCGTGTAGCTCACCAAATCCGACAGATAACCCGGGCTTTTCACCGACCGAAAGGCGGCGAGCACGGGCGGAGGCAGTTTGGCGCCCATCCGCGCCCGCGCGTGCGCGAATTGTTTGACCACTTGCAGCAACGGTGCGCGCGGCGTTTTCGCCGTGTCTTCCGCACTCTTGAGAGCTTCCATGCCGCCCACAAGGTAAGGATCCCTTTGCACGTACTCGCCAATGCGCACCCGCGCCAAGCCTTCCAGAATTAAATCCGAAGAACCATCTGGCCGGACGATGCTAGTGCGAACCACTCCCACGCTGGCGATCGGATAAGGCGCCGGGTTGGCGCCTTCGGTTTCCCAGCCCCGTCGCAACAATGCCACCGCAAACATCCTTTGCTCGGCCAAACAGTCCGCCACCAGTTGCCGATACCGCGGTTCAAAGATATGCAGTGGCAACAACACGCGCGGAAAGAGAATCGCGTTCGGCAAAGGCATCACTGCAATCTGTTTTGGCAGCCTCACACCCGGAAGTATAGCTTGCGCTCGCCGACCATGCAATCGCAAGAACGTCAATTCGGATGATTCGTTGTCGGCAGCGGTGGATTCTCTGGCGACCCCGCCTTGGTTCCTTTAAGATCGGCCCGCAATGAAGCTATTTCATTGGGGCTTGTTGTTGCGGTACATGGTCTATGGCGTGTTGCCTCTCATTGTGGGCTTCGTTCTTCTGGAGCGACGAATTGGCGAGGGCGCCGCTGGAATATTCTTCGTTGTCCTGGCATTCGTGCTTCCGTTTGTTGCGGTTGGCTGGCTCGGCTGGCAACATTTCCGTCATCGCAAACGCTGATTTCCCCTTCAGCCTCTGGCCAGGTGCTTTGCCTGCCGCCGAGGCGTCGTCCGCGGCACTTCACGTTCGTGACGAAGCAATTGGGCAATCTCGCCGGGAGCCAGATCCATCTCTTCCGTTAGATACCGCGCGATCAAAGAACGGAGCCTTTCCAACGCAATCCCGTGGGTTTGCTTCGTCTCGGCATAAAGCCAATCGCTGAAT
>Ga0335081_10008860_pt1 | contig 16154 bp, 17 predicted proteins | sample Lox_Sample_35_FD_206713 | JGI IMG/M metagenome (GOLD analysis project Ga0335081, IMG submission 206713) | Soil microbial communities from Loxahatchee National Wildlife Refuge, Florida, United States - Lox_Sample_3.5 | ecosystem: Environmental > Terrestrial > Soil > Wetlands | place: USA... | reverse complement strand
TCCGGAATTAACGGACTGGATAGCCATGGTAATCACAGAGAGAGCAACTCCTGTGCCAGACAGCTACAACTGGCGATTAACAGCTTCAACTGATTGAAAATGCGTTAATTCACAATTGCGATTCTGAAAAAACAGATGATCATCGAGTCAGGTACAGATCATTTTTTGCCTGGCAGGGAAATTTTTTCTTACTTCGGCATCGGACCACAGAGTCACTGAAATTCTCGAGGAAAAATGATCAAAACAGCAGAGAGAAAAGGGCCCTGGCAAACATCCTTGTTTTCCCCTTGCGCTACAGAACAGAAACAATTCCCAGATTTTTAAAGTTCCAGCCCGTTCTGCCGATAAGAAGAAAAGGAGGCAGAGGCTGCTTCAGCCATATACCGATGACGGAACTCGAGGTAAAACGCTATATAAAAAATCTGCGCGATCTGTCGACAACCCCCGTCTTGCTAGGGAAGATCCTTTCTCTTGTCGAGGATGACGCATCATCGACCGAAGACCTGTGCCGGCTTATTTCACATGACCAGGCCATGGCCCAGCGCGTCCTTAAGGTCGCCAATTCTGTTTTGTTCGCGCATTCCGGAGAAATTACCAATATTGATCAGGCTATTCTCTTCCTCGGAATGGACCGCATAAAGTCCATTACCGTCGGCATGTCAGTCATGCATATTTTCCCCTCCCCAGGATCGTTCAAGATCGAGAATCTCTGGCTCCATAGCTACGAAGTCGCCTATATCTCGTCCCTGCTTTCTGAAACCATATCCGTTACCCAGCCTCAGGAGTGTTTTCTTGCCGGCTTACTGCATGATATCGGCCGCATCATTCTTTACAATATGGACCACAAACGCTTTCACCGGATCGAGATCACAGACACGCTCCTGGACCAGGAACAGGATCTTTTCGGCTGCACTCATCCGCAGGCGGGCGCGTGGTTTGCTGAGGAAATTGGCTTACCGTACAGCGTTGTCATGACTATCAAGTATCACCACTTGCCGTCTGCCACGCCTGATGAAATGCACCTCGTCTCCCTTGTTTCACTGGCCGAAGCTTTAACACGGATGTTCAGGCCTCGTATCGAGGATGACGGTATATGGACAATGGAGCACAACGCCATTCTCCTCGAATTCGCGCTGACCCAGGAGTATCTCAACAATATCTGCAGGGTATTCGCTCAAGCACAGCCCGAAATAGAAAGCTTCTTCGCCACTTCGAAATAAACAATTTGACAGCTCAGACCCTTCCTGCCCTTTTTCGCAGAACGATGATGTGTGATAAGTTTTGACTATCGACATCGAGAATCTTATCATTTTGTCAAAAAAATGACGTTTATGTATGAGTCTTTTTGATCTCGCGTTTTAGTTCTGCATTGATTTGTTTCCCTCCTCTATTGATCTATCTTTTTAATTTGCTGATTTTATTATATTTTATTTATTTATTTTCTTCTCGTGAAGATAAAGTTAATTTATTAATCGTATTCTATCTGCTCATTATGTCATGGCACGTCTCTTGCTCTATTATTACCAAAGACCCGACTGTCACAAAACAGTCACTTGTTGAGCCACCGAAATTAGATATCAAAAAGGGGTGTTCAAAGGAGTCCAACAATGCCAATAGAACCTCCGGGAAAAATCAACGAAACACAGATCATTCGACGGGAAGAAGGGACTACCATGCAGCAGAAAAAAAAGCAGACGCCCCAGAAAAAAAACCAGATAAAAGAAGTCGAAAATTCTGGGAAGATAGATATCAAAATTTGATATGGGAACGAACGTTATTACAGCCGACAAGCAACCGGCAATCGAAAAAGAAAAACGTATCCTGAACCTCGAACTTGTCGAGATACAGGAAATATCGGAGCTCATGTTCAGGAAGCTCGAGATGAAGATCCAGGTCATCCAAGCCCTTGAAGCGTCGGTGGACAAAAAGAAAGCCGAATTGAACCAGCTCATTCAGCGGGCTGAGACTCTCGGGAAGAACGTGCAGGTCAATGAAGGTCTTGACGCTTCCCTCAACAAAAAGAAAACCGACTTAGAACAGTTGATGCGGCGCGCTGAAGCGCTCGAAAAGAACCTGCAGGCCAAGGAAGAGATCGCCGGTTCACTGGATAAAAGAATATCTGCCTTACAGCGGCTGAGTCAACAAACTGAAGCAATGAAACCGCAGGGCGGCGGCTCAAACCGCCACCAGGAGATCGTTGCGCTCAGCCGGAAATCCCTCTCTTCCCGGGAAATCGCGGAGGTTCTCGGCATGCCCCTAGGCGAAGTCGAGCTCATTCTCGAGCTCTCTCCCGAGCAGGCGTGAGGCAATTCTTACCATCGAGGAAATTTTTTCCCCCCGGATTCGACTTTACCGGGGTAATTATTCTTACCTGATCCTGCAGAAGAGTCTGCGTGTTATTGATTTTCCATGATTATCGTGATTGTGACCGATAAACAGAAGCGATGGCACGGGACTTGCTGATAAGGAAACAACATGTACAAAGGAATATACATAGCAGCCTCCGGAGCAGTGTTAAAACAGACGCAGCTCGATGTAATCAGCCAGAATCTCGCTAATGCGAATACCGCTGGCTATAAGAAAGACACGCTTTCTTTTAAAGATTATCTATTTCAAACAGAGCCGAGTTCCACTCCTGACGGCCGCGACATGACCGAGTATTCCGGATCCAAAACGGACCTTTCGAACGGAAACAGCGTCAGCACCGGAAACTCCTTCGATATCGCAGTTGAGGGCGATGGTTTCATAGCCTTGGAAGGAAACAAGTATACCCGTAAAGGCGATTTAAAGAAAAATGGCGAAGGCTTCCTCACCACCAATGACGGCATAAAGGTCCTCGGCCAAGCGGGTCCGATTAGCATCCCTGACGACAGCACACAGGTCAGCATCGACTTGCAGGGCAAAGTATCGGTCTTAACGGTGGGCAACACCCTGCCCTCGGAAATCGATACCATAAAAGTCGTCAACTTCGGACCTGACGCGAACCTCACCAAGACGGGCGACGGCCTGTTCACGGCCAATGCCGACGCGGGCACGCCGTCGACGGCTACGATAAAACAGGGCTATCTGGAAACGTCGAACGTGAACGTTGTGAAGGAAATGGTCCAGATGATCCAAGCGATGCGTGAGTTTGAAACCTATCAGAAGGCCATTCAGGCTTTTGACAGCGCAACATCGAAAGTCACGAATGATTTAGGGAGGCTATAAGAATATGATGAGATCATTGTTCATTGCCGCATCAGGCATGGAAGCGCAGAACCTGAACATCGACGTAATATCCAACAATCTAGCCAACGTAAACACCAATGGCTTCAAGAAAAGCAGGCCGGCCTTCGAAGACCTCCTCTATCAAACAACCAGAACGCCAGGAGCCACCTCGGCGGAAGGCTCAGAGATTCCATCTGGCATCCAGTTGGGCATGGGTGTGAAACCGACTGCGGTCGAGAAAATATTTCTGCAGGGCGATTTCAGCCAGACTGGAAACAGTCTCGACACGGTTATTCAGGGCAACGGCTTTTTCCAGATCCTGATGCCGGATGGTACAACTTCCTACACACGCGCCGGCTCCTTCCAACTTGACAGCCAGGGACGGATTGTCACTCCCGATGGATACCCGATAGAACCGGGTATTACCATTCCGGCGAATTCCACGAACGTCAGCATCAGCTCCGACGGGTTCGTTTCGGTACTCCAGCCGGGAAACACCACCCCCACTCAAATCGGACAGATCCAACTCGCAAATTTCATCAATCCCGGGGGCCTGAGCGCGCTCGGCTCAAATCTTTTCCAGCAAACAGCCTCATCGGGAGAGCCCACGACCAGCAATCCCGGATCAAATGGAGTCGGCACTATTCTGCAAGGCTCTGTTGAAATGAGCAACGTTAATGTGGTAGAGGAAATGGTGGACATGATCGCGGCCCAGCGCGCCTATGAGATAAACTCCAAGACGATCCAAGCGGCCGACCAAATGCTCCAGGTGGCGAACAACTTAGGCGCAACTTCATAACGAATACATAAAAACGTAGCATAAACGTCATAAAACACGCTCTTGTAATGAATATTATTGCTGGCAAGCCGGCTAAAAAGTCGATTGTTTAAATAAAAAGATCAGGGTGATTCAGCGTCGAGCTTATGGTTGATGAGACTAAAAATATCTTCGTCTCAAAGTCTTGACCTGCATGCTTCCTGATATTAACCCAAATGACTCAAAAACGTGTGTTCGGTTAGGACTTGCTCTACTACTTGAGGCAACAGCCATGAATAAGCAATACATCGCAAAGCGGGCGGAATATCGGAAGGCGGGGGCATGGTTCCTGGCCGTCTCCTTTAGCTTCCTGGCAATCAGTCTTCTAACGATCCCGGCAGTTTCGGCCCCGACTGCATCCTGGAGTCCCGAATCAACGCTCCATAGCTACATCCTGCAGCACTATCCATGGGCCGAGACAGATATCAGCGATCTCCAGCTGAGCGCAACGCCTCCGTCTTACGCGCCGTCATCGATCATCGTCGAAAAAGCACCTCCCGGTAGGGCCTGCTTCCGCCTGGAATTCAAGGGCGGCACGTCCGTGATGGCAACGGCATTCATCAAGGTCTTTGACCACGTGGTTATGAGCAGATCGGCATTTCCCGGCGGATATGTATTGAAGCAGGACGACGTGTATTCAACGCTCATGGAAAGCGGCCGCATTCCCCGGGGCGCAATTCGCATGGAGGACCAGGCCGTCGGCAAGCCGCTCTACCGCTCCATTGTGCCGAACATGCCGCTTACGAGCTCGCTGGTCTCCGAAACGCCATTGGTCAAGCGTGGGCGCAAGGTCGTGATCTGCATCGATTCACCGGCTTTTTCCATCAAAACCGAGGGTGAATTGGCCCGCGATGCCGCTGTCGGCGATTATGTGCAGACCGTTAACCTGATGTCCAAGAAAGTTATAACAGGCCTGCTGGTCGATGAAAACACTGTGCGTGTGGAGTACTGACATGAAGAGTCCAAAAGTCAGTAGTAAGAAGCCAGAAGGCCAAGGGCAAATACAGGAGATCAACAAAACAGTTGCCCGTCTTCTATGCTCTGCTGTCTGCTTTCTAACTCTTTCCTGCGCATCAATGCCCAAGCTCCCCCCCCCGCCTCCGCGATATGTTTACGACCACAACCAGGCAGAGGAGGCTAAGGCGCCGCTCTCGGGAACCAACTCACTCTGGCGCGATTCCGCTAGCCTCTATGAGGACGTGAAGGCCAGACGGCTGAACGACCTCATCACCATCAACGTGATTGAAAATATATCGGGATCGGGCACGGCAAACACCGCCACAGACAAAACATCTTCAACCGATGGGGCGGTAAATAGCGTATTTGGCATTCCGACGAACCTGGGTTTTTCCAACCTGTTTGGAAAGGGATTTACTTTCTCCCCGACCGTAAACGGCTCAATGACTGACAGTTTCAAAGGCGATGGTTCCACAACCCGTGCGGGAAGCCTTGTAGGCACTATCACGGCGAAAGTCGTCGAGGTAATGCCAAATGGCAATCTGGAAATTGAGTCAAGAAAAGACATCACCATCAATAACGAAAAACAGATTCTTATCTTGCGCGGCGTAATTCGACCAGACGATGTGGCGGTTGACAACAGCATTCTGAGCAGCAGGGTCGCCGATGCAGAAGTTTATTTTGTTGGCAATGGTGTGGTATCCAACAAGCAGGATACGGGTTGGTTCGACAAAATTCTTGATAAAATATGGCCATTCTAAAAAAAATATTTGAGCAAATACAGCGTGGTGTAACATGGGGAGGAACCCAGATACCCCGTTTACTGCTTTGCCTCTGTATCTATGCTGTATTCTGTCTGCTGCCTACTACCTCTCCAGCCGAGCGCATCAAGGACATCGCTTCGTTCGAAGGCATGCGGGAGAACCAGCTTATCGGCTATGGCCTTGTCGTGGGACTGGACAAGTCCGGCGACACCGGTAACCAGACGCTCCAGGCCATCTCAAATATGCTGCAGCGGATGGGCCAGACCATCTCGATATCAAACATCACGGCGAAGAACACGGCAGCAGTCATGGTTACGGCGTCGCTTCCCCCATTCCCAAAACCGGGGATGAAGCTAGACGGCCTTGTCTCCTCCATCGGCGACGCTAAAAGCTTAAAGGGTGGCACGCTGCTCCTCGCGCCTCTTAGGGGCCCTGACGGCAAGGTTTATGCGCTTGCCCAGGGAGCGGTTTCGGTGGGCGGTTTTATCGGCGGCGGTGGAGGCACCACGGTCGTGAAAAATCATACCACGGCTGGTCGGGTTCCGAGCGGTGTCACCATAGAAAACGAACCGCGTTTCACCTTCGGCGTGGGCAATGAAATCCGGATATTCTTGAATAGCCCGGACTTTACGACTGCGGTTTTAGCGGCTAAGAAAATCAACGAAGCACTGAATGATGATACAGCGGCAACGACTGTCGACCCGACTACGATCAAGCTGAAAATCCCCGAGCAGTATCAGGGAAAGCTGATGCAGCTTGTCGCACTCGTTGAAGGGCTGGATGTTCCCGTGGATTCGCCCGCACGAGTGGTCATCAACGAACGGACTGGCACGGTTGCAATCGGAGAAAATGTTAGAATCGAGCCCGTAGCTATTGCCCACGGCAACCTTACCATTGAGATAAAGACCGAATATAACGTGTCCCAACCACCGCCTCATGCGCCAAACCAGGCCCAGACTGTGGTGACCCCAAAGGAAACGGTGGATGTCAAAGAACAGAACGCCTCTCTTATAGAAGTATCGGGGGCCACGCTTGGTGAAGTCGTCAAAGCATTAAATGCACTGGGTGTAACACCCCGCGACCTTGTCTCGATCCTCCAGGCGCTCAAGGTGGCAGGCGCCTTGCGGGCTGAAGTGGAAATTATCTGATGCTGAACGCTCCCGATACGCCCGACCTGCGCCGGCTAAGCCTCGAAGCCGCAGGAGGCAATAACGATCCCAAGGCTATAAAAGCAGTGGCCAAGGAAATGGAATCGCTCTTTGCCTTCGAGATGATCAAAGTCATGCGGGAAACAACGAACAGCTCATCAGAGGGTACTTTGGGCAATGATACCTATATGAGCATGTTCGATATGGAGCTTTCCCGTCTCTTCGCCGAACGAGGCCTGGGGCTCCAAGACATGGTGGAAAAGGGCCTTACATCCATAGCGGATAAGAAAAATCAGGTGTCACTGCCTCAGCAGACGAACCAGACACCGAGTCAGAAACAGGAATTGCAGTCAGAGATAAAAAGTTTGCTCCCGGATATTCAGCATGCGCGAATCAGCTCCGGATACGGCATGCGCAAGGACCCCTTTACCGGGGAGCATAAGTTCCATCAGGGTGTGGATATTCCCGCTCCCGCGGGTACAGACATCCATGCAATCCGGGGAGGAAAGGTTTTGTTCAGTGGTGAGCAGCGGGGTTACGGCAATGTCGTGATTTTGGATCATGAAAATGGGTTCGTTACCAAGTATGCACATAACCAAAAAAATCTTGTAAAGGAAGGCGACGAGGTCGATGCGGGGTCGGTTATTGCACAAGTCGGTTCCACCGGAAAATCAACAGGTTCTCACATTCATTTTGAGGTGTTGTACAAGGGGCAGGCAGTAAGCCCCAGCATGCTCCTGGCGCAGAAGCAAGATTAAAGTTTTTCTGGATCCTGCCGATAAGAAAAACACAAATCTTGCCTCGATGAAGGAGGAATTATGAACATCAATTCCCACAAGCCGCCTGAAAGCCAGGGACCAAACCTCAGCGCACAGAACCTCCAGAAGTCCTCTGCCGCGGATCAGAAGGAAAAGGCGGCGCCGGCAAAGAATATTGGCAACGCCGACCGGGTGGACATCTCTGGCAGGAGCAAGGAAGTCGCCGACATCATGTCCGCGATCAATCAGCTGCCCGATGTCCGGAACGACAAGGTGCAGGCAATTAAGCAGAATGTTGATGCGGGCACCTATTCCGTTGACGCCGGCAAGATAGCCTCGTCGATCATCAAAAGCATATGAGCCGAAGTAACAATATAAGATCTATTCTGACCGAACAGGTGAGCGGCTATCGCACCCTGCTCGACATCCTCCAGCGCGAACGAGCATGCCTTCTCCAATTCGATCCCCATGCAGTGGAAGCGCTCGCGAAGGAGAAAGACACTATTGTGATGAAGCTAAAGCTCCTGGAGGAGGAGCGCATCAGGCTCGTCAGGGCGTTCACGGAGGAACACGGGATTGTCGATAAGGCAGTTTTTTCCAAACTTGCTGAAAGCGCTGGCGATGACTCCTTCCAGCGTATTCGGCTCCAGCTCATTTCGCTTCTCCAGAGCATCATGGAGTTGAACGGCTTTAATCGTGTTCTGATTGAACGATCCACCGCCGTAGTGAAAAACGCGCTAAACTTTCTCGGTTCAATAGGGGTGAAAGTCCAGACAAATAATTACGGGGCATATTTCTCGAGGAAAGCATAAATGTCTCTCCAGGGCATCTATAACATAGGGGAATCGGCCCTCATAGCAAGCCAAGCCGCACTGTCCGTTACGAGCAACAACGTAGCGAACGTCAATACCCCTGGTTACAGCGAAGAAGCCGTTACACTTAATATTTCAAATCCTAACCAGACCGGTGAAGGGTCCATTGGAACCGGTGTAAAGGCTACCGGGGTTACCCGTAATTATAGCCAGTTCATCAATGCTCAACTACTTACCCAGCAGCAGAACCAGAGCGCGTCTTCAGCAACGAGCCAGACTTGGGGACAGGTGCAACAGGTAATGAACGAAGATCAAGGCATTGGCCTATCTACTCCTTTAAGCAATTTTTTTAATGACTGGAGCGATGTGGCAACGTCTCCGGACTCTTCCGCGGCCCGTACCACCCTCCTCCAGGATGCAGGCACTCTTGTGACTACAGCTCAGTCAATCGCAGGCAGCTTGAACGAAACCGTAGCCAACGCAAACAAGTCAATCACCAGTGATGCAGGCCAGATTAACACGATTGCGTCAGAGATTGCCGTGCTCAATCAACAGATTGTACAGCAGGGAACAAATGGTTCTCAACCCAATGAACTCCTTGATCAAAGAGACGAACAATTAACGGCACTTGCCCAACTCACGAACTTTAACACTTATAATAACAGTGATGGATCCATCACTGTTGAAGTTGGCGGACAAAACATTGTCTCCGGGTCGCTGGCAAATACTATGAGCACAACATCTGATACAAATGGAAATCAGGCTGTCATGCTCAACGGAATCAATATTACGTCCAGCATAACGGGTGGAGATATCGGTGGACAAATTTCATCCGTAAACGGAATACAGAACACGACGCTCACCGGGCTCAATACGCTTATTACTTCCCTTACCCTTCAAGTTAACAAATTAAACAGTGCCGGATTCGGTCTCGATGGGTCAACCGGGAATGATTTTTTCAATGCTCCGCAGCTTACAACGCTCAACAACACAACGAATGCAGATATCACAGCCACAGTAAGCAAAGAAGCCAATCTTTCAGCTACCGCATATAATTTTACTTTTTCCGGCGGACAGTACAGCGTATTTAACAACCAGACAGGCGCACAAGTTGCCGGACCTGCTGCTTATACAGCCGGGACCCCGATCGATTTAAGCGCAACGCTTGGCATGACCGTGGATATCCCGGCAGGAGCACCGGCCACCGGGTCCTTTACCATCAGCCCGCTTACTACGGCTATCAGCAACTTTGGCGTGGCCATAACCGATCCAAATAAGGTTGCCGCAGCTTCCACGGCCGCCGGAGTTCCGGGTGACAGCAGTAATGCGAATTTGATTTCTCAACTTGCCGGACAATCGATGAACGATCTTGGCAATGAAACATTCTCGGATTACTATAGCGGGATCGTTTCCAAGGTCGGGTCAACAGCACAATCTGCTTCGGACACTCTTACCTTTAATAACAACCTCGTTTCGTCCCTTCAGAGCCAGCAGCAAGCTGTTTCCGGCGTTTCGCTCGATGAGGAGGCAACGAACCTTATGCTTTACCAGAAGTCTTACGATGCGGCCGCCCAGATCATCACCGTTACGGACCAGATGGTCCAAACATTGTTGAATATTCAAACTGCGTAAGACTATGCGAATAACTACCTCCATGATTTATGATCAGATACGGGCCAACGTCCAGGGCAGCCAGACAAACCAGGACAAGCTGGCCCAGCAGCTCGGCACGGGGAAAAACATCCTTGTTCCCTCAGACGATATCATGGGTACTGTACGTTCCATGGACTACCAGGTGGATATCAGCAGTAACGGCCAGTATGAGACAAACATAGACAACGCGACCAATAATCTTAACCAGACAAACACAGTGCTTACTTCTCTATCTGACACGCTTACCGGTATTTCAGGCGTTTTGGAATCCGTATATTCCACCGGAGGGCAGCAAAACCCGCAGGGGGAAGCCAGTCAGGCTTCTGATCTGCGTAACCAACTCCTCGACTATGCAAACACCAAAATAGGAAACCGCTATATTTTCTCGGGTTTCCAAACAAGCACGCAACCTTATGCGGCAGGCACCTATGCTTATCAGGGCGATACAGGACTCACCAACATTCCCACCGGCGAAAATACGACCATGGCAGAAAATGTTCCTGGCACCAATGTGCTTAGTTACACGCAAACGTCACCGTATACAACCACGCTTTCGAATGGTGATACCGCTACCTACACAAATGGCGGTCTTACAGCATCAAAAGAACCGATAATCAATGTTAGCATCACCGACGCCGACAATAATCCGGTCAACAATTTCAGCTTTTCAAACGCAATACAGCTTACTAATATGCTAAGTACAGCAATAACTAATAACGACGCGACAACGATCGAGGCGCTTCAGTATCCTCTCAGCCAGATCCAGAACCAGGTAGACACTGCTCAGTCTGATGTGGGAACGCGATTGAATGCTCTCCAGGAACAGAAAACCAGCCTAACGAATACCACGACAAACCTGCAGGACAGTCTCGGGACAATTCAGAACACTAATACCGCCACGCTTGGCGTGGAGATTCAGCAGGCGGACACGGCTCTTCAGGCCCTCTATTCTACCTCTTCGCAGATTCTTCCCATGTCGCTCTTTAGTTTCCTGCAGTCGTCGAGTGGTGGGTAGTTGACTCACACTAAATGTTGCCCAAGTAACTTTTTTTAATAAATCTTTGGCGCAAGCAGGAATAATGGGCACCAAGAATGCTTGGATAACACTCCAGTAAATCGAAGCACACAAAAAGCTTCGGGTGCTGTGCGATGCCTACCTCATGCAAATCGTCGCTTTCGTGGGAGTATTCGGGCTTCCGAAGCGGATCGATGCGCACAGACCCATGGTCATCTTGATATCGATCCTCCTCTAATCTCTCGTCATCATCTGGGAAAAAGAGCGACTCCGGAAAAGACGAAATGCTGTTAAATTAAAAAAATGGTCTTTTGAAAGGCCATCATGTCTACTCTATTTTTTGTTGCTGTTTTAGCAAGGAGCAGAAATGTCGCAGGACTCTGGTGATGACCACTGGATCAGGGAAACACGGCCCCCTGAGTTTGGCCGTGGTCGGTAGTTACATCGTACTGTTGTTCTTCCTCATTCAGTTTTTTTATGCTCATGTGGCTCATGGCTTGCACTTTTTTGTCGAGATCGGCGCAGGTTGGGGCTGGAGGTAGTTCCGCCACAGAGCGGGCAAGCTCGGCTGCTGCCGCTATTGCCAGGTCGCGATGGCCTTTTTCATGGGTCAGAAGATTCCTCACGAAAGTGTCCCATTTATCCACGAGAGCCTTGGGAGCTTCGTCGGTCCTTACCCATTTCGGCAAACGGAAGATTACCTCAACGTTTACTATAAAAGAATCGGCCTTGCAGGTGCTGGCGACGTTATTATAGCCGTAGTCCCAACTGATCTTCCAGCTTGTGACTGAATCATACTTTTTCCCATCGTTCCAGGTGATGCATTTCTGTTTTAAATCACACTGCAGGTCTTTTTCGCAAATCCCGCAGACTTCATAGTATTCATATTTTTCCGTCACCACCGGCGGGATAACGCCGATTTTTGTCTGAAAAGGGGCGTTTTGGACAACGGGCTTCTGGTCAGCTTTGCCTTCCTCTGCAAATGAAGTCGTCGCGACGGCAACCAGCAAAAGGAATATACTTATTCCTTTCGTCATACTTGAACACCTCAACTTGCCATGAAATGCTTGTCTACTCAACTAAATTATAATACGCCCATTAATATTGCGTTTCAAGATGGAAGATGCGATTTGAGTCTAGTTGCAAAAACAGCCCAAAAGCTGCCTGTGCGAGCATCAAACCAGTGTAAACGCGATTGTCCTACGAGGCTTACGGGAGATGAGGGGGATTCGAATAAGAATCAGTAAAATGGTGGTCCCAACGTCCATCAAACAGATTGTCCAATACATTGAAATATCAATGATATTTCCAATGCTATTTTTCTGGTTACCCCCAAAAGTACCCCCACATAATTTATCTGCAATCGAACACTGAATATCTGTTTCAAACCAGCGCCAATGAATGCCACCACTTTTAGTTTACACATTTTTCATGCTTCTAGCCGTTGACAACTTTTTTATAACCAGTGAGAGTGCTGAATAATTTATATCGGTTAATGGGGTACATAAATTACTAACTAACTGCCGTGATGCTCTTTGGATCCATACTTCAGAAAGTATATCACACCACAATTTTCAACCAATATTGTTTACCTCAGACGAATTTGGATGTCTGTGAGATTCACCTACAACTCTGCATAGTCAATTTTGTGACAAGGGCAAAGGCTTCTGGTCGCATCATGCATCCGCGAAATATCCCTTCATGCTATATTTAGCGGTTCGAGATAAATTGCATTATGCCTGATACGCTCTTAATACCATTACAATTGAAACATTTGGTCTGGTATTCGGACCGACAGTTCTGCTGCACTCCTGTATATAGTCAGCCAGGAGACGATTTACCCGACAACACCACACTCCCTTTTAATACCGTTGAGGTGAGTAATGATTTCATTAGACAAGACTCCTGCCTCCTTGTAAGGCCTGGTCTCTGCCTCTCGATTGCCCCTTATGTGTTCATCAACGATCTGTTTTGCCAAAATATGCAGCTTCTCGTGCGGGGCATTCAAACTTGCGCAAACTGCTTCTCCAAGCGCAACAGTGATTATCGACCAACCGGTCAAGTGGCGGACAGTTGGCTGTTTATTGTGAATGGTACAGTATTTGAGGGCTGCTCACCGTTTCAAAGCTCCGGTTATAGATATCATTGGCCATAATATATAAGTATCGTGATGCAGGAGTGAACGTCGTGCCTGTGCTCGTTATCGGCTGCAAGGTCAGCGCAGTTGCAAGTGCGGTTGCGCCGGTTTGAACCCATTGCACGGAAACCTCTGCAGAGTTACTTCCGGTGTTGTCGGCTAAACTCAAATCGACTTCATAAAAAGTGTAATCCATGGGGAGCGTCCATGTAACCTGGATCTGGCCGCCGCTATAGGCATTGAGGGCAGTTATCGTGGGCGCTGTGATCATCGGGAATAAACCTGTTGACAGCTCACTCAGCATGAGTGGCCTTTTCGGTAGCATCTGCGTGTATGTGGCAAGGAGGCTGCTGCTGGCATCATAGAGCTGGCAGGTATAGACGGCATTGGACGCGATTGCGCTGATTAACGTATCATTCAACGCACCGCCCGATAAATTGATATCGTAAGAAAAACCATTATAGCCTGGCAGCATGATCGTCTTGGTTAATCCTGCCGTCGGAAGACCGGGCCCGGTAAATACGGCTGAGGCGATATTGCTATTACTGGGTACATTTGATATGTTGAAATTAAGACCTGTATCATAAGCGTAAGATTGCATGGAATAATAGGCTTCTGCCTGAACACTCACCCAAACAATCTTTTGATCTCCTTGCATGAGCCAGACGCCGTTTTTCTTGATGAAGGACCAGGGGCCCGTAACATCGTACTGTCCTGTCCGACCCTGAAATGTGTATTCAATCGTAACAATGGCAGTGCCTGCAGCGGAGTCGATCGCATTTATTGCCGCGACGGTAAAAGTCAGGCTAGGTGCCGGCATGGGCATATTGGAAAGAAACGTGCTCAAGTCTGCGCCATCCTGCAGAAATGTGGCAGAATCAAACAGTGCTAAAAGCTGTGGATTCGTAGGCGTAATGGCGGTGGCCACAAGGCTTGAAAATGTGTTTACCTGGTTCTCGATGGCCTGGATATCGGTAATCCCCTGCGAGACATTTGAATTGCTAAAAGTGCCGGTGTACGTTTGAGCCGCAAAATTCGCGGTAATTATCTCCTGGTTAACGATATCGGTAATAGTCGCCGAAGCGGCAGTCGGGTTAATAACTACTTGTACAATGTCGATCACTGCGTCAAGGCCGGTATGGTCAGCACTAAACGAAGTCCGTAGGAGGTCGATGCTGTTGGAAAGACCCATTGCCTCCAAGATTGGTAAAAGTTTTGCCTGTAATGCAGCCTGAGCGGCATTGAGTGCGGCAGGAGTTAGGGTCGAAAAATTGCCGGTGTTATAGTAGTTCGCCGCAATCTCTCCGGCGAGACCGGATAAAATTAAGTCGGTGAATGGGGTAATGTTGATAGTCCCGTTGATATCGCTCCCGATAGCGGCGGAACAAAGACTATAAGATAGACCTCCAACCATACCGTCAGCCCGAAGAGCAAATGGTGGGGTCAGACCGGTAACATCAATCGTATAACCCCCGTCTGCGGCGATCTGTACTGTCTTTGTCACGGGGGGTGTGCTACTGTCCCTAATGGTAACGGTACCTACAATTGGACCACCAGCAGCAGCCATACCAGAAATGGTCTGCGTGGTTGTATTGGAATTGATATTGGTGTTGGAACTACCTCCTCCTCCGCCCCCTCCACTGCAAGATGCAAAGACCGTCGATAACAGAAAAGCTGCCACGAATAATTTTAGCAATTTTTTCATGATAATCCTCCCTGGTAGAAAATTTGCCGTTATTAGACCGGGCATCCTGCATTTTTACTTATTGTGGTAAATTTGAAATGCCGCTGTTCCCGTTTACGCAACGTTAACGTAAACATAAACGGGATGGTGATGCTGGCTCTCTGAACAATACACGAAGAAACGAGTCGTGTCATATCCCTGTGATAGACCGATGTTATTTAGAACGGACCTGGTGCTTTTAAAAAAGTAAAATTATTTATTTTTTTATTCTGCTCTCTCCGCAAATAAAAAAGCCGGTTCTCAGGCCCTCCGACCTGCACCTACTGTGCAGTCACAATTGATAGTCTTAGATGCAGAATATCGGTTGAAACATGCACATGAATACACTGTTATACGCCAGCCTGGGCGTAAACAAAAGGAAGGGCCCGCAAACCTCGTGCCCTTGGAAAAGCCAATAGATTGTCTTTTACGGTTCTTGCCAGTCGGTACTGGTCAAACTATAACCTCCACCATTACCGGGGTTATAATGTACAGTTGCATCCTACGACCCCAGGTGGAAAGACGAGCTTGACGCCGTTGGCGAAGGTGAACGTGCCAGGCCAGGCCTATTTTGTTTAAATCGGGGTTGGTATTGTTCATCCCCGACCGCCATCCACTACTCAGGATACGCAATATGAAGAGGCTGATATAGCCACAATTAATAAAAAAAGACCGGTCACTGCGAGTACTCTCTTCATAGCAATGTGTTTCCTTCTCAAAGATACTTCTAACAAAAGATCACACGTCATGAGGTAGGTTATTGTTTCTTTATTTAAGGCAGAATATGAAAAGGCCGAGCACACCAAAGGTTCATCCTTCGGCAGCTCGGCCATCTTGGTCTTTTAAGACCCGTCGCTTTCTGCCCCCTTCTCGCATAGGGTTTGCCTTTATCGGGGATTGAATAGATGAAAGCACCGATACGAAGATTTGTCAATGTTTTCGATTGGGTATTTTAAGGGTATACGCTACTGGATTCTGCTTGTTAATTCAGGTGTTGCCAAGAATGGAAACTACAAAATAAAAGGAAAACTTTTTGAGGAATACGATAACAACTTCCAAATGAAAATTACAATTTGATTGAGTGCTATAGTTAGTTGAAATTTTAAGTAGCGGCTCCTAAAATGGTAACGTTTTGTTTGCCGACAAAAACAGTCACCAGGAAA
>Ga0335081_10008859_pt1 | contig 16156 bp, 11 predicted proteins | sample Lox_Sample_35_FD_206713 | JGI IMG/M metagenome (GOLD analysis project Ga0335081, IMG submission 206713) | Soil microbial communities from Loxahatchee National Wildlife Refuge, Florida, United States - Lox_Sample_3.5 | ecosystem: Environmental > Terrestrial > Soil > Wetlands | place: USA... | reverse complement strand
GCATGCCGCAGCCAGTTGCGTTGCCGCCGGGCCTTGAGACCAAGGGCCGCGCCGCGCCACCCATGACGCCGCCTTTGGCGCCGCCGCCGCCAGCCCCCGACGCCGCCGCCATGGCGGCGCGCGAGGCGGCCAAAAGCGCCAAAAACCTCGACGAGTTGCGCGCCATCCTCGATGGCTTCGAAGGCTGTCCGCTGAAAGTGACCGCGACGCGGCTCGTGTTTGCCGACGGCAACCCGCGGGCGAAAGTGATGTTCGTCGGCGAAGCGCCCGGCCGCGACGAGGACATCGAGGGCCTGCCCTTCGTCGGCCGCTCGGGCAAATTGCTCGACCGCATGCTGGCCGCCATCGGCCTCGACCGGACGAAAGTCTATATCGCCAACATCGTACCGTGGCGGCCGCCCGGGAACCGCACGCCGACGCCGCAGGAGCAGCAGATTTGCCTGCCCTTCATCCTGCGCCAGATCGAGCTCGCCGATCCCGACATCCTGGTTTGCCTGGGCGGCCCGTCGGCGCAAGCGCTGCTCGGCATCAAGGACGGCATCACCAAGACGCGCGGGCGCTGGTTCACCTTCGAGACCGGCAAGCGGCAAATCCGCGCAGTGGCGACGTTCCACCCGGCTTTCCTGCTGCGCAGCCCACTGCAGAAGCGCTTTGCCTGGCGCGATTTCCTCGCCATCAAAAAGGCGCTCGCCGGCTGAATGGTCGCCCGACTAGCGATTCAACCGGATTTTTGCTATCGGTCTAATAATGCCTTTCGGCGGACAGATTTTGAGCAGTCTGCGAACCATTGCCGCCATGGCGGCGGCCGTCATGCTGTCGACCGGCGCGGTCTTGGCCGGCAGTTCGACAGATGGTGCGACCAAGAACTCGGCGCCCATCCGGCTAGACCCCAAGGCCTCGGAACTTCCGCCTTCCGCGCTTGGCATGGAGGACGACAAATCCAAACTCAACCTGCCCGGCGACGAAAAGTCCGATCTGAATATTCCCGACGAGATCAAGTTCGGAAATAATTCGCTGCACTTTGACACCAGCCGTAAGAATGCCATCCCCCCGGTGGGCGTCGAAGCCGACGACCAGGCCGTGATCAACAAGGCGCCTACGGAACCGCAGTTGAAGCCGAGCTATTTCGGCCTCAGATTCACGACGCCGATCCGCTAGCCCGTCACCGCAAATTTGATCGCGAACAGTACCGCCAGCACCATCACCGCGGGCGAAGCCTCCTTCCATTTGCCGGCCAGGATTTTCGCCACCGTATAGGTGATGAAGCCAAGCCCGATGCCGGTGGCGATCGAATAAGTCAACGGCATGGTGATGGCTGCGACCACGGCCGGCGCATATTCGGTGATGTCGTCCCAATCGATTTCCGCCAAACCGCGCGCCATCACGCAGGCGACATAAAGCAGCGCGGCCGAAGTTGCGTAAGCCGGGATCATGCCGGCGAGCGGCGCGAACAACAGCGCCGCCAGGAAGAACAGCGACACGAAGGCCGCGGTCAGGCCGGTGCGGCCGCCGGCGGCGACGCCCGCCGCGCTCTCGATGTAGCTGGTGGTGGTCGAGGTGCCGATCACCGCGCCGAACATGGCGGCGAAAGAGTCGGAGATCAGCGCCTGCTTCATGCGCGCGAGCTTGCCGTTTTTCATTAGCCCGGTGCGGTGGGTGACGCCGATCAGCGTGCCGGCATTGTCGAACACGTCGATGAACAGAATGGAGAACACCACGATCAGGAAGGTGCCTTCCCAGACGCGCGAGAAGTCGAGCTGCAATAGTGTCGGCGCAAGCGAAGGCGGCAGCGACACGACGCCGTTGAAATGCGCGAGGCCAAACGGCAAGCCGATGGCGGTGACCACCAGGATGCCGATCAGGGTGCCGCCTATGACGCGCCGGTAGTTGAGCGCCGTGATCAGCACGAAGCCGAGCAGCATCAGGTAGGCCACCGGATTTTTCAGGTCGCCGAGGGTGACCAGCGTCGCCGGGCTTGCCACCACCACCTTGGCTTCCTCGAGCGCGATGATGCCAAGAAACAGGCCAACGCCGGCCGAAGTCGCGAGCTTCAGATTTTGCGGAATCGAGTCGATAACATATTGGCGGATGCGGAAAACCGAGATCAGAAAGAACAGCACGCCCGAGCAGAACACCGCGGCGAGCGCCTGCTGCCAGGTATATTTGTAGGCCAGCACCACGGTGAAGGCGAAGAAGGCGTTGATGCCCATGCCGGGGGCAAGCGCGATCGGGTAATTGGCGTAGAGCGCCATGACCATGGTGCTGACCGCGGCGGCGACACAGGTGGCCACGAACACCGCGCCGGTGTCCATGCCGGTCTTGCCGAGGATCGCCGGGTTGACGAACACGATATAGACCATGGTCAGGAACGTGGTCAGGCCGGCGATGAATTCGGTGCGGATGTCGGTGCCTTGCCCCTTCAGGCCGAAATAGCGGTAGAGCCAGGACACGATCGGCGCCTGATATTCCGCTGCATCCCTTGTCGCGCCTGCTTGTTTGGCTCGCTTGGCCATTCGCATCCCCCGCTGACTGTGCCCGCAATCGCGAGCCTAACGCGGCTGTCCGCCGCGCGGCAGGCGCGCTGTGGATGATGTGGATACCTCCCGCTGCGCTTCGATTTGGCGCAACATGGAATACGAGTCCTTCGCTTTGACTTGATGGCGTATAATGCCGAACGGGAGCGGTCCGGCCGGAGGTCACCAATGCATTTTGACCCAGTGTTACTTGCCCGGTTGCAGTTCGCCTTCACCGTCACATTCCACATCATCTTTCCGAGCTTTACGATCGGCCTGTCGGCCTATATCGCCACGCTCGGCGTGATGTGGGTGCGCAGCGGCGAGGAGCGCTATCACCAGTTGATGCGCTTCTGGACCAAGATCTTCGCGGTGTCGTTCGCGATGGGCGTCGTGTCCGGCATCGTGCTGTCCTACGAGTTCGGTACCAATTGGAGCCGCTTCTCGCTGGTCGTCGGCAACGTGGTCGGCCCGCTGATCGGCTACGAAGTGCTGATGGCTTTCTTCCTGGAAGCCACTTTCCTCGGCGTGCTGCTGTTCGGCTTCAATCGCGTGCCGCCCTGGCTCTATGTGCTGTCGGGCGCGATCGTGGCCATCGGCACCGCCATGTCGGCATTCTGGATTCTGTCGGCCAATAGCTGGATGCAGACGCCAGCCGGCTACGAGCTGAAGAACGGCATCGTCTATCCGACCGACTGGCTGGCGGTGATCTTCAATCCCAGCTTCCCCTATCGCTTCGCGCATATGCTCAACGCCGCCTATCTCACCACCGGTTTCGTGGTGCTGGCGGTGGGCGCGCGCTTTTTGCTTGCCGGCCGCCACATCGAGGAAGGCCGCATCATGCTGCGCATGGCGATCGGGCTCACCGCGGTGCTGGCGCCCTTGCAGCTCATCATCGGCGACCAGCACGGGCTCAACACGCTGCAATATCAGCCGGTGAAAGTGGCGGCGATGGAGGGACATTGGGACGGCAGCAAGCCCGGCGACTTTGCGATATTCGCCTGGCCGGACGAGAAGGCGCAGACCAACCGCTTCGAAATTTCGATCCCGCGCGGCTCGTCGTTGATCCTCACGCACGATCCGAACGGATTGTTTCCGGGCCTGACCAGCGTGCCACCGGATGAGCGGCCGCCGGTGCCGGTCGTGTTCTTCGCCTTCCGCATCATGCTGGCATTGGGTTTCTTCATGATCGCCGCCGCGCTCTACGGCGCCTTGCTGTGGTGGCGCGGCACGCTGTTCGAAACGCGCTGGTATCTGCGCATCATGGCGCAGACTTGGTGGGTCGGCTTCGTCGCGGTGATGGCGGGTTGGATCACCACCGAGAGCGGACGCCAGCCCTGGATCGTGGAGAAGATCTTGCGCACGGCCGATGCTACGTCGCCGGTGATCGGCGCAAGCATCGCGGTGACGCTGGTGCTGTTCGTGCTCGCCTACGGCGTCGTGTTCTCGTTCGGCATCTACTACATCAACCGCCTGATCAACCGCGGGCCCGAGACAGTGGCGCAGGAGGTCGGAGGCTTTGCCGGCAGCCCGATTTCCGCCGCGCACGAAGCCGGCCGCTCCGCCGTGCAGGGAGGCTAGCCATGGAATGGTATCTCCCCATTATCTGGGCCGGGCTGATTGGCACCGCCGTCGCCATGTACGTGATCCTCGACGGTTTTGACCTCGGCGTCGGCATCCTGTTTCCCTTCGCCGCCAACGAGCGCCAGCGCGATCAGATGATGGCATCGGTGGCGCCGTTCTGGGACGGCAACGAGACCTGGCTGATCTTGGGCGGCGCCGGACTGTTCGTGGCCTTCCCGCGCGCCTATGCGGTGATCATGCCGGCGTTTTACTTGCCAGTGATCGTGATGCTGCTGGCGCTGGTGTTCCGCGGCGTGGCCTTCGAATTCCGTACCGTGTCGCGCAGCAAGACTTGGCTCAACGTCGCCTTCGCGACCGGCTCGGCGCTCGCCGCTTTCGCGCAAGGCGTCGTCCTTGGCGGGCTGATCCAGGGCGTGAAGGTCGAAAATGGCGCCTATGCCGGCGGCGCGCTCGATTGGGCGACGCCGTTCGCGTTTCTGTGCGGGCTGTCGATGATCGCCGGCTACGGCCTGCTCGGCGCCACTTGGCTCACGATGAAGACCGAAGGTCCGGTTGCCGAGCGCGCGCGTGGCCAGGCCAAAATGCTGCTGCTGGCGGTGATCGCTTTCATGGGCGCGGTCAGCCTGTGGACACCGCTTGCCGAGCCGCGCATCGCGCAGCGCTGGTTCTCGCTGCCGAACTTCTACTTCCTGTGGCCGGTGCCGGCGGTGACCGCGCTCACGGCCTTTGCCTGTTGGCGCTGGATGACGGCGGGCCGCGAGGTGCCGCCATTCCTCGCGGCAATCGCGCTGTTTCTCTTAGGCTATCTTGGGCTGGTGATTTCCAGCTTCCCCTATCTGGTGCCGCCTTCGCTCACGGTGTGGGACACGGCCGCGGCGCCGGCGAGCCAGATCTTCATGCTGCTCGGCACCGTGTTTCTGCTGCCGATGATCCTCGGCTATATCGCCTTCGTGTATTGGCTGTTCCGCGGCAAGGTGCGCGAAGGCGAAAGCTATCACTGACCTGCGGGCGCCGGCGTCGGCGTCGGCTCAGGGCCTTGCGGCCGCACCACCGCCCAGCCGATGCGGATGAGCGGCAGGAAGCCCTGCACGGCGCGTGCGAAGGAACGCGGCACTTCTGCTACGAGATCAGGAAACTGCGCGCGCAGCGTCGCCGGCGGCTGTGTGGTGTTTTCCGGCGTCGGCCAGACCAGGAGGCCGCCCTGCTCGCGCATGAGCGTAACGTTCGCCCACGGGCTGCGCTCCGGCGCCCAATCGAAATAGACATGCGGGCGGCTAGGTGACGCCAGCGCGATCAGCGGCGCGATGCGCGCGTCGCCGGTGACGTAGTCCAGCGGCTGGCCGGTACGGCGCTGGTAGCTGTCGGCGAAGAAACGGCCTTCGGCATTGGCCGGCTGCGCGATGGCAAGGTCTTTGCCGGCAATCCAAGGCATCAGCACCAGCCCGAGCACGACGATCGCCGGCGGCGCGCACAGCAGACCGAGCCAGGCCGACGACACCAGCCGCTCGCGATAGAGCAGCACTTGGTCGCCGGCCAGCATCACGACGGCGAGACCGGATAACACCACCAGCGGTGCAACGCGGTCGAAAGGTCCAAGACCTCCGGTCACGATCGCAAAAGCAATTGCCACCGCCGCCGGCGCCAGCGCGAACACATAGACGAACAGGCGCGCCAGCTGCTCGACCGGATTGCGGTCGATCTCGGGCGCGCGCTCGCGCGGGCGACGCGGCCAGCCGGTGCCGAGCGCAACCAACAGCATCAGTCCGGCATGGGTGAGCAGCAGCGCCAGGCAGAGCATGAGCCACGCCGGTAGCCGGCCGGTCGCCAGGCTGTCGTTGAAGCCCTCGATCACCAGATCGCGCCCGCTCCAAAGCCAGGCGAAATGCGGAAACGCCACGATGATCAACGGCAGCGGCGCGATCCACGGCTCGGGATGCGTGAGCGCTTCCCGCCCACGTCCGGTTGCGAGCGTGAAGGCGAAGATCAGCGCAATGAGAATGAAACCGGCATAGCTCGCCAGCAGCAACAGGCCGAGATCAAGCGCCAGCAGGAACCAAGTGCCGCGGCGGCCTTCGCCCAGCGCGCGCCAAAAATGCAGCAGAGCCAGCGACCAGAGCGGCGCCGCCATTACCGCCGGCCCGAAATCCGGGGTTGGCACCGTGAAGGCAGTGATGCCTACCATCAGCAGCACCGCCAGCACGGCATGGCGGGTGCCGACGATTGAGCGGCCGAGCGCGAATACGCCCCAATAGGTGACGACGATGCAGGCCTGCGCCAGCGCGTAGAGCCCAAACGAGCCGGCAATGCGAAAGGCGGCTTCCCCCAGCCAGAAGGCGAGTGGCGGCCCCATATAGCTGCCGAGCACGAATTCATGGCCGATGGCGAGCAGCATCGGCACCTCGCCCGGCGGGGCGCTGTAGAACAGCGCCGGGATCACGGTCCATAGGAAGGCTTGCGTCAGCGCGGCAGTCCAAAACACCACCGCCGGGCGCCCGCGTAGGAATTCGATGATGAGGGAGACGTAATGCATTGGCCCGGGCGGGTGAACTCACACAGGAACCGGGCAGCAATAGAGAACGGCGGCTAAAGAGGCAATAACTCGGCGATAACTTCATCGCATGCACTGCCGCCCAGCGCCGCGAGCTTGGCCGCCACCGGAGCAAAGGACTTGCGGTGATGGATGGTGGGGCCGAGGCGGGCCAAGGCCTCAAAATGCTCGGGCACGCTGTAGCCCATATGGCGCTCGAAGCCGTAGCCGGGATGGGCAAGGCCGAGCCGGGTCATCAGGCGGTCGCGCGTGACCTTGGCGACGATGGAAGCCGCGGCGATCGACGACACCAGGGCGTCGCCTGAAACCACCGCGGTGCATTCGCAGCCGCAGTCGATTCTGTTGTTGCCGTCGACGAAGACCATTTGCGGCCGCAGCGGTAGCGCCTTGACCGCGCGCGCCAGCGCCCACAGCGAGGCGCGCAGGATATTGTCGCGGTCGATGCGCGCGGTCGAGCCGAAGGCGACCGCTACTTGCGCGGTCGCCATGATTTTCTCGTACAGCTTCTCGCGCTCCTCAGCGTCGAGCTTCTTGGAATCATTTAGCCCGCGCGGGATGCGCTCGGGATCGAGCACCACCGCGGCCGCCACCACGGGACCCGCGAGCGGGCCCCTGCCCGCCTCGTCGCAGCCGGCGATCGGCCATATTCCTTTAGCGAGTGCGCGGCGCTCGCGGCGGAAGCTGGGCTTGAGCGTCGGCTCGTTGAGCGGCAAACGCGGCACAGCCGCGCGTTTGAGCGCCGGCTTTGCCTGTTTTTTGCCCTTGTTTGCTTTGGCGGGCTTTTGTTTTTGCTTGTTCTTTTGCTTGGGCTTCCTGGCCATAACCGCGATGAGTGCGCGGCAATGGCGTTCAAGTCAATGCGGGAGGGAAGCCCGTGTGGATGACGGTGATTAAAACAGACTCAACTGCGCTGAGTCCGGCTTAGGCTTGCGGAAATGCTCGGTGGTGAGCGATGTGCGCTTGACGTTCATGCCGAGCTTCTCGCAGGCGAGCTCGAAGCGCCGGCCGATAATCCAGGCATAAGGCCCGGAGCCCTTCTGGCGGCTGAACCATTTCGAATCGTAGTCCTTGCCGCCGCGCATGTCGCGGATCAGCTTGAACACGTGCTTCTCGCGCTCCGGATAGTTCTCCTTCAGCCACTCGCGGAACAGGTCGCGCAGCTCGAGCGGCAGGCGCAGCAGCACATAGCCCGCCTCGCGCACGCCCGCGGCATAAGCGGCATCGAGGATGCGCTCCATCTCCATGTCGTTGAGCGCCGGGATCACCGGGGCGGCCATAACGGTGGTTGGCACGCCGGCTTGCGTGAGCCGCCGCAAAGCCTCCAGCCGCCGCATTGGCGTTGCCGCGCGCGGCTCCATCTTGCGCGCGAGCTCGCCATCGAGCGTGGTCACCGACAGCGCGACCTTGGCCAGCTTGCGCTCGGCCATGCGCGCGAGAATGTCGAGATCGCGCAGCACCAGCGCCGATTTGGTGACGATGCCGACTGGGTGGCCGGCGCGGTCGAGCACTTCCAGGATGCGCCGCATTACTTTGTAGCGCCGCTCGATTGGCTGGTACGGGTCGGTATTGGTGCCGATCGCGATGACCTTCGGTTCGTAGTTCGCCGCGGACAATTCGCGTTCAAGGAGGTCGGCGGCCTCCGGCTTGACGAAAAGGTTGGATTCGAAATCGAGCCCGGGCGACAGGCCGAGATAGGCGTGCGTCGGGCGCGCGAAGCAGTAGACGCAGCCGTGTTCGCAGCCGCGATAGGGGTTGATCGAGCGGTCGAAGCCGATGTCGGGGCTATCGTTGCGGGTGATGATCTTGCGGGTGGCGTCGATCGTCACCTGCGTCTTGAACGGCGGCAGCTCATCGAGCGAGCGCCAGCCGTCGTCGAAGGCAATCCGCGCCAAAGGCTCGTAGCGGCCCGAGGCGTTGCTTTGGGCGCCGCGCCCGCGCCGCCGCTCATGGTCGACGACAACGCCGAGCAGTTCGCTGACGCCCTCGTAGGGACCGGACAAGCCACCCGCCGGCGCGGAGGGCAGCTCCCTCACCGGCGGGTGCCTCTGGGCTGAGTTCGAACGAGCCAAGTTACGAGCCATGGTGACACTCTAATCAATACAATGTGAACGAAACAAGAACATTCTGAAAGGTCTGTGATTTCAGCATGATCTCGTGGCGTCCCATTCAAATCCCACATGATATGGTGGCAATCTGTTCACCCCGCCACGGTTCCCATGCTGAGCGCGATCATTGCCACGCACGAATCGGAGAGCGTGTTGGTGCCGACGTTGTCGGCGTTGGTGCCGGCGGTCGCGACTGGGCTGCTGCGCGGGGTGGTCGTCACGGACGCCGGATCGAAAGACGCCACCGCCGAGGTGGCGGAAATCGCCGGCTGCCGCTTTGTCGTTTCGAGCGAACCGCTGGGCGCGCGTCTGAAAGCCGCGGCGGCGCAGACGCGGGCGCCCTGGCTGCTGTTTCTGCGCGCCGGCGTGGTGCCGGAGCCGGGCTGGATCGACGCCGCCGAGCGCTTCATCCATGCGGCCGACATGGCCGAGCGGCCGCGCGCCGCGGTGTTCCGCCCGCCCGGCATTGCCGACCTGATGCGACCGGGGCTGGCGGAAATCGTAGCGATGCTGCGCGTCGCGCTTGGCGGCGCGCCCAGACCCGAGCAGGGCCTGCTGATCGCGCGGCGCTTTTACGAGACGCTGGGCGGTCATGACGGCACGGAGGGCGCCGAAGCGGCGCTGCTGCGCAAGCTCGGGCGGCGGCGCATCGTCATGCTGGCGGCCGGCGCCAATACTTGACTTAGTCAACTAATTATCCGAGGCTTGATCGCATGAGTGCGGCAAGCCAGCGCGTCGCGGCCGTGCGCCGCTTCAATCGCTTCTACACGCGGCAGATCGGCGTGTTGCGCAAGAATTATCTCGACAGTCCCTACTCGCTCGGCGAGATGCGCGTGCTCTACGAGCTGGCGCAAGCTGACAAACTTGGCGGCGCGCGCACCGCGAGCGACGTCGGCCGTGCGCTCGATCTCGACGCCGGCTATCTCTCGCGCGTGCTGCGTAATTTCGAGAAGCGCGGCCTGATCACCCGCAAGACCTCCGAACACGACGCCCGTCAAAGCCATCTCGCTCTGACCGCGCGCGGCGCCAGGCTGTTCGCGCCGTTCGAGAAACGTTCGCAAGATCAAGTTGGCGGCATGCTGCGCAAGTTGTCCGGCGACGAGCAGGCGCGGCTAGTCGCGGCGATGACGACGATCGAAAGCCTGCTCGCAGGCGCTCCCGAGCCCAAACGCGAATACAGCTTGCGCGGCCCGCGTGCTGGCGATCTCGGCTGGATCGTCACCCGTCACGCCCAGCTCTACGCGCAGGAATATGGCTGGACCGAGCCGTTCGAGGGCCTGTGCGCGCAGATCGTCGCCGACTTCGACAATAATTTCGACCCGAAACGCGAGCGCTGCTGGATCGCAGAGATGAGCGGCGAGAACGTCGGTTGCGTCATGCTGGTGAAGGACAAGCCCGGCGTCGCGCGCATCCGCCTGCTGCTGGTCGATCCGAAAGCGCGCGGCCTGGGACTCGGACAGCGGTTGGTCGACGAATGCGTCAAGTTCGCGCGCAAGGCCGGCTACAAGAAGATCACGCTATGGACGCACAGCATCCTCGTTGCCGCGCGGCACATCTACGAGAATGCCGGCTTCACGCTCACCTCCAGCGAGAAGAAACACAGCTGGGGTAAGGACGTCGTGGCGGAATATTGGGATCTGGACCTATAGCCGTCAGCCCTTCGACACAATGAGCTCGACGACATTGTGGACCGCCATCGGCCGGCGAATGCCCTTGAGCTCGAATTCGCCCGCCGGCTCGACGGTCACGACATTCTCGACCGCCATTAGAACGCGGGGGGCGATCAGGATCTGGCCGGACTGCGCTTCGTCGCACAGGCGAGAGGCGACATTCGACACCGTGCCGATCGCGGCATAGTCGAAGCGGCCTTCGAAGCCGATGGTGCCGAGGGTTGCGTAGCCGTGCGAAATGCCGATACCGAAGCCCAAATCGTGGCCGAGCCGGCGCCATTTGTCGATCAGCGCGGCCAGCGCCGCGCGCATCTCCAACGCCATCTGCACGGCCTTCAAGGCGGGATTTTCAACCGGCACCGGGTCGTTGAAGATCACCATCACCCCATCGCCGGCGTAGCGCTCGAGCGTGCCGCTGTGCTTGTGGATGATGCCGCCGATGGCGGCGTGGTATTCGCGCAAGAGCGCCATCACGTCTTCCGGGTCCGAGCTTTCGGAAAAGCCGGTGAAGCCGCGCAGGTCGCAGAACAGCGCGGTGATCTCGCGGCGATGGCTTTCGAGCTGACTCTCGTTTCCCGAGGCGACGATGAGATCGGCGACCTGCGGCGGCAGGAAGCGGCGCAAACGGCCCATGCGCTCGATTTCGCCGAGCTGCTCGTTGACGCGCTGCTCGAGGCCGCGGTTGAGATCGTGCACCTGGTCGTGCAGCGCCTTCAGCCGCAGCACCGATTTCACCCGCGCCACCAGCGCCACCTGGTCGATCGGCTTGGTGAGATATTCGTCGGCGCCGGCCTCCAGGCCTCTGACGACGTCTTTGCTGTCCGCTTTTGCCGTCGTCAAAATGATCGGCATGAACGGCAGCGTCGTGTCGTTCTTCAGGCGCCGGCACACCTCGATGCCGTCGATTTTCGGCATCATGATATCGAGCAGGATCAGATCGGGCAGATGCTCCTTGGCGGCGGCGAGCGCTTCCTCGCCGTCGCATGCCTGCTTGAGATCGTAGCCGTGCAACGACAGCCGCGTATGCAAAATGTCGCGATTGGTCTCGTTGTCGTCGACGATGAGGATGCGCGGCGGCGAATGCATGATCAGGGCGTGGGCAGGAATTCTTTGATCTTGGCGAGCAGAGCGCGCGGACTATAGGGCTTCGTCACATAGGCATCGCAGCCGGAGGCGCGCGCCTTGCTCTCGTCGCCGGACAGCGCGTACGACGTCACCACGATGATCGGGATAGATTTGGTGTCCGGATTGGCCTTGAGCCGGCGCGTCGCTTCATAGCCGTCCAGGATCGGCAGCTGAATATCCATCAGGATGAGGTCCGGCCGCTGCTTGGCGACCGCGGCGAGCGCATCCTGGCCGTTCTCCGCCTCCTGCATCGCGTAGCCGGCATTGCCGAGCAGATCGCGCAGGATCTGCCGGTTATCCTCTTGGTCTTCGACCACCAGAATGGTCTTGCTCATGCTTGCCTCTTCGCCTGCTCGGCGCGCGTGGGTAACGTGAATGCGAATGTCGAGCCCTTGCCCACTTGCGACTCGAGCCAGATGCGTCCGCCGTGCATTTCAATGATCTTTTTCGAGATCGCCAGGCCCAATCCGGTGCCGCCCTTCTTCTTGGTGGTGGAAGAGTCGGCCTGCTGGAATTCCTGGAACAGCTTCTTCTGGTCGTCTTCCGAAATGCCCGGCCCGGTATCGCAGACCTTGACGGAAAACGCGCCGTTATTCTGCGACGCCTTGATGACGACCTCGCCATCGTCGGTGAATTTGATGGCATTGCCGACCAGATTGAGCAGCACCTGCGTCAACCGCCGCTCGTCGCCGTGGCCGGCCTCCATATCGGGCGCGATCTCGGCCTTGAAGGCGAGCTTCTTTTCCGCCGCCAGCGGCTCGACCGCACCATAGACGTTGTGCACGACGTCTTTCATCGAGTAATCGGCGAGCGAGAGCGTCAGCTGGCCGGCTTCGATCTTGGACAGGTCGAGCACGTCGTTGATCAGCCCGAGCAAATGGCGGCCGTTGGTCATGACACGCTTGAGCGTCGCCTGCACCTTCTCCGGCGTGTCGCCGTAGACGCCGTCGGCGATCAGCTCGGTATAGCCGAGGATGGCGTTAAGCGGCGTGCGCAGCTCGTGGCTCATATTGGCGAGGAACTGCGATTTGTGCTTGCTCGCCTCCTCGAGCTGGTGGCTCTTTTCCTGGATTTCGTCGAACAGGCGCACGTTCTCGATGGCGATCACCGCCTGGTCGGCGAAGGTGGTGACCAGATCGACCTGTTTTTCGGTAAACGGACTGACCTCGTCGCGGGTGAGCGAGAAGACACCGATCGACATGCCTTCGCGCAGCAGAGGCACGCTGAGGATGGTGCGGTAGCCAAACGTTTTCTGATAGCCGCTGACCGTGTACTCCGGGTCGGCGAGCACATCCGGGATGTGGACCGCTTTGTTGTCCAACACGACCCGTCCGGTTGCACTACCACGGTTCGCCTGCATGGGATTTTCGCGCGCATAGTCCTCCGCTTCGCGCGAGAAGCCCTGGTTCGCACGCAACCGGAAAACATCGCCGTCACGTAGGAAAATAGTGCCCTTGTCGGCGGCGCACAGACGCGTCGCCGATTCGACCAGCGTATCGAGCACCGGCTGCAAATCGAAGGTCGAGCGGCTGATGAGCTTGAGCACGTCGGCGGTGGCGGTCTGCTGCTGCAAGGATTCGGTGAGATCCTCGGTGCGCGCCTGTACTTCTTCGAACAGCCGCACGTTCTCGATGGCGATGAGCGCCTGGTCGGCGAACGTCGTCACGAGCTCTATCTGTTTCTCGGTAAATGGGTTTACTTCGTTACGGGTGAGCGCGAACACACCGATTGCCGTGCCCTCGCGCAGCAGCGGCACGCCAAGCATCGTTCGGTAGCCAAATGCCTTCTGATAGCTTACCGCCTTGTATTCAGGATCGGCCAGCACGTCGGGAATGTGCATCGCCTTGCCCTCCAAGGCCACACGTCCGGTCAAGCTGCCACTGTCCACGCGTATTGGATTTTCAAGCGCATACCGCTCGGCATCGCGCGAATAACCGTAATTGGTGCGCAGCCGGAACACGTCGCCGTCGCGCAGAAAGATGACGCCCTTGTTGGCCTCGCAGAGGCGCGCCGCGGATTCGCAGAGCGTATCGAGCACCATCTTCAAATCGAAAGTCGAGCGGCTGATGACCTTGAGCACGTCGGCGGTGGCGGTCTGCTGCTGCAGCGATTCGGACAGGTCGTCGGTGCGCGCCTGCACTTCTTCGAACAAACGCACGTTCTCGATCGCGATCACCGCCTGGTCGGCGAAGGTGGTCACCAATTCGACCTGTTTGTCACTAAACAATTGCTTTTCGTAGCGCCAGATCGTGATGACGCCCAGCAGTTTGCCCTCGCGCAGGAGCGGCACCGCCAAGACGGTTGACGCAAGCGGCCGCCGGTCCGTGGTGCCTGCTGGCACCAACGGACGGTAATTAGGATTGGCAAAGACGTCGAGCTCGTGAACGGTGCGACGCTCCAGTCCGGCCAGCGCGGTCGGATTTTGGGTGCCAAGTTCAATCGGACGAGATCGAACATAATCTTCCGCCTCCGGCGTCGTGTTGTTTCCGGCTGCGAAACGCAACACCTGACCGTCATATTGCCACAGCGCCGCGACGTCGCCGCCACAGAGCCGGATGGCATTTTCCAGAATTGCATTGAACACCGGAGTAATATCGGTCAGCGCGCTGCTGATCGCGCGCAAAATGTCGCTGGTCGCCGTCTGCCGCGCGAGCGCCTCTTGGATCTCGTCGAACAGACGCACGTTCTCGATGGCAATCAGCGCTTGGTCGGCAAACGTCGTCACGAGTTCGATCTGCTTGTCGGTAAAGGGGTTCACCTCATCGCGAGTGAGCGCAAACACGCCGATAGCGGCGCCCTCACGCAGCAGCGGCACACCGAGCATCGTTCGATATCCGAAAACCTTCTGATAACCCGTCTGCTTGTATTCCGGGTCGGTCAACGCATCCGGTATATGCGCGACTTTGCCATCCAACGCGGTGCGTCCAATAAGGCTTGCCCGTCCCGGTGGTAATGGATGTTTTGCCGCGTATTCCTCCGCCTCTTTCGAAAACCCCTGATTGGCGGCCAGTCGATAGACGTCTCCGTCCTGCTGGAAGATGACGCCCTTATCGGCCTCGCAGAGCCGCGCAGCCGATTGCACCAGCGTGTCGAGCACCGTCTTGAGATCGAAAGTCGAGCGGCTGATGACCTTGAGCACGTCGGCGGTGGCCGTCTGCTGCTGCAGCGACTCGGACAGGTCGTCGGTGCGCTGGCGCAGCTCGTTGAGCAGCCGCGTGTTCTCGATGGCGATGACGGCTTGCGCGGCGAAGTTTTGCACAAGTTCGATTTGCTTGTCGGTGAAGGGCCGGACCTCCTGGCGATAGATGGAAATGACGCCAATCGCCACGCCGTCCTTGAGCATCGGTACCCCAACGAGCGTCCGAATGCCCGCAATTTCGACCGAGGCAACCGAGATCGGGTCGCGATTGAGATAGGACTGGCCTTTGCGCATATCAGCCACCTGGACCGGCTCACGCGTCTCCACGACGCGCCGCATCGGCGCGTTTGCTCCAGGATGAACGAGCGTGCCGCTGCGCCGAAGCTCGACATAGGCCGGCGGCAGGTCGCCATGAATCGCGGCGCTGCGAAAGGCATTGCCCTCGTAGAGCCACATCGTGCCGTAAGTCGCTTCGCAAACTTGCGTCGCCTTCGCCAGCATCGTGTCGAACACCGGCTGCAGTTCGCCGGCGGAGCTGGAAATAACCTTCAGCACCTCCGAAGTCGCCGTCTGCTGTTCGAGCGATTCGGTCAGATCGTCGGTGCGCTGGCGCAATTCGTTGAGCAGCCGCGCGTTCTCGATGGCGATCACGGCCTGCGCGGCGAAGTTTTGCACCAGCTCGATCTGCTTGTCGGAGAAGGTCCCGACTTCCGGCCGGTAGATGATGATCGCACCGATGAGGCTGCCGTCTTTGAGCATCGGCACCGCGATCATGGAGCGGAAGCCGCCGACCTCCACGGCGCTGACATATCGCGGTTGCCGGTCGATATAGGCTTGTTCTTTAGTTGCGTCCGTGACGTGAACCGTTGTTCGCTCGCCGGCGAGGCGGTAGAGCAAACTGCCCGTTTCGGGGTGAACCAAGGGTTCGCGCATGCGCATCTCGGCAAAGGCCGGCGGCACGTTGTACATCGCAGTGGTGCGGAAGGCGTCGCCTTCGCAAAGATAAAGATTGCCAAATTTCGCTCCGCACAACCGCGTCGCGTTTTCCAGCATCGCCTCGAACACAGGCTGTAAGTCGCCACTCGCGCTCGAAATGACTTTCAGCACTTCCGACGTTGCCGTCTGCTGCTCCAGCGACTCGGACAGATCGTCGGTGCGTTCGCGCAACTCATTGAGCAGCCGCGCGTTCTCGATGGCGATGACGCCTTGCGCGGCGAAATTTTCAAGCAGCGCGATCTGCTTGTCGGTGAATGGCCGTACTTCCTGGCGATAGATGTTGATCGCCCCGATCAGCTCATTGTCCTTGAGCATCGGCACCGCGATCATCGTCCGCGCGCCGGCGAGCTTGACCAGAAACGACTTGGCGTACTGTTCTTCGCGCGCGAGATCGACGATGTGAAGCTTCCCCTTCGTACGCGCGACGGTACCGAGCGGCGAGATGTCGAGCGGAATGACTGAGCCCTTGGGCCGTC
>Ga0335081_10008858_pt1 | contig 16156 bp, 14 predicted proteins | sample Lox_Sample_35_FD_206713 | JGI IMG/M metagenome (GOLD analysis project Ga0335081, IMG submission 206713) | Soil microbial communities from Loxahatchee National Wildlife Refuge, Florida, United States - Lox_Sample_3.5 | ecosystem: Environmental > Terrestrial > Soil > Wetlands | place: USA... | reverse complement strand
ATCATCGACGTCGGTGACGCCAGCCGCAGACCAGGCGGCGGCCACTGCGTGATCGTGCGCGGCCCAGGAGCCGACCGTGCCGGACAGGATCACCAGCCCGCCGGAGAAGGTCTCGACCGAGAGCCGGTCCGCGTCCAGCATGGCATCGCGCCGGAACGCGCAGCTGATGGCGTCCGCTGCGGCACGCCCATCGGCCGCACCGGCCGCCTTGGCCAGGGCGATGGCGTTGCCGATGCCGGCCACGCCGGGCACGGCCGCGGTGCGGGACTCGGCCGCCTCGCGCTGGTAGTGCCACTCCACCGTTCCGGTCAGGGTGACGAAGCCGTCCCGGGCCTGCGCATCGACGGTCATCGGCACCGAGGCCTCCAGCATCAGCGCTTCCAGTACGTCGCCGCACAGGTCCTCGTCGTCGCGCCGGTCCCGGTCCGGGATGTGCACCCTCAGTTCATTGGCGACCCCGGTGACCCCGCGGACGCGGGCGGCGGCGTTGCCCCCGGCTCGCTTGTGCCTGAGGCTGGCCACGGTCCCGCGCAGCGTGACCACCCCGCCGGCGGCCGATACCTCGATCGCCGGGCTGCACACTTGCGGATCCCAGCACAGCTCGGCGGCGACGTCGCGCCTCAGGTCGTCGTCCGTCATGGTTGCCTCGCTTCCCCCCCGACACCAGGGCTCCACGTTACGGTCGGCCGCCCGTCGCCGCATCCATGAAAGTCCCTAGTCATTCCGGGGAACCGAGGTAAGGGAGCCGGTACTCCGAGCAGAAGAAGTAGGTCAGCGCCCTTAGTCCAGGAGGGAGATCCTCGACCGGGCCGTCTGAACGGCCGCCGGCGGTTGTTATCTGCAGGCGTGAGCGTGGAATCCCCGTCAGGCGTCACTCGGGCCCGGCTCCCACCCGGACTGCTGCGCCCACCGGTCCGCGCGCCGGATGACGTCCCAGAAAAAGGGCGCCTTCGCGTCGGTGTAGGCCGCGCGATCGTGGGCGAACTGGGCGGCCAGGCGCCGTTTGAGGTCCTCGTAGGCTGCCGCTTCGTCCGCGTGGGTGCGCAGGTAGTCCCGGAACAGCAGCGGGAACTGCTCGGAGAAGCTGCCCGCCCGCCGGACATGGATGTGGGTGCGGGGCTCGCCCGGTGGTTCACGGAAGTACCGCTTCGTGCGCTCGGTGTTGTCCCCGCGGTATACGTAGCCGAGCTGCCGGAGCGGTTCGCAGAACGGGCCCACCGGGTCGAGGGCCGCGACCGAGATCTGGATGTCTATCACCGGCTTGGCGGCGAGCGCGGGAACAGCGGTGGACCCGATGTGGTCGATCCGCAGGGCCGCGTCGCCGAGCGCGCCGCGCAGCCGGTCACCGAGTTCGGCGAAGCGCCGCGGCCACCGCGCGTCGTAGGGGACGATGCTGACCGCTGATCGTGCGCCGTCTGGCCGGGCTGGCCCGGGGTCGCTCACGGCTGGGCGCGGCAGCGGCGGATAGCGGTGATCCGAGGCGAAGAAGTCACGGATCTGCGGCGGCGGGAACGGCCCGCCCCGGTGCAGGTACCGGTCGGTGAAACGCTGCGCACACCGAAGCGCCTCGGCGGCGCGCGCGGTGTCGATAGAGCCCGCGCTCATGGCACCGGCCAGCTGGTCCAGGTCGATCATCCGGTAGGCCGGCCCCATTCCCTCGACGATGATGTCGGCGTACTCATCGGTGACGTGATACGTGAGCCGTCCGTCGTCACGCCGCGCCTGGATCCGCACCACGTCGACATACCACTCATCAATCCAGCCGAAGGGCTCGTAGATCAGCTGAACACCCTCGTCAAGCAGCCAGAAGACACGGCGCGGACCCCGGTGCGGGCCGGCCAGCTCATCTCGCATCAGTACCCGGCCGGCCCGGATGGCCGGGCGGGCCTGCCAGTCGTGCATCCTCCAGGCCACCGCGACAGACTCAGCCTGCGGGCCAGCAACGCCGTTCACCAGACCGGTCCCTTCGCTAAGCCGGGCGTACCATTTTGGCATGCGCCCGGTTGACCGCTCGCCCATGACGATCACGAAAGCGGAGCCATGATCTTCATCGTCATCAGGATCGACATCCGCGCGGAGAAGCGGGACGACTTCCTCACCGGCATTACCCGCTACTGCGCTCAGGTACGCGCGGAGCCGGGCAACCTGCACTTCAGCTGCTACGAGGACGTCGAGGAGAGCAACCGGTTCGTCGTCGTGGCGAACTACGCCGATCAGGCCGCCGGCGAGGCCCACGTCGCCTCGGAGCACGCCCAGTGGTTCTTCGGATGGCTGCCCGCGGTGGTCTCACGAGTCCCGAGCATCGTGTACCAGGAGCTGCCCGGCGCGGGCTGGTCCGAGATGAGCGAGGTTCGCCTCGAGTCGGCGACCTGACGGCTACAGGAGGCCGAGTTCGGTGGCGCGGCGGACGGCGGCCCGGCGGGTGTTCACGTCCAGCTTGCCGAAGATGTGCTTGGTGTGGGTGCGCAGCGTATTGACCGACACGAACAGGTGACGGGCGATCTCCGGCCCGGTGAGTTCGGTCGCGAGCAGCCGGAGGACCTCGAGTTCGCGGTCGCTCAGTCCCTCGTCGCTGGCGGGGGCCGCGGCCGCCGCCGGTGCGGCAGCGTGCGGCACCAGGTCGGCGTGCCCGGCCGCCCGAAGCAGCTCAGCCATTGGTGGTCCTTCGTTGAGGAAGATCCGGAGGTAGCCGGCCGGGACGCCGTCGGTCAGGGCCGCGGCGAGATCCGGGATCGCGGCACCCGTGTCGCCGGCCGCGTGCCGGGCTAGCGCCCGGACCATCCGGGCCTCGACGAGGCTGCCCGCGCGCCCGGCTGCCTGCGCGGCGTCGACGACACGATCGAGCAGGGCGCGGGCCTGCTCGATGCCGCCCTGGTCTCGGTCGGCCCGGTACTGCCCGATCAGCAGGCGGGCCAGGGTGAGCTGGTTGAACTCGGCCAGAAAGGCCGGCGGATCGGCCGCTGTGATGTGGTGCTCGCGCGCCCAGTCCCACGCGTCCGCGAGGCGGCCCTGGGCGATGCGGACCCGCGCCCGCAAGGCCGGGATAGGCCGCACATCCGGGAAGAAGCCGGGCAGGTACTCTCGTTCGGCGTCGTCGAGCATCCGCACCGCGCCGTCGAGATCGCCTCGTGCCTGCAGCACCCCCGCCATGGCCGTGTACCAGCGGTGTCGGTTCTCCAGCAGCGATGCCCGGTCACCGAGCTCCCGGGCCTGCTGGAGGTGGTTCGCGGCCGCGTCGAGGTCACCCTGCTCCCGGAGCACGTCGGCCAGACCGACGTGCAGGTCACCGGTCGAGGACAGCAATGATCCCTCATGCCGTTCGGCCGACGCGAGCGCTCGTTCGTACAACCGTCGTGCCTCCGCCGGCCGGCCGCGGGTGAGCCACATGCCGGCCAGGACGACGGTCGCGCCGAGCTCGTCCGCGATGTTGCCGGCCTGGTGCAGGCTCGCGACCGCCGTGCCGAACGTATCCACGGCGGTGCCGGGGTCGCCGGCGGCCCATGCGGCCAGGCCGAGGAAGCCGGCCGCGGCCCCGCGGGCGAGATGGTCATCCGGCCCGGCCAGCTCCAGCACGTGGCGGGCGTGCGCGACGGTGCCGTCGAGGTCGCCGCGGGCCTGGGCGATCGCGGCGCGGTAGGCCGCGATCGTGGCCGGGAGGGTCCGCAGTTCCTCGTTCCGGCCGCGGGCCGCCTGCGCCAGCGAATCAGGGATAGCCGGCATTGATGCCGAACGGTCGGCCGCCAATGCCCGTTCGGCGTCATCGAGCCACACCTGGGTTCCGTCGAGATCGCCTTCGGACAGCCGCGTCCAGGCCAGGAAGGCGGCCAGGAGAGGACGCTCCCGCATCACGTCGTCCGGCAGGGCGCGCAACCACTCCCGCAGGGTGCGGTCCTGCCGGTGCTTGCGGAGGTCCGGCAGCGCGAGCTCGACCAGGCCGGCCGCGCGATCGAAATCGTCGCCGGCGACCGCGTGGACGACAGCGTCGGCGAGCATGCCGTGGTCGGCATACCAGCGGCTGGCGGCCCGGTACAGCCCGGGCACCCGGTCCGGGTGCTGGGCCAGGAGCCGGGCGCGGAGTGCGTCAGCGAACAGGTGGTGATAGCGGTACCACTGCCGCTGGTCGTCGAGAGGGACGACGAACAGGTTCCCGCGCTCGAGGATCTCGAGCGTATGACGGCCGTCGTCGCGGCCGGTCAGCGCGTCACACAGCGGTCCGGTTAGCTGCTGGAGCACCGAGGTGTCGAGGAGGAACCTGCGAACCTCACCGGGCTGGCTGTTGAGCACCTCCTCGACCAGGTAGTCCAGGACGAAGCGGTGGCTGCCGGTGAACGCGTCGACGAAGCCGGCCACGCCCGCAGCGTCCCCGGCGCCGGTGTGGCCGCGTGCCGACAGAGCCGCCAGCTGCAACCCGGCGGCCCATCCCTCGGTACGGTGCTCGAGGGCGGCGACGTGCGCCGGATCGAGGTCGAGGCCCATGACGTGATTGAGGAAGGCGTCCGCCTCGTCGGCGGTGAAGCGCAAGTCCGCGGCGCGCAGCTCGAGGAGCTCGCCGCGGCCGCGCAGCCGGGCCAAGGGCAGCGGCGGGTCCGCGCGCGTGGTGATGGCGATGGTGACCTGGGGCGGCAGGTGGCCGAGCAGGAACGTCACGGATTCGTGGATGTCCGGTGAGTCGATGACGTGATAGTCGTCGAGAGCCAGCACGGTCGGCCCGGCGAGCTCGTCGAGATCGTTGACCAGGCTCACCAGGACGGCCTGGCCGGCCTGGTCGCTGTCCAGCAGCGCCAGGGCCTCCGCACCCACCTGGGGGCTGCTCGCCCGGATGGCCGCGACGAGGTGAGTGACGAACCGGCGCGGCTCGCTGTCCTCGGCATCGAGCGACAGCCACGCCACGCGCGGTGACGGCCCGGCCGGCTTGCTCTCCCCGCGTTCGCTTGCGGCCAGCCACTGCGCGACCAGGGTCGTCTTGCCGAACCCGGCCGGAGCGGACACCAGGACAAGCCGCGGCATCGACGCCGGCTCGCCTCGGAGGCGGTCGGTGAGCCGAGGACGGGGAACGAGCCGCCGTCGCATCGCGGGGACGTGCAGCTTGGTGCCCAGGACAGGCATCCAGTCATCCTAAGCGGGCTGTCACCAGACCCGGCCGGCGCGGCGCTACGATGACGATCGTGTCCACTCGCAGTATTGCTGTCACCGGGATGACCTGCGACCACTGCGCCAGTGCCGTACGGGCTGAGATCAGCAAGCTCCCCGGCGTCACCGCGGTCGCCGTCGACGTGACCGCGGGCACCGTACGCGTCACTGGTGACCCGCTACCCGGTGACGCCCCGCTGCGCGAGGCCGTCGAGGAAGCCGGATACGAGTTCAGCAGTGGATAGGGGCGCCGTCGCCGCTAACCTGGCGTCCTTCCCGCGCATCGGAATAGTGCGACCCGGCCTGCGGGCCGCGTCCGTGGCGGTATGCGTCCTGGAGCAGCAGGACGTATCGTGCCTCCTGATTACCAGGCGAGCAGCCGGCCTGCGGAATCACTCCGGACAATGGGCGCTGCCGGGCGGAAGCCGCGAGCCGGGCGAATCCGCCGGGGAAGCGGCGCTGAGGGAGTTGCGCGAGGAAACGGGCGTGGCGGCCGAGGCGGGCGATGTCCTGGGCACGCTCGATGACTACGCCACGCGATCCGGCTTCCTCATCACTCCCGTGGTGGTGTGGGGCGGCCCGGTCGGCACTCTCGTCCGGCAGTCGTCGGAGGTGGCCCGGATCCACGTGATCCCGCTGGCCGACTTCGACCGCCCGCCTCAGCTCCTGCGCATCCCGGAGTCGCCCGCGCCGGTCCTACGCCTAGCGCTGCTCAGCGGCCATGTGTACGCTCCGACCGCCGCCGTCATCCATCAGTTCTGCCAGCTGGCGCTGCACGGCCTGGTCACCCGGGTGGCCCACTTCGAGCAGCCCGTATTCGCCTGGCGCTGACGCCCATCATGGCTGTGGACCGGATGCCAGCCGCCGACGTTGAGGTGTCGGCGGATCTAGTGCGGCGGCTGCTCGCTGATCAGCACCCTGACCTCGCGCGCCTGCCCGTGGAGTTCCTCGCGAACGGCTGGGACAACGAGCTGTACCGGGTCGGGGACGAGCTGGTGGCCCGGCTGCCGCGCCGCGCCCTTGGCGCGCAGATCATCACGAACGAGCAGCGCTGGCTGCCCCGGCTCGCCACCCGGCTGCCCCTGCCCATCTCGAGTCCGGAACGGACCGGGGTACCCGCCTGCGGCTACCCCTACTGCTGGAGCGTGGTGCCGTACCTGCCGGGCGTGCCCGCGGCACAGGCCGGCTCCTTCGACCCGGCGGCAGCCGCGGCCGCCGTCGGCGGGTTCCTCGGCGCGCTGCACGTCCCCGCCCCGGCGGACGCGCCAGCCAACCCGTTCCGTGGCGTCCCGCTGGCCGAGCGCGCCGGTATCTTCGCGGCCAGCCTCGCCCGGCTCACGGGCCAGGTCGACCGGGACGCGGTGCTGCGCGCGTGGGTCGCGGCGCTCACGGTTCCCGGTTACGACGGCCCGGCCGTGTGGCTGCACGGCGACCTGCACCCGGCGAACATCCTGGTGAACGACGGCCAGGTCAGCGGCGTGATCGACTTCGGCGACATCACCGCGGGCGATCCGGCCTGCGACCTGTCGGTGGCCTGGATGCTGCTCCCGGCCGACGGCCATGCCATCTTCTGGTCGGCCTACAGGGCGGCCGGCGGGCGGGCCGACGATGCCCTGCGGGCCCGGGCCAGAGGCTGGGCCCTGAACCTCGCGGTCACGTTCCTGGCCCACTCCGAAGACAACCCGGTAATCCGGCAAGTCGGCCGCCGTACCCTCAGCACCGTGCTGCGCCGCTAGGCGGCGTAGCGGGTCGGGGTGGTGGTGTAGGTGCGGCCAATTAGCCGCAGCCGGGTGTCTTGGTTCTCACGGCACCGAGAGGCCATGGCCGCCGTCACCCCGCCTATGCAGGATGAGGAGGAACTCGGCGGTCGCCTGGCTGGAGAGCCCGCCAAGGAACCCGAATCCGGCAGGCAGCGTGATGCCCCAGCGCCCGGACGCGACCGGGAGCGACCCGGCGGCCTCGATTGCCGTCCCGTCCCTCCGGGCCGAGACCGTGATCGTGATCGGCCGCGTGACGCCGTGCAGCGTGAGCCAGCCGGGAAGCGCCGCGCTGACGGTCCGCCCGCCGCCGAACCCCGCGGGAAGCCGTGCCGGGCCAGCGAGCGTGATCGTCGCGTCTGGGTGCGCGGCCGTATCCAGGCTGGTGGCTAGCTGCGGCTTGGGCTTTCCGCCGACCGTGATCGCGGTTAGGTCGATGCGGAACGCCGCCCTGGCGACCCGGCCCTCGGCGATGACGGCCGTCCCGCTGACGGCGGTCGTCCGGCCTGACACGTCGTCACCGAAGCCGAGGGCGCTTTCCCTGATGCGGAACCCGGCCACCGATCCTGCTGCTGCGTCCCAGTTGCCGTCAGCCGGCCCGGCCGGCGGCCGGGCGGCAGCCGCGGGCAGCGTCAGCGGCGCCGCGGTGGGTTGGGACTTAGCGTAGATCGCGGCGCCTCCCACGACGAGGACGACGAGTAGTACCAGGCCGATCAGCAGCCACCGCCACCATCGGCGCGTGCGGCCCGGCCCGCTCACAGCCCGCCACCCTCTCCAGGAACTACGCGGAACACGGGGTAGCGCGGCGCGATGGTCGCGAAGTCCGCCACTGGCGCGTGCCGACTGACCGGGAAGTGCGGGCGTCCGCCCGGCACCTTCCGCAGGTAGCGCCGCAGGATCTCCGGGCGCTCAGCCGACGGCACCTCGACGAGCTGGCAGGCGACAGGGCGCCCGTGCCTGATGACGGCCCGGCCGCCCGCGGCCCGCACGTTCAGCACCCAGTTGCAGCGCTCACCGAGCATCGAGACCAGATACCACTCACCAGCCCAGTCCGCCATGCCCAGCGGGAAGCGGACAATCCGTCCGGACTTCCGACCCGTCACCTCAAGGCTCACCCACCGGCGCGGCCCGAGGCCCAGGCCGAACACGGTGGCCCACAGCCTCGAGAAACGGCGCGCTCGCGGGTCGCCCCGGCCGCCCGGGTACATGGACCGCAGCCTGTCACCGTAAGACAGACAGATCTTCATGGCCTCCTCCAATACACTAGGCATTGGAGTACAGGATTTGAAATACGATATTCCAAATCTAGAGTCCAAGGTCCTTATTCCGGCCTCAACGCAAGCGGGCAGGCAGACGGTGACAGATCACGCAGAGACCCCGACCGGCCTCGGCCGCCGAGGGCGCCGACTCTCCGACGAGGAGCTGCAGCAGCGGATGCTGCGGGCGGCCGTCGCCATGGTGCGCCACGCCGGGCTGACGGTCAGCCTGGACCACATCAGCTTCGAGGACGTCATCAGAAACGCGGACGTCTCGCGCAGCGCCGCCTACCGGCGCTGGCCGTACAAAGACCTGTTCTTCGGCGACCTGATCGAGGAACTGGCCAAGGAAGGCGCGCCACCCGGGATCGTGGACGCGGAGTACGCGCTGATCCAGCAGGTCGTCGGTGGATTCCCGGGTGAGCTTGACACGCCAGGCCAGCGCCACGAGCTGCTGACCGAGCTGTTCCGTCGGCTCGCGCTCCTGGACTACCAGGCACTGGCCGACTCGGTGGAGTGGCGGACGTACGTGGCCCTGCAGGCGGCGCTCAACTCGATCACCGACAGCGAGCGGCGCGAGCGCGTGCGGGCGGTCTTGGCCGCATCCGAGCAGGAGCGCCAGGCCCGCGTTGCGGCGGCCTGGGAGCGGCTCGCCGACCTGTTCGGCTACCGGATCCGGCCGGAGATCGGTGTCACCTTCCAGACGCTGATCACGCTGGTCGACGCCGCCATGCGAGGGCTCGTCATCATCGCACAGCCGGTCCCGGGGATCGCCGCGTTCCGGGTCAGCGCCAGCCCGTTCGGCGCGACGACCGCGCAGGAGTGGTCGCTGCCCGCCCTGGGCGCGGGCGGCATCGCAGCCGCGTTCCTCGAACCCGACCCCGCGGTCGAGTGGGACGACGAGCGGGTCGTGCGCATCCGCCAGGTGCTAGGCAACCCTCTCCCGCCGTATGCATGACCGGTGCTCACATTGGGCTGAACTTGTCTCGGACGCTGGTCCGGACTCCGTCCGACGGGCGGAGCCGTTTCGGCGGGCTTGTCTCAGCTCTGCGCCGTTGATCAGATCTCAGCCTGTCACCGCTATGTACAGCGAGAACAACGATTCCGGGTCGACCGAACACGGTATGGTAATTGGTATGGCATCAAAGAAGGTGACGGTCACTCTCGATGAGACCCAACTCGACCGGATCCGTGCCCTCGTAGCGGCGGGAACGGCGGCGAGCGTATCTGGATTCGTGCAGCATGCCGTCGGCGTCGCCCTGGATGATGTGGCGGGGTGGGGCGCACTGCTAGCCGAGGCGCTGCGCGAAACCGGCGGCGCGCTGTCCGACAGCGAGCGTGCCTGGGCCGATGAGGCGCTGGGTACCGGGGGCAGGTCAGTGGCTTGATGCCCGGTGTGACCTTTGATGCGGGCGGCCTGACCGCTCTGGACCGGAATGACCGCCGTGTAGTGGTCCTGCTTGCCCGCGCACGGGAAACGGGTGCCCGCATCACCGTTCCGGCGACCGCACTGGCCCAGGCTGTTCGGAGGCCGGAGCGGCAGGTCGGGCTGGCCCGCTTGGTTCGTCAGCCGACGACTGACGTTACGGACCTCGACCGGGTAGATGCGACGAATGTCGGTCGGCTGCTGGCAGCGAGCAAGACATCCGACATTGTCGATGCCCATGTGGTGATCTGCGCACGTCGCACTGGGCAGCATGTTGTCACCTCTGACCCTGACGATCTCCGTCTTCTCGACCGGGCCATCCCCCTGATTACGATCTGACGGTCCCGCGCGGAGCAGAAGGAACAGTCAGGCGGCGTAGCGGGTCGGGGTGGTGGTGTAGGTGCGGCCGGCGGGGGTGTGCCAGACCAGGACGCCCGGTTCGGGTTGTTCCAGCCACCAGCCCTCGGCTTGCTTGCAGCGATGGTGATGCCGGCACAGCGGGGCCAGATTGCACTCGCACGTCCGCCCGCCTCGGTGGTGGGGGTCGGTGTGGTCCAGGTCGCAACTCGCGGCGCGGCGGCCGCATCCCGGCGCAGTGCAGGTCGCGTTGCGGGCCCTGACCAGGTGCTGGAGTTTGCGGCTGGGCCGGTAGCGGTGCTCGGCCCGGGCGTGCTGGCACGGTCCGCGGATGACCGGGGTGAATTCCTTGATGTTCAAGAAGTCCAGCAGCCCGCGGAGAGGCATGGATCCCGGTGGTCCCTGTCCCGGTGGCCACCGGCGGCGTCCGGCCCCGCAGCCGTGAGCGGCCGCGGTCCCGTCAGGGTTCAGCAGGGTCACGCACCAGCGGGTGGCCGGGTGCCCGGCCGCGGCGGCGATCAGGTCACGGGTGTCGGCGTGATCGATGATCCCGAACCCGGCTACCTCACCGGGCGGCCCGAAATCGCCGTCCATCGCGGTATGGGGCACCGTGATCGTGACATTCGCGCCGACAGCGGGACCCGCATCGGCGGCGGGATCCGCATCGGCGGCGGGGCGTGAGTCGCGTTCTTGCAGCAGGTCGAGGGTGGCGCGGACCTTCAGCTCCTCCCAGGTGCCGGAGACGCCGGCGTCGCGGAGAGCGCGCGCACGATCCTCGACATGCTGCATCGAGGCCAGCACCTCCACACTGGGCATCTCCCGGCCGGTGATCCCGGCGTTGCCGGACTCCTCCCGGAACGACCGCACGCGCGCCAGCCCGCGCGCCTTCTCCTTCCGCCTGCGCACCGCCTCGGGGTCGAGCTTGAGCACCAGCCTGGTCGCGGTCCGGCGGAGTTCCCCGTAGGTCTTGGACTGCGCCGCCTGGGCGAGGTCGGAATCCGCGATGGCGGCATCTTCGTCGGACAGGATGCCGGTGACCTCTTCGATGATCTTGACGTGCACCGGGTGCAGTTTTCCCGCGCCGAGCGCGGCGAAGGTGACCGGCAGCCGCCTTTTCACGGTGCGGGCGTAGTCGATCTCCCCGGCCGCCGACAGCCAGGTCACGTTGAACGCGGCCGCGACCTCATCGGCCGCGAAGTCCTGCCGCCGCGGGCGGGACGCGAGCTCGGCCAGCGCGGCCATCTTGGCCCACGCCATCCGTGACTCCATCCGGCGGGTACCCGAAAGGAACCCGATCAGCTGGTCATCGGACAGCCCCGCCAACCCTTCCCCGTCCTCCCCGGCCACCGCGCCCAGGACCATGGCCAGCAGCGGGCCCGGCGCCATGGTGTCGGCCCGGCCGTCCTCGGCGAACCCTTCCAGGGTCAGCTCCTCGGCCGGCAGAGTGACGTGCAGCCCCTGCCGGGCGCCGTCCCCGTCCCAGCCGTCCGCATCCTGTTCCCCGGGCAGCCCGGAGCCCTGCGGCTCGTCGGGCTCGAAGGATAGCGCAGCAGACATGACTCACCTGGCCGGCTAAGGGAAATGGGTTCCGCGGAGACTTCCGCTAAGAACAACCTATCACCTAACAAGATCAACAACCAGTATTTATCGAACAGATTTTCAAGATCTTTAACAACCGGGCCGGGTGAGGGGGCCGGCCGGGAGGTCCAGGGCTGGCGTGAGGGCCGGCGGGTGGCAGTCATCCAGCGGGCGTGAGATCGGCGGGTGGCAGTTGCCCGGGCCGCATAAGCTCAGGCGGAAGCAACCAGGAAAGGGACGGCTATGGACATCCAGAGGCCTGAGATCGATTTCCCCGGCGGCGAACCGTCCGCTGAACTGCAGATCACCGACATCTGGGAAGGCAACGGCGGCGAGGCCAAGCCGGGCGACACCGTCCAGGTCCACTACGTCGGGGTCGCCTACTCCACCGGCGAGGAATTCGACGCGAGCTGGAACCGGGGCGAGCCCCTGGAGTTCAAGCTCGGCGCCGGGCGAGTCATCGCCGGCTGGGACCAGGGCGTCCAGGGCATGAAGGTCGGCGGCCGCCGCCAGCTGATCATCCCCCCGGACCTGGCCTACGGCGACCGCGGCGCCGGGCAGGTGATCGCGCCGGGCGAGACCCTCATCTTCGTCTGCGACCTGGTCTCGATCTGACGCTCAGTCCGTGCAGGTCTTCCTCGAGACGGACCGGCTGGTGCTGCGGCGGTTCACCAGCGCCGACGCGGACAACCTGGTGAGCCTGGATGCCGATCCCGATGTCATGCGCTATGTCACCGGCGGGGTACCTACGTCTCGCGAGGAGATCGAGCATGAGGTCCTGCCCGAGTTCCTCGGGTATTACCAGCGGTACGAGGGCTTTGGGTTCTGGGCGGTCATCGAGAAGGAAACCGGGGAATTCCTGGGATGGTTCCATTTCCGGCCATATGAGGCTGGCGCTCCCGGTGAGGTCGACCTCGGTTACCGGCTGCGCAAGTCAGCCTGGGGTAAGGGGTATGCCACCGAGGGGTCCCGCGCGCTGATCCGCAAGGGCTTCACCGAGTTCGGAGTGCGGCGTGTGGTCGCGCAGGCGATGGCGGTCCACCAGGCTTCGCGGCGGGTGATGGAGAAGGCGGGCCTGAAGCTGGTGCGGACCTTCCACCAGCCCTGGCCGTATCCCATCGATGGCGACCAGTTCGGCGACGTGGAATACGCGCTGGACAGGACCGGATGGCGGCGGCTAGGGGGTCAGCCCTAGTTCCCGCGCCCGGGTTACGGCCTCGGTGCGGTTGGCCGCGCCGAGCTTGCCCAGCAGGTGGCTGACGTGCTTCTTGACGGTGTCGAGGGTGACGACGAGCTCGCCCGCGATGGCCTGGTTCGACTTGCCCGCCGCCAGCATCTGGAGCACCTCGAGCTCGCGGCTGGTCAGCGGGTCGATCAGGCCGGGCACCGCGGCGGTGTGCGGCGCGGCGGGTTCGGCCCCGAACGCGCTCCGCAGCCGGGCCAGGTAACCGAGCGGGACGCTCGCGGCGGACTGGAACCCTGAGAACCCTGACCCGGCCCGCTGGGCCGCGATCAGCCGGGCCAGCAGCGCGGCCATCGGCCGTCCCTCGTCGGCGAAGACCCGGACATAGCCCTGCGGGCAGGCCAGCGTGAGTACCTCGGCGAGGGCGTCCACCGCGTCGGCGGCATCGCCGCTGGCGGCCAGCGCCAGCGCCCGCAGCGCACCGGCCTCGATCACGCTGCCGGACCGGCCCTGGACGATCGCCGCGGCGTGCAGCCGGTCCAGCAGTGCCAATGCCTCGGTGGGCCGCCCCTGGGCCAGCAGCACCCGGGCCAGCACCAGGTATCCCGGCTCGCGCGGGTAGCGCGGTTCGTCGTCGGCGTGCAGGCCGGTCTCGTCAGTCCACCGCGCGGCCGCGGCCACATCGCCCTGGGCCAGCAGTAGCCGGGCCCGCTGCGCCGGGGCCGGATAGAGCAGGCCAGCAGGCACCGGCGAGGCCTGCTCGGCTTCGCCGATCGCCTCCAGCGCTCCGGCCGGATCGCCGGCGGCCTGCCGGATCCACGCCAGTGTCACCCAGCCCGGGGCCGGCGATGGCCCGAAGAGGAACTGGCGGCTCAGCGCGATGCCCTCGGTGACGTACTCCAGGGCGCGGTCGAGGTCGTTCCGCTGGTAGGCCACCTCGGCCAGGCCCAGATACACCGGGCCGGCGGTCGGCGGAGGCGGCCGGCCGGGCACCGTCATAGCTTCCAGCGCCTGCTCGTAGGTCTGGACGGCCGCGTCCAGGCGGCCCAGGGCCCGCTGGACCTGGGCGAGCTGGACTCGGTGCCAAGCGGTCAGAGCGGGCTGGCCGGCCGCCTGCCACCCGGCGGTGCTGGAGGCGAAGGCGCTCTCGGCTTCCGCGAGCCGGCCACGGAGCCACTCGGCCATGGCCAGGAATCCGCGGGCGGTCGAGCTCAGCAGCCACTCGCCCTCGCGGCACTCGGCCAGGGCCCGCGCAGCGAACGCGGCCCCGGCTTCGGCGTCGCCGCGGAGCTGGGCGAGAAAGCCACGGCGGAGCGCGATCAGCGCCGGGACGTTCACCAGCATGCTGCCGGCCCGGCCGACGGTGGGCTCGAACGGCTCCTCGGCCGTGCCCGGGGCCGCCCGCTCGGCCGCGTCCAGCAGCGGCTCCATCTCCTCCACCCGGCCGCTGGCGATGGCCAGTTGTCCCTGGGCGAGCAGCAGCCGGGGGCGGGACCGGATCAGACCACCGGGCAACGCCGACAGCCACCGCTGAAGCGTCGTCCCTTCGCCGGCCAGGTAGTAGCGCTCATCGAAGTGCTGCTCGATCAGCCGGGCGGCCCAGGTCATCTCCCCGGCGGCGACCGCGTGCCGGATCGCGTCATCGGCCAGCCCGCGCTCCGCGTACCAGGCGGCCGCGTTCCGGTGCAGCTGCGCCGCCCGGTCGGGGTGTTCGGCCTGCAGGCGGGCACGCAGCAGGTCAGCGAACAGCTGGTGGTAACGCCACCAGCCGCGCACCTCGTCCAGGGGGACCACGAAGAGCCCGGCCCGTTCGGCCTCCTCCAACAGCGCCTGGCTGCCAGCCCGGCCGGTGACGGCATCACACAGCGGGCCGCTGAGCCGCTCGAGCACCGAGGTCTCGAGCAAGAACGTGCGCGCCTGCTCGCCCTGGTGCTCGAGCACCTCCTCGGCCAGGAAGTCCAGGACGAAGCGGTGGCTGCCGGTGAACGCGGCCGTGAACCCGGCGGCATCGGGCTGCCCGCGCAGCGACAAGGCCGCCAGCTGCAGCCCGGCCGCCCAGCCCTCGGTGCGGGCGGCCAGCGCCGCCACCGCCGTTTCCGGCAGGGCCACGCCGGAGACGGCCGCCCCCTGCCGCAGCAGCGCCGCCGCCTCGTCCGCGGTGAAGCGCAGTTCCGCGGCGCGCAGCTCGATCAGCTGCCCGCGGCCCCGCAGCCGGGCCAGCGCCAGCGGCGGGTCGCTGCGGCTGGCCAGCACCAGGTTCAGTCCCGGCGGCCGGTGCTCGAGCAAGAACCCGAGCGAGGTGTGCACGGCCTCGGAGTCGATCAGGTGGTAGTCATCGAGCACCAGCAGCGGCTGGTCCGCCTCAGACCCGGCGGCCAGTTCATTGATCAGCGCGGTCACGAGTCCCTCGTACGACGCAGGCGCGGGCGGGCCGAACAGCGGCCCCACCCGCTCGGCGAGCCCCGGCCGGCCCCGGTCCAGCGCGGCTACCCCATGGCGCCAGAACCGCGCCGGGTCGTTATCGCCGGCGTCCAGCGACAGCCACGCCACCGGCTGCTGGCCGCGCCGCGCCCAGTCGGCCAGCAGGACCGTCTTGCCGTACCCCGCCGGGGCGCAGACCAGCATCAGCCCGCGCGCCAGGCCCTCGTCGAGGCGTTCGGCCAGCCGCGAGCGCGGCACCAGGTCAGGGCGCGGCCTGGGCATATGCAGCTTGGTGGCCAGCAAGACGTCTCGCTCGGAGGTCACCGCGTCGCTCCTCATCACGGAATCAGGCTGAGCTCGCGGGCGCGGGCGACGGCCTCGGTGCGGTTGGCCGCGCCGAGCTTGCCCAGGACGTGGCTGACGTGCTTCTTCACGGTGTCCAGGGTCACCACGAGCTGGCTCGCGATGACCTGGTTCGAACGGCCGGCCGCCAGCATCTCCAGCACTTCCAGCTCGCGGCTGGTCAGCGGGTCGATCAGGCCGGCTTTCGGCGCGACACCCGGAGCGGCCGGCGCGGCCAGCGCACGCTGCAGCCGGGCCAGGCAGCCGAGCGGGACCTCCGCCACCGCCCCGAACCCTGACCGCTGAGCCGCGATCAGCCGGGCCAGCAGCGCGGCCATCGGCGCTCCCTCGTCGGCGAAGACCCGGACATAACCCTGCGGGCAGGCCAGCATGAGGGCTCCGGCCAGCGCTTCCACCGCGTCGCCGGCATCGGGGCCGCCGGCCAGCGCCAGCGCCCGCAGTGCGCCGATCTCGATCAGGCTGCCGGCCCGATGCTGCGCGGCCGCCGCCGTGAACAGCCGGTCCAGCAGCGTCAGCGCGGGACCAGACCGGTCCTGCGCCAGCAGGACGCGCGCCAGCACCAGATATCCGGGTTCCCGGGCGTAGTCCGGCTCGTCGTCCTCGTTGAGGCGGTTCTCCTGGGTCCAGCGGGCGGCGGCGGTGAGGTCGCCCTGGGCCAGGAGCAACCGCGCCCGCCGCGCCGGGA
>Ga0335081_10008857_pt1 | contig 16156 bp, 15 predicted proteins | sample Lox_Sample_35_FD_206713 | JGI IMG/M metagenome (GOLD analysis project Ga0335081, IMG submission 206713) | Soil microbial communities from Loxahatchee National Wildlife Refuge, Florida, United States - Lox_Sample_3.5 | ecosystem: Environmental > Terrestrial > Soil > Wetlands | place: USA... | reverse complement strand
TCGAAATCGGCGTCCCCAATGTCGCGGCGATCATCGGCGAGGGCGGCTCGGGCGGCGCCATCGCCATCGCCACCGCCAATCGCGTGCTGATGCTGGAGCACGCCATCTACAGCGTGATCTCGCCCGAAGGCGCGGCGTCGATCCTGTGGCGCGATACCGCCAAAGCGCAGGAGGCGGCATCGAGCATGAAAATCACCGCGCAGGATCTGGTGCGGTTCGGCGTCGTCGACGTCATCGTCGGCGAGCCGACCGGCGGCGCGCATCGCGACCCCGGCGCCACGATCGCCGCGGCCGGTGCAGCGATCGCGGAGGCGCTCGGTGACTTGCGCGGTCTCGACCGCGCCACCATTGTGCGGCTGCGCCGGGAAAAATTCTCCGCGATCGGGCGGACGCTTGTCTGACCGACGGTCGTCGGCTACCGCGCCAACCGACCGAGATTCTCGCCACAATGCCGCCTCGATTGGTCCCCCGGCGGGGCATGGCTGTTAATACCTTGGATTCGCCCCTCAAATTCGACGATAATTTACCATTCATTTATCCGGCGCATGCTCAAGGCGGATTGCTGTGTCCGGTTGCCTTGCGAAAACCACTGCTTATGGATAACGATTAGCAAGTGATGGCAAGGGGATGGCCGTTCTGTCGGGGAACTTTACCTTGATCCGCGCCGGCATTGCCCGCGCGCTCTCGTCCTGCGCCGTGAGCCTGCGCCTGCTTATGACATTGGCGCTGCTCGGCACTGCGGCGCTGGCGCTGGCCGGCTGTTACGGCGAGGAGGGCTATCAGCTCCCGACCCGGGCGATGAAGGAACTGTCGCCCGAAATGCTGACGCTGTTGCAGCAGAAGAATATGCCGAAGGACTCGCCGATCCTTGTCCGCATCTTCAAGGAGGAATCGGAGCTTGAAGTCTGGAAACAGGACACCACCGGGCAGTATCAGCTCCTGAAAGTCTATCCGATCTGCCGCTGGTCGGGCGAACTCGGGCCGAAGAAAACCGAAGGCGATCGCCAGGCGCCCGAAGGCTTCTATGCGATCACGCCCGGACTGATGAATCCCAATTCCAGCTATTATCTCGCCATCAACACCGGCTTCCCCAACGCTTACGACCGGGCAAACGGCTACAGCGGCGCATTTCTGATGATCCACGGCGACTGCTCGTCGCGCGGCTGCTACGCCATGACCGACGAGCAGATCGGCGAAATCTACTCGCTGGCGCGGGATTCGTTTCTCGGCGGCCAGAAAGAATTTCAGGTCCAGGCTTATCCGTTCCGGCTGACGGCGGCGAACCTCGCCAAGCATCGTAACAATCCGAACGTGCCGTTCTGGATGATGCTCAAGGAAGGCAACGACCATTTCGAGGTGACGCATCTCGAACCCAAGGTCGATGTTTGCGACCGTCATTACGTGTTCGACGCGCAGCCGCCGGAGGGCTCGACCAGGCCGCTCGTGTTCAATCCCACCGGGCGCTGCCCGGCCTATCAGGTGCCGCAGGAGATCGCCGGGCCGGCGCTGGAAAAGCAGCGCAACGACGAATATCAGTTCGCTCAGCTGGTCAAAGAAAACGTGCCGACCGAGCCTGTGGTGTGGGGCACCGACGGCGGCATGAACCGCGTGTTCGCCTCCAAGCTCGCCGAGACCCAGCCGGTAATGGACAATGACGGACACTTGCATGCGCCGCCTATCCATCCCGGCATGCCGGCGCCGATGCTCAGCGGCCCGCGTGAAAATCCGCAAGACGGCTTTGCGCAAACCCAAGTGGCGAGTTCATCGCGCGGCATATTCGGCGACCTGTTCAACAGCACGGCCAGCCCCCAAAATCCGGCGCCGGCGCCTGAGACTACCGGGAGCGCCGCGCCTGCCGCGAGTTCGCCAAGTCAACCGTCAAGCCATTCGAACTTCTTCGCCAGCCTCTTCGAGCCGAAGAAGCCGCAGCCGCCTCCCGAGCCCCAAGGCACAGTATTGGCAGGCTTGAACCCAAATCCGCCGCAACGCGCCGAGCCGCCGCGGTCTGAGGCGCGGCGGACCGAACCGCAAAAACCCGAGCCGCAAATCGCGCAGGCGCCGAAGCCGAAGTCTAAAGCGCAGGCGGCCCCGCAGCTCGACGCCAGCGCCGCGCCGCCGACCGTCGGCAGCACCGGCCCGCTGCGCGGTGCGCAGCCGGTCGTCCCCGCCGGCAACTTCGACAGTCGCTGGGCGGGACTTCAGTAGGCAGACGACCGAAGACCGACGACGGGAACAGCCTTATCCGTCGTCCAGCATCAGTCCTGCGGCGGCCGTTAAACGTAGCGCCCGTGACAGTGCTTGAATTTCTTGCCTGAGCCGCAAGGGCACGTTTCATTGCGGCCGACCTTGCCCCAGCTTTGCGGGTCTTGCGGATTGCGCGCGGGTGCCGGCTGCGGACCGCGCGCGGCCATCGCTCCTGCAAGCGCCGAGCCGACCCCGCTCGAGGCTGCCGGCGCCGCGCCTGAAGCTTGGCCGATACCATGGCGCGCCAGGGTCTCGGCGCCGGCCAAAGCGAGCGCCATCTCATCCTCGCCGGTGTTCGGGTCGATCTTGTGCGCGGCCATGACCGGCAGCGGCGCCGGCGCCTGTTCCGGCGGCGCCGCCTGGATTTCGACGCGCATCAGCTGCGCCGTCACCGCCTCACGCAGGCTCTGACTCATGGCTTCGAACAGGCTGAACGACTCCGCCTTGTATTCGTTGAGCGGATCGCGCTGGCCGTAACCGCGCAGCCCGATGACGTTGCGCAGATGGTCGAGCATGACGAGGTGCTCGCGCCAGAGATGGTCCAGCGACTGCAACAGGATCGACTTCTCGATGTAGCGAATGACGTCGGGGCCCCATTGCGCGACCTTGGCCGCCATGTGCTCGTCGGCGCGCCGCTCGACGCGGCTGAAGATTTCCTCGTCGGCGATGCCTTCTTCCTTGGCCCATTCGTCGACCGGCAGATCGATGCCGAGCACGCGCTTGAGCTCCTCGCGCAGCCCGGCCACGTCCCACTGCTCCGGATAAGCGTGTTCCGGCACGTGCTTGGCGACCAGATCGTCGATCACGGTATGCCGCATGTCGGCGACCACCTCGCCGACGGTCTCGTCCTGCATCCATTCGACGCGCTGATCGAAGATGACCTTGCGCTGGTCGTTCATCACGTTGTCGAACTTCAGGATGTTCTTGCGGATATCGAAATTGCGCGCCTCGACCTTCTGCTGCGCCTTCTCCAGCGCCTTGTTGATCCAGGGATGGATGATCGCTTCATTCTCGCGCAAGCCGAGCTTCTGCAGCATGCCGTCGAGCTTGTCGGTGCCGAAGATGCGCATCAGATCGTCTTCGAGCGACAGAAAGAACTTCGAGTGGCCGGGGTCGCCCTGGCGGCCGGAGCGGCCGCGCAATTGATTGTCGATGCGCCGGCTCTCGTGCCGCTCGGTGCCGAGCACGCAGAGCCCGCCGGCGGCCAGCGCCTTTTCCTTCAGGCGCGCGACCTGTTCCCGAATTTCGCCGGCGCGCGGGCTTTTCTCCCGTTCGCGGAGATCCTCGATGTCGGTCAGTTCCTGGCGGATCCGCATGTCGGCATTGCCGCCAAGCTGAATGTCGGTGCCGCGGCCAGCCATGTTGGTGGCAATCGTGATCGCGCCCGGCACGCCGGCCTGCGCGACGATATAGGCCTCCTGCTCGTGATAGCGGGCATTGAGAATGGCGAAGACCTTGGCCTTTGAGGCGCCTTCGTCGCCGGAATAGAGCGCGGCAAACGCGTTGGGGTCGGCGAAATCGTGCTGTTCCCAGCCGTGCTTGCGCAGCATTTCGGCGAGCTGCTCGGACTTCTCGATCGAGGTGGTGCCGACCAGCACCGGCTGGCCGCGCGCCTTGCAGTCTTCGATCAGCGTCAGGATCGCCCGGAATTTCTCGGCCGCAGTGCGATAGACTTCGTCGTCGTCGTCGAGGCGGATCATCGGCATGTTGGTGGGGATTTCCAGAACTTCGAGTTCGTAGATGTCCTGGAACTCGTCGGCCTCGGTCGCCGCGGTGCCGGTCATGCCGGCGAGCTTCTCGTACATGCGGAAGTAATTCTGGAACGTGATCGAGGCGAGCGTCTGATTCTCCGGCTGGATCGGCTGATGCTCCTTGGCCTCGAGCGCCTGGTGCAGACCTTCCGAATAGCGCCGGCCCGGCATCATGCGGCCGGTGAACTCGTCGATGATGACGACCTCGCCGTTGCGCACGATATAGTCCTTGTCGCGCTGGAACAGCTTGTGCGCGCGCAGCGCCTGATTGACGTGGTGCACGACCGAGACGTTCTCGACGTCATAGAGCGAATCCGACTTGAGCTGGCCGGCGTCGCGCAGCCAGGTTTCCATCTTCTCCATGCCGGTCTCGGTGAGATTGACGGAGCGCTGTTTTTCGTCGAGCTCGTAATCTTCCTTGGCGAGTTTCGGGATGTAGGCGTCGATGGTGTTGTAGAACTCGGAGCGATCGTCGAGCGGACCGGAAATGATCAACGGCGTGCGCGCCTCGTCGACCAGGATCGAATCCACTTCGTCGACGATGGCGTAGACATGGCCGCGCTGCACCATGTCTTCGAGCCGATATTTCATGTTGTCGCGCAGATAATCGAAGCCAAGCTCGTTATTGGTGCCGTAGGTGACATCGCAGTCGTATTGGATCTTGCGCTCGCCGTCGTCGAGCCCATTCACGATAACGCCGACGGTCAACCCGAGAAACCGATAGATCTGACCCATCCATTCGGCGTCGCGCTTGGCGAGGTAGTCGTTGACGGTGACGACGTGAACGCCGCGTCCGGCAAGCGCATTGAGATAGACCGGCAGCGTGGCAACGAGCGTCTTGCCTTCGCCGGTCTTCATCTCGGCGATCTTGCCTTCGTGCAGAACCATGCCGCCGATCAGCTGGACGTCGAAATGGCGTTGGCCGAGCGTGCGCTTGCCGGCTTCGCGGACGGTGGCGAAAGCCGGCACCAGGATGTCGTCAAGGGTCGCCCCCTCGGCGAGCTGCTTCTTGAAATCGTCGGTGCGCGCGCGAAGCGCCTCGTCGGACAGCGCTTCGAGCTCCTGTTCCAGAGCGTTGATCGCCTCGACGCGGGGCCGATAGGAACGGATGCGGCGGTCGTTGGAGGAACCGAACAGTTTGCGGGCGACAGCGCCGATCATCGCATCATCCTTCTAGATTTCGGGCTTGCCCGCCGAGCGGCTTCTTGGGGGCTTCTTGGCGCATGATCGTGTCGGAAAACCGGTTCCCAGGGCTGGCGATCATGCTCTTGTCATTGCTGCGGGACGTGACATCCAACCAGACGTGGCATCCAACCGGCGGAAAATGCAGCGCTATTCGGGCTTCTGCAAGGCGACTGAACGTCCCAATGTCTGTTCGAGAGATAGGAGGGGGTCGATTTTTTGTCAATGCAATCAGGCGTATTCGACTCCTGCCGGATCCGGCGCGGATTCTGCCATTGCCAAGGCTTGAGGTTTCGGCGAGTGTCCGCCCCAACCTCGGACCGCGCCAAGAACCGTGGCTAGACGCGTCCGATAAACCTTCAACAACCCGGTGAAGCGGCAGCTTCCCAAAGGACCTTATCCATGGCTTCCACCCGCCCGCTCGCCCGCGTGCTCGGCGCACTCGCGCTCGCGGCCTCCCTCATCGCGCCTGCCGTCGTCAAGGCGCAGGATTCCGACCCGGTCCTCGCCCGCGTCAACGGCGTGGAAATCCACCAGAGCGACCTAGCGATGGCCGAGGATGAGGTCGGCGCCAGCATGCCGCAAATGGCTCCCGAGCAGAAACGCGAATACCTCATCACGTATCTTTCCGACGTCATTATTCTGGCGCAGGCCGCCGACAAGCAGAAATTTGGCGATCGGGATGACGTCAAGCGGCGCCTGGCCTTCGCGCACAACAAGGTGCTGATGGAAGCGCTGCTGCAGGACACCGGCAAGACGGCCTTGACCGACGATGCCATGCACAAGGTCTATGACGACGCAGTCAAGCAGATGCCGCCCGAGGAAGAGATTCATGCCCGGCATATCCTGGTGCCGACCGAAGCGGAGGCCAAGCAAATCGAAGACGAGCTGCAGAAAGGCGCGGACTTCGCCACGCTCGCCAAGGAGAAGTCCAAGGACCCGGGCGCGGCCGACGGCGGCGATCTCGGCTATTTCACCAAGGATCAGATGGTGCCGGAATTCTCGGAAGCCGCATTCAAGCTGGAGAAGGGTCAGATTTCCGATCCCGTCCATACGAAATTCGGCTGGCACATCATCAAAGTAGAAGACAAGCGCATCAAGCCGACGCCGACTTTCGATCAAGTCAAGCCGCAGATCGAGGATTTCGTCGCCCACAAGGCGCAGGCCGAGCTGGTCGAGAATTTGCGCAAGTCCGCGACCATCGAGCGACTCGACAAGCCGGCGGCGGCGGACCCGTCGACGCTCAATCCGGCGGCGCCGGCGAAGAAGTAGCTACCGCCTCGGCATTGCCGGGCTTGACCCGGCAATGCATCGCACCTAACGGAACGCTCAGCCGCCGCCTGGCGCATGACGAATTCATGTCCACTCCCATTTCTCCCCTCGCCCCCAAATCGATCCCCGACATGCCGCCGGTTGCCGGTGTGCGGCTCGCCACCGGCGCCGCCGGTATCCGCTATCGCGACCGCACCGATGTGATGCTGGCGGTGTTCGACGATGGCGCCAGCGTCGCCGGCGTGTTCACGCGCTCGAAATGCCCGTCGGCGCCGGTCGAATGGTGCCGCGCCAGGCTCAAGGGCACGCGCGCCCGGGCGCTCGTCGTCAATTCCGGCAATGCCAATGCCTTCACCGGGAAAAGCGGGCGCGAGGCTTGCGGCTTCACCGCGAAGCTCGCCGCCGCAGCGGTCGGCTGCAAGACCACCGAAGTGTTTCTGGCGTCGACGGGAGTAATCGGCGAGCCGCTGCCGGCGCAGGCTTTCGACGGCGTCTTGCCGAAGCTTGCCATTGAAGCCACCGCGAACGGCTATGCCGACGCCGCCGGCGCCATCATGACGACGGACACGTTTCCAAAGCTCGCCACCGCGCAGGCGCGGCTCGGTGGCGCGACTGTAACCATCAACGGCTTCGCCAAAGGCGCCGGCATGATCGCGCCCGACATGGCGACGATGCTTGCCTTCGTCTTCACCGATGCGCCGATCGCGGCGCCGGCGTTGCAGGCGCTGTTGCGCGAGGGTGTCGTCGATACGTTTAACGCCGTCACCATCGACGGCGATACCTCGACCTCGGATACCTTGCTTGCGTTCGCGACCGGCGCCGCGCCGGGCGCGCCGCGCATCGCCCGCGCGCATGATCCGCGGCTTCTGCCGTTCCGCAAGGCGTTCAATGCCGTGCTCGCCAACCTCGCCGAACAGGTGGCGCGCGACGGCGAAGGCGCCCGTAAGCTGGTCGAGATCACGGTCGACGGCGCGGTGTCGAAACCGTCGGCGCGCCGCATCGCGCTGTCGATCGCCAATTCGCCGCTGGTGAAGACCGCGATCGCCGGCGAGGACGCCAATTGGGGCCGCGTGGTCATGGCGGTCGGCAAGGCCGGCGAGCCGGCCGATCGTGATCGGCTGTCGATTTGGTTCAACGGTATCCGCGTCGCGCATAAGGGCGCGCGCGACCCGGCCTATGACGAAGCGACGGTGTCCGCCGCGATGAAGAAGCCGGAAATCACGCTTAAAGTGGCGCTCGGGCTCGGCAAAGGCCACGACCGCGTGCTGACCTGCGACCTGACGAAGGAATATGTCGCGATCAACGGCGACTATCGCAGCTAGCGTCCGGAGGCGCTCCGATGCCCGCCGCGATCAAGCACATCCCCACCGCGACGCTCGACATCGCCTACGAAGAGAGCGGCGCTGCGGACGGTGACCCGGTCTTTTTGCTGCATGGCTGGCCGTATGATCCGCGCTGTTACGATAGCGTCGTTCCGCCGCTCGTCGCCGCCGGCTGCCGCGTGATCGTGCCTTATCTGCGCGGCTTCGGTCCGACGCGGTTTCTGTTCGCAGAAACGCCGCGCTCGGGTCAGCAGGCCGCGCTTGGCAACGATTTGCGCGAATTGATGGATGCAGTTGCGATTAATCGCGCGGTGCTTGCCGGCTATGATTGGGGCGGCCGCGCCGCCTGCGTGGCCGCCGCGCTGTGGCCTGATCGCGTGCGCGCGCTCGTCACCGTGAACGGCTACATGATCCAGGACATTGCCGGCTCGGCCAAGCCGCAATCACCGGAACAAGAGCGCCGCTTCTGGTACCAATGGTACTTTCACACCGCGCGCGGCCGCGCCGGGCTCCAATCCAATCGCCGGGCTTTTGCACGTCTGTTGTGGGAATTATGGTCGCCGCATTGGGCATTCGACGACGCCACGTTCGAGCGCAGCGCCGGCTCGTTCGATAATCCGGACTTCGTCGCGGTGACGATCCATTCCTACCGCCATCGCCACGGCAACGCCGCCGACGATCCGGCTTTGCAGCACATCGAGCGGGCGCTCGCGGCAAAGCCCGAGATCACGGTGCCGACGATCGCGCTTCAGGGCGATGCCGACGGGGTTTTGCCGACGGAAGCTTCCGAAAGCCACGCCACATTCTTCACTGGGCCTTATGTGCGCCGCGTGTTGCCGCGCGTGGGTCACAATCCGCCGCAGGAAGCGCCGCAAGCCTTTGCCGATGCGGTTCTGGAATTGGTGCGCGGGGCGGGAACCTGAACGGACTACACCTTTCGTTAACCAGGGCGCTGAATGCGCGCAACTACGGGTCAAGTACGAGTTCGGATTGAATATGCCTTTACCCTCCACTCCCTAGATTGGGCCGAGCCGTGAGCGCCAAATTTGTTCTCGTCGCCGCTTGCGCGCTGATCGATCCCGACGGCCGCGTGCTCATCGCGCAGCGTCCGCCGGGCAAATCGATGGCAGGGCTGTGGGAGTTTCCGGGCGGCAAGGTCGAGCCCGGTGAGCGACCTGAACAGAGCCTGATTCGAGAGCTGAGGGAGGAACTCGGAATCGTCGTCAAGGAGCCGTGCCTCGCACCGCTGACTTTTGCGAGCCACCTCTATCCCGACTTCTACCTCCTCATGCCGCTTTACGTTTGCCGGCGCTGGGAAGGGTTCGTCGAAGCACGGGAAGGACAGAAGCTCAAATGGGTGCGGCCGCCGGAGCTGCGTAACTATCCGATGCCGCCGGCCGACGAACCGCTGATCTCGCACCTGACGATGTTGTTATGATCGCAATGCCAGAAAGGCGAAGGACCATGCCGAAGCTCGATAAACTGCCAGTCGCCGGGCTCGCCTTGCGCTTTTTGCGCGATGACGGCGGCGCCACCGCGATCGAATACGCCATGATCGCGTCGGGTATCGCGGTCGCCATCGCCGCCACCATCGTGACGCTCGGGTCCTCGGTCCAGGGCATGTATCAGAGTGTCGCGACGGCGATGAAATAACGTCACCTCGCGGTTTTCTCCCCCGCGGAAATTTCATTCGTCCCCAGCGCATCGGCGAGCCGCATCTGCGCCGAGCCCGGTTTGAGCGGCCGCTGCTGGCCCGGATGCGGCGCCCAGCCCGATAGCCAAACAATATCGAACGTCGCGCGCAACCGTCCGTCGGAATCGGAAAATCGCTCCGCGTAGATTTCGGCCATGCGCATGAGCGTTGCCCGCTTGAGCGGGGTGCGCCGGCGCGCATCAAGCGGGTTGGTCGCGCCCATGCGCCGCAGATCGCGCATCAGTCCGAAGACGGAATCGTAGCGTACGGTCAGCCGGTCGACGTCGGCAACCGGCAGCGCGAACCCGGCACGCTGCAGCAAAGCGCCGAGCTCGCGCAGATCGGCGAACGGCGCCACGCGCGGCGAGGCGCCGCCTTCTATTTCGGATTCCGCGGCAGCGAACGACTGGCGCAGTTCGGTCAGCGTCTCGCCGCCGATCAGGGCTGCAAGAAACAAGCCGTCGGGCTTGAGCGCCCGGCGAATTTGCACGAGCGTGCCGGGCAGATCGTTGACGAATTGCAAAGCCAGGGCCGAGACCACGAGGTCAAGACTGCCCGCCCCAAAGGGCAACGCCTCTTCATCGGCAACGACGAATTTATCGGCGGACGCGACAGCCGGAGCGATCGTGCCGGATTTCAAGATCGTGCCGACCGAGCCGAGATGAGACAGCGCCGCCCGGACCGCTTCGCCCGGCGTGCCGAGATCGAGTGCCAGATCGAAGCGGCGCAGCACCGCCGCCAGCCGGTCGGCCAGATCGCCAGCCGCGCGATCAAGCAAGAACGTCTCCGGACCCAAGGCCGCCGCACGGCGGCGGCGGTCACGCAGCAACGCACGATCGAAAAGCACCGGGTGTTCGGTCATGGTTTTGTTTTGGCCGATGGTGTTGTTTTGGCCAATGACTTTTTGATTATAGCGCGATAGCGTGGCGCCATGATGCCCTCGGCCGGCACGACTTTGCCCGCGCAGATCAGACGCGCCGCAGATGCCATCCCCGCGGTGCTGCGCGCGGTGCTGCGCACGGCGCTCGATCTCGCGCTGCCGCCGTTATGCCCCTCCTGCCGCGAGCCCGTCGAGGGCCAAGCGCTGTGTGCGGCCTGCTGGTCGAAACTTTCCTTCATCACGCGCCCCTACTGCGAGCGGCTCGGCATTCCCTTTGTCTATGATCCCGGTCCGGGCATTTTGTCCATGGAAGCGATCGCCGATCCGCCGGCCTATCAGCGCGCCCGCGCCGCCGTGCGCTTCGACGGGATTTCGCGGGCGCTGGTCCATGCGCTCAAATATGGCGACCGGCTCGATCTCGCACCGATGATGGGGCGATGGATCAGCCACGCCGGGCGCGAACTGCTGACCGAAGCCGACGCGCTCATCCCGGTGCCGCTGCATTGGCGCCGCATGTGGGCGCGCCGCTTTAACCAATCGGCCATGCTGGCCGCGGTAATCTCGGCCGAAAGCGGCGTCCCGGTCGCGGCCAGCGCGCTCAAGCGCGTCAAGCCGACCGCCCAGCAGGTCGGCTTGACGCGAACTGAGCGCGCCGCCAACGTCCAAGGCGCGTTCCGCGTGCCGCCTGAAGCAAAGGGCGCGGTCGCCGGCCGCCGCTTGGTCCTGGTCGACGACGTGCTCACCTCCGGCGCCACGGTCGACGGCTGCGCCCGGGCGCTGCTTCGCGCCGGCGCCGCCAATGTCGACGTGCTGATTTTTGCCAGGGTTGCCGAGCCGGTGCGAACGTCCATATAAGAAAATTGAGGGAAATACGCAGCTTTACGCAGACCCATACGTAAAAACATGGCCGCCATCGATATCTATACCATTCGCTACTGCCCCTATTGCTTCGACGCCAAGGAACTGCTCTCCCGTAAAGGAGCGAGCTTTCATGAGATCGACGTCAGCGCCGACCGGGACAAGCGCAAAGAGATGATCGCACGCGCCAACGGCCGCAGCACCTTTCCGCAGATCTTTATCGGCGCGACCCACGTCGGCGGCTGCGACGATCTCTATGCCCTGGAAGAGGCCGGCAAGCTCGATCCGCTCCTGGAGCACGTCAAGGAGCAAGCGGCCAAAGGATCGTCATCGTGAGCGGCATGGCGACATCGACATTCAAGGTCGGCCTGGTCCAGATGCGCTCGGGGCTCGAGCCGCAGGACAACCTCGTTGCGCTGCTGGCGGCTGTCGACGAAGCCAAGCGCGGCGGCGCCGACTATGTGTTGACGCCGGAGATGACCAATATCCTGGCGCTCAAGCGCGATCAGCTGTCCGCCAAGATCGTCGAAGAGGAACATGATCCGACATTGGCGGCGATGCGCGAGCTTGCCCGCAAGCTCGGCATCTACATCCATATCGGTTCGCTCGCCATCAAGGCGTCGCCGGAGAAGGCGACGAACCGTTCCTTTCTGATCGACCGCAACGGCGATATCGCGGCCCGCTATGACAAGATCCACATGTTCGACGTCGATCTTGCCGGCGGCGAAAGCTATCGCGAATCCAACAATTACCGCGCCGGCGAGCTTGCCGTCGTCGCCGACCTGCCGTGGGGCCGGCTCGGTTTGACGGTCTGTTATGACCTGCGCTTCCCGGCGCTCTATCGGGCACTGGCCGAAGCCGGCGCCTCATTCCTCGCCATTCCATCCGCCTTCACCAAACAGACCGGCGAGGCGCACTGGCACGTCTTGATGCGCGCCCGCGCCATCGAAAACGGCTCATTCGTGTTCGCCGCGGCGCAAGGCGGCAGGCACCAGAACGGGCGCGAGACCTTCGGCCATTCGCTCGTCGTCGATCCATGGGGCCGCGTCGTTGCCGAGGCCGGCATCGAACCCGCCGTGCTGATCGCAGAGATCGATCCGGCCGAAGTCGCCACCGCGCGGGCACGCATTCCGTCGCTCCGTCACGGCCGGCGCTTCGAACTGGTCGAGCCGATGGCCGAACCGACCCATCTGCACGCCGTGCGGGAGCCGTTATGATCCGTTACGCACTCGCCTGCGACCAAGGTCACAGCTTCGAAAGCTGGTTCGCCAGTTCGGCCGCCTACGACAAGCAGGCCAAGCGCGCGCTGGTGACATGTCCGGTTTGCGGCTCGGCGAAAGTCGAGAAAGCGATCATGGCGCCAAACTTGACGTCATCCTCCCTGCACCGGGAGATTGCCGTGCCGCAGCCGCCCGGCCCATCGCCGGCGCCGCCCAATGCGCCGCAACCGCCGCTGCAACCAACACCGATGCCGGGAATTCCGCCAAAGAATTCGGTGGCGATGATGTCGCCGCCGGAGCGCGAGCTGCGGCAGAAGCTGAAGGAACTGCGCGACCACATCACCAAGAACGCGAGTTATGTGGGACCGCGCTTCCCGGAAGAGGCCCGCAAGATCCATTACGGCGAGGCCGAGCATCGCTCGATCTACGGCGAGGCCTCGCCGGAAGAGGCCAAGGAATTGCACGAAGAAGGCATCGAATTTCACCCGCTGCCGATCTTGCCGGACGACAAGAACTAATACGCCACGATCAGCAGCACGACGCCGGCGACGACCAGCGCCATGCCGACGGCCTCGCGCGCCGTGGTGCGCTGGCCGAAGGCAAAGCGCGCGACCATCTGAGCAAACAAAACCTCCACCAAAGCGAGCGTCCGCACGCTCGCCGCCGTGGCGATGGCGAAGGCGAGAAACCAGAACTGCGAGGCGAGCGCGCCCATCAGTCCGGCGAACACCGACGGCTTCCACGCGCGGATGATGGCGGTCATCGCGGCCGGCTCTCGCACCAAGAGATAAAGTGTCAGCACCACGGCCTGGATCAGCAGTCCGACCACCAGCGTGAAGGTCGCCGCCATGACGAAATCCGGCAGCTGCAGGCTCAGAATCGCGCCGCGAAAGCCGATCGCCGACAGGGCGAACATGCCGCCCGAGGCGAGCCCGATGAGCGTCGGCTTGATCCCGCCGACCATGCCGCCGCGCTTGGTCGACATGATCAGCACGCCGGCCGTGGCGACCAGGATTGCCGCCGCCATCGGTCCACTGACCTTATCGCCGAGAAAGATCAGCCCGAAGATCGCGACCTGGATTGGCTCGGTCTTGATATAAGCGATGGTGACGACGAAGGAGCGCTCGCCCATCGCCACCAGCATCAGGGCTGTTGCCGCGATCTGGGCGAAGGCGCCGTCCAGCACCCATGGCCAGAATAGCCACCCCGGCCGCGGCAGAGCGATACCGGCGTTCAGTATCAGTCCGATCAGAAAGATCAGCGCGAAAGGAAAGCCGAATAGAAAGCGGATATGGGTTGCCCCGACGGTGCCGAGTTTGCCCGTCAGCTCGCGCTGCATCGCATTGCGCAAGGTCTGGAAAAATGCGGCGGTGACGGTGAAGACAATCCAGAGCCAGCCCACGTGCATCAGGCCGCCTTTTCCGCGACGACCATGTAGTTGACGTCCATGTCGGCGGCGAGCTGCCAGCGGTCGGCAAGCAAGTTATAGATGACGCCGGTCTGCCCCACGATCTGCATGCCGCTTTGTGCGATGGCGATTTCCAGCTCGTTCGGCGTGACGAACTTGTCCCATTGATGCGTGCCGCGCGGCAGCCAGCGCAGGATATATTCAGCGCCGACGATCGCCAGCGCAAAACTCTTCACGGTGCGATTGAGCGTCGCCGTAAAGAGCAGACCGCCGGGCTTGACCATCGTTGCGGCGACGTTCACGAACAGGCCGACGTCGGTGACATGCTCGACCACTTCCATGGCAAGCACGACGTCGAACGTCTCGCCGGCGTCGGCCAGCGCCTCGGCGCTGGTATTGCGGTAGTCAATCGCCAGGCCCGATTGCGCGGCGTGGTGCCGCGCCACCTCGATATTGCGCTCGGAAGGATCGGCGCCGACGACCGCGGCGCCAAGCCGCGCCAGCGGTTCGGCGAGGATGCCGCCGCCGCAGCCGATGTCGAGCACGCGCAAGCCGGCGAGGCTGTCGAGCCGTTTCGCGTCGCCGCCGAAATGCGCGGCGCTTTTGTCGCGGATGTAAGCCAGGCGGACCGGATTGAACTTGTGCAGCGCCGCCATCGGGCCGTGCGGGTCCCACCATTGCGCAGCCACGCGCGAAAAGCGCGCGATTTCATCCGCATCGATGGTGCCGGCCGATATGGGTTGGCGATCCATGGTCGTGCTTCAATGCGTGCGTCGATGGCTGGGCGAGCCGTGGCTGATCCGCTGCCGCGACCCGGTATTCTGGACCATAGGCGACGGGCCCGCGCAAGGGGCCAGCGGGCTGCGTCCCACCATCGCCGCGCGAAGCGGCAATAACTGAGATTGCGCTCGCGCCAATCCTGCATGAGGATAGGTGTTCAGCAGCAGCTTATGCATGAGGCCTGGGAGGGAACAATGCAAAAAGTCCTGATCGGACTTGCCGGATTGATTGCCGGCTTGATTTTGGCGACGGCGTTTGGCGGCGCGGCCAGCGCGCAGGATGCGGTCAAGATCGGCATCATCAACGAATATTCCGGACAGTTCGCCGACACCGGCGCGCAGATCGACAACGGCATCAAGCTTTACATGAAGCAGCACGGCGACACCGTCGCCGGCAAGAAGATCGAGCTTATTCGCAAGGACACCGGCGGCATCGCGCCCGACGTTTCCAAGCGGCTGGCGCAGGAGCTCATCGTCCGCGACCACGCCGACATTCTGGCCGGTTTCTCGCTGACGCCGAATGCGCTGGCCGCGGCCGACGTGTCCGCCGAAGCCAAGAAGCTCATGGTGGTCATGAACGCCGCCACCGCGATCATCACGACGAAGTCGCCCTATATCGCCCGCACGTCGTCGACGACGGCTCAGCTCAATTACACGCTCGGCGCCTGGGCGGCCAAGAACGGCATCAAGACAGTCTACACCATGGTGTCCGACTACGGTCCCGGCATCGACGCCGAAACCTGGTTCCAGACCGGATTCAAGGAAGGCGGCGGCAAGGTCATCGGCTCGGTGCGCTTTCCGGTCGCCAATCCGGATTTCTCGGCCTTCGTTCAGGCCGCCAAGGACGCCCACCCGGACGCCATTTACATCTGGATTCCGGGCGGCGCCCAGCCCGGCGCGGTCGGCAAAGCGCTCGCCGAGCGCGGCGTCGACGTCACCAAGACGAAAGTGCTGGGGCAGGACGCGCTCGGTGCGGAAACCGCGCTCAAGAGCATGGGCAACGTCGCGATCGGCATCATCACCGTCGCCGACTACGACTTTAATCATAATTCGCCGCTCAACCATGAGTTCGTCAAAGCCTTCAACGACGAATTCCACCGCAACCCGGATTTCTTCGCGGTCGGCGGCTATGACGGCATGCACCTGATCTACGAGGCGCTGAAAAAGACCGGCGGCAAGGCCGACGGCGACTCGCTGATCGCGGCCGCCAAGGGCATGAGCTGGGAGAGCCCGCGCGGTCCCATCAGCATCGATCCGGAAACGCGCGACATCGTGCAGACCGTCTATATCCGCCGCGTCGAGAAGGTCGGCGACGAGCTGCGCAACGTCGAGTTTGACAGTTTCCCGAAGGTCAAAGACCCGTTCAAGGCGCGCATGGCGCACTGATGCGGCCGTCGCCGAAAGCCGCGTCAAAACGCGCTGCGGTTCGGGCGGCCGGTGAAGTGATACATTCGTGAAGTCAGCGACAACATCTGGGAGGATACAATGAAACGTCAGTTGTTGGCTGGCATCGGCCTGTTCGCGGCAAGTCTTTTCGCAACAAGCCT
>Ga0335081_10008855_pt1 | contig 16157 bp, 13 predicted proteins | sample Lox_Sample_35_FD_206713 | JGI IMG/M metagenome (GOLD analysis project Ga0335081, IMG submission 206713) | Soil microbial communities from Loxahatchee National Wildlife Refuge, Florida, United States - Lox_Sample_3.5 | ecosystem: Environmental > Terrestrial > Soil > Wetlands | place: USA... | reverse complement strand
ATTCCTGCGCACCGGGGAACTCGAACAGGCGGTTCGGATATTCCAGAAAACTCTGGAAATGGATCCTGAGAACGTGGCCATGCGCACTCGCCTGGCCGAAGTGTACGTCCGGCTGGGGAAGAAAACCGAGGCCTGGCAGATTTTCACGGCTGTGGCCGAAAGCCAGCATTCCCGAGGCCAGCTGGCTTCCGCGGAAGAGATCCTGCAGCGGATGCTGACCCTGGATCCGGGCAACAGCTACGCTCTGTTGTTGCGCGGACGGAACGCCGTAGATTCGGGAGATATCGCCGGGGGCATTCAACATCTGGAGCAAGTAGCGGACCTCGACAGCCATCCAGATGGATTACGCACCCTGCTTCGAGCTTACTTGCAGACCGGCCAGCTTTCTCAAGCTGGAACGCTCGCGTCAAAGCTGCTGGCGGTTCACAACGACACTGCTGCAATGATCAGTTACGCCGACGCTCTGGTTGCGGCGGGGCAGTACGAAGCGGCTCTGCAGACGTACCATGAGCATGCCGACCGATTGTTGGCGACGAACCCTGAGAAGGTTCTGGAAAGCCTGCACTCCCTGATTGGCCACGTGCGGGAGAACACCGCGGCGCTCGAGACCTTACTGGAATTGCTGCGGAAATCCGGGGAGAACACGCATCTCACCGAGGTTTATGAGCTCCTCGCGCATGCCTATGTGCAATCCGGAGAGCTGGAAAAGGCGCGCGACTATTACCTCAAGCTGACACAGCTCGAACCTGAAAATCAGTTGCACGCCCGCAATTATCAGCAGGTGCTGGGCCGCCTCGGAGGTCCTTCCGGTGCGCGCCTGATCACCGCCGAAGAAGGCGCAGTGCTGGTGGATGAACTGGAAGCCACGGCATCGTTCGTGGATCAGCGATACGCCGATGACGTAGCTCTTTCCGTGCGGGCTGCGCTCACGGATGCAGAACTGTTCGTCTCCTATAACATGCCGGCCAAAGCTCTAGGGCCGCTGCTCTCCGCGCTGCCGCAAGCTCCACGGGACCTTCGCGTTAATCAGCGGCTGGCTGCTTTGTATACAAGAGCAGGACGTTTCGCTGAAGCCGCGATCGCCTGCCGCACACTGCAGAGCGTCTACCACGATGCCGGGTATCCCGACGAAGCGACCCGCTATGGAGAACTGGCGGCCAAGTATGAGGAGCGCGCATCGCTTGGAACTATTGTGTCGGAGCCGGTTGCGATCGTCCGCACGGCCGGGAGTCAGGAAGTTCCGGGCGCGGCTGCCAGTACTTCCGAGGAAGCATCCTCGGGACTTTTCTTTCATGCGCCGCTCCCGCCCCCGGCCCCAGAGCCTGCGCACGAGGAATTCAATGTGCAGCCCGCGACGGCTGAGAGTGAGATCGACCTGTCGGCGGAGTGGGATGACACTCCGTCCACGCAGCAACCAGCTTCGGTCCACAGCGAAGAAGCAGTTAACGAGGCAATCGAGGAAGTACGGTTCTATCTGTCCCAGGGAATGAAAGAGCAGGCACATGCTGCCTTCATCAAACTGGAACAGACGAAGTCGGGAAATCCGCGCATCGCCGCCTTGCGGACGGAACTAGCCGCGGCCATGGCGCAGTCTTCAGCCAGAGACGCGGAGGAAGTTTCCATTGAGGAGATCGACTCTCCCGCGATGGCGGGAGACAACGAAGCCGCAGCTCAAGGCGACGCGCTCCAGAGCTTCGTGGGCGAATTGGAGTCATCGCTGGGCGAGGGAGGATTCCTGCCCCAGGCCACGGCCAAGGCGCCAGCCCCTGAAGCACGGCCCGCCTCGCCGCCAAAGGCCGTCTCCACAACGCCACGGCCTCAGTCAGGCGGCGCTCTGGGAGATATGGTCTCCGACCTGGAAACCTCGCTCGGCGAAGGCTTCTTGCCGGAAAAGGCTGCGCCCACAATAGCGGCGAGGCACGAAGTCGCTGCTGCCTCCGCTCAGCCCGGAACCGAGAGTGCAGTGGCCGAGGCCTCCAGTCATGCGCCCGTGGCGATGGCGGCGGCGGCCTCCGCAGTGCCAATGCAGCCATCCGGCACTCCACCCCCAGTGACCTATCAGCCGGGACACATCCGGCCGGTGGCTCCTGCCGCTCAGGGCAGGAAGTCCAGCGCGGACGCAGGAGTGGACCTGGCCGACATGTTCGGCGAACTGAAACAGGAACTGGAAGAAGGTGCGTCGGTCTCACAGGAGGATCCGGAGACCCACTACAACCTCGGAGTTGCGTTCCGCGAGATGGGACTGCTGGACGAAGCGATCAGCGAGCTGCAGAAAGTATGTCAGGCCGCGGATCACGGTCATTCCTTCCCGCAGATCATGCAAACCTATACCTGGCTGGCGCAGTGTTTCCTGGACAAGGGCGTGCCGGAAGCCGCTATCCGCTGGTACGAACGCGCACTGCAGCTTTCTGGCATCGACGGAGAAACCCGCACAGCCCTGCATTACGAGCTGGCATCCTCCTACGAGACCGCAGGGAACAAGCCTGCCGCTCTGAACCATTTTATGGAGGTTTACGGCAGCAACATCGACTATCGCGATGTCACTGAGCGCATTAAGGCCCTAAAGTCGTAAAATGTCCGGATGGGGCGTTATCGCCGGAGAACGCGTTTTGTCACTCTGCAATGGCCGCTAGCCGGGGGCAGCCGGTGACGCCGGATCCCAACGCAACCCAGCCCGGTATTCCTCCGATTCCTTCACGGGATGAGGGTGCCTCACCAAGCACGGCGGCTTTTTCGTTGAAACCTTTACAGTCCCAAGCTCCAGCTGAGAAGTCGGCTCCATCCCGTTTCGAGTTATGGCTTCATCGCATCACCGTGCTTATGTTCGTGTTCGTCTGCGCCGGCATAGGAGTGCTGCTGGTTATTGTGCCTTGGGGACCGCAGTGGACCGACAACCGCTTGCTGCTGCTTTTTCCCGGACTGAGAACGTTCATCAGCAATGGGTTTGTCAGGGGCCTGTGCAGCGGATTGGGAATCCTGGATATCTGGCTCGGTTTTTGGGAAGCCCTGCACTACCACGAAGGAACTCCCTCCCCGAAATGACCCCTGTGGGATCGCAACTCTAACCGAAGAAAGACAATTTCATCATGAGTGAAAGTAAACCCAAGTCGGCACCACTGGCATACCGCAACGAGCCCTTCTTGAGCAGTCCGGATGGCAGAATACTGCGCATTCTGGCGGAGTATGCGGAACCGCTGTCCCGCTTCCGCCGTGAACAGATTCAAGACACAGTGGTTTTTTTTGGCTCCGCGCGCTTTCACAGCCGGTCGGCTGCGGAAAAGGCACTAAAGTCTGTCGAGGATGGCGGCCCGGGCCATGCGGCACAGCAGGCAGCGAAAAAACGGGCGCAGGCGGCGCTGGACATGGCCCGCTATTACGAGGACGCGCGCCGGCTGGCCTCGTTACTGACACGCTGGTCGATTGAGATTCCTGCCCGCCGCCGCCGTTTCGTAGTGACCACCGGGGGTGGCCCGGGAATCATGGAAGCGGCCAACCGGGGAGCCCAGGAAGCGGGCGGCAAGACTATTGGATTGAACATCAACCTGCCCTTTGAACAATATCCCAACCCGCATATCACGCCATCCCTGAATTTTGAGTTTCATTATTTCTTCATGCGCAAATTCTGGTTCGCCTATCTCGCCAAGGCGCTGGTGATCTTTCCCGGTGGATTTGGCACGCTGGACGAGCTTTTCGAGATTCTGACCCTGGCTCAAACTCAGAAACTAGCCAAGAAGATCCTGGTGGTCATCTACGGCAGTGAGTACTGGAACCGCTTGATCAATTTTCAGGCCATGCTCGACGCGGGTGCAATTTCCCCGGAAGACCTGGAACTTTTCAAAATCGTGGACTCGCCAGAGGAGGGCTTCGAGTTCCTGCGCGACGGCCTGACTAAATACCACCTGGGCCTCGAACCAAAACGCAAAGGCGAGGTTGTCCCGGAAATCGCCAAGACCAATCCCTGACCGGTTCGGATGGGAAGGGCGTGTTTCTTTACTACATAACCGATAGAACCCAACTAGCTGCCGATGAAGATACACGGCGCCGACGGCTGCTGGAGAAGATCGCGGCCGCGGCGCGCTCCGGGGTTGATCTCGTCCAACTGCGGGAAAAAGACCTGGCTGCGCGAGAGCTGGAAAGCCTGGCTTGCCAAGCCGTGCACGTCATCCATGAGAATTCCGGCTCAGCGGCAGCTCGAACCCGCTTGCTCATCAACTCTCGTGCCGATGTGGCTATTTCCGTAGGGGCGGACGGCGTCCATCTGCGAGGGGATGATGTCGCGGTCCAGGAGGTGCGAGAAGTCTGGACTCGCCGTGCCACATCAAGCCCAGTCATCTCTGTTTCCTGTCATACGCCGGGGGAAGTTGCGCGAGCTTTATCGCAAGGCGCCGACTTCGCCGTATTCGCTCCCGTATTCGAAAAGCAAGGCAGTTCCGCGGCCACCACCGCCGGCCTTGGCGCCCTGCGGGAAGTGTGTCAGTACCGCATACCGGTGCTGGCTTTAGGGGGAGTGACTCTGGCCAATGTTCGCGATTGCGTGAATGCGGGAGCCAAAGGCATCGCAGCAATCCGCCTGTTTCAAGAGAACGATATCGCCGGCGTAGTCGCCTCCTTGCGATCGCCAAGGTGAGGCCGTGCAGGCTGCAAGTCCGGGAGCTAGCCCGTCCACTTCTTACCGCTTTTCAGGATATCCATCGCCTTGGCCAGACGGCGAAGACGAGTCTCTTCCTGTTTGACCTCTGTAATGGACCTGGCAATTTCCTTGCGGCTGGTATAGGAGAGCTTGCCCCAGTTCGCCTGGGCAGTCTTGCTCTTAGCCAGCTGTTTCTCGAGAAGCTGCGGAATCTCGACCGTGCGCTCCTGGTCGTCGCGTTCCATGACTACATTGACCGTATCGCCGCCTTTGACCCCCGCACCCTTGCGAATCGTCTGGTTCACGACCATGCGATGGCAGCCGCCCATCGGCATCAGCGAAGAACGAAACGGAAAGCCATTGATCGTGCCACAGACAGGCACCCGCGCCCGGGTGCCGAACACTTCCACGACATCGAAGGGTGGCGTCAAAGCGGCAACTTCACTGCCCTTTCGGCCGTCGAGCTTCACTTTGAATCTCAGTTTCTTCATTGGCGCCTGTGACACTATAGGGGCAGGAACGCTCGCCTGCAAGATGCTCGTGCTAGCCTGAAACAGGTCATGGAGATATCGGAACGGCAACGGAGTGGGAATGTATGCGCGCCGCAATTGGTGCATATTCCCGCGGGGTGGTTCCTGATGGGATCTGCTGATGGCCAGGAGAACGAAAGCCCAGTCCGCCGAATTTGGGTTGACGCATTCTGTCTCGCTGCTCGCCAAGTGACCAATTCAGACTACGGCCGTTTCCTGCAAGCGACCGGCGTCCAACCGCCGCCGTTCTGGAACGATCGTTACTTCAACCAGTCTCAGCAACCCGTGGTCGCGATCTCGTGGTTCGAAGCTGTGCGCTATTGCGAATGGTTAAGCGAGATGGTCGGAGGCCATTTTCGACTGCCGACCGAAGCTGAGTGGGAACGCGCAGCGCGCGGCGGCGCAGAAGGTCAGAGTTTTCCCTGGGGCAACGACCCGCCGGACTCACTGCCTGATTATCACAAGCGATGGCAGACGGGCCCAGAGCCAGTGGGGCGCGCTGCGCCGAACGCCTTCGGCATGTTCGATATGTGCCAGAACGTACATGAGTGGTGCAGCGATTGGTACCAGCCCGATTATTATTCGGTGGCTCCGGAACGTAACCCGCACGGGCCGGAGAACGGCACGCGCCGCTCCTCCCGCGGCGGAGCCTGGCGGCATCACGTCAAAGTATCGCGCTGCGCCGCACGCTCCAGCATTCCTCCTGAGTTGCATTACGCCGATTATGGATTTCGGGTCGCGAGAGATATCGACAGCTCGGACTCTCTCCCGCGCTAGCGCCGGGTGGAAAGCATCGTCAGGATATCCCGCAATCCCTGGCGGATGTACTTCAGGTCAGGAGCTGATCTTTGCGGGAAGGGTAAGGGCTCTTGTTTCTTGTCGCTCCTGGTCTCGGCGCGCAGATGCTGCCGCGCGCCCGCGATCGTGAATCCTTCCTCGTACAGCAGCTGCTTGATGCGGAGAACGTTCTCCACATCCTTCTGCCGGTACATGCGCTGGCCGGTACCGCTCTTGACTGGCTTGAGCTGGGGGAACTCGGTTTCCCAGAAACGCAGAACGTAGGCCGGCAAGCGGCAGAGGCGGGCAACTTCGCCTATGCGGAAATAGAGCTTTTCCGGAATGACGACGTCGGCCGTCTTCACCGCTCTCGCGGTCGCCTTGTTACGAGTACTCATGAATTCCCCGGAACACTCCGTCCATGGCCCGCCCCATCCCTGCGTTTCTAGCACGAGCCGGGGTTTGGAACAACCTGAATTCTTGCAGCTCCTCTGGAGCCCTCGCTCTGCCTAACTGAGTATTGCCATCCGCTTGCCCACCCGCTTCAGGACTTCCAGCGCCTGTTCCAGTTCTTCCCGCGTATGCGTGGCGGTCATGATGGTGCGAATGCGTGCCTTACCCTCGGGAACGGTTGGAAACGCAATGCCGGTACCCAGCACGCCTTCTTTGAACAACTCCCGCGAGAAGTCCATGGTTAACTTGCCGTCCCCGATGATGATGGGCGTGATCGGTGTTTCGCTTGCGGGCGTAGTCTTGCCACCAATATCGAACCCGAGCAAGCCCAGTTCCTTCTTCCAGAAGCGGGTATTTTCCCAGAGTCTATCGATTCTCTCCGGTTCCTGTTCCAGCACGTCGAAAGCGGCGATGCAGGTGGCCGCCACAGAAGGCGGGTGCGAAGTCGAAAACAGGAACGGCCGCGCCCTGTGGTAAAGGAAATCGATAAGATCTCGCGTGCCGCAGACGTAGCCGCCCAACGCTCCGATAGCCTTCGATAGTGTTCCTACCTGAATATCAACGCGGCCGTGCATCTTGAAGTGATCAATTGTCCCGCGCCCGTTGCGGCCGAGCACCCCGGAAGCATGAGCGTCGTCCACCATCATGATGGCCCCGTATTGTTCCGCCAGATCGCAGAGAGCGGGAAGAGGGCCCACGTCGCCATCCATAGAAAATACGCCATCGGTGATCAGCAGCTTCTTGCCAGACTCGTGTTTGACGCTGGCCAGTTTCTCTTCCGCCTGCGCGATGTTCTTGTGCTCGAAGACCAGAATCTTGGCCCGCGATAAACGGGCGCCGTCAATAATCGACGCGTGATTCAGTTGATCGGAGATGATGAAGTCGTCCTTGCCCAGCACTGCGGAGACGGTACCGGCATTGGCTGCAAACCCGGACTGAAAAACCACGCAGGCTTCTACATTCTTGAAATGCGCGATCTTCTCTTCCAGCTCCATGTGAATCTTCATAGTCCCGGCGATGGTCCGAACCGCTCCGGAACCGACCCCGTACTTGCGGGTGGCTTCGAGTGCGGCCTCGCGCAATTTGGGATGCGTGGTCAGTCCGAGGTAATTGTTTGAAGCAAGATTGATGACCCGCTTGCCGTCAAACGTGCAAACCGGCGCCTGTTCGTCATCCAGCACACGCAAACGAAAATGTGTGCCCTTGGCCTTCAGTTCATCGAGCTGGTCGGTGAGATAAGAAAGAGGATCCGTGCGGAGCTTTGTCGTTGACATTGAATTCCTTCAATCAGGGCTCGACATGGCCCGGGCTGAAAATCGCACGTCAAGTTTAATACTGGAGGTCTGGGCCTTGCAGCAAATCTCAGTTCTTGCTGGATGGGAGATTGGCCAAGGTGAATTCTAGCTGGCCAGGCTTGCCAGCGTATGCAAGTCAGGGACCTCGAGGTCTGGCATGCCTGACACTGCCTTAGTGGCGCCTGCGCCCGGGCGCGGAGAAGCGCGCTTCACCCATACACTCGAAATGCCGAGGGCGTTGGCTGGAATGATGTCGTGGTAAATGCTCTGGCCTACGTGCAGCCAACGCTCACGATCGACTTCGAGCCTCTCCTCCGCCAACTTGAAAATCTTCTCGCAAGGCTTGTAACAACGCGCCTGCTGGGCGGTAATAATGGCATCGAAAGCCACGCCTAGTTTTGGAGCTGATGTCGCGAACAGGTTGTCGTCAATGTTCGAGATGACTGCGAGTTTGTATCGCCGCTTCAAACTGCGAAGAGCGTCTGCCGTATCCGAAAAAGGCCGCCAGTGGGCGACAGAGTCGGGAAGTGAGTTTACTTCTTGATCCGTGGGCGTGAACCCGAGCCGCTCTCCGAAGCCGCGGACAACTGACTGTAGGACCTCGCGATAGGGTTGGTATTCCTGCTCGGCGGCGAGTTCCAACTCGGAATACACCTCCAGCAGCGAGTTTTCGTTGATCTGCTTTCCGTGCGCGGCGAGCACCGGCTTAAGAGCGGAGAAAATGCCGTTCTCCCAGTCGATCATGGTGCCGTAGCAATCGAACGTCAGAACCTGATATCGCGTAAAGTCGAGCATCGGGTTGCGAGGCTAAGACGCCGGCGACCATGTGGAAACACAGTGTCTGGCCGCCGGCCACTTACGTTATTGCTTGATCTCCAGCGGTTGCTCGAGCTTAAAGCTGAGTGCGGATTCGGCGGGAATGACAATTTCCTTGTTGCCTGTGAATGCGGTTCCGGCTGTGCCTGCCCCTGCTCCTGCGGCCGCTCCGATAGCAGCTCCCTTTCCTCCGCCTACCAGGCCGCCGACCAGTGCTCCGAGCCCGGCGCCGCCACCAACCGCCACTGCCGTGCGCTTGCCTTTGCCTTTCTCAGTATGAGTGATAGCCGAAGTTTGAATTTCTTCGGCAGCGCCGTTCACAGTGATCGAGGTCAGTCTTAGCTGCAGTACCGCTCCGCCCTTGAATCGGCCAAGCGGCTTCGCATCCACCACCGTGCCGCTTGCGGTCGCGCCTTCAGGAATGGCAGTCTTCCCTTCGACTTCGACGGCATTTGCCAGCGTGGCCGAAAAGCTCTGTCCGGGCTGGCTTATTTTGGAGCCTACCGCCTCGCCCAGCCGCACGGTCAACTGGGTACCGGCGGGCACCACGACAGGCTTGGCCTCGACCTTCGCCTTGGGTTGAGCTTTTCCGGGCGCCTGTGCCGCGGGCGCGGTCGTCTCGCTATTGTCGCTTGTCGTGTTATCGGCGGGTTTGCTGCATGCAAGCAGTCCCAGAATCAGATACAGACCTACACTCAGTGCTACCAGACGCAATTTCATAGGTCCCTCCTCTGCGCGGATGGTCCATTCCAGTTGTTGTAGGGCTCGGAGCCAGAATATAACAATCCGGTCTCGCAAAACTAAACGATAGTTCAGGTCGCCTTAGGTTTTATTCTGCGGCGTTCCTGCGACCACTGGTGCGGCCTCAGGGGCCTTTTCCGGATCCGCGAGACCCGGCAGTGTGGGCTCGGCTTCCAGGTCACCTTCTACAGAGGTCTGGGCCGGCGATTCGATCCCGGGTTTTCCCTCCAGCAGGCGGGTTGAATTCAGCAAGGGGCGGCCGAGGGATGGGTTGTATCCCGTCCACGGTCCATCGGCATCACGCTCGAAATGCGCCCGCATCGCCTCCATCTTGGAATCAAGATCATCGAGATAATGAAGCATGAGCGCTTCCGGGAACATGGGAAGCTTGGGTGATCCGAACTCGTACTGGCCATGATGGCTGATGATGAGATGTTCGACCAGCGTCTTGAGTTCGTCTGGAAAGCCTGGCAATCGCGCAAGCTTCGCCTGCAACATCTCCAGTTCAATGACCATGTGGCCGAGCAGCTGTCCGCGTGTCGTATAGGAGAAGGACCGATTGTAGGTCAGCTCATGGATCTTGCCGATGTCATGCAGGAACGCCCCGGTAAGCAACAGATCGCGATTGATCTGAGAGTAGTTGCGGCAAAGCAGATCGCAAGAGCGGAACAAGGAAACCACGTGCTCGAGCAAGCCACCGATATAGGCATGGTGTAGGGTTTTCGCAGCGGGCGCGGTGCGGTAAGCTTCCGCAATGTCCGGGTCTGCCATGAAGCTTTCGACCAGAGCCTTGAGGTGCGGGTTCTGGAATGTCGCCACGAACCCAATCAATATCTGCCACAGTTCACCAATGTCCTTCGTGGTCTTAGGCAGGTAATCCGCGAAGTCGACTTCCGCTTCCCCAAGCCGGCGGACTTTGTGAATAGTGATCTGGAAGCGGTTCCGGTAACGGTTAAGTACGCCCTTTACCTTGATGAAGTCGTCCTGCTCGAACGCTCCGATCGCATCTTCTACGTTGTCCCACATCTTGGCTTCGATCTGCCCGGTCCGATCGCCCAGGGTCAAAGCCAGATAGGGCTCTCCCGTCTTCTTTGGCTTCACCTGCTTGGAGACCACGACGAAGCTGGACGTGATGATTTTGTTCTCGTTAGGAGCGCAATCGCAGAGGAAGAATTCCTTCATAGGGTTTGCCGGAAACGCGCGCCATCCCGGGCTCTTGGAGCTTCCCGAACAGGCCAAGCTTAAACTAAAAAATGCCGAACTTTTTTTTCTTTTTTAGCGGTTTCGCGGCGGGTTCCTTGGCGGCGGTTTCGACTGGCTTGGTCTGGTTCGGGCTGGCGCCAGTGTCTACATAGCCCGCCTTGATGTCGATGAAGGCATCTTCCCGCAGCTTCTGAAGGTAGGCCCGCAGAGCGGGTTGCAGCTTCTGCATGTAGAGCGCGTCCTGGATTTTCGGCTCTACGTCCTTCATGGCTGGAACGCCAGCATTGTGATGGTCCAGGACCTTCAGGATGATGAAGCCCTGCTTCGTGCGGATGACATCCGAGATATCACCCGGCTTCATGGCGAACGTCTTGTCCTCAAGCTCTTTGGCCAGGGTGCCACGCTTGAACAGGCCGAGATCGCCGCCCTGGGCAGCCGTCGGCCCATCGGACTCTTTCTTCGCAGCATCCTCGAAGGCCATCCCATTTCGAATCTGGGCTAACAGTTGGTCGGCTTTGGCCTGTCCTGCAGCAACTCGCGCTTCTTCACTTTCAGAATCTTTGCCCTTCTTCTCCGTGGAAACCAGAATTTCCCCCAGGCGGATCTGCTCCGGTTGCTCCATCTCGTTCTTGTGTTCGTCGTAGAACTTCTGTTCTTCGTCTTTACTGATCGTCAGTTTGGACCCGACCTCCTTGCCGATCACTTGCTGGGTAATGATCTGGTTGCGCAGATTCTGCTTGAAGTCCTCGAAGGAGACACCCTGGGCCTGGGCCGCTTTTTCGAGATCTTCCATGCTCTCCAGGCTCATGTCCTTGCGCATGTCGTCCAGTTTCTTGATCAATTCCGTGTCTGCCGTAATTCCCAGATCCTTGCCCTTTTCCAGCAACAGTTGTTGATCGATCAGATCGCGAAGTACATCTTTGTCCCGGTCGGCAACGATCTTTTCCGCATTGACGGGGTCCTGCTGTTGCGCCTCCTGCTTCAGTTGCTCCTTGCTGCGCTGAAACTCTGTGCGGGTGATGATTTGATTGTTGACACGGGCCACAATCTCCTCGACGACCGTATCCGCGCCCCAAACTGCGGGCAGCAAGATGAGGCTTAAAAGCAACGAACCGTAAGAGAATTTCCGCATAGGATTACCGCAAATTATAGGCTTCCGCTCTTGAGAGTTGGTATTGAGGAATTGTAACTCCAGAGCTTGCTCTGCAGCCACAGCCCAGAATGAAGGCCGTCAGTTGCGGGTCGGGGCACTCGCAGAATGGCGAGTCAAGCTCAAGGCAGTCACGTCGTTGTGAGTGGGTGGCGTGCACATGAACTGCTGGACATGGTCGAGGACCGCCAGGCAGAGTTCCTTCGCTCCCTCCGCTCTCGAGCGCTGAAATAACTCTTTCACAGACTCCAACCCCAGTTCCTCGCCTCCGCACTTGCTCTCCACGATCCCGCGGGACACCAGCAAGAGTGACGCGCCCGGCTGAAGAGTGGTCATGTACGCGTCACAGGTTGCATGCGAAAAAAGGCCAAGAGGCAAGCCAGTCGCCGGCAATTCTGCCACGCCACCTCCATCCCGAAGCAGTCCCGGTATATGCCCGGCATTGAAATAGCAGATAATCCCCAGGCTCTCGTTGTAACAACCGGCAAAACCGGGGCAAGACCGGACCTTCCCCGCTGCATTCAGGATTGTGCGATTAAGCTGGTGGTACAGTTCGATCATCGCATCCGCTTCGTTGACTTCCTCGGCCGCCAGCAACTGGGTTCCGAGGGTGCGGAATGTCTGCTGCGCGGAAGAAGTGATCAGTCCGTTTTCATTGAATTGACCGGCCACGTCAAGCAGCCCGAACAGGACCCGGTTGGGACTAACGCGGAGGAAGTCGTAGAAATCGCCGCCCATCCGTTGGCCATAGTAGACGGCCGCAAGCTCTGCGTCGTGCAATTCTGGAACCCTGGCAGACACAGGATAGGGTTGAGGCGAAGACAGCCCAGACTTCTCCGAATTGAAGAGAAAACGCATGGCGCTAAATCTTGAGGGGGGAAGGTACCACAGAAGGCGGTAAGAGGCCAGCAGCCGATTGGACGTATCGGGCGGACGCCGCGGTTCCGGCTGTTTAGCTTCCCAGACTGGAAGAGGCTCTCTCCGACTTCAGCTCGCGGATCAGGATGCGTACCAGCATGCCGTCATAGCGGACGCCACTCAACTTCTCCAGCTCCTCCAATGCCTGCTCGGCGGTTTTGGCCGGCGCGAAAGAGTGTTCCGTGGTCATGTTTACGTAGGCGTCAGCTATGGCGATGATCCGCGCCCACGTCGGGGTCTGTTCGCCGCGCAGGCCATCGGGGTAACCGCTGCCGTCAAACGCTTCGTGATGATGAGCAACTGCGGATTGCAGCAAGCCGTTGCCGGGTAAAGTGCCCAGGATTTCCGCGCCTACACGAGCATGCAGCTTCACCAGGTAGAACTCTTCATCGCTCAAGGGCGCGGCCTTGTTTAAGATTCGCTCTGGCACAAAGATCTTGCCGACGTCGTGCACCCGCGCCGCGTATGCCAGATTGGTGACGTCGTCCGCGGACAGACCCAGAGCCTTGGCGATGATCTCGCAGTAGCGGGCCACCAGTTCGCCGTGTCCCGCCCCGTTCTGCTCCCGCAATTCTGCGGCGCGATTCAGAGCTTCGATGGAATCGCGCAATATCCGGACGTCATAATCCTGTCCGCCCTCGCCTCCAGAAAGCTTTCTGAGCGTGGTGATCAGTTCTTCCAGATGTTCAGGGCCGGTGTGCTCCCGCTGCAGGAATCCCTCAATGTAACCGGAGATGAGTTGCCGCTGCACCGCTCCGCTTTCGTCCTCGCCATGATCTTCCCCGACGGAGACGCGGTCGCCTCCGGCACGCTTGGAGACGTACATCCCGGCATCGGCCATGCGAATGATGTCCTCGACCGAGACGCCGTGCACCGGGAAGCTTGCCACACCAAAGCTGCCGGTGATGTGGTGCTGGCTGAGCATGGGATCGGTAGCGAGCCAGAGGCGCAGGCGTTCGGCCAGCGTCTGCGCCTGCTCGATGCCGGTTTCCGGCATGAGAATGACGAATTCGTCTCCGCCGTAGCGAGCGACCACGTTGGATTGGCGGCATTTCTGTTCGAGCACCCGTCCGACGCGGAAAAGTACCAGATCGCCCTCCAGATGCCCCAGCGTGTCGTTCACTTCCTTGAACTTGTCGAGGTCCACGAGTACGACCGAGAAGGGCCTGCCCGAACGCGATGCGCGCTTCCATTCCGATGAGAGCGCTTCCCAGAAATACCGGCGTGTCTTGATACCAGTAAGGCCGTCAGTGATCGACTGTTGCTGTAACTTCTGGAAAACAAAGGAGTTGTGCAAGGCCGTAGCGAGCAGGTCGGCCAACGTGTTCATGATGAGGACATCTTCCGGCAGGAATGCGTCCTCGCGCTGGCTCTCGACATTCAGCACGCCCAAAAGCGTGTCTCCGTAGGTGATGGGGATACACAGCACGGCGCGGGAATCGGGCAGAACACCTTGCACGTGCCCGTCCCCTGCGGCCTGCACCAGAGCGCTTTCCCCGGTACGCGCGACGCGGCCCAAAATTCCCGTTCCCAGGGGAATTCGTTTGCCGAGAGCCTTGGCCGTCGTTCCCGCCTCCGCCTTGATCTCAATGTCCTTCGTGACGTAGTCGAAAATACCGATGCCGATGTGGTCGAAGCGGAAATTTCGCTGGATGTGGCTCACAATCTCGGCCAGCATCTGTTCGGCGTCTTCGCTCGAGATTGCAGTCTTCGAAATGCTGTTCAGAAACGCCAGTTGCCGGGAGCGTCGTTGCTCTTCGGCGAACAGCCGGGCATTCTCGACGGCCACCGACACCTGACCCGCCGCCGTTTGCATGACCTCAAGGTCGCGCTCCTCGAAAACAAACTCCCGCTCCTTGCTCATTGCGACCAGAACGCCAGCGGGTTTACCGCCGAGCAGGATGGGAGCCCCGCAGAAGCACTTCGCCGGCTGGTCTGGTATCCAGGTGACACCAAGCCGCTCCCGGGTTTTCTCCAGGTCGGAACGGATCAGCAGGGGCTGGCCGGTGCGAATGATGTACTCGGTGAGTCCATTGCTTGCTTTACGAGTGCGTTTGGGCAGGATCTCGCCTTGTTCCGCCTCCAGCTCGAAACGGATGACGTCGCTGTCCTGAAACGCAATGTAAAACTCGCTCGTATCAAAGATCTGGCCCAGTTCCTTGTAGAGCGTGCGCATGATCTCATCCTGGTCCAGGCGTGAGGTGATGGCCTGTCCGATCTGGGTGAGAAGTTCATATTCTTTGGTTCGTCGCTGAGCGTCGTGCATTACCACGTAGTTCTCGATGGTTAGGCCGATTTGCAGGGCCAGGCCGATCAACAACCGCAGGTTGGAAGAGCCGAACATCCGGCGTTCAGCATGCGGGAAAAGGATGACCCCGAAATTATGTTCGCGGGTCTGCAAGCTGACAGCAGTGATGTGCCGGATATTCTCTTCCGCCAGCACCCGGCAGAATTGCTCAAACCGCGCTCCTGGGAACACGGGCAGCGGTTCTTCCATTTCTGACACGTTGCGGAAGGCCACAAAGCCGCCTCGCCGGTAAGCGAGTTCGCAGATGTATTCCGCTGCCCCGCTCTTCTCCATTTTCGCCACGAGTTCCGGAGCAAAACCCCGTTGCACGGACGGCAAAATGGCGCGCCAGCGCTCCGAGATGCAGATCATGGCCCGGCCCGTGGGTAATGGCGCGATCAGACGGTCCAGAATGGCCTGCATGCTCGGCACCAGATCCGCCGCCGAGAGCAATCGCATCGGATCCACACCCAGGGTGGAAAAGGCCAGAGCATTCTCTTGGACCGCATTGCGCTCGTTTTCAAACAGAACCATTGCCATGGCGATGGCTAACAGCATCTGCGGCATTGGCCCCAGCAGGTGTCCGGCCGCGCCGAATAGTTCTACCAGCGGATTGCGGATCTGGCCGAAAATCATCAACACAGCCCACAGCGCCAGCGAAAATGCCAGCATCTTGAACGCAAGAGAGTTCTTGCGGTAGGCGTGGCGGTAAAAATAGAAAGAGCAATACAGAAGCACCGCACCCAAAAAGACCTCAAGTTCGAAGCTTGGAGCTGAGAAACCTTGTGGCCGGGCGGCGGTTCCCGCCAGGCGGAGGCGTAGTGTCCAGCACGCCAGCGCCCCCCCACTCACGGCTACGGCGATGTCATACCAGCGCAGCCGGAATTTCTCCCTCATCAGGCGGGTCGACACGAAGATGCAAAGCGCCATCGCCAGCAGCAACAGGGAATCAAGCAGGGAAACCAGCGCAGACGACTGGCGAAAATAGGCCCATGCCTGGAGCCCGTAATGCAAAGTGTATGCCGCCCAGGCGAATTGCCAGGCGCGGAAATACTGCTGCCGGCTCTGCTCATAAAGGTAGGTGAAGACGAGGAATAGCAGCAGGGCGACCGCCCCGGGGACAATGACCATGCTTGTGACAACGCTGCTCATAGAACCGACAAGACCGCTGTGGCGACTGGTTACCGGCGATTACGTTTTTCTAATGCTTGCACACGATCCTCCGCAAAACAATAGCCTTACGGTCACGCCGGGACTCCTGTAGAGTGCAATACCAGCCATTCTCAGTGCATCATCACTGGCGATACTTGACAAACCTGACTTGACGCTGGTTTTCGCACGACCGTAACATCGCTTT
>Ga0335081_10008854_pt1 | contig 16158 bp, 15 predicted proteins | sample Lox_Sample_35_FD_206713 | JGI IMG/M metagenome (GOLD analysis project Ga0335081, IMG submission 206713) | Soil microbial communities from Loxahatchee National Wildlife Refuge, Florida, United States - Lox_Sample_3.5 | ecosystem: Environmental > Terrestrial > Soil > Wetlands | place: USA... | reverse complement strand
AATAGCCACCAGGCCGGCCGTCGCCAGAACCGCGGCGACAATCCAGGCCAGAACTTGTTTGCGTCCGCTGAAGGGGGCCATGGGATTCTCCGTGCACGTAGAGAGCCAGGAAGCAATCAGAAATCAGCTGTCAGCAATCAGCGATCAGCAGTCGGCAGCAAAGCTGGATGCTAGGTGTCGCCGTCCGACTTTCGTACACTCTGCCAGTCAATGAGACCTGAAAAGCCGAAAGAGCTGATGGCTGAACACCGATCGCTGACAGCTTTTTCTTCACACCTGGTACTGCCGCATCTTCCGATACAGCGTATCCCGCGAGATCCCCAGCAGCGATGCCGCCTTGGTCCGGTTCCCCTCCGACACCCGCAACGCCTGTTGGATAGTCAGCCGCTCCATGTGCTCCATCGACAGCGATTCGTTCGCCGCCGGCGGCAGTGCCGGCTGCCCGCCGGCCCCCAGCAGGGACTTGAAGTCCTTTTCGGTAATGACTTGAGGGTTGTCGGCGGAAACCGCGCTGGCGCTTTCGATCACGTTCTCCAGTTCCCTCACATTCCCGGGAAACGAATAACCGAGGAGCAACTCGAGCGCCGCCCGCGACAGCGAGATTTCCCGTCCATATCGCCGCGAAAGCCGTGCCGCGAAGTGCTGCGCCAGCACCAGGATATCTTCCGGGCGGTCGCGCAGCGGCGGAACCTCCAGCACCACCGTCGCTATCCGGTAGTACAAATCCTCGCGCAGCAGAGCCGACTTCAACTCGTTCAGGCTCCGGTTGGTGGCCGCCACCACCCGCACATCCACCTGGATCGACCGCGTGCTTCCCACCGGCCGCAGTTCCCCTTCCTGCAGGACTCGCAGCAGCTTCACCTGGATGTCCTTGGGCATTTCGCCGATCTCGTCGAGAAACACCGTTCCACCCGAAGCCGCTGAGAAGATCCCCGGTGCGTCCGCATGGGCGCCCGTGAAAGCCCCCTTGCGGAAGCCGAACAGTTCGCTCTCCACCAACTCGCGCGGCAGGGCTCCGCTGTTCACCGCGACAAAGGGCATCCGGGCCCTGGGACTGGCGGCGTGGATGGCTCGCGCCAGCATCTCCTTTCCGGTTCCGGTCTCGCCAAGAATCAACATCGACGCGTCAGTTCCGGCAGCCAGGCGGGCCCGCTCCAGTAGCCGCTCCATGGCCGGCGACAGGCTCACGATGTTCTCGAAGCACGGGTGCCGCTCCAGGTTCTTTTCGAGCTGCGCCACGCGTTCGCGCAGTTCGACCACTTCCATCAGGCGCGCGATCTTCTTCCGTACAGCCTCGTAGTCGAATGGCTTGGTCATGTAGTCTTCCGCGCCGCGCTTGATGGCTTCCACCGCAGTCTCGATGGTGCCGTAGCCGGTCATGATGACCACGGTCAAGTTGGGATCGCGGCGCCGTAGCTCGTCGGTGAGAGCCAGCCCGTCTGTGATGGGCATGATGAGGTCTATCAGCGCCAGCGAGATGCGCCGGTTGGCCCCATGGATCGCAAAGGCTTCCGCCGCCGAGAGCGCCACCTCCACGTTGTAGCCCTCGTGAGACAGGAACTCCTTGAGTGTCGACGCCAGACCGGCGTCGTCGTCCACCACCATGATCCAGGGGCCCTGCGGCTCTTTCGTGGTTCTCACAACGCGGACCCCACCATTTCGGCTGCCTCCGCCAGCGGCAGATCCACATAGGCAGTGGTGCCTTCGCCGGGCTCGCTCTCGATCTCAATCGACCCGCTGTGCTCCAACACCACGTTCCTGGCAATCGCCAGGCCCAGCCCGGTTCCCTTTCCCGGCTCTTTGGTGGTGAAGAACGGTTCGAACACGCGCTCGCGGTGGGCCGCGCCGATGCCCGAACCGTTGTCCCTCACCGCGAACCCGATGCGATCCGGGGCGGAGCGGCGGCAGAACACGCGGATCTCGCCTCCCGCCGAGACTGCATCCAGCGCGTTGCTCAGCAGGATGAGCAGCACGGTTTCCAGCAGGTTGCGGTCCGCGTACACGCGCTGCCCCTTCCCCTGGGAGGAATCCACTTCCAACCGGACCCGTTTGGCGTGGATCGCCGGCAGAAAGAAACCCGAGACCGATTCCACGATGGCTCCCAGGTCCTGCGGCTGCTTCTGTACCGGCGTGGCGCGCGTAAACTCCAGCAGCCGCTGCACGAAATGCTTGCAGAAATTGAGCCCTTCCTCGATGCGCGCCATGTCGGCATCGAAGTTCCCGTCTCCGAATCGCTGGCGCATCATCTGCACCCGCATCAACAGGGCCGCGAGCGGAGAATTCAGATGATGGGCCGTGCCCGCCGCCATCTTACCCATGCTGGTGAGCTTTTCGATTTGCAGCATGTGCTCGCGCCAGCGAACCCGCTCGCGGATGTCCGAAGTGACCTCGAGAAAAGCCAACGGTACGCCGGGTTCCCGAAACGGCAGCAGGCTGAGCTGGACCTCAAACGGCTCGCCGCTCCTTGGCTGCCGCGTAGTCTCCACGTCGAGAACCGGCGCGTTACGCTCCACCCGCGCCATGAACTCCGATAACTCGCCGGTCTTATCAGCCGGGATGATCGGAAGTTGGCAGCCGCAGACTTCGTCCCGCGCGTGCCCGTACATTCTCTCCGCGGAGGCGTTCCATTCCATCACCCGCAGCGCGGAGTCGTACAGAACCACCGCGCCGGGAAAGACTTCCAGCAGCCCGCGGTAGCGTTCCCGCGACCGGCGCAGGTCCTCCTCGCTCTTGCGCCGCTGCCGCAGGACAAACCACGCCGCCCAGAACGCCAGCAGCAGCGAGGACGCCACGCCGCGCGTAATGTAGAGGAAATGGAGAGTAACGTAGTTCGCGTCACGAAAGAACCGGTTTTCGGCCAGTTCCCACGCCGCGAACACCACTGACACAATCGTGATGCTGGAAAGCGTCAGGGTCGCCCAAAACCAGCGCTTCTCCGCCATAGGACCACGCTACCTTGCCCGTCGAATGGCCCCATCTTAGCACCGGAGGCGTCGGCAATTCCGTTGGCGGCGATCTGCGCCGGTCCCTTATTTCAACGTCCTGACGAAGGCCACCACGTCATCCGCCTGTTTCTCGGTCACTCCTGAAACCGGCTTCATCTTTCCTTTGCCGGACAAGATGACCTTTTTCAGATCCGCATCCGATTGCGCCTGGACCTCTTTCGAGCCCAGCGCCCGCTGCGTGACGCCGTACATCTTGGCGATGGCAGCTTTCCCCTCTCCGTTCTGCCCGTGGCAGGGCGCGCACTTGGTTGCGAACAGCTCTTTGCCTTCCGAAACGCCGGCCATGGCCAGCGTTGAGAAGGCGATCAACGAAGTGGTTCCGATGATGATGGTTTTCATAAAGTTCGTTCTTGGGCCGCCTGGGCGCCGTTGGCCTCAATCCGCCGGATGAGGCTGCGGATCGCCAGGATCGCAATCGCGATGAGGATCACCGAGACCGCCAATCCGTAGCGGCGAAAGTCCTTTTCCCGAAGCGCCGCCTGGCCGGCTTGCAGAGTCTCCTTGGCGATAGCCATGCCCGCGTCGATGGGCTGGCGCACGTCGTCGGACCGCATGGAATGCAGCGCCAGCCGGGACTTGACCAGGTTTTCGCGCGCGTCGATCAGGCGGACCTGCGCTTCCGACACCTCCATGCCGAATTTCTCGGCCCGCGCCAGCACGGTTTCGGATTGTTGGATCGCGCCGTCCAGCCCGTCGATCCAGTTGGCCATCTGCGTCGCGGTGTTTGCCGGAGAGCTGCCCGCCTCGTGACACCCCGCGCAAACCGAGGCGGATCCCGCGAGCATCTTCGTGGATGGGTATTGAACTCCGTGGTTTGAGTGGCACACCATGCATCCCCCGCCGCCTCCCGCGCCCGAGAACACGGCTTTGTGCACGCTCTTGTCGTAAAGCTGTGCGAACAGCACATGGCACGTCCCGCAGACCTCCGCCACCGACTCCACCTGCGGAGGCTTGGCGCCATGGTTGCCGTGGCACGAAGCGCAACTCGGCGCCGACAGGTCGCCCCGCTTGGTCATAGCCGTCCAGTGAACGCTGGTCAGGTATTGCTGGAACTGGTTCGTCGGGATGCGGTAAGGCGCCATCTTCTGCCGGTCGGAGTGGCACCGCGAGCACGTCTCGGCCACGTGCAGGGGATGGACCGGCGACAGCGCGTCCTTCACCGGCCGGATATCGTGGACGCTGTGGCAATCGATGCAGGTGGCTACATTGGTGTCACCCGCCGCGAGGCGCTTGCCGTGAACGCTGGTTTGGTAGAGCTCGTACTGGTCCACGCGCTGGCGCGGGGCGAACTTGCGCATCGTGTCCGGGTTGCTGTGGCAGTTGGCGCAGAATTTCGGAATCTCGGTGCGGGCGGGCTTCCCTTTGAAGCCTTTGGCTTTGCTCATGGACACGTCCGGATCGTCGCTCGTGCGGTCGCCGCCGTGACAGTCCGCGCAGCTCAGGCCGCGCGCGATGTGGACATCGTTCTTGATCAGCGCGGCCGGGCCCTTGGTGGCATCGTCTACCGCGGTGTGACATGTCACGCAAGAGTCCGGAGGTGGGACGGCCGGCTGCGCGGCAAGCGCCGCACCGAGACTCGAGCAACTGAGAAGAACTATGGCAGGCGCTCTCATTTGACGTAACCCAGAATGGTGAATGTGATCAGGTAGCAGACCAGGAAGACGCCCGCCCCGGTCGCCCACCGGTGACGCTTCTCATCCGTGCCCGCGGCGCCCCAGAACGGCAGCAGAACCCAGACCGCCGCCAGGACGCCGAATCCCAGAATGCCCAACAGTTCGCCCTCGAAGAACCAGACGTGGCTGGGGATGAGCTTCAGGGTGTAGAACTGCGCCAGGAAATACCACTCGGGCCGGATGCCCGCGGGCGCCGAGGAGAACGGGTCCGCCTTTTCGCCGAGCTCCCACGGAAAGATGGCCGCCAGCGTCCCCAGCACGGCCAAGACCCCGTACCAAACCATGAGTTCCCGAAGAAAGAAGTTCGGGAAGAACTTCATTTGCGCGAGCTTGGCGGGGGGTATCCCACTCGGCACACTCATCCCGTGCTTCTGCACCAGCAGCAGATGCACCCCAATCAATCCGAAGGTCACCAACGGCAGAATGATGACGTGGAAATCGAAGAAGCGCGTGAGGGTAGCGCCTCCCACATCCTCTCCTCCGCGCAGAAACCGCGCGATAGCCGGCCCGGCGACCGGCATGCTGGCCGCCACGTCCGTCCCCACCTTGGTGGCGAAGTAGGAGATCTGGTTCCACGGCAATAGGTACCCGCTGAAACCGAAGCCCAGCATCAAGCCCAGCAGCAGGATGCCGCTGAGCCACGTGAGCTCGCGCGGCCGCCGGTACGCGTGCGTGAAAACCACGCTGAACATGTGAATGAAGGCGCAGAGAATGAGCAGATTGGCCGACCAGCTATGGATCGAGCGGATGAGCCACCCGAACTCCACGCGGGTCATCAGGAATCGAACGCTGTCGAAGGCCTCGGCCACCGTGGGACGGTAGTACAGCAACAGCAGAATGCCGGTGATCAGTTGGATGCCCACCAGGAACAGCGTGATGCCGCCGAAGTAATACCACGCGGTTCCCGCGTGTTGCGGGACTACCTTGTGGTCCATCAGGTCGCGAACCAGGCGCCAACCGGTGCGCTCGTCCAACCAGTCCAGCGTCTTTTCCTTCAGTTCCGTCGCAGGCAAAAGAGTCTCCCCTTGTTCCGCCGGCGCTACGCCCGGCGCGAAATCACCACCTCATCGCCGCGGATCTTCACCGCTAGCTCGTCCAGCGGCTTGGGCGGCGGTCCCGATGACACCCGGCCGTCCAGGTCATAGGTGCCGTTGTGGCAGGCGCACCAGATCTCCCGCCGAGCTTCTGAGTACTGCACCGTGCAGTTCAGGTGCGTGCACACCGCCGAGAAAGCCTTCCACTCGGTGTCGTTCACACGCACCAGCAGGGCCGGCTTGTTCCCGAATTTGACGATCTTCCCCGAGTTCGGCTTCAGGTCCTGGACTTTGCCGGCGATCACTTCATTCACCGACGCTTCCGCCACCTGGGGCGGATTTACGAAACGCGCCACCGGGTAGCCGAATGACACCAGGGAAGCGGCCACGCCGCCTCCCAGCATCCAGGAAATCGCTGTCCGACGGTCCTGCCCGCCGCCTTGTTTAGAGTTGCTCTCTTGCATCCAGCCGGTCCTTCCAATCATCCAACGGTATAGTTTGAAGGCCTGATTATCCTTTAGCGATGCTGCAAGTCCGGCACCAAACCAGCGGGGGCCGCGGAGAGCGCTTGTCGCGATTGGTTTCCGGCGAACAGATGGCCCTCCAGACCGCCGTGCGCCGTCCGAAAAACAGCCGGTGTCCAATAATCTGACAGTGCAGGCGCACTGTTCAGGTTGTGCGTTAGGATGAAATCGTGTGGCAACAAGCCATCCGCCACAGCGGCACGTTCCTCCGGCACGTCGTTCCGGCCATCGTCAAGCCGCTTCACGCCCTCTGGAATGAAGTGATCGGTTTCCTGTTCCTGTCCTTCGGAACGATCTTCGGATTCAAGACGGTGAGCTACATCCGGCAGTACCAGCATGCCGCGCCCGCCGCCGCATCGGGCCAATTCCTGCGCGTGGTAATGGCCGGTGCCTGCACCTTGCTCATGGCCTGGTACGGCATTACTTCGTTCGTGCGCGCTCGCAAGATCTCACGGTCATGACCGGCAGGCTCGGCCAACCTGGCGAATTCCCTTTCACTCGCGGTGTCTACCGCGACATGTACCGCAGCCGCCTCTGGACCATGCGGCAATACGCCGGTTTCGGCACCGCCGAAGAGAGCAATCGCCGCTACCGTTACCTGCTTTCCCAGGGAACCACCGGCCTTTCGGTCGCCTTCGATCTGCCCACCCAGATGGGCTACGATTCCGACCACCCCATGGCCGCCGGAGAAGTCGGCCGCGTCGGCGTCGCGGTTTCCTCGCTCGCCGACATGGAAACCCTCTTCCGCGACATCCCGCTCCAGGACGTGTCCACGTCCATGACCATCAATTCCACGGCCGCGATTCTCCTGGCCTTGTACGCGCTGGTGGCGCGCCGCCAGGGCGCCGATACCAGCAAACTCTCCGGCACCATTCAGAACGACATCCTCAAGGAATACATCGCGCGCGGGACTTACATCTATCCACCGCGGCCGGCCATGCGGATCATCACCGACGTCTTCGCCTGGGCCGGACGCGAGATGCCCGAATGGAACACCATCTCCATCAGCGGATACCACATCCGCGAGGCCGGCGCCACGGCCGTGCAGGAGTTGGCCTTCACCTTCGCCAACGCCGTCGCCTACATCGAGGCCGCTATCCAGGCCGGTCTGAGCGTCGATTCCTTCGCGCCGCGTCTCTCGTTCTTCTTCAACTCGCACAACGATTTCCTGGAAGAAGTCGCCAAATTCCGCGCCGCGCGCCGCATCTACTCCCATTTGATGCGCGACCGCTTCGCGGCACAGGACCCGCGTTCCTGGATGCTGCGCTTCCACGTTCAGACGGCCGGTTCCACCCTCACCGCGCAGCAGCCCGACGTGAACATCGTGCGCACCGCGCTCCAGGCGCTGGCCGCCGTTCTGGGCGGCGCGCAATCCTTGCACACCAATTCGCGCGACGAGGCCCTCGCCCTGCCCACCGAGGAATCCGCCCGCATCGCTTTGCGCACCCAGCAGATCATCGCCTATGAAAGCGGCGTGGCCAACACCGTCGATCCGGTGGGCGGCAGCCGGCACATCGAAGCCCTCACCGATTCCATCGAGCAAGGTGTGCTGGAGTACCTGAAGCGCATCGACGAGCTCGGCGGCACGCTCCGCGCCATCGAAACCGGATACATCCAGAACGAGATTCAGAGCGCCGCCTACACCTATCAACGCGAAATCGAATGCGGGCAGCGGATCGTGGTAGGGGTCAACCGTTTTCAACGGGAAGAAGAGCACCGGGTTCCCACCTTCCGGCTGGACCCCGAACTGGAGCGGGCGCAGGTCGAAAGCCTTCGCCGCGTGCGGGCTTCCCGCAGCGATTCTGCCCTAGAAGCGAAGCTCGCGGCTCTGGAGCAAGCCGCGCGCGGCGCTGCCAACCTCATGCCGCCGATCCTGGAAGCCGCCGCCGCCTACGCTACCGTAGGTGAGATCTCCGACCGTCTCCGCGCAGTCTTCGGCGAATACCGCGAGAGATAGCCGTAGGGCAAGTTGCCAACTTGCGGTGGGTTGGTAACCCGCCTCGGGCCCGGCGAGGCACACCGCCCCTACGCCACGCTGGTCACTTCCTGGAACTGTGCGTACGTCAGATCCACGGCCCTGCGGCGCTGGCGAGTCCGCTCGCGCAGACCCAGACGGTGCATGATGCGCCCCACATGGTCGGGATCGTACCTCACCGCAAACCGCGCGAAGATCGCCTGGGCGAACCGGGCGGTAGTCCAGCGATCCGTCTCGAACCCCGCTGCGCGCGGCCCGGAACGGTAAATATCGGCGACCCCAGCCAGTTGCTCGGCGTTGAGGCGGCTGGGGCGTCCCGGCGCGCGCCGCTTCCGCAGCGCTTCCAGTCCCTTTCCGCTCAACGCGCGGTGCCACCGGGATGCGGTGGTGCGGCTGACGCCAAATTTGCGGGCAACCTGGGACTGCGAGAGCCCCCTTTGCAGGTCCTGAGCGGCTAACAGGCGCCTGCTCTCCATTTCATCGCGGGTCAGAATCCCTTCTGCTGCTGTTTCCATACGCGACGCGATTTATCGAGTGCCAGAGCGATACTAGAATACCAGAAAACATCCCAACTGCAAATTGTTTTTTGCAGAGCGTGCAGAGCGGCGGGATTGGAGAGGGCACCTGGCGCAGGCGCTGGGGTGCTGGTGGGGCAGGCGGTGCCGCCAGGCGGCCGCGGACTGCTATAATCGCCCCGAAAGTCGTTGTTGCCATGTCGTCCCTACGAGCCTTCTTCCTGATCCTGGCCTGCCTTTGCGCCGCCTCGCCGCAATCCGCCGACGCCAACCTGGCGCTAAGCAAGCCCGCGATCGGCAGCACTCCTTGCAACCCCGACGAGGGCCCCGAAAAGGCCTTCAACGGCAGCGTCTCCGACGGCACTAGCGACAAATGGTGCTCCGCCGCGGACTCCATGTGGCTGCAAGTCGACCTTGGCGTCAATTACAAGGTCAACCGAGTGGTCATCCGGCACGCCGGAGCCGGAGGCGAAAACAGCGACTGGAACACCCGCGCCTTCAAGATCCACGTCAGCACCGACGGCAAGGAATACACCACCGTCGTCAACGTGACCGACAACACCAAAGACACCAGCGAGCACAAGTTCGATCCCGTGCTGGCGCGCTACGTGCAGTTGGAAGTAATCACCCCCGCGCAAGACGGCGACCCCGCCGCCCGCATCTACGAGTTCGAGGTTTACGGCACGGCGGCCAAGTAATAGCCGGAGGCAGGCTCGGCACCCCTTCTCTAGCCCGCTCTCTTCAAACCCTCGCGGATGGCCTGCTTCAGCACCGTCTGGTAACCGACGCCAGTCGTCGCTGCGATCCTGTGGGCCTTTTCGAGATCGGCGATCGGGACACGAATCGAGATGGCACGGGTGGCTTTTCGCTTGGCCTCTTCCACAAGCTGTTCGAGCACTTTTGGATCAGTCTTCGAAATGCGCAGCCCGGTCCTGCGAAGCAGGGTCCCGGCCCTCAGCGCGCGGGCGAACTCGCGCTGCGTCTGCCGGCGGCCTTCCGGCGTCGCATACCAGTCGCCTTCCTCCGCCACGGACTTGACCTTCGAGGTCCTACTCGATGTATTGGGCATACATTCTCCTGTCGGCGGCATTCATTTCTTGCGATCCAGTATATACAGTTGTGGTACATACAATGGAACTTCCCGGCTACCGCAGCGCGCCACCCGGCCAATCTGCTAACCTAGTCATAACCCTCGAATTCATTCCTCGCCCGAAGTGAGCCGTCACCACAAAACATGAAAACCGCCAACCCCGCCATCCGCAACATCGCCATCATCGCCCACGTGGATCACGGCAAGACCACCCTCGTCGATGCCATGCTCAACCAGAGCGGCATTTTCGGCGCGCACGAGGAGCACGTCGAGCGCGTGCTGGATTCCAACGACCTCGAACGCGAGCGCGGCATCACCATCCTCGCCAAGATCACCGGCGTCCGCTACCACGGCGTCAAAATCAACATCGTCGACACCCCCGGCCACAGCGATTTCGGCGGCGAAGTGGAACGCGCCCTCAAGATCGTCGACGGCGTCATGCTCCTGGTCGATGCCAGCGAAGGCCCCCTCCCGCAAACCCGCTACGTGCTTTCCAAGGCCCTCGAAGCCCACCTCCCGCCGATCGTAGTCATCAACAAGATCGACCGCCCCGACGCCCGCGTTCCCGCGGTCCTCAACGAGATTTACGACCTCTTCATCGATCTCGACGCCACTGAGGACCAGCTCGATTTCCCGGTCCTGTACACCGTGGCCAAAACCGGCGTGGCCAAGCGCAGCCTCGACGATCCCTCCACCGACCTCCGCCCGCTCTTCGATTCCATCGTCGAACACATCCCCGCTCCCATGGGCGATCCCGACGGCGTCCTGCAGATCCTCATCGCCAACCTGGACTACAGCGACTACCTCGGCCGCCTCGGCATCGGCCGCGTCTTCAACGGCACCCTGCGCTACGGCGACACCGTGGCCATCGCCAAGCGCGACGGCTCGACCGAGACCACCAGGATCACCAAGCTCTACTCCTTCGAGGGCCTCAAGCGCGTGGACGAAACCATCGGCCGCCCCGGCGACATCCTCGCCATTGCCGGCGTCGAGGGCATCACCATCGGCGAAACCGTCACCGGCGCCGAGACCCCCGAACCGCTGCCGCCCATCCAGATCGATGAGCCCACCATCGCCATGGCGTTCACGATCAACACATCGCCGTTCGCCGGCCGCGAGGGCCAATGGGTAACCTCCCGCAACCTGCGCGAGCGCCTCGAGAAGGAGCTTCTCACCAATGTGTCAATCAAAGTCGAGGAGCTCGGCCACGACACCTTCAAGGTGATGGGCCGCGGCGAACTACAGCTCGCCATCCTGATCGAGATGATGCGCCGCGAAGGCTACGAGCTGGCCGTCGGCAAGCCCGAGATCCTCACCAGAACTGTCGACGGCAAATTGCTCGAGCCGCTCGAGCGCCTGGTCATCGATTGCCCCGAGAATTTCCTCGGCGTCGTCATGGATAAGCTCGGCGGCCGCAAAGGCCGCGTCACCAAGATGGTCAACCACGGCTCCGGCCGCGTCCGCCTCGAGTTCGACGTGCCCTCACGCGGCTTGATCGGTCTGCGCAGCGAAATCCTGACCGACACCCGCGGCACCGCCATCATGAACTCGCTCTTCCACGGCTACATCGACTGGCAGGGCGAAATCCCCAGCCGCCCCACTGGCTCGCTAGTGGCCGACCGTCCCGGCCGAACCACCGGCTACGCCATCTTCAACCTGCAGGAACGCGGCGAGATCTTTGTGGCGCCCGGAACCGAAGTGTACGAAGGCATGATCATCGGCGAAAACGCCCGCGACACCGATCTCGACGTCAACATCGTCAAGGAAAAGAAGCTCACCAACATGCGCGCCTCCACGGCCGACGAAGCCATCCGCCTGGTGCCGCCGCGCATCCTCAACCTCGAGCAGGCCATCGAATTCATCCGCGACGATGAATACGTGGAAGTGACTCCCGCCTCCATCCGCCTCCGCAAGAAAGCCCTGAAAGCCAACCAGCGGTGACCGTCGCCTTCTGACTCACGCGGCCATGACGCGCCCGAGTTTCCCGCTGGCGGCCGGATCCCGCACGCCCGACGCGAAGACCCCCACCGCGTACACTGTCAGGATCCGCGAGATGACGCCGTGGTCCGACTCTGCGAATCCCGACTCCAGCTTCGCCCATCCCGCGGCGTGGGGATACAACTCCGCCAGGAGCGCCGACCGCCGCGAGGCTGCGCCTGCACGGTGTGAGGGACTTCGCCTACAACCATCGTGTTCGGGACGCTGGCATGGACGACGTGGAATGGTTTGCGGGTCTGGCCGCAGCCCGCCATATTCTATTCGAGGTGGAGCATTGATTAGAAACCCACTCCGACCATCAGTTCCACCGCATTTGCATTCGTCCGCGGATAATCGCGCTGCCCGCCAGGTGGCAGGGAATTCGAAACCCCGTCCTTAGCCCAGCGAGTATAGCGCAGCATCGTAGACAGCAGCACCCCGCCCTTGCGTCTCTCCGCGCCGGCCCCGGCTGTCACCCCGAAATGCGAAGGGTTGTAGCCGTTGAGATTGCCGGCCGACCGGAAGGAAGGGCCCGCCTCCACGAACGCGCCCCGCCCCAGTTTAGCCACGTGATATTTGGCCAGCACCGGGAAATCCCAGGTCAGCACTTTGAACCCACCGCTCTGGCCGGCGCCGTTGCGTAGCGGCTTGTAGATGGCATCGGCCTCCAGCGCCAGGCATTGGCGCAGTTCCAGTTGCCCCGAGGCCCCCGCCAAATAGCCGACGCGTTCCCTGACTCCGCTGCCGGGATAGTAAAACTCGCCGATCGCGGATAATCCCCCGAGGACCCCGAGACTCAGCCGGCGCTCGCTCACCTCCACCGGGTGTGACGATGTCCCCCAAGCCACGCTGGTCAGAAACTCAACCTGGTCGCCCTTGGTGGGATAATACGGAGACCCTGCGTCCTTATCCCATCGCGTGTACCGGATCGTGGGCGCCAGACGCAACGGGCCGAAGTGGATCGCGACGCCTGCCCCGGCAGTCATGCCGAATTGCGAGGGCAGCGCGGCCGAATCGTTCTGCGAGGTGCGGAAGGCGGGCCCGCCTTCGAGGAACGGCCGCACTCGTCCCCTTCTCATCGGGAACGGCAGGTTCCATTTCACCATTACCGGAAACTCCCATGTATTCGCCGCCAAAAACTTCTTTGTGGATACGCTGGGGCCGGCGGCCAGAAATTGGGTGAACATAATGGTGGTCGGCAGAGGCCGATGCAGAACGTCCGTCTCGATGGCAAGATTGCTGGTGAGTTGGATTTCGAGCAGGCCACCCAAAATGAAGCGGCGGGAACCGGGCAGGTGCCGGAAGTCGAATGCGGGGTTGCCGTAAACATCCGCTGGTCCGCTCAAGTCGTAGACAGGAAAATCCGGGGTGAGACCCGTCCCTCCGATCACGCCCCAATAGAGTCGCTGGCCCCACGCCGCGCCGTTCACAGTCATTACGAGAGCGAGAGCCAGCCAGGAATTGCGCATAACCGCTGCGTCGCACGCCGATGGCCAGAGCGCCGGTAGGCAGACCTGTTAGGCCGTTAGTCGGGAAATTGTGCTGCGCAGTGGGCCTGAGCGTCACTTCTGACTACCGTGCTTCACGGTTAAGCCTGGACGATCAGAAACGCGGTGCTCTGCCTGGCTGTGTGTCGGTGCTCGCAGCCGGCACGATGATGAATTGTTGATACCGCCGGTCGATGGCGCGGCCGACAAAGTATCCAACCGGGGCGCCGACTCCCATGGTCAGTCCTCCCGCCGCCAGCAGCCCATAGATGGGCGATTCGACCGAGCGCACGGTTGCACCGGCCAGCACCGCCGCTCCCGCGCCTATCGGAACCAACGTGCCGATCAGCCGCCCTTTCCTCCGCTGCTTGCGAATCTCGACGACGGACACGGTCTCACGCGCGACGGTGATCCGGCCTTTGGGGTGCGCGCGCGGATTGGATGTCTTGCCCACCCTCAGATCCAGGCCATCGGGCCGGATCGCCAAAGGGTAGCCTTCGATTTGCGTGCCGTCAGGCAGCACCATCCGGAGCGAACGAATGGCATTCACTTGCGCGGCGAAGGCGTCCCAGGTGATTCGGGCCGGTGACTGGGAAGCGGCGTGGCCGGGAAGGAGGCACGCAGCGAAGAGAAGTCCGGGAATCCAGCGTTTCATGCCCGTTACTCCTGTAACAAGCGTATCACCGTCATGAACGACCTCACAAATGAGTCAGCCGGCCCCTCGCAACGTGTCGGGCGCCAGCGATGTGGGGCACGCATTCGTGCGCACTTCCACTTAGTTTTCGTTGGCAAACGGTCTGCAGGAAATCGTGGGGCAGCCAATCTTGGCTGCAGCCGGCTTTCAGCCGGCGCTTTCGGCACGCGCAGCAGCCACGTAGGCCGCCCAAGCGGGGGCGCGCTCTGGACCCGTCGACACTCTGTCTACGCTCGGCCATCGCCAAGTCTTACACCAGACCCCAGAATAGCGATCAAGTCCACTGCTTTCCGGTAGGTCCCGGCATCAGCAAGCGCCGCCTCTGGCGTCCTCTTTGTTTGCGGGCATGGGAGCAGGCACAATGGCCTTGGCGTACCGTTTGAGAGCGCGACATGAAGGTCGAATTAACAGGCTGCGGCAGATCAAGCTCCGGAGGAAGGAAAGAGGATAGCCGCCGGCGCACGCCGTGCGGAAGCGCCCACATCGAACGAGCCCCGGTAGGGGCGAAAGGCCGTTCTTCCGCCCTCCCCCGTACCGTTTCAACGAACCGCGGTTCTCGTCATCCCGTGCTAGAGTTCTCTTGGAGGGGGGAATCGTGAACCGGTTTTCACAAGCTTGCCTGCTTTTGATCGTTCTGCTGCTCATCTTCATTTCTGTTCGTCTTTCTTGGACGCAAGAAACTGTGAAGGCCGCGGCAACCTACAAATACATGGTCCAGGTGATCAAACCCGGAACGACCACCACTTCCAGCGAAGAGCTCGAAAAGGCAATTAACTTCGCGGCCACCATGGGGTTTGAACCGGTTTCCATAATGCACGACCCGGGTTATTACACCTTGGTTCTCCGATCGCCAGATCAATAAAGATCCCGCAGACACGCGGGCGGGGCGGTTCGCGGCGCGAGCGTGTTCGAGAATTAGGACCGCGCCGCGCCATAGCCGCAGCGTCCTGTTTCAACTTGTCAAAACGAACGGTCGTGCGAACACGCCGCGAGTTGAACACCAAGGATTCCGAAGAAGAACGGGGGACGAAGAACGGGGGACAGCCTGAACCGCGTGAGTTTTCCCGGGTCCCCGCAAGCCGTGTCTCGCCAGGAACGCACAGCTCCAAGCGGCTCGCAAACCCCCAGAACTGGACCTAGACGAAACCCCTTCGCGGTAGACCACGTGGGCGACGTCGCTGGGGCATCGGCGGGCGGTTGGAGGGAATGGTGAAGAAGATGGTAGTGGTTGGTTTGTGCGCCGCTGGGGTTGCGATCTGCCAGCAGCCGAAGTTCGAACTGGCAGACGTGCATCCGAGCAAGGCCTCGCGCAGCGCAGAATTTTGGCGGTTTGCTGGTGGCGTCGATCAAACCGGCCACGCCCCGCGCTGTAATAGACTTCGGGAAGATGAACATCTCCACGGTGCGGCGTGTCGTCTGGGCGGCGACGTTCTCTCTCGTTTCGGTGGCCGTGTGCGCCGCACTCGCCCTGTTTGTGTTCCGGGGAACGCTCAGCAGCGGCCTGGCCACCACGCTTGCCCTCGCGATTCTCTACGCTCTGCCGTTAATGGCCCTGCAGGCAGCCACCGAAAAAGCGCTCCGGGCGCGCGCGGACGCATCGCGGTTTCCCTTCGACTGGATTCTGTACGCCGGCGCGAAGCTGACCGTGGGCCTGGTGGCCGCCGGGATCGGCAGCTTGCTGGCACTGTTGGTCGGGATCGTCCGGACGTGGCAGGAACTGTACCTGCCGAACCGCATGGTGATCGTGGTCTCGGTAATCATCGCGTGCCTGATTCGCTTGTACAGCGCCACCCGCAACCGCCTCGAGGAGCGTAACCGTCAGCTCGAAGCGAAGGTGGAATCCGGGCAACGCACCCTGCAGCTTCATGAGCAGGACTTCGAGCGCGCGCGCGAAATTCAGGAGGCCCTGATGCCGAAGCAGTTGCCGCAGGCTCGCGGATGTCAGGTTGCGGCCGGATGCAAGCCCGCGCACATCGTAGGCGGCGATTACTACGACGCCATCCTCCTCGGCGATTCGTGCATCGCCATTGCCGTCGCCGATGTGTCCGGCAAAGGCATGGCCGCCGCGCTCCTCATGTCGAACCTGCAGGCCATCGTGCGCGCCTTTGCCCCCGGCGGACTGGAACCCCATGAGCTGTGCGCGAGAGCCAACCGGCTGATCGCCTCCAATGTCGCTCCGGGGAA
>Ga0335081_10008853_pt1 | contig 16158 bp, 18 predicted proteins | sample Lox_Sample_35_FD_206713 | JGI IMG/M metagenome (GOLD analysis project Ga0335081, IMG submission 206713) | Soil microbial communities from Loxahatchee National Wildlife Refuge, Florida, United States - Lox_Sample_3.5 | ecosystem: Environmental > Terrestrial > Soil > Wetlands | place: USA... | reverse complement strand
AATATTCGATAACGCATTCATGGCTACCATCAATAGATTCGTTTAATGAAGTCTTGAAGATTGTTAATGAGCGGGTGATTTCTTCCTCTTGACACATCTCCCTCTCTCGCATAGAATACCGCCCAATATGTTCACAACTGTCCGCTTCTATTTTGCGTACTACTTTTACGGTTTCCGAAATTCGGTTGCCGTCAGTGGCGCTTAAGCAGACAGTGTGATATACCTGTACTCAAAGAGCGAGACCACAACGGTCTCGCTCTTTTTGTTTACCACCTCATCCCAGCCCTCTCCGCAAAGAACAGCGGACTTTCCTAAAGGAGAGGGAGAAAGCAAAGGAAAATCAATGAACACACGCGGCGTGCGCGGCGCGACCACAATTGAATTTGATTCAAAAGAAAATATTCTTTCCGCGACGAAAGAATTGCTTGAGATGATTCTGCGCGCGAATAAAGATTTAGAAACAACGGATATTGCTTCAGCAATTTTCACGGTCACGGATGATATCGTCTCAGCCTATCCCGCGCTGGGCGCGCGTCAAATCGGCTGGGACTCCGTGCCGATGATGTGTGCGCGTGAAATTCCCGTTGAAGGAAGTTTACCGTTATGTATCCGCGTGTTGATTCATTGGAACACACATAAAGCACAAAGCGAAATCAGCCATGTGTATTTACGCGATGCAGTCAAACTAAGACCCGACTTAGTCAATCAGCGAAAGGAGAAATCACAATGATGATCATTATGAAGTCAAACGCAACTCCCGCGCAAGTAGAGAATGTTATCGAACATGTGAAAGCCGCGGGATTAAATGTTCATCTCTCACAAGGAGTCGAGGCGACTATCATCGGCGCCATCGGCGAAACTCATAACATTCCGCTGGATCGCTTCGACAGTCTCGATGGCGTGGAACTCGTTCAACGAATCACACAGCCATTCAAACTAGCGTCGCGGCAATTTCATCCGGAGAACTCCGTCTTTCCGTTGGATGGATTCACAGTCGGTGGCGATGAGATCACCATCATCGCGGGACCGTGTTCGGTGGAGAGTCGCTCGCAGATCATCGAGACAGCTCAGGCGGTGAAAGAAGCGGGCGCGTCCGCCTTGCGCGGGGGAGTCTTCAAGCCGCGCACTTCGCCCTATTCGTTTCAAGGACTCGGCGAAGAAGGTCTTGAATATCTTGCTGATGCGCGTGAGAAAACCGGATTGCCCATCGTCAGCGAAATCATGTCGCAGACTCAACTGGATGCGATGATCAAGTATGTGGATGTTTTTCAAATTGGGGCGCGCAACATGCAGAATTACAATTTACTGCGCTCCATCGGCGAGACACAAACGCCGGTGCTTCTCAAGCGCGGACTCTCCGCGACCATCGAAGAATTATTGATGTCCGCTGAATATATTTTGGCGGGCGGCAACAAACAAGTGATGTTGTGCGAGCGCGGCATCCGCACATTTGAAACCTCCACGCGCAATACCACCGACATCAACGCGATTCCGGTTTTGAAAAACCTCACGCATCTTCCGGTCATTCTCGATCCGTCACATGCAACCGGCAATGCGGATTATGTTTCGTCCATTGCGCGGGCGGCCATCGCGGCTGGCGCAGATGGACTCATGATCGAAGTTCATCCCGATCCTGCGAATGCGCTCTCGGATGGTAAACAATCGCTTCGTCCCGAAAAATTTGCGGAGATGGTCAAGCAAGTTGGGCAGATCGCGCAAGTGATCAATCGTCGGCTCGCGTCTTCTGAAGTTCCCTCGCCCGTTTTCGGGAGAGGGTAGGGTGAGGGCAAATGGATGATGATAGTTTTTTTCTTTCGCATTCGAAGATCGCCATTGTTGGATTGGGATTGATGGGCGGCTCGTTGGCGTTGGCGTTGAAAGGAAAGTGCGCGGCGTTATTTGGAATCGATCCGAATCATTCTATGCTCGAAATGGCTCGCCGTCAAAATATCGTTGACCGCGCCGATAGCGATCCTGCCAAACTTTTGCCCGAAGCCGATGTTGTGATTCTGTCCGCGCCTGTGCCTGCGATTTTGACTCTGCTTGAGCAATTGCCAGCGTTTACATCGAATCGTTGTATCGTTATGGATTTAGGTTCAACCAAAAAAATGATTACCGAAGCTATGTCGCGCTTACCTGAACGATTCAATCCCATCGGCGGACATCCGATTTGCGGCAAGGAAAAACTCTCGCTTGCCAACGCCGAGCGGACTCTTTATTATGCCGCGCCATTTCTGCTTACGCTGTTAGAAAGAACCACGCCGCGTGCCTTGTCTGCCGCACAGCAAATCATTGAAGCGATTGGAGCGAAAGAAATTATCCTAGATGCTATCGAACATGATCGCATTCTTGCTTCGACAAGTCATTTGCCGTTCTTGCTTTCGTCTGCATTGATCCTCGCTACACCAAACGATGTTGTTCCTTTCATTGGTCCCGGGTTCAAATCCACAAGCAGACTCGCCGGAACGTCATCGTCCATGATGCTCGGCGTTTTGGAATCAAACCGTGAGAATGTCTTAAATGCACTTCATGAATTTCAAGATCGTATTCATGAAATTGAGTCGTTAATTTGCTCAAATGATTTTTCGAGTTTAGAGTTGATTCTTAACGAATCGCAAAGTAAACATCAAACATTCATCCAATGACATCGCTTGAAATCAAACCCATCCGCCATCCATTGAATGCAACCGTGCGCGTGCCTGGCTCCAAATCGCTGACCAACCGCGCATTATTGATTGCCTCGCTTGCGCATGGAACGACGCGCATTACGAATGCTCTCTTCTCCGATGACTCACTTTATCTCGCTAAAGCCCTGCAAACTCTTGGCTTCGATATTCGACTCGATGAAGCACAGCATGAAATGACCGTTCATGGATTAGACGGAAAAATTCCCGCGGGCAAAGCGGAACTCTTCATCGGTAATGCTGGCACCGCCGCGCGATTTCTCTCTGCATTTCTGACACTCGGAAACGGCGAATATATTTTGGATGGCGACGCGCGCATGAGAGCACGTCCCATTGGAGATTTGATCGATTCTCTTGAACAACTCGGCGCGAACATTCAACCAACGATACAAAGCGCAAATCACAAAACAATTTGCCCGCCGGTGAAAATAAAAGCATCAGGTTTGCGCGGCGGAAAGACTCGGATCGCGGGCGATATTTCAAGCCAATTCCTTTCGGCGTTATTGATGGTCGCGCCATACGCGCAACGGCCGGTTGAAATCGAAGTGATTACCGAGCTCAATTCCAAACCTTACGTGGATATGACCCTTGCTATCATGAAGGACTTCGGGGTTGAAATCGAGTGTGACGGCTATTCACGATTTGTTATTCATCCAACTTTTTATTCACCGCTTTCCGCTTATGCTATTGAATCCGATGCTTCCGCCGCATCTTACTTCTTTGCCGCGCCCGCTGTCTGCGGCGGAATGGTTGGAGTTGAAAATATCTCGCGCGAATCCAAACAAGGCGATCTTACCTTTCTGGATATTTTGAATCATATGGGTTGCCAAATTAAAGCGGAAAATAATTTCATCGAAGTCTTTAGTGATTCTAAATTATTTGGTATTGAGGTTGACATGCGCGATCTTCCCGATACCGCGCAAACGCTGGCAGCGATTGCTCCTTTCGCTTCCTCACCAACTCGAATTCGCGGCATTACATCGGCGCGTCTTAAAGAGACAGATCGCGTCTACGCCACTTGCACTGAGCTTGCACGGCTTGGCGTTCATGTGGAAGAGCACGAAGACGGCATGACGATTTATCCGTGCAATAGATTTAAATCTGCCGCTATACAAACATACAACGATCATCGCATGGTAATGGCATTCTCTTTGATTGGCTTGCGAATTGACGGTGTGAGCATCGAGAATCCATCATGCGTTTCAAAGACATTTCCGAATTATTTTGATGTGTTGGATGTTTTGCGATGATCCATCTAGGTTTGATCGGTTATCCGTTGGAGCATAGTTTATCGCCGCAGATTCACTCCGCCGCATTTCAGTCCTGCGGCTTGCAAGGCGACTATTCCCTATTTCCTATTCCTCCAGATAACAAACAGGGTTTGGAAGATTTATTTGCCCGCGTCCGCTCCGGTGAAATTGCTGGACTTAATGTTACTATCCCGCACAAACAAACCGTCATTGAGTTTTTGGATGAACTCACGCCAACTGCAAAAGCCATCGGTGCGGTCAATGCCATTTTTCTTCGCGACTATAAATTGATCGGCGACAACACCGATGCCCCTGGGTTTCTTTCCGATCTAAAAAAGTTCATCGGAAATCGAAAATTGGAGACTGGAAAATCAGCGCTGGTTTTGGGGGCAGGAGGCTCTGCACGGGCAGTCATTTATGCTTTGATAAATGACGGGTGGAATGTTGTGATTGCCGCGCGCCGAATCGAGCAAGCACAGGAATTGTCGTCGCAATCCGAGAATGTCAAAGTTGGCGACCTTAACTTTCAAACCTTCGAACCTTCAAAGTTTCAATTGATCGTTAACACAACTCCTGTTGGCATGAAGCCAAACACGTATCAATCGCCGTTGCCCGAAAAAATAAAACTTCATTCCAGCACTTTTATTTACGATTTAGTCTATAACCCGCGTGAAACAAAATTGATCACAGATGCGCGTGCACAAGGATTGCACGCCGCAACGGCTCTCGGTATGCTGATTGAGCAAGCCGCGTTGTCTTTTGAAATTTGGACCGGTCATAATCCGCCCCGCGATATTTTGTTTCGATCCATTAACCAATGACTATGCTTTGGGAGAACTTATGCTTCGTTTCTTAACAGCAGGTGAATCTCACGGTCCATCTTTGACAGCTATTCTCGACGGAATGCCCGCCGGATTAAAGCTTAATGCTTCGATCATTGACTTTGAGCTGGCACGCCGTCAAAAAGGCTTTGGCGCTGGCGGACGGATGAAGATTGAAAAAGATACTGTTCAAATTCTCGGCGGAGTTATGGCAGGTGAAACAACCGGCGCACCGATTGCCATGCTTGTGCAAAATGCGGATCATATCAAATGGAAAGGCAAAGCCGTCGAGCCGATGACTGCGCCGCGTCCGGGTCATGCCGATTTAACCGGCGCGGTCAAATATGATTATAAGGATTTGCGTCCCGCACTCGAACGTGCTTCTGCCAGAGAAACGACCATGCGCGTCGCGGCGGGTGCAGTCTGCAAACATTTTCTCGCGCAATTTGGAATCATCGTCGGCGGATATGTGAAATCTATCGGAGAGATTGAAGCACAATTAAACGGAAGCAATTATCAGTCTATGTTTGAGGCGGCGGAGCAGAACGATGTGCGTTGTCCCGATTCGGCCGCGGTGGAAAAAATGCGCGCACGCATCGAAGAGGTCATTCATGCTAAAGATACATTGGGAGGTGTGCTGGAAGTTGTCGCCCTGAATGTTCCTGTTGGACTTGGTTCTTTTTCGCAATGGGATAAGCGGCTTGAGGCAAAACTAGCTATGGCGGTAATGAGCGTTCAGGCAATTAAAGGAGTGGAGGTCGGCGAGGCGTTTGAAAATGCAAAACGATTGGGAACGCAAGCGCATGCCCCGATCACTTTGGAACATTCGGACCCTTCGACAGGCTCAAGGCAACGCCTTCAGCGCTCAACGAATCGCGCGGGCGGCATCGAAGGCGGGATTTCGAACGGAGGACCAATTGTGATTCGTGCGGCAATGAAACCGATTGCAACGACTCTGACGCCGCAGCAAACCGTTGACCTGGGGACGGGTTCGGAATCTCCGACCAAATACGAACGCTCGGACTTTTGTCCTGTGCCGCGCGCTGTCCCGATTCTGGAAGCGATGGTCGCGTTGGTTCTGGCAGATGCGTTGATCGAAAAACTCGGCGGTGACTCGCTAAGTGAAATGATGCCGCGCTTTGCCGCATTACGTAAAGCCACCCTTGAAGATTTGAAAATGGATAACGCCCCGCACGTTTTTTGGGAATGATGATGAAACATATTTTTCTTTATGGCTCGCCTGGTGCGGGAAAATCATCTGTTGGTAAAGCGCTGGCAGAGAGATTGCGCCTGCCATTTATTGATCTTGATCTTGAAATCGAAAAATCTGTGGGCAAAACTATTCCGCATATTATGGAAGAAGAGGGCGAGTCAGTATTCCGCGATTTGGAAACGAAAACGTTGAAACGAGTCGCGAATGAAAGTCGGCGTGTGATTGCGTTGGGCGGCGGCGCGTTGTTGCGTGAAGAAAATCGCCGGGTTGCGGAAGAGTGCGGACAGGTTGTCTTGCTCGAAACGAAGATCGAAGCTTTGGTCGAACGTTTGCAAGGAGATCAAAACCAGCGTCCATTGCTGGCCTGCAATTTAGAAGAGAAGTTGCAAATCCTGCTTGAACAAAGAAAGGCACATTATGATTCTTTCCCGATTCGTATAAGCCAGTCAGGACAGTCCATTGGTGAATTCCAAAAGACGCCTGAACAAATTGCGTTGGAGATTCAACAAAAGCTGAATCTGTTGTGTGTTCATTTGGCAGATGGAAGTATCTATGATGTGATTGTTCAAACCAATGGATTTGATTCCCTTGGCGGCTTCCTGCGCGAACGCGAACTTGACAACCCGGCTGTAATCATTGCGGATGAGACCGTGGCAAATTTATATGCCGAAGGCGCCGTCAAGTCAATCGAAGGAGCGGATTATAAGGTTCATGTGATCCCCTTTCCTGCGGGAGAGAAATCAAAAAACATAGATACTGTCATGAGGTTATGGCGGGAGATGTTGAAAATTGGATTGGATCGCAAGAGTACGGTTGTTGCGTTGGGCGGTGGCGTGACCGGCGACCTGGCGGGTTTTGTTGCGTCCACGTTTATGCGCGGGATCAATTGGGTGGGTGTGCCAACCACTCTGCTCGCCATGGTTGATTCATCTTTGGGCGGCAAGGGGGGCTTCGACTTGCCCGAAGGCAAGAACCTGATCGGCTCGTTCCATTCACCGAAAATGGTGCTTGTAGATCCTAGAATGTTACGGACGTTACCCGAAGAGGAATTGCGATCCGGCCTTGCGGAAGTTGTTAAGCATGGAATAATTTCTGACCCCGAACTCTTCATTTCGTGCGGGCGCGGAATGGATTGGATCAAAGATAATTTTGAAGAAATTATCAAGCGGGCAATGGCAGTGAAGATAAAAATCATCGAAGAAGATCCCTACGAAAAAGGATTGCGCGCCTCGTTGAATTTGGGTCACACGGTCGGGCACGCGGTCGAATTGGTCAGTGATTTTCAGTTGCGACATGGCGAAGCTGTGGCGATAGGGATGGTGGCTGAGGCGAAGCTGGCGGAACGTTTAACGGCAGCCGATAAAGGGTTAGCGGACGCGGTGGCTGGGACACTCTCTGCATTGGAATTGCCGATCGAGATTCCAAAAGAATTACCGCGCAATGAACTTATCCGCGCTATGCGAGTGGACAAGAAGAGATCAAATGGGGTGGTGCGTTTTGCTTTGCCTGTGACGATTGGAAAAGTCGAATTGGTGGACGTGACCGATTTGGAAAATGTTTTGGAGGACGAATGAAAATCCTTATATTGCATGGCCCGAATTTGAACTTGCTTGGAACGCGTGAGCCGGAAGTCTACGGTTCCATAACATTGGATGAGATCAACACCAAGTTGATCGAGCTGGGGAAATCACTAGGCACAGAGGTGAGGTGTCGGCAGTCAAATCACGAAGGCGAGTTGATCGACGCGCTTCAAGAGGCGCGCAGCTGGGCGGACGGCGTGGTTTTCAATCCGGGAGGATATACACATACATCTGTGGCGTTGCGCGATGCGATTGCTGCGATCGGGATTCCGGTGATCGAAGTGCATTTGTCGAATGTATATGCGCGGGAAGAATTCAGATCTAAATCGTTGATCTCCGCCGTCTGCAAAGGGAAGATCAGCGGGCTTGGGTGGAAGTCGTATGCATTCGCTTTGCGCGCATTGGCAGAATGACAATTTCCTGAATTCGGGTGGCTTGCATGATTTGTCTTGAGCAAGTCGCGTAGATTCAACTCGCACTGCGTTTTTTGTTATGTTTGAAATTCAAATTTCTGGTTCGTCAGATGAACAGAACGTGGTCATGGAATATCTTTTACCAAATATAACTCGCCGCGTCCGAACCCGCGATCAAGATAATATTCGCGCGTTCCAATCGCAGAGATCACTGCCATTCGTTTAAAGCCATTTTCTTGTGCAATGCGATCCGCATGTTGAAGCAGATTCGTTCCCAAACCCGCATGCTGCGCTGCGCCGATTTTTTCCGCGCCAACCGGAAGCGATTGTCCGTAAACATGCACTTCGCGGATCATCGCCGCGCCATCCAGATCATTCAATTGAGTCTGCGGCGCGTCTTTGGACGGCAATGATAAACGAATGAAGCCTGCCAACTTGTCATCGGGCGTGACGTAAGATATGAAATGTTCTTCGGCAGAATCGGCTTGATAAACAAGATCATTCAACTTAAGCAAAGCTGGATCAACCGGTTTGCCTCTGACTTCACGACAGCGGATACATTCGCAATGTGTGCCGCGCCGCTTCATTTCATCATGCACATCTTGTCTCAAACTGGTGCGGCGATTCCCTTCGACAACATTGTTCGATGGAATATCCCGTATCACGCGGTTCACGCGGCAATAACGCGGAACGGCGGTTTTTATATCGGCAATCAAATCGATCAATTGCTCAGTGGTATATGGATGGAATTCGCCGCGTTGCCAATATTCATAAAGCTCCGCATTCGCCAATAGTTGATTCGGATAAATCTTGATCTCATCTGGACAAAAGCCTTGCCACAGTTTCGCAAAATCTTCGCGGTCCGATTCAGGCGTTGCACCGTGTAAGTTTGGCATCCAATGCAAAACAATTTTGAAGCCCGCCGCACGCAACAAAGCCGTTGCGCGGCGTGTGCATTCGACATCATGTCCGCGCTTGTTCATTTCAAGGATACGGTCGTCCAGACTTTGCGCGCCCATTTGGACTTTAGTAACACCCAAATGTCTTAGCCAGCGAATTTCATCCGGTGTGATTTCATCGGGACGCGTCTCAATCACGAGTCCAACGTTGCGGTGCGACGCAGATTCGTTGAATGCCTGCACTTCTGCTAATTCATCCGCTTCTACTTTTTCCCTCACCTCAACCCCTCTCTCGCTGGGAGAGGGGAAAGAGGTGAGGGGGGCTTCATTCATCGCATCAAAGCAACGCTTTACAAACCATTCCTGATAATCGCGGCGATACGAACTCCATGTGCCGCCCAAAATCAATAACTCAATCTTATCGGTGGGATGTCCCAATGATTCCAAAGCTTGGATGCGCGATTTCACTTGCAGGTACGGATCAAAATCATGTTCGAGTCCGCGCATCGCGCCCGGCTCATCGGCGAGATAGGATTTCGGCATCCGCACATCGGTGGGACAAAAAATACATTTACCGGGACACGGATACGGTTTGGTCAGAACGGTGACGGTTGTCACGCCCGAGAGCGTGCGCATCGGCTTCATCCGCAGACTTTCCAGCAAACGCACATCCGGATTCATTTCATGATTTTGCACCATCTCGTGATACGCGGCAACTAAAACATACTTACCGAGATAGCCGCCGCCATCAAGCGGATAATGTCGAAGCGCGTCCATCACAGCGCGGCCGTTGCGAATTTCATCAATGGCTTGGCGCGCCAATATCATCCACTCAGGTTGGATGGTGTGAGTCGTGACCCATTCTTCTTGCTTTTGCGATCTCATGACCGAAAATTATACCCGTTATAATCAAGGCGTGAAGTCAATTATTGCACAGCAACTATTGGAATTAAATCATCGCTTCTACACCGAACACGGACGCGATTTTTCCGCCACACGCGGACGATTGCAAACCGGCGTGCTGCGCGTGATCGAATCTTTGCGCGACGACGAATCGATTCTGGATTTGGGATGCGGCAACGGTGAACTCGCACGGACTTTGTCGCGGCGCGGCTATCGCGGTTCGTATCTGGGTCTCGATTTCAGCCTGCCGCTCCTCGACGAAGCCGAACGCGAAGCATTTAAATTTCCCGTTCAATTCATGCAAGCCGACTTGGTTTCACCTGATTGGCAATCTACTACTCACGAGGAGATTGCTTCGGGGAAAAACTCCCCTCGCAATGATATGTTTGATATTGTTTTTTCTTTTGCTGTCCTTCATCACATTCCAAGCATTGAATTGCGTTTGCAAATCATCCAAAAGATTCAGAAGCTATTGAAACCGAATGGAATGTTTATCCATTCCAATTGGCAATTCTTGAACAGTCCGCGCTTGAAGGCAAGGATTCAACCGTGGGAAAGCGTTGCCTTGAAAGAAACGGATGTAGATGTGAATGATTATCTGCTCGATTGGAAACGCGGCGGAAATGGTCTGCGCTATGTTCACCATTTCGATCAATCAGAATTGAACGAATTGGCGAAAGCCGCTAGTTTTGAAATCATCGAAACGTTTTATTCGGATGGAGAGAATAGAAAATTAAGCCTTTATCAAACTTGGAAAAAAGTTAAAGAAAGTTGATTTCACCACAAAGGCTACAGAGTTCACAGAGTTTCTTTTTTCTTTGTGTCATTTGTGGTTAATTATTTAATAAGCGGCTTGAATCCTTCGCCCACTGCTTCAGGCGCCTGACCAATCACCATGAATGCTTGCGGATCAATTTCTTGAAGAATCGCTTTCAATTGAGAAACTTCCGAACGGCTAACCACGCAATATAAAACAGGGCGATCCGCACCCGTGTATGCGCCTTTGCCTTGCAGAATGGTCATGCCGCGTTCCATATCCCAAGCACGCGTTGAGCGATCTCGTCCGGATGATTGCTAACGATCAGCGCTGTCCGCACCATGCCCGGACCTTCCAGAATTGTTTCCGAAACGAGGCCGCTGACATATAACGTAATGATCGCATATAATGCTTGCTTCCATCCAAAGACAAATCCGGCCGCGAGGATCACCAGAGAATCCACCATCAGATAACTTTGAGTCATCGGTACACTGCGATAATGATTTAAGATTCGTGCCAGCACATCTGATCCGCCGCTCGTTCCGCGTGCGCGATAAATCAATCCGTATCCCACGCCGCTGATTACGGCTCCATAAAGAGAATTCAAGAAAATGTCATCGGTTAGACCTTGCGCGGGAAAAATATTCAGGTGCGGAATCAAATCCACAAAAACCGAATACACAATTACAGCGAACGCGGTGCGAAGCGCGAAGCGCGATCCGCCAAGAAAACGCCAACCGATAATGAACAATGGAATATTCCCAATCAGAACCATCAACCCGATGGGCCAATGAGTGTAATGGTTGATCAATTGAGAAATGCCGCTCACGCCGCCGCTTGCGAGATTCGCCGGAACGAGAAACAAACGCAATGCGATGGCTTGTATCGCCGCGCCAATGAAGATCAAAGCGTAATCAAAGAACAACGGCAAAAAACGTTTTTGCGAATCCATTACAGCATCAATTATCCAGCAAATTAACGCCAGCCAGTTTCTCGATCACGCCGATCACTGCGGAGTTATCTAATTCGCCCATGCCCATTTCAATCATCTGCTCAAACAACTTCGTGTTCACAGTCGCGGATGGCAACGGCATTTCATATAGATGCGCTGTTTCCATCACAATCCGCATATCCTTCAATTGCATGTAAGCCTTAAAGCCCGGCGCGCGATTGCCCGCGAACAAACGCGGCGGCTTCACATCCAGCGTCCAGCATTGAGCCGCGCCCGCTTTGATCGCTTCCAAAACTTTTTGCGGATCAACACCGGCTTTGCGCGCAAAGATCAGCAGTTCGCCCATCGCCGCCATCTGCGCTGCGACCATGATTTGATTCGCAGCTTTCGCAACTTGTCCAGCACCCGAATCGCCGACATGTGTAATCGTCTTGCCCATCGCCTTAAAGATTGGCATGATTTTTTCAACGGCTTCAGATGGACCACCAACCATAATCGTCAATGTTCCATTTTTCGCACCGATGTCTCCGCCGGAAACGGGCGCGTCCAGCGACAGCACGCCTTTAGCTGATAACTTTTCCGCGATCATCCGCGCTGAGGCTGGTTTGATGGTGGAATTATCAATGAAGATTAAACCTTGATGCGCGCCCTCGATGATTCCTTTTTCGCCCAGCGCGACTTTCTCCACGTCAGGTGAATCAGGTAAATTAGTAAACACAACATCCACTTGTGATGCAACTGCCGCGGGTGAGTTTGCGGCGGCCGCACCTTCGCCGACAAGCTCATTCACTGATGCAGTCGAACGATTATGAACAACCAATGGAAAACCCGCCTTTAAAATATTGCGCGCAATGGATTTGCCCATCAATCCAAGACCAATATAGCCAACCTTAAGCATAGAGACTCCTTGTTTGCTGTTGAAGTGCTGATTGCATGAAGCTTGATGAGATTATACCAATGAGCCTGATTGTCTCACTGGAATATAAAAAGAACCCGCCTCCATAATGGAAGCGGGTCGCGAGTCGAGGACTGAGGCGTTATTTAAGCTCGTAGGTCATATCAACCGTGACAGTTAGAGTCAATTGGCCGGTATTGATCGGCACGGATGCAGGCGCCGCGGCAAGACCGCCGCCGCCTTTTCCATATACATCCGTCACTGGCTGGGGAATCTCATTGGTGAAGCTGACCGTCTGCACACTGCCGAGTGTGACGCCCGACGCAGATGCCAGTCCCTGCGCCTGCGTTTGTGCATCTTTGACGGCCTGATCGCGCGCTTGTTGGATCGCCGAGGTTTTATCAAACACATCAAATTGAATGCTATTAACATTATTTGCGCCTGCTTGGACCGTGGCATCCAACAGATCACCGAGCTTATCGAGTTGATGAACAGTCACATAGATGGTGTTATCTACAATGTATGTTGTGCTTCCGGGTTTTCCAGTTTGTTGATCGTATTGCGTATTGGGGTAGATACTGAAGTTTGTGGTGCGAATATCCTTCGCATCCACGCCGAAGTTTTTTACTGCGTTGACCACTTGTTGAGTTTGGTCATTGTTGGCGGAAACAGCCTCGGAAGCGGTTGGCTGTTCAGTATGTACGCCGATATTGATATATGCCACATCTGGCGTAAGATAGACCATTCCCGTTCCGGTCACGCTTAACGTTCGTTGAGTCGGCGCAGGATTGGAAACAACAGTGGTCGCGCCGCAAGCGCTGAGGACAATTGCGGCAAGTAGAACGGCTGGTACGAGAAAAAATTTTGTTCGCATGACAATCTCCTTGTGGTTTGTTTTTCTGTGAGACGTTCGATCGAGGCGAAAAGTTCCTGAATATTGTAGCCGATTTTAGAAGCAAACAACGCCGAAATTCGATCATTCCATCCAGGTAAAGGACTTGACAAAATTACCCTCAAGGCATATATTACGCAATACGATATATCGTATTGCGTTACAGCGTAGAGCGTATCATGAATCTTACTGACTTTGGACGGTTTTCCGATCCCGCGCTTCTCATCCTTGCCAGCCTGGCGAATGGCCCAAAGCATGGCTATAGCATGATGATTGATATTGAAATCATGACAGGCGTGCGCCTCGGACCTGGAACCCTGTACGGGGCGCTGGCTCGATTGGAAAATTCCGGCTTGATCAAATCTATGCCTGCCAAAGATCGCCGCCGACCGTATCGGCTGACGGTAACAGGCGCGGCGGCGCTGCGCGAGCAATTGTCGCTGTTGCAAAAGCTTGCATCTACAGGACTCAAAAGGCTTGCGGCGCCATGAACCTCCGCGGCTGGTTGATTCAACTTTATCCGCGTGCGTGGCGCGAACGTTACGGGGACGAATTCGAAATATTGCTTCAAGAATGCTTGCATTCTCCGCTGGATATCTTCGATATCATGCTCGGAGCGTTGGATGCGCATCTGGAATTTCCTTATGATTTGAATTGGAGAGTAATGAATATGATCAACAAACTTCGCACTTCGATTTTGGTCGTTTTTGCCGCGTACATCGGCTTCATTGTTGGCGGAATGAGTTTATATGGTCTGGCGGATGACAGCCCAATGGCAGACTTAATGAAAACTCAAACCAACATTCCGCTTCTCGCTTCATGGATAACGATTGAAGTGGGCGCAATCATCGCATTGCTGGCTGTAGTAATTGGCGGATTGCCAATCGCGTGGATCGCGATTCGCTACGCACTAACATCCTCGCGAAGCGATCTACGTTACCTTCTCATACCAGTCTTTGCTTTTCTGGCTTTGATTTTCTATGCCGGTTTTGTCGCTTCGATTGGACTTGGCAAGATTCAAATTCCCGGCGTGTTACCGGTTGTATCGCATGATAATTTTCCAATTGGGAATCGTCTTTTAATAGGCGGAGGCATGTTGATCTTTATCCTCGGGGCAATAGCCAGCACGATTGCTGTTTGGAAAATCGTTGCGAATGCAAATGCAGAGGAAAATTCACTTCACATCTTCAACCGCGCAGAACCAATCAAAACATACAACCATGCATTTAGGTTTTCTCTTGTCACTTCTGCCGCAATGCTCTTAATGCTGATCGCAACGATTGCATGGGGATGGTTTTCTTATTCAGCGATGCCCGAAGTGTTCTCGGAAAATTGGGGCTTGCTTCTCACAAACACAGCCAGTTCATTCGTTGTTATCGTTACCGTGATGGTGCTTTCAACTGCCGCTGCCTTTTGGGGAATTGTGCGCGGCTATTCAGTGCGAAACGTTGCGTTGTAATACGTTTCTACGCGATTCAAAAAAGAGGCGACTCGTACGAGTCGCCTCTTTTTTGAAGATTGAGTTTATCGTCGTTCAGTATGATTTGCTTCATACGATCGTGCGCTCATCCCAACTGGATGATAGGTTGGCGCGACGACGGGGCGAGTCGACTCGAAGGATGGAACAGGTTTGGGCGCGGGACGAATATACGTCGGAGTTCGAATGATTGATTCGGGGCGCGACGGAGGCGATGACCGAATCGGTTTGTAGTTCGATGGCTGATTCTCTGCCATTGTAAAAATGTTTTCGCCCGCAATCGAGAAAGTTCCGATAATCAAGACTCGAATCAGCCAAACCATCACTGCGACAAAGATGGGCACTGCTTTCGTAAGCAAAGCTTCGCCGATCAATGCACTGCCTTGCGAGGTGTGATTCATGATCGCTACCGAGACTCCCCACCATGTGAGTGTCGCGTTGAATAGCGCAGCGATCAGCCAGGCGCCGAATAGATACCAAACTTCAGCCGGCTCGTCGCGTCCGCGTTGAGGCGTGAAGATGCGCGCGATGCCAGCAAAGTCTATGCCGCAAAAGGCGAACGCAAGAATGGTAGCCCACGTGGTGCCTGCAAATTTTAAACCCCCAAGCAAGTCAGTAAGTGCGAAGACGGTGGTTGAGTAGTTAAAGACTTCAAAGGCAAGTAATGCGCCGAGAAGGATGACACCGAAGATTGCGCCGCGCTTCGAGGCTGTGCCGCGCAGGAAAGGCATAAGCCGAATAGGGAAGGATTGGTTCATGGGAATCTCCTTTTGCTTTGTCAACCGGTGGAGCAAAGCTATCCTAAATATAGAACAAATATTCTAAAATGTCAAGCGCAATTTCTTTACGGAGATCTGGAGAATTCCTTGACAATATTCAGTACCTGAATTATAGTTGCTTCTATAAAGCCTATAATTTCAATAGACATTCTATGAGACTTTCAAAACGCGGCGAGTACGGCTTACGAGCCATGATCATGTTGGCAACGCCTGGGTCGGATGGACATCCAGCGATTGCCCAGATTCGAGAAATCTCAGAGCAGGAGAAAATCCCCGCTAAATTCCTCGAACAGATCCTGCTCACGCTTAAGAATGCTGGTTTGTTGCACAGCAAAATGGGTGTGGGCGGAGGCTATCACTTGGCAAAGCCTGCCAGCGAGATCAGCCTCGGTCACATCATACGAATTCTCGATGGCCCATTAGCGCCTGTCAAGTGCGTGAGCCAGATGGCTTATGAACCCTGCGGTTGCCCTGATGAGGAAACCTGCGGCTTGCGATTGGCGATGGGGGACGTGCGTAACTCGCTGGCTAAGATTCTCGATGGCACTTCGTTGGAAGATGTAACGCACCGCGTAAGTAAAGTCCGCAAATCGCTAAAATCTCGTTGATCTAATTTTGTTCGTGGTCAACGATTTTTTGTGGC
>Ga0335081_10008851_pt1 | contig 16159 bp, 16 predicted proteins | sample Lox_Sample_35_FD_206713 | JGI IMG/M metagenome (GOLD analysis project Ga0335081, IMG submission 206713) | Soil microbial communities from Loxahatchee National Wildlife Refuge, Florida, United States - Lox_Sample_3.5 | ecosystem: Environmental > Terrestrial > Soil > Wetlands | place: USA... | reverse complement strand
CGACTATGCTGTACGAGGCGATACCGGCTGGAAGACTCGCCGCAAGAATCACGTACCAAAAGGAAAACGCGTTCAGAAACGGGGCAACGGATGCGGATATGGTTCCCGCGCCAGCGACGCTTTCGATTGCGACGAGTATCCCGGGAAATCCCAAGGCGATACCCAATGGGGACAATACCGTGGCGTAGAGGACCCCCTTCCTCCTCTTGAAAATCTCGAAGTCCTTCGATGCGACCGACCACGCGCTCTGCAGGTCCATTTCCATCACTGGCTCCTTACCAACTTCAGGTACACGTCCTCCAGCGTAGAACTCGTCTCCGTGACGAACTGAATGCGGCCCCCCGCAGCTCCGATTGCACTCATGATGTCAGGATTCTCCTTCTCAGGATCTTCCACTCCTATGATGAGCTTGTTGCCGTCGCTCACCTCGACACCACCGGTTGCGAACTTCTTCGCTGCATAAATGATCGCGTCGTTGACGCTCTCGAGCTGGACCACAATCTTCCTGCCGCTCGCCGACCGCTCGAGCTCGGTAGGGGTGCCCAGCGCCATCAGCTTTGTGTTCAAGATGGCGATCCTGTCGCAGATCCTCTGCGCCTCGTCCAGGTTGTGCGTGTTGAGGAAGATGGTCTTCTTCTCTTTCTTCAGGTCCAGGATAAAGTCCCTGACGGTCTTCGAAGCTTCCGGATCGAGGTTGGCCGTCGGCTCGTCCATGAAGAGTATCTGAGGGTCGTGAATCAGGGCGCGTGCAATGGCAAGCTTCTGCTTCATCCCTTTGGAGAAGGTCCCCGCCGCCACGTCCCTCTTGTCCCACAAACCAAGCAGCTTGAGGAAGTATTCTATCCTCTCCCTTCTCCTTGCTTCATCGACCTTGTAGTACCTCCCGTAGAAATCCAGGTTCTGGTACGCGCTGAGCTCCTCGTAGAGACCGACGTTGTCCGGGACTAGGCCGATGATTCGCCTGATCTTTTGCTGGTCTGCTCTGTTGCCAATGTCATATTCGCCGATTCTGGCCGTGCCGCTCGTCTTCGATATGAGACATGCCAGCATCCGTATGGTGGTGGTCTTACCGGCGCCGTTAGGACCGAGAAAGCCGAAGATCTCCCCGTCATCGATGCGCAGGGTCACGCCGTCGACCGCGGTGAGGTCGCCGAACTTCCTCGTGAGGTTCTCAGTCTCAATCACATCCAGCCGGACCTAATCGCTGGCGAGATGCGATATATGCATTCGAGTCCCTGCGCGCGTGGGCTTGACCCTATCTGAGGTTGGGAGTCGGATTCGTACCTAGTTAGGTGCAGCCCCCGGACGGGCTATCGCTCCCTTTTGCCGAACAGAGGCGATTTCCGGCTCGATGGTACACGCACTGGTGGATTTGAATTATCAGTGCTGGGAATCATATCCCTCTTTTAATAACTACAGGGGGAGCCCTTCGCTTGCCTGCAATATGAGCGCCACGCCGAAGTTCTGCAGCAACTGCGCTGCACCATTGCAGCCGGGGACCGCCTTCTGTCCGAAATGCGGCGCTCCCGTCGCACAGGCCTCGGGTCCCGCGGGTGCCCCGCTAAGCGGTATCGACTCGCTGATTAGGGAGCCTGGCGCCCAGAGCTACTGGCTCAGGCGTCTCTTCGCCTTCGTCATCGATGCCATCATCGTGGTTGTTGTTCTGGCAGTGGCGGCTGTCTTCGTGGCCATTCCCACCTTCGTGTTCTCGGGAACGGCCGGACTGACTTCCTTGTTTGCGGGAGTCTTCCCCGTTCTGGCTGGGGTCATCCTCTTCCTCTACTTCATCGTCGCAGAGGTGACGAGGGGCGCGACCGTTGGCAAGAGCGCAATGCACCTCAAGGTGGTCGGGCCCAAGGGAGGCAACCCTACCTTGGTTGAGTCCCTGGTGAGAAACATCAGCAAGATCTACTGGATTCTTCTTCTCCTCGACGTGGTGCTGGGCCTGGCCACTTCGAAACAGTACACCCAAAAGCTCAGTGACAAATTCGTCGGTACTTCAGTCACACAGTGAGTAGAGCGCCATTCGGAACATCAGGTCGGATGGGGTTCGAATCCTAGACGGGCTACTCATTTTGAACTCTGTTTAGCCCATGCGCTCTGAAACATCCCTTCTGACCCTGGAATGGTAGAAATCAACACGATTGAGGCGGACTAGCGGAAAATCCGCTGCGTCAGAAGCCCCTGATATGTTGGATTCGAACCTCGGAAGGGAAAATTCTTTTGCCGGCATTCATACTTCACGGATAAATGCCTAGTCGCAGACTCCGTGAGGTGATGCATTAGGACATGGAAATCAAACGGAGCGGCTCTCAATCCTCCACTAAGGGTTCGGCTGACTATTTCACCGGGACCGTGCGCATCGACCCTCTGTTCCAGGCGAGAGAGCCAGGTCGCGCTGCGGGCGCGAGCGTCACCTTCGAACCAGGCGCCCGCACCGCCTGGCACAGTCACCCACTTGGTCAGACCCTGATCGTTGTGGCTGGTCGCGGCCTCGTCCAAAGTTGGGAAGGCCCCGTTAGGGAGATCTCACCGGGCGACGTGGTGACAATCATGGCTGGTGAGAAGCACTGGCACGGAGCCACCGCACAGAGTGCCATGACTCACATCGCGATTCAAGAACAACTAGACGGCAAGACGGCTGAATGGATGGAGAAAGTCAGCGACGAACTATACTCCGCCGCATCGGAGGCAGCGACTTGACCTCTCCCGTCAATCCCAACATCCGCGAAGAGCTCATTGCCAAACTGAAACGCTCGAACGAGGTGGCAATCACCGTCGTTGGGAGGAGTTCGGGGAAGAAGATTTCAACGCCTGTGTGGTTTGTACTGAATAACGATGACCAAGTGATGCTAGTGCCAATGAAAGGTTCCAACAGCAATTGGTTCAAGAATCTGGAAAAGCATCCGCAGATTGAGCTAAGTGCTGGCGGCAAAGCGATTTCGTCCCGGGCCACGATTATGAGAGACTCGAATCAGGTGGAGAGGATTCTTGATGGGTTCCGAACCAAGTACCGCCCTATGTGGTCGGAGTCCTACTATTCAAAGCGGGACGTATGCGCGGGGATCCCGGTGTGATGGCCATGGAGTATCTTCGACGCGGTAAGTCTCGAGGAAAGGAATCCACGGAAGAGCATATGCCATGAAAGACGTAATAGTTGTCATTGGGGCCGGATCGATTGGCCAGGCAGTTGCTCGACGGGTGAGCGCGGGGAAGCATGTCCTCCTCGCGGACTTGCGCGAGGAAAACGCGAATATCGCGGCAAGGACACTGGCGGACGCTGGCTTCGAAGTGAGCACCGGAAACACAGATGTGTCCTCACGCGCGTCCGTTCGAGCTCTTGTCGAGAAAGCGACGGGCATTGGTGAAATTGTCGGCCTCATTCATGCGGCGGGTGTTTCCCCCAGCCAAGCTTCCCCGCAAACGATCTTCAAGGTCGATCTATACGGAACGGCACTTGTCCTGGAGGAATTCGGAAATGTCGTCGCACGAGATGGGGCTGGCGTCGTGATTGCGTCTCAGTCCGGGCATCGACTGCCGCCGCTGACTGTCGAGCAGAACAGAGCTCTGGCAACGACACCGGTCGAGGAGATCCTGCGACTACAGATGTTGCAACCCGACCAAGTGAAGGATTCGCTCCACGCGTACCAGATCTCGAAGCGCGGCAATTCATTGCGCGTAATGGCCGAGGCCGTCCGTTGGGCCAGGCGGGGCGCCAGAGTCAACGCTATCAGTCCCGGCATCATCATCACTCCCCTTGCGAATGATGAACTTCGAGGGCCACGCGGGGCAGGCTACCGACGCATGATCGAAGTGTCCGCAGCTGGGCGAGCCGGCACTCCGGACGAGGTGGCCACCCTTGGCGCACTTCTCATGGGCCCCGACGGCGCGTTCATTACAGGGAGCGATTTTCTCATGGACGGCGGCGTAACCGCGGCGTACTGGTTCGGCGACTTGGCTCCCGAATAGAGGCCACGGCGCAGTTTTATTCAACCCAAGACCAAAGCGCAAACGTGCGAGCGGCGATTTTTGGAGGAAAGGGCAGGATCGAGCTTGGAGAACGTCCAGACCCCAAGATTCAGGGGCCGAGAGATGCCGTGGTACGCGTGACACTGGGTTGCGTGTGCGGATCAGATCTTTGGTATTATCGCGGTGAGTCTCCTCACGACCTGGGCCCAATTGGGCACGAGTTCATCGGTGTAGTGGAGATGACCGGGCAAGATATTCACAACCTAACCCCCGGGGACTTTGTCGTAGCGCCATTCACTTACAACGACGGGACATGCCCGCATTGCCGTGCAGGTTGGACGGCAAACTGTGCGGCGGGCGGATCTTTCGGGAATCGCGGAATTGACGGAGGTCAAGGTGAGGCCGTCCGCGTGCCTTTTGCCGACTCCACCTTGGTCAAGGTTCCCAGATCTGGCCTCTCTGACGCGACAAGGCGCTCTTTGCTGGCTCTCTCTGACGTGATGTGCACGGGCCACCACGCGGCTGTGAGTGCCGGGGTGAAGGAAGGCGATGTGGTTTGCGTCGTGGGAGACGGTGCCGTTGGGCTATGCGCCATAATAGCAGCGAGAAGACTTGGCGCCCGTAGGATTATTGCGATGAGTAGGAACCCTTCTCGTCAAAGGCTCGCGCAAACTTTCGGCGCAACTGACATAGTTTCAGAGCGCGGCGACGGTGCGGTGGAGAAAGTAATTGGCATGACTAACGGCATCGGAGTTGACGCGGCGCTGGAATGCGTCGGGACGGGTGAGTCGATGAACACTGCATTTGGGGTGGCAAGACCAGGTTCTGTCGTAGGCGCGATTGGGGCGCCTCATGGCGTCGTAGTGCCAATTGACAAGGTGATCTTTCGCGACATCGGGCTGCGCGGAGGGGTATCTCCGGCGAGAAGGTACATTCCTGAGCTGCTCGACGACGTGCTCGAGGGTCGCATCAACCCAGGACTCGTCTTCGACTATGTCACTGACCTGAGTGGCATCAAGCAGGCTTACATTGAGATGGACGAACGTCGCGCGATCAAATCGCTTCTAACCATTGGCACGAGCTAACCACACAGCTAATTGGATTCGTACCTGTTTGGGTACGGACCCTGGACGGGCTATACCCTCGATTCTAGGCTGTCTTCCTAATCCCCATGTCTGGGCGGCTTCTGGATGCTCTCCCTGAGGTTGGTTGCCGATTGACAGCGATAGCGGCTTCTAGAGGCCGCATCTTCGAGAGGAGTGCATTCATAGCTAACCAACTGCGCATGGGTTCCGGGCTGCAACTCCCACGCGTCGCCACTCGGCCTAAATCCAACTGGCTACAGGGTTTATGTATTAGTGGGAATATTGATGGGATGGGAATTCTCATGGGCGAGGCAGTCATAGACGAGCGAGGGAGAATAGTGATTCCGAACGAGCTAAGGGCGGAACTCAAACTAAGACCGGAACAGAAGCTCAGGATATCCAAGAAGGGGAAAGACCTGCTGCTGTCGCCAGAGGTCAGCGCTGACGAATTCATCTCGGAGCTCAGGGGCTGTGTGCACGGCTCAAAGATGAAGCCGGTCGATCTCAAGAACATCTGGGGTGTCGACCATGCTCACAATTGACACCAACATCTGGGCCTATTACTTCGACAGCGACTGCCCGGAGCACAAGTCCGTCGTGGGACCCATCGAGAGGGCCCTGAAGTCGGAGCAGATAGCGGTAAACACGATAATCGTGATGGAACTGGCCCACTTCCTAGTCAAATGCCTCGGGCCTCCGATAGGAGGAGAGAAGTTGGACCACTTTCTCCGATTCCCGCTGATCATAACGGACTTCAATTACCAGCATGCTCTCTCCGCAATAGAGATGCTGAAGAAGTACTCGCACCTGGGCATAGGCGGCAGAGACGCAACGCTGCTGGCGATGATGGACGTCGCAGGCGAGAAGAGGATAATGACTCACGACGAAGCGCTGAAGAAGGTCGACTGGCTCAAACCAATCGATCCGGTAAGGCTGGCTTGAAGGGCACCAAATTCCAGCCTAGAGGCCCCTAAATAGGGTCAGCCCTGGACGGGCTACCTCCTCTTTACGTCCCGTTGCGTACTGAGTCCAATCTTTGCCCTATCATGATAAAGACGCCTATCATCAGGTGTTGTGGGTGGTCTCGCCCGCAATCCCACCCTTCCCGAATATGGCTGAGCGGTCGTGAGGTTCGGCCGTCTCGCCGAAGTAGGCGTCCATAAGCCAGGACCAGCCTCCCTGGATTGTAGACCAGTAGATGTTGGCGAATTCCCTCTTCATGGCGTATCGCAGTAGCGTCGGGTTCTCGCGCCTGGGCTGGGAGTCGTAGGTGCCGGAGACGAACAGAGCCCTCCGTCGCCCAGTCTCCATCGGGCAATTGATCCGTCCGTTGTATTCGAAGACCTCCTGGTCGCCTCTGATGTCCGAGGCGAGGTTCCTGGCAACGGCTTCTGCCTGCAGGTGGGCGACCACTCCTGACTTGGAAATCGGAATACTCGTCGCGTCCCCTATTGCGTACGCTTCAGGGTGGTCCTCTACTCTCATCGTGTGCTTGTCGGCTGGAATCCAGCCCTCCTCATCGCCAATTCCCGAGGCACGAACGACTTCGGCGCCTCGGTGCGGAGGGACGGCGATTAGCAGGTCATAGCTCTCGCTCTCCCCCTCCAGGCTATAGATCTTCTTCGCCGTGCCGTCTACGTGATCCGCCGCGAAGAAGGGGACGAGTTCTATCCCTCGCCGTTCGAACATGGGCTGGACTATCTCTGCGATGAGTTCCGCTGGATAGGCGCGGGGATACGGGGTCACAAACCTGATGCGCACCGATCCCCTCGTTCCCCGCTTGCGGAAGAACTCGTCCAGGAGGAACGCCGCCTCGTTTGGCGAGGGAGGGCACTTGTGGGGGACGCTGGTGATGGCGACGACCACCGTGCCTTCTTTGAACCGCTGGAGGGCATCCCAGATTCTTGCAGCCTCCTCCGGCCCCTCGTGGAAGTTGAGGGACCCCTCTCGCAGGCCGGCCATCAGCTCGGGCCTGGCAATCGCTCCCGTTGCGAAGACGATGTGGTCGTATTGCAACACGGCGCCGCTCCGCGTCGTCAAGGTCCTCGACCCAACGTCGACTTTGGCCGCTGCGTCGGTGACGTGCACGACTTCTCTCCTGAGGAGCGACGACTCTCTTCGGACCGTGCTCTTGGGATCTGCGCCCCTAAAGGCGATGTCCAGGTTTCCAGGTTGGAAGAAGTGGCCGTCTCCTTCTCCCACGAGATGTACGCTGAAGCTTCCAGCCCCTATCTCCTTGTGGAACTCGTGGGCCAGGAGGTTTGCAAGCAGGGTTCCGCCTGACCCCGCGCCGACGATCACGACCCTCTTCAAGGGTCAGGCCTTCTTGTTGGCGACCTTGACCGCTATCCGAGTGTATCCCTTTTCTTGGGCGACCTCGACCATCTGGTTCCCGGTCCGCGCTGCCCAAGCCTTGATGTCGCTCGTGGCCGCCGGGTCGGTAGCCCAGACCTCGAGAACGTCACCATTGTAAGCGCTCCTGTACGCTCTGAACAAGTCTGTGAGAGGGCCTGGACAGAAGCTCCCTCGCGAGTCGATGACCTTCTTCTGGGTCGTTTGAGACAAGAACTCTCGCCAGCTCAGATGAAGAGGGTCTGGCCGTTCTCGCTGAGCTGCAGAAAGGTCGACGCGCCCACGACGTCCTCCACCTCGGGGATCAAGTCCTCCCTCTTCATTCCCATCATCTCCATCGTCGTCGAACATGCGTGCAGGTGGACACCCATGTCATGGGCCCCGGCGACCATCTCAGGAATCGTAGGGATCTTCAGCCTCTGCAGGACGTCCCTCACCGTGGGAGTGGTCATCCCCGGGGCCGCCTCAGGGCCTACCTGGAGGTTCGCCTCCTGCTTCTTGTTAATGACTGCCATTCCCCAGAATGTGAAGAACAGGTGAACCTCCATCCCCATCGCAGCTCCGGCGTTGGCCAGCATGAAGGCCGGATAGGCCATGTCCAGCGAGCCCTTCGAGACGATAATCGAGAGCTTCTGCGCCTGTTGACTCATTGCTGCCCTGTTTTGTGCCATCTGAGCCAAATCAATTCATCGCCGCTTCGTTGGTCCGGCGGTTTAAGAATCCGCGCCACGATTCTCAGCGGTGAGAATGGAAATCGCGGCCTGCAGACCTCGCCCTCAAGACAGGCGTTGGCAGAGGTTGGATTCGCACCTCATCAGGTGCGAACCCCCCGACGGGCCATGCGTATTTCAGTCTCCGTTTAGCCGATAGCGCGTAATCCAGGCCGATAATCATCTAGAAGGCTTATTCCGACCGCAATCGTGGCACAGCCTCATGAGTATACCTTCAACAACATATTTCCGTCCACATGGCGGGGCATAGAGAGGCTGAGAAGACTCGTCTGGCATTAGCGCGCGAATCAACAACCTGGTCCAAAACAACTACCTCGCGAAATGGACCGTCGTAGGCATCCTGATCGGTGGAATCGCCGGCGTGGGAGCAATCATCTTCTACGCAATGATCCAGCTGGCGAACAACCTGATGCTCGGAGGAATCACTGGCTTCTACCCTCCCAACCCCGCCGGTGAGGCGCCAGCTCCCGTCGGCCTGCACCCGGACTTCCTCCTCATCCCCGTCGTCGCGGCGGTCGGAGGCCTGATAGCCGGGTTCCTGGTCTACACGTTCGCCCCCGAGGCCGAGGGGCACGGGACGGACGAGGCCGTCGCGGCGTTCCACCGCAAGGACGGGAAGATACGCCGGCGTGTTCCCATAGTCAAAGCGCTCGCCTCGGCCTTCACGATAGGGTCGGGGGGCAGTGGCGGCAGGGAGGGGCCGACCGCTCAAATCGGGGCGGGCTTCGGGTCTTTCGTCGGAGATCTGCTGAAGCTCCCGGTCCACGACAGGAGGCTCGCCGTCGCCGTCGGGATAGGGGCCGGGATAGGGGCGATATTCAAGTCGCCGTTCGGTGGGGCGTTGCTGGGAGGGGAGATACTTTACAGCGGCGGGGACTTTGAGGTGGAAGCCCTCCTGCCCGGGTTCATCGCGTCCCCGGTCGGCTATGTCGTTTTCACAGCATACGCCGGCGTCACCCCCATCTTCGGCGGGAACATCGCGTACACGTTCACGAACCCATCCAACCTCGTATTCTATGCGATCCTTGGGCTCCTCTGCGGGCTGGTCGGCAGGCTCCACACCACGGCTTTCTACAGGGCAAAGGGCTTCTTCTCCTCCCTCCGCGTCCCAAGAATCGCCAAACCCGTCATCGGACTCGCCCTCTCGGGGGCGATAGGCATCTTCTTCCCCGAGGTCCTGGGCCTGGGGTACGGGTTTCTCCAGTATCTGATCGACGGGAACCTCAGCCTGGTTGGCACCAACTTCTTCACGCTCCCCATATTGTTGGTCCTTGTGCTGGTGGTTGTCCTCAAGATCGGCGCGACGGCCCTGACCGTCGGGTCCGGCGGGAGCGCGGGAGTCTTCGCACCCTCCCTCGTGATCGGGGGCTTCGTCGGAGCAGCGTTCTGGGTCGTGGTCAACTCCTTCTTCCCCAACGCGATGCCCCAAGCCGCCCCCCTCGTGATAGTGGGAATGATGGCCCTCTTTGCCGGCGTGGGGAGGGTGCCAATCTCGGTGATACTCATGGTGAGCGAGATGACGGGGACGCTCGCCCTCCTCGTCCCGTCGATGGTCGCGGTCGTGATCTCCTACTTTGTCACAGGCTCCAAATACACCATCTACAAGAGCCAGGTCCCCAGGAGGTCCGAGTCTCCTGCTCACAGGGGCGAGTATAACGTTCCCCTGCTCACCAAGATATTCGTCCACGACGCGATGAAGGCCGACGTCGTGGCGCTCTCGCCCCGGGACACAGTTGGGGTGGCGCAGCAGCTGATGCTCGACAAGGGCTTCCGAGGGATACCCGTCGTCGATTCTGACAAGGTGGTGGGGATTGCGACGCTGGGCGACCTGCAGCGAATCCCCGCGGAGAGGATGTCGTCCACGAGCCTCGCAGAGGTCATGACGAAGAACCCCCTCGTCGCCTACCCCGACGAGTCGCTGCTCGATGCCATGGACAAGATGACCAACAACAGGGTCGCACGGCTGCCAGTCGTCTCGAGGGATTCCGGCAAGCTCGTGGGGATAGTCACGATGTCTGACCTCATCCGCGCGTATCACAGGATTGTGAAAGCTCTCTCCGCGTCAGAGCCGACCTGACGGAACTTGGCCAGCTCAGCAGTAGAGCGTTGGCGCCTCGACCTTCATCAGCCTGTAGAATTGGACTTTGAGCAAGTCCTGGAACAGGAACATCAGGAACGCGTATCCCCACACCAGGCCCGCGAGTTCCCAGCCCATCGCGGGGAGCAGAATCCCGTAGACAGTGATGATGGTCGCCGTCATCTGGGTCAGAACGACCGCCAGGAGCAGAGGCTTGGCCGGCCTCACGGACCAGAACGGGCCCTTCGTTCTTGCAACGAAGAGTGCGAAATGACCTGCAACGGAGAGCTTCAGGTAGATGAAGGACTGCAGGACGTCTGGGCTCAGGTGCAGGACCTCCAGTCCGATGTAGAGGAGCCCGAAGGTCGACACGACTCCGATGGCACCTAGGAACGTCGAAATCATCAGGAGGGCCCGCATGTTCCACCTCTCCGGCTTGGGCGAGTACCTGACGTTGTCGTATGCGATGGTCATTATCGGCATGTCGTTCAAAAGTGCCAGCAGGACGATCATCAGGGCAGTGACAGGATAGAGCTGGAAGACCAGTATCGAGAGCGTGATAAATGCGAGCACCCTGATGGTCTCGTTGATTCGGTAGATCGCGTAGTTTGTCATCCGCTGGAATATCTTTCGGCTCTCCTTGATTGCGTCGATGATCACGGAGAGGCCGGGCTTGGTGAGCACAACGTCCGCGGCGGACTTCGCGGCGTCCGTCGCGCCCGCGACCGCTATCCCTGCGTCGGCCTTCTTCAGCGCGGGGGCGTCGTTGACCCCGTCGCCCGTCATGCAGACGATGTGGTTCTTCTTTTGGAGCAGCTCCACAATGCGGTACTTGTGCTCGGGGAAGACCTCGGCGAACCCGTCCGCCCTCTCTGCAATCGCCTCTGCCTCTTCCTCAGGCTTGCCGACGATGGACGCGGCGGTGATGATGTTGGCGCGGAGGCCCACCAGCCTCGAGACCTCCTCCGCTATGGCGACGTGGTCGCCGGTGACCATCTTCACCTCGAGGCCCATCGACTGTGCGGTCGCTATGGTCGCGGCCGAGTCGTCCCTGGGCGGGTCGTAGAGCGGGATGAGCCCGACGTAATTCCACCCTCCCTTCTCATCGGTCCTCGCGACCCCCAGGGCGCGGTAGCCCTTGGAGGCGAACTTCGCTATCGACTGCGTCACCTCCTTCTCGACGTCCCCGCCATTCTCGAGAAGAGCCAGGATGACCTGGGGGGCCCCTTTCGATACCTGGAAGCTCTGGCCATTAGGGTTTTGCACCGCCGCCTCGGTCCTCTTCGACACCGGGTCGAAAGGCTTGAACGATGTGACCTTGTAGCCCCCGACGGGCGCGGGGAAGGCCGCCATGCCCTTTGCCCTCGCTATGATGGTGTCGTCGATGGGGTCCTGGTCTTCCTCCCTCGAGGCAAGGGCTGCGTAGAGCATCACGTCTCCCTCCGAGTACCCTCCCAACGTGACCACTTCGCCCACGGTCAGCTCGTTCTTCGTGATGGTGCCCGTCTTGTCTGCGCAGAGGACGTCGACGCCCGCCATCTCCTCTATCGAGACGAGCTTGCTCACGATAGCCTCCTTCTTCGCGAGCGCCTCTGCTCCGACGGCCATCGAGACCGACAGGACGGCCGGCATCGCGGCGGGGATTGCCGCGACGGTCAGGACGAGTCCGAACTGGAGGAGCTCGAAGACGCCCTGCTGCCGGATGAGCCCCACGACTACGGTTACCGTGACCAGTACGGCAGCGATGGCTATGAGGTAGTCCCCAATCTTCACGATCGCCCTTTGGAAGTGGCTCCGCTCCTCGGCTTGCTCGACCAGCTTCGTCGTCCTTCCAAAGTAGGTGTTCATCCCGGTCGTTGTCACCACCGCGTCCATCTCTCCTTGACGCACGATCGACGAGGCGTAGGCGAGGTCCGACGGATGCCTCTCGACCGGAAGTGACTCCCCCGTTAGAGCCGACTCGTCTATTAGCAGGTAGTCACCCTTCATCAGCTTGGCGTCCGCGGGCACGATGTTGCCGAGCCGCAACCGGACCACGTCCCCTGGAACGAGCTCTACCGCGGGTACGTCCTCCCACTTGCCGTCCCGGAGGACCTTCGCCCTCAACGCGAGCCTCTTCTTCAGGAGCTCGATCGAGTTGCTCGCCTTGTTCTCTTGCCAGAACCCGACGACCGCGTTGACCGACAGGAGGAGGATGATGATTCCGAGGTCCTCCCAGTGTTGTATCACCGCAGACAGGATCGCAGCGGCCTCGATCATCCACGCTATTGGTCCCCAGAAGTAGCGTAGGAAGGCGAGGATTGCGGACCGCTTCTTCTCGGCAATTTCGTTACGTCCGAACTTTTGGAGCCTTGTGGCGGCCTCCGAAGACGAGAGGCCAGTTTCGGCCGTCGAGAGCGCCTTGAGCAGCTCGGGGATGGGGAGGTCCTTCTGGTCCGCGGAGCTCGGGCTACCCGCCATGAGGCGGTCTTCCGCCTTGCGAGTTCTTATTGTTCCCGCAGAGGCGGTTCGGCAACCGACAGGCCTCAGGACCTTTCAAGGGCGGCCGTCATGCAGTGTGCTCCCCCGAATCCGCCGGTCAGGTTCGTGAGTATGAGGAGGAAGGCGTCTATCCCATATTGGTAGATCTCCCTCTTGTGGGGTAAGAATTCTGCAGTCCCCTGCAGGCCGTGGTAGTCCTTCATTGCCTGCTCGAACAGTTTGCCGTATCTTACCGGATTGTGCTTCGCCTCGGACTCGAGGCCGTGGAGGACGTTCTTGACCAGCCGGTCCACCTCGACGGCGAGAATCGTGCCGTCCTTCACGCACAGGAAGTTCGAGGCGTACGAGAGCTGCTCCAGTGTAGTCAGGTTCACGATGTTGAACCCCTTCTTCGTGATGTAGTCGTGGAGCGTCGTCTCGGTCTTCGCCTTCCTGTAGCTGCCCTGCCCCTCACGGTGGTAGACCTCCACCCTCGCCCTCTTGAGGAGCAGCTCTGACCCCACCACGTGCCGCTGCTGGCGACGTTGAAGTAGGTGTCGAGGTGCATGTCCACCATCGGGTCCCTCTCCGCGCCCGGTATCAGTGGATGGCTCGGCTGATGGACCACGCCGACTTCGCCGAACCCGAGGCCGTGCTTCAGCATTTGCTCGACGCCTGCGCGGTTGCTCCGGTCCCCCAGCCCGACGAGCGCGAAGTCTTTCATCGGATTATCGCCAACGAGGTGAGGCGTCCCGGTCTTGATTGGCCGCGATGTCGGGTCACTTGCTATTCGCGGAGACTTCGAGCGACTCCTCGACTTTCTCCTGCTCAATCAGGCCGCGAAGCTCACCGGTCTGGAATCCGCTGCGCGCCCCCCAGTAGAAGCACGCGAGCGCGAGGATCGTCACGACGCAAAAGTCAAGGGGGAATGGAATAAGGCCGATTCCGTAGCCCCCGAGGTAGGAAACGATTGTCAGCATGACTGAATAGACCACGATCCACGTGCCCCTCCAAACCTCGCTCACCTGGTGTGTGCCCCGCGGTCTTGAGAGCATGAAGACCAGCAGACCCAACAAGAATGCTGCGAGCGCGTACCCCGTGTACGGCCAAGTGGTCCAATAGACGATGAGGCTCGCCATCACGAAAGCGGCGGGTGCGGCCAACCCTGCCATCGGGACGCGGAACGACCTCTTCAGCTCGGGCGCGTGCCTTCTGAGCACGACCAGGGAGGTCGGCCCCACTACATAGGTGAAGACGGTGGCGGTCGTGCCGAAGGTCGCAAGCTCTCCCCAGTTTGGAAAGGCGAATATGAAGACCGTTCCAGCAGCCAGGGACACGAGCAGCGCCACCCTTGGCACGCCGTATTTCCTGTTGACCTCGCTCACCTTCGTACTCATGTGCTCTCCTTCGGCGAGGGCGTAGAGGTCGCGTGCGGACGAGCCCACGTAAACGCCTACGGTTCCTAGAGGCGAGATTACGGCGTCCAGGAGCAGAATGGAGGCGAGGACGGCGACACCGAGCAGGCTCATCAGGTGGTAGAACGGCGCGCTGGAGTAGCCCCCCGTCTTGGCAAGGTCTGCCCAGTCTCCCGGGGACAGGCCAGACGACCCCCACCTTATCCCGCCGACGAACGCCACCTCGAGTGCCGTGTATAGGACAATCGTGATCAAGACGGATAGGACCATGGCCCTAGGGACGTCTCTCCTCGGGTTTCTCGCCTCCCCCGAGTAGTCCATCGCGGCCCTGAACCCAGTGTACGCGAAGATTATGCCCGCCGTGCCCACCGCCGAGAATATCGGGGCGACGCCTCGCGGGGCGAACCCGCCGAACGAAGAGAGGTTCGGAGGGTAGAAGTAGAGAAGCGCGACTATCGCGGTCAGCGTCGGTACGAGGAGCTTCCACCACGTCACCCCTGTGTTGAAGCGCGCGAACAGCTTGACACCGAAGGAGTTCAGGGCGAAGGTGAGCAGCATTATGGCTATGCTGACCAAGTAGCCCTCAGGTGTTAGGACGCCGGCGTTTGTCAGGGACGGGACATAGGCAGAGGCGTAGGTGACGATTGCGACTGCTTCCACTGGCGGCACGATCACTGCGGAAAGGTAATAGGCCCACCCAACGTAGAAGCCCGCGAAGTAGCCGTGAACGTACTGAGGAATCCTCACCACCGCGCCCGTGGACGGGAACAACCCTCCTATCTCGGCCCAGGTGACGGCGATGACGACAGCAAACGACCCTCCGATTAACCAAGAAATTATAGAGGCAGGCCCGGCTGTCGCCGCCCCATACGCCGCCCCGAAGAGCCACGCCGACCCAATCGACGCTCCGAGGGAGAGGAAGAGGAGTTCGTGAAACGACAGAACCTTCCGGAACTGTCCCTGACTCCCGACTCTCGCGGAGGCGGGAATCGAAACGCCTTCATTTGCTTCTTCGCGCCCGTCACTCATGGGCGAGCAACTCGAGGGCCCGGGACTCCTTTCTGGTTAGGGTGGGACTGACTACCCGTATGGTCCGCCGGTCCCGTCCTTCTTCATCCGTGCCAGCGCGTTCAGCGCGGAATCTGAGAACTCCTTCTTCCTTGCCAATAGCTTTGCTATGTCGCCAGCCGTGATCAGCCCCACCAGGGCCCCGTCGTCATCCACGACGACCAGTCTTCTGATCAGATATTCTGACATCTTCTCGGCCGCCTCACTTACCGTTGCCTCCGGCCCTATGGTGATCAGAGGAGTGGACATCACATCGCTCATCAAGACCTTCGATGGATCGACGCCTGCCGCGAGGATCTTGCGGACGAGGTCCCTCTCGGTCGCGATGCCGAGGGCGTAATCCCCCTGCAACACGACCAGGCAGCTGCACTTCCTTCGGGCCATCTGCGAGGCCCCGTCCTTCACGGTAGCCTTGCGGTCAATGGTGACGACGTTCTTTGCCATGACATCTTCGACCCTCTCCTCGTCCTCTTCTTCTGGCTGGTTCTCCATCGAGATGCCTGACTTTGCGCACGTCGATAATTAATGTTCTTTGGTGGCAACACCAGCGATTCTCCGGCTTCTTCCTGTGCGCTGTTGTCAGCCCTCGAGCGCCACCTAAGCTTCTGGCAGCGGCGGATTCGCACCTAGTCAGGTGCAGCCCCCGGACGGGCCATCTCTTCAGTTCTCCTGCGTCTTGGCCGCTGGGGAACATCAAGCCTGTGCGCTGGTTGAAAGGGTTCCGCCCCCCGCCCATCACTATTGCCCTGTACTAGAGACATTCGCTCCTCTTCTCAAGATTGAGAATCGTAACCTTGGCTTAAAGCGCGGCTGTCGATTTGGTCCAGTGGGAAATCGTCGACATGTCAGCTCGAGAAGCCATCCAGGGCATGAAGAGCGCCGTCGCGGAGGAGCCGAGGCAGCAGACGCTCGAACGTCTGCGCCAAGACCTCGAGGGTCCGTTCGACCTCTCCCTCGACCGCGAGCCAGAAACGCAGTACTTCCACATGCAGACCCAATTCA
>Ga0335081_10008849_pt1 | contig 16160 bp, 8 predicted proteins | sample Lox_Sample_35_FD_206713 | JGI IMG/M metagenome (GOLD analysis project Ga0335081, IMG submission 206713) | Soil microbial communities from Loxahatchee National Wildlife Refuge, Florida, United States - Lox_Sample_3.5 | ecosystem: Environmental > Terrestrial > Soil > Wetlands | place: USA: Florida... | reverse complement strand
AGAGCTCCGGCACGGACTACGGCTACATGCCGACCGCGGCCGAACGGGCGGGCGACTTCTCGAGGAGCGTGGACACCGACGGCAGCCCGATCATCGTCACCGATCCCACCACGGGCAACCCGTTTCCGCGGAATGTGATCCCCTCCAGCCGCCTCAACGCGACCGGCGCGGCGGTGCTGAATTTCTTTCCGCAGCCAAACTTCAGCACGAGCGACCCCGCGTATATGTACGCGCGAAACTACGCGGCGCCCTCTTATACGACTCACAGCCGCCGCAACGACGTCCTTCGCGGCGACTGGTACATCACCGACCGGCTGAACGCCTATGTCCGCTACATCAACGACCACGATGACACGTTCGGGAACGACACGTATTCGAGCTACCCGGCCCTTGCGGTGGATCACCCGAATCCGGGCCACGGATATGCCGGGCACCTGGTGTACACCATCAATCCGACCCTGGTGAACGAGACGACTCTCGGGAAGAGCTTCAATACCTGGGACTACTTTGCGGTGGACGACAAACAGTGGGACCGCGGCCTGATGGGCAACATTCCCAAGTGGTATCCCATTGACACCACGCTCGGGAACCAGAAAAACTATGTCCCTGATATCATCTTTGGCGGCACGCCAGCCGGCAACGTCCCGAGCGTGACGTCAGACCAGCTGCCCTACTGGAACGGCAACAACATCTACAGCGCCAGCGACAACCTGAGCAAGGTTTGGGGGCCGCACAACTTCAAGTTCGGGGTATACTTCGAGCGCACGCAGAAGATCGAGAACCAGGAGTTGGGAAACTACCTCGGTGCGTATGATTTCAGCACCGATGGCAACAATCCCAACGACACCGGCGACACATTCGCGAATGCCCTGCTCGGGAACTTCGACAGCTACACGGAAACCTCGTCCCGCCTGATCCAGCGGATCTGGTTCACCGACCTGGAATTCTACGCGCAGGACAACTGGCGGGTGAACCGGCGACTGACTTTGGACATCGGGTTGCGGCTATACCATGTAACGCCGCAGGCGGACCAGCATAATGCACTGGCCGGTTTCAACCCGACCCTGTTTTCACGGTCCCAGATTCCCGCCCTGTATCAGCCGGCGCTGGTGAATGGCGATCAGGTGGCGCGCGATCCGATCACCGGAAAGACGTATCCGTATGCGTACGTCGGGATGATCGTGCCCGGTTCCGGGAACCCGGCAAACGGCGCGATTATTGGCGGACTGAATGGCGTGCCGCCGGGAGTTTATTCGGTGTCGCCTCTCTCCTACGGGCCGCGTCTGGGCTTTTCGTACGACGTCTTCGGCACCGGTAAGACCGCGATCCGCGGCGGCATCGGTATGTTCCACGACACCATCGATGGGAACCCCAGCATGAACATGTCGGGGAATCCGCCGCTCAGCTACACGCCGGTCGCCTATTACGGGAATCTGTCCACGATGCAGCAGTCCGGAGGGCTGATCGGGCCGTCCGACATCTACTTCCTGCTTGGGAAACAGCAGATGCCCCGAACGGTGAGTTACAGCCTGGGTGTGCAGCAGAGCTTAGGCTTCGGGACGGTGCTGGATGTCTCGTACGTCGGGAATTTTGCCCGTCACCTGCTGTGGATTCACAACATCAACGAGATCCCGATCGGAGCGCGCTTCGATCCCGCCAATCAGGACCCCGCCGAAAAGAAGGGGACGCCGCTGCCCGACAACTTCCTGCGGCCCTACCTGGGTTGGGGCAACCTGTACTACAACGAGTTTGCGGCCACATCGAATTACAACTCGCTGCAGGTGGCGCTGAACCGCCGTTTCTCGCACGGCCTGATGTTCGCAGGATCGTACACGTTCTCGAAGACGCTGGGCGAGGCCAACGCCGAGACCAGCAGCGTTTCGAGCTACTTCGATCCGCGGCACCGCAACTACGGACCGCTGAGTTACGACCGCCGCCACGTGATGACATTCAGCTACGGCTATGATCTGCCGAAGTTGAAGGCGTCCTCCATGGCCGCCAAAGCCGCCGGGGCGGTGCTGAACAACTGGACGCTATCGGGGATCGTCACCTACAGCACCGGCTCGCCCGTGCTGCCAACGTTCAGCTACACGCCGACGACCGATGTTACCGGATCCTCCGAGGGCGCGCGCATCAACGTGTTGTGCAATCCGAACGATATGTCCGGCCGAACCTGGTCGATCTACAACACCTACAATACTTCGTGTTTCGGCCCGGCGCCGGTGGGCAGCTTCGGCAATGCCGGTGTGGGAATCATGCAGAACCCCGCGTACGTCAACTGGGACACTTCCCTGGGAAAGAAGATTCCGGTCGGGCTGGGCGAAAAGCGCGTGCTCTCGGTCCGGTTTGAAAGCTACAACACGTTCAACCACACGGAGTTTAATGCGATCGGCACCAGTTTTCGGTTCCGGCTGACAAACGGCGCGCAAACCAGCACGACCGTCGGCCAGTATACCGGCACGCGGGCGGCGCGGATCATGTCGCTCGCAATTCGTTTCACGTTCTAACTGTGATAGAGAATGACCATGAATATCTCTTTTTACGGACATGTCCGGCAATACCACAACATCCGGTCAGAGATTGACGCCAACATTCACGAAGTCCTGGAATCGGGCCAGTACGTGATGGGGCCAATGCTCAAGCGCTTCGAACGCGAGTTCGCGGATTATCACGGCATGAAGCATGCCTGCGGAGTGGGCAACGGCACGGATGCCCTGTGGTTGGCTTTCCAGGCGCTGGGGATTGGCCCCGGCAGCGAATGCATCACGACGGCGAACACCTTCTTTGCAACCGCCGAAGCCATTTGGATCGCAGGGGCTGCCGCGGTGTTCGTGGACTCGGACGCCCGCACCAACTGCATCGACCCGTCGAAGATCGAAGCAGCCATCACGCCCAAGACGAAGGCCCTGGTGCCGGTCCACCTCTACGGGCAGTGCGCGGATATGAAAGCCATCCGCGCCATCGCGGACCGGCACGGTCTTCTGGTCATTGAAGACAATGCGCAGGGAATCGGGGCCCGCGGCAACGGGTTCCGGATCGGCGAATTGAGCGACGCGGTGTGCACGAGCTTCATCATCCAGAAGAACCTCGGATGTTTCGGGGATGGCGGGGCGGTGGTGACGAATCGTGCAGACGTGGACAGCACGGTCCGCCGCCTGCGCAATCACGGCTCCGGCAAGCGTTCCTGCCACAGCCCGGGTTACAACAGCCGACTGGACGACCTCCATGCCGGCGTTCTGAGCGCCAAGTTGAAGCACATCGACGAATGGAGCGCTCTGCGGCGCCAATGGGCGGCCCGCTATTCCGGCTGCCTGAAGGACGCAAGCACCCTTACGGTGCCTTATGAGGAGACGGGGTACTACCACGTCTATCATCTCTATGTGATCGAGACGCGGAACGCGGAGGATCGCGATCCGCTGCTGGCTTTCCTGAACGGCCACGGTATCGATGCCAAGTGCCACTATCCGATCGCGATCCATCAGCAGGAAGGATACCCGTGGGACAAGCAGGCGCGGATCCCGGAGCCCATCGTGAACACGGAGCGCAACGCCGCCTGTTGCATCTCTCTGCCGATGTATCCCGAACTGACGGCCGAGGAAGTGGATTACGTCGTCGACAAGGTCCTGGAATGGGATCGGAAGAAGGTGCTGCATGAGTAGCCCATATCGGGTGGTGGTCGCGGGCGTCGGAAAGCGCGGCATGCACCACGCCCTGGCATTCCAGGCGAATCCCCGCTTCCAGGTGGTAGGCATCTGCGATGTGGATGCGGGCCGGCTGGATGCGGCCGCCGCAAAGTTGGGCGGCCCCGCGCAAGCTACAGATGCACTGGAACTCGCGGTGGCCCTGCGGCCGGACCTTTTCTGCTTCTGCACACCACCGAACGTACGCTCGGGCATGGTGCGGGTGGGGATCGAGTCGGGCGCGAGGCTGATCGCCATGGAGAAGCCAGTAGCGCTCACCAGCGCGGAAGGCATGGAAATCCGCGACCTGCTGGCAGCCTCCGGCATCAAGGCGGTGGTCAGCCACCAGCATCGTTATGGGGCGCACTATCAGAAGGTAAAGGAGGCGATCTCCAGCGGGGTGCTCGGGCGCATCCACACCGTATATGGGACGGCGACGGGCTGGATGATGCACATGATGTCGCACCTGATCGACTACATGCGCTGGTTCAACGGCGAAGTTCCCGCGGAGTGGGTGATGGCGCAGGCGGCGGGGCGTGGGAAGCTCGCGGACCTGCACCCGTCGCCGGATTACATTGCCGGCTTGATTCAGTTTCAAAACGGCGTGCGCGGAGTGGTGGAATGCGGCGCCGGCGCTCCGGATGTTCCCGAAGTCGATTACTGGTGGCGCAAATGCCGTATTGGGGCGCAAGGGCCGGAGGGTTTTGCCGAGGTCCTCACGGGCGGCGGCTGGCGGGTGGTCAGTAAGCAGGTTTCGTGCTCGGGCGGCGGGTCGATGAATTACGATCTCGACATGCCGCCGTATATCGAGCAGATGGCGGACTGGCTGGACGACGAGCGGCAGGCGCACCCGTGCAACTTCGAGAGTGCGTGGCAGGGCTTCGAAATCATGATGGCCTGCTGCCGCTCGGTGGCACAGGGCGGGCAGATCGGACTGCCTCTCGCTACGGGAGGCAACGAACTCGAGATGCTCTCGGCCGCGGTGCCGCAGCGGAACGTGATGCTTTCCATGGCAGCGAATGCCAAGGAGTATGCGGCGTAAAGGGCTAGTGGCAGCGTGGAGACTCGGGCAGCCTCGAAAAGCACTTCGCGGGCACTGGCCTGTGGAGGCCCGACAAGCGTCCCCATGAGTGGGGACGCGGCAGGCAGGAGTGCCTGCGCCACGGGTGAGAATTGAGCTTCTGATGTCGAGTCCTTCGGCCACATCACCAACGCATCTGCGGCGCACGCTGGGATTGTGGGATCTGATCCTGTACGGCGTGATCGTGATCCAGCCGACAGCGCCGATGTCGGTCTTCGGTGTCCTCAGCAATCGCGGCCGCGGGCACGTGGTCACCACCATCCTGATTGCGATGGTGGCGATGCTCTTCACGGCGATCAGCTACGGGCGCATGGCCCGCGCGTATCCGAGCGCGGGATCGGCGTTCACCTACGTAGGCCAGGAGATCAATCCGGCGCTGGGGTACATCACGGGATGGAGCATGGTGATGGATTACATGCTCAATCCGCTGATCTGCATCATCTGGGTCAGCCAGCAGGCACACGTCTTCGCTCCGGCAGTTCCTTACGGGGCGTGGGCCATCCTCTTCGGTATCCTGTTCACCTGGCTCAACCTGCAAGGGATCCGCACCTCGGCCCGCATGAATGGCGGATTGGCGGCGGGAATGGGCGTAGTGATCGGGATCTTTTTCGTCTGCGCCGCGCGATATATCTTCGGGCATCCGCACGATGGGTGGGCTTTCTTCGCCCGGCCGTTTTACGACCCGGCCAGCTTTACGCCCGGCGCGGTTCTGGGCGGCACTTCGATCGCGGTGCTCACCTACATTGGATTCGACGGCATCTCGACTCTTTCCGAAGAGGCGCAGAATCCGCGTCGTAACATCCTGCTGGCGACGGTCCTCACCTGTGTGGTGATCGGCATACTCTCGGCGGTCGAGGTCTATGCCGCCCAGCTTGCATGGCCCGCCTCGGAGCCGTTTCCGGACGAGACCACGGCCTTCGTCTACGCCGCCGGGCGGACGTGGGGGCCGCTGTTCGCCATCGTCGGGTTCACCCTGGTGGTGGCGAATTTCGGCTCGGGCATGGGCGCGCAGCTTGGGGCGGCCCGGCTGCTGTACGGTATGGGCCGCAGCAACGCGCTGCCGAAGAGCTTCTTCGGCGCAGTCGACGCCAGACATCACGTTCCCCGGAACAACGTGGTATTCGTGGGAGCGGTCGCTCTGGCCGGAGCGTTCCTGATGGACTACGACCTCGGAGCGCAGATGCTCAACTTCGGCGCGTTGATCGCGTTCATGGGGGTGAACGCCGCGGCCCTGGTGCGCTATTACCTGCGCGAGCCCGAGAAGCAGCTTCGGAACCTGCTTCCGCCGGCCCTGGGATTCGCGGTCTGCCTGTTGCTCTGGCTGAATCTGAGCCGGACCGCGCAGATTGCCGGGGCGATCTGGATGGCCGCCGGGATCGCTTTTGGCGCCTGGAAGACGGGAGGCTTCCGGGGCGAACTGGTGAATTTCGAAATCCCGGCGGACAGCGAAGTCTGAGGCCGGCCCTCAGCCGCGGCGCTCCTGGCCGCACCGGGAGATGATGCCCCGCATGTATTCCGCGGCCAGGCGGGCATTCTGGTCCACGAAGTCGATGCCGGCGGTCTTTCCGTCCACGACGGGAAGCGGATGGCAAAGCTCGAATCCGATGTAGCCCTGGTATCCGATCGCCGTCAGGCCCCGCACCTCGGCCAGGCACTGCAAAGCCTCGGTGCATTGGATGCCGCCGGGGCCTTCGGTATACTCGCCGCCAAAATGCGAGAGCACCTGCCAGGAACCGACCTCCTGCACCACCCGTTCGATGCCCTCCGGACCCAGTTGATGTTCGAGGCGTGCATCGAAGCAGACCCTCAGATGAGGCGAGTTCACCTCCCGGACCATCCGCAGACAATCCTGATAGCCGCGGATGACCGGGGGATGGTTCTGCAGGGCAAGCACGACGCCGTGATCGCCCGCGTAACGGGCGGTTTCTGACAAGCTCTGGCGGCACCATTGCCACGTCTGCTCGTCCGAAAACCGCTCGTGGACCTGGCGCCACGCCGCCTGGGCGATGTCGTAACGTCCGCCTCCTTCGGGCAGGAGCGTGACGCCGGGCCATGCCAGAAAGACGCGCATCCGGTTCGCGCCGAGATCGGCGGTGACGCGGATCAATTCGCGCGCATAGAGCAACTGGGATTCCCGATGCTCGGGGATGGGGCTGGAGAAATCGTTGTTGGCCGCTACCGCGTAGATTTCGATGCCCTGGCCGGCGGCGAACTCGCGGAGCGCGCGGCAGCGCGGCGGGGGCATGTCGAGCGGATTGGCGTGAGGCCGCTTGCCATCGATTTCCACGCCGTCGTAGCCGAAACGGCGGGCACGCTGGATGACCTCTTCGATGGTCAGGGCGTCGCCGCGATACCAGACGCCCAGATACGTGATGCTGTAGAGTCCGATCTTCATTCCAGCCTCCGCCGCTGCGTACGAGGAAGCGCCAGGCGCCGGCAAGGCGCCCGCCGAAAGGGCCGCGAGTTGAGCGAATTCGCGCCGGGTCATACTGGCCTCTAATAGTAGAACTTCAGCGCCAGTTGGAGGTTGCGGTTCCCGCCCGCGGTCGTGATTTGTCCGAAGGTCGCGCCGCCATACGCCGTGTTGGGCAGCCCCCACTGCGGGTTATTCCAGACGCTGTAAGCCTCTAATCGCAGTTGCACGTACTTGCGCTCGCGGATATTGAAGTTCTTCACCAGGGTCGCGTCTTCATTGATCAATGCCGGGCCGCGGCAGGACGAGAGGTAACGGGGCGCCGAACCGAAGGTATAGTCGTCGGGCGCGTTGAATGAATTCACGTTGAAGTAGTTGTTCAGCTTGCCGGAAACCGAACCGGACGTACACGGATTGCCGGTCAGGTTGGGACGCTGCACCGCGCCATCCCACATGTTGTAGTCGGACATGGTGACCTGCAACGCCGCGCCGGACTGCACCGTAATGATCGAGCTGATCTCCCAGCCTCCGACGAAGCCGTCCAGCACGCGGTTCATGGTCTTGCCGAAGGCCCGGTTCCGGCCAACCGGCAACTGGTAGTCGAAGCTACCGACGATGACGTGCGGGCGGTTCAAGCCGGAGACGGAGCGCTCCTGGCGCAGGTTGAACAGATTCTGGATGCTACCGGCGACTGCAGCCCATTCGACATCGCTGCCGGACTCGTCGGAGTCGCTGATCATCTTGGACCAGGTGTAGTGAGAAATGACGCTGAGGCCGTGGGAGAAGCGCTTTTCGTACTTGATTTGCAGCGACTGGTAGCTGGAATCGCCGATGTTCAACTCCGCGCGGTATCCGCCCACGCCGGCGTACTCGGGATATCGGCGCAGCAGATTGTTCAACTGAATGGTGGGCTGGTTGTAGTCGGTGGCCGTCGGGTTGGTGATCACGCCGTAGAACGGATTCGGCACCAGCGATGTGAGCTTGTCGACGCCCAAGCCCCAGTACATCGGGTAGAGGTTGTTGAGTTGCGACACGGCATCATTGGTGTCTCCGAGATACAGGCGCGTGCCCTTGCTGGCGGAGTAGTTCAGTTCCAGGACGCCGTGGCCGGGCACCTCGCGCTGAATCGAGAGGTTCCACTGCTGATACTGCGGGTTCCGGTCGTACGGCTCCGGCGTGCCCGCGTCCAGCCCGAGGAAGGCCGATGCATTCCTGCCGGGCGGAAAGGTCAGGCCCGCGGGCCAGGGATTGGCAAAGGTGGCGTACTGCGTAAAGCCACCGTCCAGAGACCAGGGAATGGAGGAATCGGTGAACCCGAAGGCCGTCCCCACCTCGCCTTTGACGGTATGCCGCGACACGGTGTAGAAGATGCCGTAGGCGGCGCGGATGGAGGTCTTGTTGTTCAAGGCATAGGCGAAGCCGAATCGGGGCTGGAAGTTTTTCCAGTCACCGTCGTAGGGAGTGCGATTCCCCGGCGTCGCGAACTGCATGAGGCCCAGCAGGTTCGGAAAGACGGCCTTCACCTGTGGGACGCCGGCGATGGGAGCGGGCGCTCCCAGATCGAGCCAATTGATGCGGTTGAAGCGATCGACCCGCGGGATATCGGCATCCCAGCGAAGGCCGAAGTTGAGCGTGAGCCTGCGGCTGACGCGCCAGTCATCGTTGATATATGCGGCCGCGTACCCGGCGGACTGGCAGGTGGGATAGTCGATCGTGTCCACTCCGCCGCTGCCAAAGCCCACCAGCGCCGACGCCAGGCCATCGCCCTGGCTGGAACTCGACGACAGGGGGTTCAGGCCGGTCTGCTTGCGGTTGAAAGAAAAGCTGCCGCCGGGCTCGTTGGGTTGGTAGTAGTTCTCCTGAACCTTGCGGAATTCGGCGCCGGCTTTGACCGTGTGGCCCCCGATGATCTTGGTTACCGAGCCCAGGTACTGATAGAGATCTTCGTATCGATGGATGATCGCATAACCTGCTACGCCCAACGCCACGTACTGCGCGGAAAACCGGGGAAAATTCATCGTTCCCGTATTGGCAGTCATGTAGGCGGGCAGACCCAGGCTGGTCGCATCGAAACCGACGCTCAGCGGGTCCTGAACCGATCTCACCCGCAGTACACCGGCACGCGCCGAGAAGATGGTGGTCGCGTTTTGGGTCCGCGTGTAATCCATAACGAAATTCTGCGAGCGCGCAGTGCCGGGGTTGGCGTTGTATGCGATGTTGCCGAACAGGTTGGCAACTCCGCTGTAAGACCAGTCCACGCTGTAGCGTGAGCTGAAGCGCTGCTTTTCGGAGATGTTCTGGTCGATCTTGGCGTCGATCTTGTGGTCCTGGGCAGGCCGGCTGCCCTGGGCGAAGAAGTTGTTGGCGTGCGTGTAGGCATTGCCCGAGGAGGTCGGCGCCGGGTAGTACTTGATGAAGTTCAGCGTGATGGGATTCTGCATCGATGCGGGAATGAGGTTGCCGGGAAACGGCGTGCGCACCCGGGCGCCGCTGGAGTTGGTGGTCAGGGCGTACGGATTGTAAATCGGGACCAGGTTGCCGTTGGCCAGGCGCGTATCGGAGAAGTCGCCGCTCAGTTGCAGGGGCGTGGGCACGCTTTGAGTGGTGGTGGCGGCGGTGAGCTGATTGTAATAGTCGGTGTCGAAGAAGAAGAAGGTCCGGTTCTTGCCGTTGTAGATTTTGGGCAGATAGACCGGGCCGCCCATGGTCCCCCCCAGCCAGTTGCGATGCGAATCGGCCAGCGGGCTGTTGTGCGCGTTGGAGAACCACTGGTTGGCGTTGAGAGCCGCATCGCGGCGGTAGTAGTAGCCCACCCCGTGCAATTCGTTGGTGCCGCTCTTCGACACCATGTTGATGACGGTGCCGCCGGTATTGCCAAACTCGGCACTGAAGAAGTTGGTCTGCACCTTGACTTCTTCGACCGCGTCCGAGGTGGGAGTGTACTTGACGTCGGTGATGCCGCCATTCTGCTCGATGGAAGTCAATGCGGCGCCGTCCATCAGCACTTCGGAGGAATTGTTGCGAACCCCATTGGAGATGAAGCTTACGCCACCGGTGGAACCGACAATCCCGGGTGCCAGGGACACCAGCGACAGGGGGTTGCGCCCGCTATTGGGGATCGACTGGATCAGGCGGTTTTCGACCACCTGTCCGAGGGTTGCGGAAGTCACGTTGAGCAGCGGCGCCGTGCCGGTCACATCGACGATCGAGGTGGTCGCCCCCAGGCTCAGAGGAATATCGACGGTGGCTTGCTGCTGCACTTCCAGGCTGAAGGCAGCCTTGGTAGTGGTCTCGAAGCCGGGCGCCTCGGCCGTCAGGGAGTATCGTGCGGGAGGCAGGTTCGGAAAGATGTACCGGCCGGCCGAATCGGCCGAGGTCGGATAGCGAATACCGCGATCCACATCGGTGGCAATGACCTTGACGTTGGGTACCACCGCGTTGGAGGGATCGGTAATGGTTCCCCGAATCGAGCCGGTCGAAGTCTGCGACCAAGCGGCGATCGAGGCAAGAAGGACAAGCAGAAGAACCCTTCGCATGTTCCACCCCTTTCACAAGCGTTTGGACTCAGGCTAAGCCATCCCGCCGGGACAGTCAACCAAGATTACGATAACGTCATCTTCTTGTCGCTTAACCTGCGGTCCCAGCCGAAGGGCTCACCCCTGCTCCTTCGGCATCTGATTCTTCCAGAACGCCTCGAAATCGAACATGGCCTTGTGGATCGGCACACCGCGGACGTCGATCCGGCTCAGATCGGCGGAGCCGATGCCGGCTGCTTCGGCGAGCAGCATCATGTTGTCGGCATACTGGAAGTTTTCGCCGGCCGGCGTCAACTGTTCCGGCGGATGATTGCCGGGGCCCTTGTACAAGCGGTAGGGAGCCTCCTGGCGTCCGGCGCGCGGGTTATAGCCCATGGTCGCCATGGTGACCGCGTCGGTATTCACAACATTCCAGCCGGCCACCAGGAAGCCTGGGCGGATGGGTTTCGCTCCAAGCACCCACGGTCCTTCGCCGCCGCAAGTAGAGAGGATGGCGTCGTTGATTGCCAGATCGACCGGCCGGGCGCCGATGATATCGACCAGGATGCGGGGCAGGCGCCACCCCTCGTAGCGATTCGACTGGGGATCGAGTTCCGCCGGCGCACCCGACGGCGCCTGGGTCTGCCCGTAGTGGAAGATGCGCTCGCGGCCCCCATAAAGCGCTGTGGGCGTAACGCCGAACATGTTCTTGATCGCCATCGTGACGCCCATCTCCTCATGGTTCTTCGCCTTGCCGAGGCTGATCAGAAAATCGCAATCTTCGTAAGAGTGGTTCAGGCAAAAGGCCGGAAAGACGTATGGTTTCGTTTTCACCTTCAGCGTCGAGTACTGCTTGCCGGAGCCGATGGTATTGGTATCTTCGAATTCCACCAGGGGTGCGGCGTTCCGGATGGCTTCCAGATCCCAGCCACCCTCGAGCAGTTTATCTTCGAGCCGGTAGCCCGGGCGGCGCCCGCCGGCGCTCTCCAGGACGCGAACGCGCCTGGCGCCCAATCCTCCCAGCACCGTGACCACCGCCGCCACGATTCGAGGGTGTACCCAGTGGGTCTCGCCAGGGGTGTAGCCGTCGAATCGGTTGCCGCCGGTGAGGTTCACCTTAAGCGCGACGGTCTTGCCCTGGACTCGCCTCTGCAGCCCACCAATCTGGTCGAACATGGTGCGAAATGTGGCGGCCAAGTCCTCCTCATAGCTGCGGACCTTGGCAATCACCACAGGCGCCGACGGCGCGGCGGCGAGAAAGTCTTGGGAAACCTGCCGGGCATCCAGCGAATGCATGGTGCCCGCCTGAATCCCGGCGCCGCAGAGCGCGAGCCAGCCTCGGCGAGTCAGTTTTCCGTTCGTGGATTTCATGGTGTTTTTCCTTCCAGCAACACCCCGCCCCAAAGACCGAGGCTCGGAATGGCAACTTCGCTCTGGCCTTCGCCTGGCCCGACGGCCAGGACCGCCGCCGGCGAATCCGGCGTGAACAGCCGCGCGGTGTGGTAGTGTCCGCTGACCCGGATGGTGATATTTCTGGCGGGAGTGTCGGAATAATTGAGCAACTGCACGAGGATCCGCGAGCCACCGGGCTCGCGGCTGGCGTAGGTGATGACCGAGGGCACATTGAAAGCGATCACGCCCGCCTCCTCGAGTGACAGCACCTCGGGCATGTCGCGCGCAACTGTCTCGGGATCCGGGTCACTGTAGAGAATCGTCCGGCCCTTTCCCAACGTCCGCTCCAACAGCGGCTGGCCTGGTGGAACGGCGCCCAACGCGCTACCCGCCACGACCAGTCCGCCATTCTCCGCAAAGCCAAGGAGAAGCCTTCGCTCCGTCTCCGTGAGGTGAGCCAGTCCCGCCGCGAGCAGGGCGCGGAACTCGCGGAAGGGCGTCTCGCCCAGGCGCGAGCGCTCGACCAGGCGGTAGGGGACCTGCCGGCGCGTGAGGAGTTTCAGATACTCGCTGGCCAAATCATCGGGCGCCGCCGTGTCTGTGATCACGCCGAGCTTGCCGTACGGTACGAAGCTCCGCCATTCGGCATGTTCCTCGGCGAAGCGCAGAAAGTCGCCGATCCGGGTCCACGCTGCCAGGGCAGTTGCGTCGTGCCGCCGCAGCCTGATTCGCAAGCCGTCGTCCAGCGTCACGATCCAGCGGCCGCCGGCAACGGCCGCATCCGCGACCGACCGGGAGTAGTTGGGCCTGGCCGCGGGCGCGGGCGGATAGCCAACCCACACCGGCCGCCACGCATCGGTAAAGCGAAAGGATCGTACGAGCCAGATATTGGAGCAAATCCAGGGCTGGCTTGACGGACCTGCCCGGATTCCCATCTCCGCCAGACTGCGCGAGCCCGGCCACTCGCCCTCAACGGCGGCGAGCGGCGCCAAGGCGGCGCGCGAAATGGCGGGGTCCCTGGAAATCGCAATCACGGGCAAGGAGGCTTGCCCGCCAGGCATCGCGCTCCTGACCGCATCCGTGAAACCGCCCTCCAACACGAGACCGTCGAGGCGAACCTCCAGCGCGGGTGGGACGAATCTGTCAGGCTCCGCGCCCCGATAGACCATACCGAGCACCGCGATCCCTCGCCGATGAGCGGCAGCGGTGTAGGCTCTGACCAGGTTCCACTGGCGAGACTCGACGGCATCGCCGGCGCCGGCGCTCCAGGTCACCAACAGACAGTTGACCGGCGATCCCTGGAGCAGGTCGAGGGTGGCAGGATCATACCAGCCGGCGATCGTCTCGCGCAGATCGCGATCGGGCGGAAGGTTGCCGGCTTTCGCCCGGTATTCGACTTCCAATGGGCCGCCTGTCCAGCGCGCCGGGATCCAGGCATCGGGGGCGCCCCCGAAGAGAGGTAGAGGCGCCAAAAGGAGGAGGACCACCCGGCTGGCTGCCCCTGAACGAGTCTCCATCTGGAGGAATTCCGGACTTGATTATCTGATAAATTACGGATCGAAGCAACCAGCGTCGGGATCGCGGGTTCTCCCGGTGCGGGACATCCGCTTGCAAATTACAGTTTCGTAATCTAACAGCCGCGCCGGCCCTAAATAAGCTATAATTCGGCTCTGATTTGCGCCATAGCCGACTAAGCGCCGGTTGCGAGGAGGCCATCATGTCACCGGGTACCAGGCGGCACGCAGGTTGGATGGTTGCCGCCAGCATCTGCCTTTGGACGGCGGCCGCCGCACGAGGGCAGCATCTCGTGGTGGACGCCGCGCCGTCGCACGTGCTCAACTCCTTCAGTCCTCCGCGGGCACTGGGCGGCGCCATCGACCGGCTGCGCGGCGGAGCCACGAAAGAAGAGAACGAGAAGCACACCGAGCGGCTCCTCACGGACCCTGTCCTCAAGGAAATGCTCGGGGCCGGATGGGGAACCGTAACCTACCGGCAGAACACCGAACTGATGATCGAGGCATGGCACTGGAATCCGCGCGGAACGTGGAGCAACGCGGCGAAACTGGAGGGCTACTTCACCGGCAGCGCCGAGCCGGCCAGCGAGAAGATCCTGCATTCGTGGGCCTATCCGCTGCCGCATCGCGGCGCCACCCTGGGGGACGGCAACGGCTGGTCGCGCCTGACCGATGGCGATCCGAATTCCTACTGGAAGAGCAATCCCTACCTGACCAAAGCGTACACGGGCGACGATGACTCGCTGCACCCGCAATGGGTGATGATCGATCTGGGCGCGAAGGTGGACGTCAATGCGATGCGCATCGCCTGGGCCGACCCTTATGCGAAGCGCTACTACGTGCAGTTCTGGACGGGCGAGCAGGAGCCGTTCTATGACGGGATCAACAAGGGCGCCTGGCAGACCTTTCCCATGGGGACCATCACCAACGGGAAGGGCGGCACACCCACGTTGAAGCTGGTGAGCTGGAAGATCCCCGTTCGGTATTTGCGCATCTGGATGACCGAATCGTCCAACACCTGCGATAGCCACGGGGCGCAGGACAAGCGCAACTGCGTGGGATATGCCATTCAAGAGTTGTACATCGGAACGATCTCCGATGGCGGGGAATTCCACGACATCGTCAAGCACGTTCCCAGCCGGCAGCAGACGATTACCTGGCCTTCTTCTGTGGATCCCTGGCACGCGGCGTCCGACCTCGATTACGGAAGGGGCGACCAGATCGGGCTGGACTTCTTCTTCAACTGCGGCGTGACGCGCGGGCTTCCGGCGATGATCCCGGTGGCCATTCTCTACACGATTCCGGAGGACGCGGCCAACGAGATCGCGTATCTCTACAAGCGGAAGTACCCAATCTCCTGGATCGAGATGGGCGAAGAGGCGGATGGCCAGCGCGTGCTTCCGGAAGATTACGCGACCCTCTACATTCAGTTCGCGAAAGCCATCCACAAGCTGGTACCGGAGGCTCCGCTCGGCGGGCCGGCATTTGAAGGCACTCCGGGCGACGTGGATTCGTGGGCGGATGGCAATGGCCGGGTTTCGTTTCTGGGGCGATTTGTCGATTACCTGAAAGCGCGGGACCGCCTGGCGGAATTCCAGTTTTTCTCGTTCGAGCATTACCCGTGTCAGGGTAACCGCAGGTGCGCGGACTGGGGTTCGCTGTACTGGGAGCCGGCCTACGTCAATCACGTGGTCCAGGCCTGGAAGGACAACGGGCTTCCGCCCGGCATTCCGTTCTTCATGACCGAGGGCAACGACCTTGGCGAAGGCGGACAGGGGACCGTCAAGAGCGCTCTGTGGCTTGCCGACTATGTCGGTTCGATGATGAGCGCGGGGGCCGCCGGCACATACTACTTCCACTACATCGCTTCCGGCGGCGGAGGAGGCGGGGGCGGTTTCCTGCCAATCGACGACAGCAACCACGCCAGGTACTATCCGCCGCAGTATCTGGCGACGCAGGTGATTACCAGGGAATGGGCGCAGCCGGTGGATGCCGTGCACAAGCTGTTCCGGGTCTCGAGCGACGTAAAGGACCAGAGCGGGAATCTTCTGGTGACGGCTTACGCCCTGGAGCGGCCGGACGGCCAATGGTCGGTCATGCTGATCAACAAGGATCCGGATCAAGCGCACTCCGTAAAGGTGTCGTTCGCGGAAGACTCGAGCCGCAGCCGTTCCTTCTCGGGGAGGGTGGAGCGGGTGGATTTTGGAGCGGCCGAATACCAGTGGCACCCCGACCCGGCGCCTCCTGGCGAGGTTCCCTCCGCCGGACGCGGGGGCCGCGGCCGGGCGGCCTTGCGAGGCCATCCCGATCCGGATGGTCCGCCCTCCAGGTCGGTAGTCACAGCGAACGGAACGGATACACTCTACGAACTTCCGAAAGCCTCCATCGTCGTGCTCCGCGGCACGCTTTCGAGATGAAGCTTGGCGTGAAGCTCCGGGAAACTGGAAAGGAGAACCAATGGCCCTCAAAGACGATATCAACCGGCGCGAGTTTATGGCCCCCGCGGCTGCCGGCCTCGCGCTCACCCTGGTTCCGAGACACGTGCTGGGCGGCCCTGGCTATGTA
>Ga0335081_10008848_pt1 | contig 16162 bp, 6 predicted proteins | sample Lox_Sample_35_FD_206713 | JGI IMG/M metagenome (GOLD analysis project Ga0335081, IMG submission 206713) | Soil microbial communities from Loxahatchee National Wildlife Refuge, Florida, United States - Lox_Sample_3.5 | ecosystem: Environmental > Terrestrial > Soil > Wetlands | place: USA: Florida... | reverse complement strand
GGGGTCCGCGATCCACGCGCTTATTTCAGACGCGGACACGCGCACCAATCCGCATTCCAAGTACAGCCACAGCGAATGGTCGGCGCCCTCTTCCGACCAATGAACTGCATCACAGGGCAAGCCGTTCTTAGCGGATAAGGTCGTTACATCGCCATCCTTGATACGGCTCAAGCCGCCCTCAGATGAAGCCCAAAGCGCGCCCTCCCGGTCCACTCGAAGGTGAACAATCCGGCCCTCGCCGAGCCCACCGGCAGTTGTGTACAAGCGCTCGATATGACCTCGCCTCAAAAACGCAACGCCACCCTGCCGGAATCCAACCCACAGGCCGCCCCGCAAAGGATCCGCTGCTATCCGTCCACCTGCGTCTTTGATGCCCAGCCTGTCCCAGGCAAACTTTTCCACTCTAGGGCCATCCACCAGATGGAAAAGGGCTTCATCGAAGGAAAACCACAGATCCCCTCCCGTGCCCTCGGCGATCGAGCCCTGGGTCTCACCGCGGACGGCTTCTACCAGAACAAACTTGTTGTCCTTCATGTAGCCGAACCCGCCAATCCCTGCAACCCAAAGCCGCCCGCGACTGTCTTGAAACAGTCCCCTCACCTGACCCGGCAATCCACTATCGTGCACCTCACGCACGCCCGTTACTACCCCCGCATGGTTCGCGGGACTATGGCTCTCGTAGATGGTGACTTCCGAATTCTTCCACTTCACCAGGCTGTCTGCCGCGCTGAACCAGAGGCTTCCGTCCTTAGCCGCCAGGATCGACCCGTAAATACCAGACGGGAGCCCCTCTTTCACGGAAAAGGTTGGAACTGCAAAATCACGAAAACGGTCAAGACCGCCTTCGGTAACGACCCAGATATTTCCCTCACGATCCTCAAAGACACTGTGCAGCATGTTGGCAGATAGGCCGTCAACCTGCCTGAAAACGTCTGCCCTTCCACGATGAAAATGTACCAGCCGTGCAAAAGTTCCTACCCACAAAGCGCCTCCGCGGTCCCAGAGGAATGAGTTAACGCCGAACTGACGCGCCAACATCCCCCCCACGGGATACGCTTCGGTTTTTCCATTGACGAAACGCTGAATTCCATCCGCCCTGCCAAACAATAGTCCGCCCTCATGGTCTTCGACCAAAGCTGACGTCATCGTCATGCCCGTCGGAAAAAATTCTGGACCCGGCAGCTTCCATCGCCACAGCCCTTTGAACGTGCTCACCCAGAGAGTGTTCTTACTGTCCTCGTATATGCACTGCACTCCTTCTCCTGGGTCGGAACACTGAGCTCGGCCATCCTTGATCGCGCACAGTCTCCCATGCCCCGGAACCCCGAACCCGCCAGCCCACACGGTGCCTTTATGATCCTCGACGAGCGCATTAAGAATCCATCCCGCCATCTCCGGGTAATGGGTGAGCTTGCCATCCTTCCAACTTGCCAGGCCCTTCCCAGTGCCGATCCACAGAGTTCCGTCGCGCGAAACCAGCAGCTTCGTCACAATGCTGCTCGGGAGATGCTCACCCGCAGGCGGCTGCCACGGCACAGCCCGAACACCATCAAAGCGAAGCAATCCGAATTCTGTGCCCAGCCAGAGATACCCGTCAGAGGTCTGAGCGATCGAGTGAAGAGGTCCTTTGAGAAAACCGTCGCGCACACTCCAGGAGGTGTGCGCGTATTGGCTCACGTCGAGTGATGGATCTAGGGCAAAAGCGCAAACGCTGGACGCCAGCATAATGGCCAGCCAGAGCCCTGCCCTCTTTGGCAACTTTCCCATGTGAGGATATGTTTTAATGCATTCCGCACCCTCTGGCCCCTCGTTCGGAAAACAATTAGGGTAACCGCCGCCGCGGCGCACGCGTCCAGTAGCAGCTTGCTCCAAACGATCGCGACTTGAAGTTCTCATGCGGCAGCCCGGCCTAAAAATTGATCCGTAGACTGAACTGGATCTCCCGGGGCTGGTTGACCTGTGAGAGAATCTCCCCGAAATTCGAGGAACCTTGCTGGCCGACAGGAGGGGCAAATTGCACGCGGTTAAAGATGTTGAAGAACTCCGCGCGAAACTGCACATTCGCCCGCTCGCCCCAGAGATTTGTCGATTTCATGGCTGCGAAATCGTAGTTTTTGACGCCTTCCGAAATCAGGCTGCCATCGACCCGCGGCTCGTTGCCGAAAGCGTAGTTTCCCGGAAACGTAAAGCAGGACGTGTTGAACCATTCATTCAGACGGCTCTCGGCTGAACCGGAGATTTTTCTATGGCAGCCGGCGACCACGTTCGGACGGAGCGCGCCACCGCCGAAGAACTGCGTCAACGGATTGGATTGCGCCTCGGTGAGGAACAGCGGGAACCCGGACTGGAAAGTCGTGATTCCGCTCACTGTCCACCCGGAAACCAGCATATCGACAGGTCGAGCGAGCTTATTGGCGAATCTCTGTCCCTTCCCAAATGGCAGGTTCAGCACGTAGCTGATCACCGCACGCTGACTAACGTTGTAGCTCAGGAGCGAGTATTCTCCATTGAGGTTGTTGTAGTCCTGGATCGTGCCTTCCCCGCTCGTGGAAGTCTGCGCAGAGGGCTTGGCTTCCAGGAAGCCGTTGAGAGTGTCGGTATTCCCAAGGTTCTTCGACCATGTGTAGTCGGCCAAGAGCGTGCCGCCAGAGCCGAAGCGCTTGACCAACTTTGCCTGCAGTGAGTTGTAGTTGCTATGGGCGTAGAATTCCGCCGTATCGCTGACGTTACTGTAAAATGGGTACGGCCTCAGGCTTTGACCCACGGTCATTGCAATCCCATTCAGGGTCGTGGGGTTCAACAGCGCCGATCCCATCGAGTAATATTGGCTGGAAAGTTCGTCTAAAGCATGACCGATTCCTGGCAGATTGGTCCCTTTCAAACCGGAATAGCCGATCTCTGCCATCCAGTTGGCTTTAAATTGGTGGCTTATCGTGAAGTTCCACTGTTGCACGTGGGGGAAATTCTGCTGGGTAACTGGTCCGCTGATGCTCTTTAAGCTGGCGGTGCAGCAGTACAGGGTCATGAAGCTCGGGTCGGTTCGCCCGATGGGTTGATTGAGTGTCTTGGGATAGAGATTTTGTAAGGGCGTAGGTACTGCTCCGGTGACGTTAATTTGGGTGGTGGCAGCGTTGACCAAAGAAGAGCTGGCCAGCTCCCCTGTCAGATCGGGCGGCAGATAGGAGATGCCGTAGCCGCCCCGGATCGCGGTATTGTTGTTGGGCCGATAGGCAAAGCCTAAGCGCGGGGCAAAAAGGTCGTGTTTCGGAAGCACGGTGCTTCTGTGGGGATACAGAGGGGAATCCACGAGCGTCAGAGTTCCCGCAACGCCCGTGTATGGATCGACGGCATGGGGCAGCAGCACGGTAGCCCTGTCATTTCTTTCTGCAACCGCTCCCGGCAGCTCGTAGCGGAGACCCAAGTTCAGAGTCAGGTTTGGCTCCGCTTGCCAGGTGTCGGTCACATAATACGCCTGGTAGTAGTTGTAACTGGCAGTCGTATTGATCGTTCCGAACTGAATTTGAGTGGGATAGCCCATCAGAAATGAGGCCCATTCGTCACCGGTATATGTCGTGCTGTAGGTGTACTGTCCGGAGCCAGCTCCATCGAAGCCCGTGCCGCTTTGATCCATCAGCCGGAGCTCGGTCCCGAACTTCAGACTATGCGCGCCGATGATCTTGATCAGGTTCGCATTCACGCCATACGTGTTCCACCAGTTCACGGAATACCCTGTTATGTTGCCGAAGTTGTAGAAGTTATGGATTCCGTTCAGCGTGAAGACGGGAAGCACACGGATGCTCATCTGTGGAGCCAGAGCCGTATACGCAGGTCCGAATTGCGATTCATTCACCGACACGCTATCCGGATAGTTCGGCGAGTACTCCCGCGTATAAGTCGCGCGTACGTCCAGCACGGTGTTTGGACTAATGATGTATGTGTCTCCTAGCACAGACTGATGTGAGTCGTTCATGACGTGACCATTGGCGGTCGGCCAGCCGCCGGCATCGTTGAATTCCGAGAACCCGGTATCCTGCAGGGTCCAATAGGTATACCGGCCAAAGAGTCGCTGCTTGGGGCTGATTGTGTAATCGACACGCCCATTGTACTGGTTCTGGTGGTTCGCAATGGGCGTGGTCAAGAACCAATTGAACGCTCCCGAAGTATTTGGCAGAGGGTAATAGGTCATGAGGATGTGGGCCAGCGGATCGCCGCAAGCTCCCTGCCATAGGTTGGTGATGGTCCAGGTTCCCGCGCTTGGATCATGCACGATGTTGCAGTTTCCCAATGGATCGTTAATTGGATTCGTCAAGACGCCGTTCCGCATTGCTTGGGTCGGCACATTGGTAGCCGAGCTTTCGCCCAGGATTTCCGCGAATCCCTCCCAGCTAAAGAAAAAGAACGCGGTGTCCTTCCTGATCGGCCCGTTGATCACAACGCCATACTGGTTCTGATTGTCCTGAGGCCGAGGTGCGCCGAGCCCGTTGCTGAAGAAATTGTTGGCGTTTAGGTCGGCGTTTCTGAAGTACTCGTATACTGATCCGTGCCATGCGTTGGTGCCGCTCCTGGATGTCATGTTCACCACACCGCCCGCAAAGCGCCCGAAATCGGCGCCGGGATCGCTGGTGCTGACGCTGAACTCCTGAACGGCGTCCTGCGTCATCACCAGGGCAATGGTGTTTCCACCAAGGACATTGATCGGGGACCCGTCAATATACTCGGCGCTCTGCCCCTGGATGGCACCGCCGATCTGGTAGTTACCCCAGCCTTGGTTGGAGGACCGCGTCCCTTGGTTGAGGCCGGTGCCGCCCGCGCTCGAGCCCCCTGGCACCGCGCCAGGAGCCAGGGCAATCAGGTTCATGACGTTGCGGCCGTTGAGCGGCAATTGCCGCAACTGCGCTCCTTCAATCTCCTGGCTCATGGCGCTCGTGTCGGTTTGGAGGAGCGGTGCTTCGCCTGTCACTTCGGTTTTTTGACTGAGGGTGCCCACATCCAGCGCCGCGTCGACCCGGACGACCGCTCCCACTCCAACCGTTACCTGGTCGATCGAGAAACGTTTGAAGCCGGCTTTCGTCACTTCAACGTTGTAAGTGGCTGGCACCAGGTCCACTGTGATGTACTTGCCTACTGCATTGGATTGAACGCTTTGTACTGCGTTTGTTCCGGTTTGGGTCACGGTCACGGTGGCGTGAGGCACGACGGCGCCGGAGCTGTCCTTCACCGTTCCCAGAATCGATCCGTAGAAGCTCTGCGCCTTCAGCGGCGAAGAAACGGCAAGAGTCGTCGCCAGGCAGATCAATCTCACTGCAAAAGCTATTATCGCGCTGCGGCTCGGCGCTATTGCTTTTCGCAGGTGAACCATAGATGTGACAGCGGCAGCCTCGGGACGCTTTGGTACCGCCGAGGCAAACACCTGATTCGCACTTGGAAACCAAGGGAGATGTGGGCGGATAAAATGCTGTATATTCATACTCCGCGCTGCCCAAAACGGTGATACTGTCCGATTTGCTGCCAATCGGCAGGGTAAAACCCAACCGCGCCATTCGACTAATTTCAATCACAGCACTGTCTAAGCGTGTAGCTTTAAGCCCTTTAGCCTCTATGGTGAGGCAGCAGAGGCTAGACATGAGCGCCGGCACACTGTGCGCGCCCTGCTTGTTCGAGGTAACGCTCCGAGTAGTGGCCATTGTTGGACTATCCACAATGACCCGGGCACCAGGCACGCCCAAACCATGGGGGATCCAAAATGTAACCCGAGATCGTTCCCGTAGGAGCCCCCTGCCCAACTGCGCCAGTGTCCAACATCAGGGGAAACGCCCCCGCCGTTGCCATGCTGTATTGTGACGTATCCGTTCTCCCACAGCCCATCAGTCAACTCGTGTCCCGAGTGCTAGAAAATTGCCCACCCGTCGCCAGCCGAATCGCACCCGTCGCTGACATCAGTGCGTATGATCGCAGCCGCAGGGACGTGTAATCCCAAGCTTCTTCATGCGGAACTGGAGAGTTGAGCGTTTCAATCCCAGGCGCGACGCGGCTCCCTCCGGCCCGCCGAGAACCCAGTCGGTCTCCTCCACGGTGGCCAAGATGTGCGCGCGGTCGGCTTCTTCCAGGGTTCCGCTATTCCGGCTGCCCTGGCAAGGCGCGATGTGGGTACGAAGGCCATCCAGCGGAATCTCCAACACCGGGCCGGTAGCCAAAATCACAGCCCGCTGCAGAAGATTTTGCAGTTCGCGGATGTTTCCAGGCCAACTGTAGCGGGCGAGGGCCTCCATGGTTTCGGAAGGGATCACCTCGATTGTCCGATTCATCCGTTGGGCATAATGCTGGACGAAATGCCATACCAACAGCGGAATGTCTTCTGCCCGTTCCCGCAACGGCGGAATCTCGATCGGAAAGACGTTCAGACGGTAGTAGAGGTCGCTGCGAAATTCGTTCCGCTTGATCAGGTCCGTCAGATCGCGATGGGTCGCGGCCACCAGCCGTACATCCACTTTATGCGTGCGCCCGCCTCCCAGAGGCTCGAACTCCTGCTCTTGCAGAACCCGCAGCAGTTTAGGTTGCAAGGCCAGCGGAATGTCACCGATCTCATCGAGGAATAGAGTCCCCTTATTGGCCATCTCGAATCGACCGATTTTTTGCGCGATAGCCCCCGTGAAAGCGCCCTTCTCGTGGCCAAAAAGCTCGCTCTCCGCCAAATCGAAAGGAAGAGCGGCACAATTCAGCTTAAGGAACGGGCGCCCGCAGCGGGGGCTGACGTTGTGGACAGCGTGCGCGACCAATTCCTTTCCCGTCCCGGTTTCCCCTTGAATCAACACCGTGGAGTCGGTAGGTGCAACTCGCTCGACCTGTTCAAGAACCGCCTTCAGTGCGGGACTCTTTCCGATGATCTGCTCGAATCTCCGCTCACGATGGTCCTGATCAACTAACATCGGAACTGCCATAGCGTTACTCCTGGAGATTCACTTGCATTCTCCAATCAGGTGTCCAACGCCGCTCGAACCGCTTCAAGCAGAACTCCGTTGTCGAAGGGCTTGGTCAAGAACTCCACTGCGCCCTCACGCATCGCCTGCATGCGCATTTTGGAATCGCCGTGTGCGGTGATGAAGATAATCGGTATTCTGCAAGGCTCGGCGTTGAGCTTCTCCTGCAATTCCAGGCCGGACATTCCCGGCATACGAATATCCGCGATCAGGCAAGCAGCGTTGTGTTGCTCGCCGGATTCCAGGAATTCTTCTCCCGACCCAAAACACAGGGCCGAGAGCCCTTCGGCTTCCATCAGATCTTGCAGTACACTTCGGACCGATTTATCGTCATCAACGATTGCAACCATTTTGGACCTCTGCTGCGTACCCATGGACCGACGGTAGCGCGACATACCAGCGAAAACAATTATGTCTTGGTATGGCGCAAGCAGACTTTGGTAGGGGTTTTAGCGTACTTACGGATAGCATGATAGGCCGAATGGCCAAAAGGTGAGGCCTTGCAATCACTTGTTAGTGGTAAGCCCGATCTTGTCCGCCATCCTGACTAATTCGACCAAAGATCCGGCTCGCATCTTCTGCATCACACGGCCACGATGCATTTTTACCGTGGTTTCGCTGGCGCCAAGTTCCGATGCAATCTGCTTGTTGAGCATCCCTGAAACCACTAAGGTCATTACTTCGCGCTCTCGCGAAGTCAATGTGCCATAGCGCTCTCGCACGTTTTCAATCTCTGTCTGCTGTTCGCGGGTCGCACGATCACGCTGAATCGCTTGCTGGATTGCGTCCAAGAGGTCTTGGTTCCTGAAAGGTTTGGTCAGGAACTCCACCGCGCCCGATTTCATTGCCGTCACCGACATGGGGATGTCTCCGTGCCCGGTGATGAAGATGACCGGAATCTGCACGCCCATCGCGGCCAACTGGCGCTGAAAATCCAGGCCGCTCATGTGAGGCAGTCTTACATCCAGAACCAGGCAACATGGGCCATCGGGGCGTTTAAAGCTTAGGAACTCTTGCCCGTTCGCGAACGATTCGGCCCGTAAATCCACCGATTCCACGAGATCCTGGATCGACTGACGCACACCGCAATCATCATCAATAATGAACACCGTGGGAACATCTGCCGATTTCATGCAAGTGCCTCGAGTTCAATGGGCAAAGTGAAATTGAATGTGGCGCCCTTCCCGTCATTAGCAGTAGCCCAAAGCTGGCCGCCGTGTGACTCGATGATAGAACGAGTGATGGCCAGACCCATGCCCGAGCCCTGTGGTTTCGTGGTATAGAAGGCATCAAAGATCCGGTCCGCATTTTCGGCAGGCAGCCCCACGCCGGCGTCGGTGACCGAAATTAGCAGTTGACCCTCGTGCTTCACTTGCGACTTAATTGTCAGCCCACCGCCCGTGTCCTTCATCGCTTCGATGCCATTCAGCATCAGGTTCATGAACACCTGCTGCAACTGTACCCGATCTGCCACGACCTTAGGAATCCCTTCCGCTAGTTCGGGACGGACTGATACGGAATAGCGGATTGCCTCATTTTGTAAAAGAAAGATCATTTCGCGAATGACCTCGTTGACGTCGACCACCTCGCGTTCAGCCGGTGTACCCTTCTTATAGAAGGATCGCAAACGGTTGATGATGTCGGCCGCACGGGTTCCGTCCTCCTGAATTCTCGCCACCGCCAAGCGTGCCCTTTCCAGGATCGGCGGATTACGCGAAAGCCATCGCAAGCAGACGTCGGCACTTGCGATCACCGCGGCAATGGGTTGCCTAATTTCATGAGCCAGTGATGCGGTCAATTCTCCCATCATGCTCACGCGGTTCACGTGCGCCAAATCGGCTTCTAGCTGGCGCAGCCGCTCGCGCTCTCGTTCGGCTCGCTTGCGGTCCGAGATATCGCGAATGGCGCTGGTAATCAGCACGCCTTCCTGCGTGTGCAGCGGGCTGAGGCTGATTTCCACCGGAAACTCACTCCCATCCTTGCGCAGGGCGTACAGTTCCAGCCCCGATCCCATTGACCGCGTGCGAGGGTCGGCCACAAACGCCGTGCGGTGTTCCGGATGTTTACCCCGGAACCGCTCCGGCACCAACATTTCGATTTGCTTCCCCAATACCTCCTGTCGTTGATAGCCAAACAGCTTCTCCATTTGCGCATTGACTAAAACAATTTCGCCCTGACGATTCATGACCACGACCCCATCGGGCGCCGATTCCAGCAGCCCCTGAAATTTCTGCTCGGCGCGCTTGCGTTCAGTCACATCGGCCGCCGTACCGACGTATTCAACGAGTTTTCCGGCTTTGTCGAGGACCGGATGCCAAATCACGTGAAGGTACTTAAGAGTCCCGTCTTGCATCACTAGCCTGTAATCTGTCGTAAAATCAGCTTTCTCACGGAGTCCTTTCAGCGCGCTTTCGCGGGCGCTGTCGCGATCGTCGGGATGCACAAGTCGACGGGACTCGTCAGGATCGGGGATACCGTGTTGAGGATCCAATCCACAAATTCGGAAAAGTTCCTCCGACCAGTAAAGCGATTTCCCACTCTCAGGGTTGTAGGCGAAACTGCCGGTGTGACTCGCCTTCTGTGCTTCGGCCAGATAAGCCTCGCTGCGCCTCAACGTTCGCTCCGAGCGCTTGCGATCTTCGATGTCCGTCAGGACTCCATACCATTTGAGTAGGTTTCCGGTATTGTCGCGCAGCGGCACAGCGCGGACCAAAAACCAGCGATATTCCCCGTCCGCCGCCCGGCGGAACCGCGCCTCATCTTCGAACGGTTCGCCGTTCGCCATGGACACGCGCCACTTGTCCACGTGTCGCTCAACATCTTCCGGATGGATTGCAGACCGCCAGCCCGAGCCGGCCGTTTCCTCCGCTGACAATCCGGTGTATTCTCGCCAGCGGTGATTCGCAAAATTGTTGGAACCATCAGGCAACGCGGTAAACGCCATGGCCGGAATTGTCTCGATCGCTTCCCGGAATTTTCTTTCCTGCTGCTGCAGTTGCCGAATACGAAGTCGAAACACCAACCAAACGAGCGCGAGGGCAACAGCCGCGCCCAACGCTCGAAACCAATTCGTCTGCCAGTAGGTCGGGGCGATCGAGAAATCCAAAGTGTCGCCTGACCCATTCCAGACTCCGCTGTTGTTACAAGCCGTCACGCGAAACCGGTAATCACCCGGAGGTAGATTCGAGTACTCCACATGGCGCTCGTTGACAATCTCTCTCCAATCCTGGTCCTGTCCCTCAAGCTTGAATCGGAAATGCACCTTCTCCGGAACAGCCAAGCTCAGCGCCGTGAAATCAACGGCAAGATTGCGGACGCGCGGAGGCAGGCGCAAGCCGCGCGTGGCATCGTACTGTTTACCGTCGGCGGTGATTTGCTCGATGTGGACCGGCGGCGGGACCTCATTGACGGGCAGATGGTGGGGATCGACCTTGCCGACACCCCCGAAAGTCATGAACCAAATTTTTCCATCCGGCGACTTGCCGGCTTTCGGGCTCTCGCTCGCTTTGTCGGCCCCGCTCCGTACTCCATCGGAAGCGTCAAAAACCGTGACTTGGATCGAGCGATTTGGGTCACTGTCCCAGGCCTTCGCCTCGGAGCGCGAAAGGCGCACCAGGCCGCAGGTCATGTACAACCATAACGAATGGTCGTCATCTTCGATCGTCCATTGAACTCCATCGCAGGGCAGCCCGTTCTTGCTACTCAACATGTCCGCGCGTCCGTTCTTCAACCGGCTGAGCCCGCCCTCCGTCGCGGCCCACAGCGTTCCGTCCGGGTCGACTCGCAAGTTGCTGACTGCGCCTTTGCCAAGGCCGCTGGCGGCCGTGTAGGAAGCGCGAACCTGGTTATCCTTCCAATACGCCACGCCTCCCTGGAAAAACCCCAGCCAGAGGCCGTCCTGCAGAGGATCGGCGGCCAGAGCCATGGCGACGTCTTTATGTCCTAGCCCAATCCAGGGAATCTGCCGGACAGTGCGGCCGCCTGACAACTGCAGGAGACCGTGATCCAGGTTGGCGACCCAGAGATTTCTCGCCGTGTCTTCGGCCATGGCATACACGATCCCGCCGGGAGTGCCGCCGATTGAAACAAACCGGCCATTCTCGAAGTAAGCAACTCCGCGAAGGGTGGAGACCCAAATTCGCCCGCGATGGTCTTGATAGAGGGACTCCATGTGGTCATCCGGCAATCCGTTCCGCTTTCGATAAACCGTAATTTGCCCGTCCTTCCATCTGTTCAAGCCATCAGCCGTGCCGATCCAGACGCTGCCATCCTTGGCCGCGAGAACGGACGTAACGAGGACGTCAGACAAACCTTGCTTCGCTGAAATCGTGGGAACGGGGAAGTCGCGAAAGCGGTCGAGGCCCTCGTGGGTAGCGACCCAGACATTGCCTTCACGGTCCTCGAAGAGAGCGGTCACTGTATCCCCGGAAAGGCCGTCCGCCTGCCCAAACGCATCGGTCCTTCCTTGGTGAACATGTACCAGGCCTTGGTCGGTAGTTCCCACCCAGAGGCCGCCATCGCGATCCCGCAGCCGCGCTCGCGCAAAAGATTGCCGTGCAGGCGCGGGGTACGGATATGCTGTCTGCAGCTGTCCGCCATGGAGCCGGACGACTCTGCCGTGCAAGGCGATCAATAGTTCGCCGCTATCGTCCTCTGCCAGACCTTGGATGCCGCCCTCCTCACCTGCGATCGGATAGAATTTGCGAGGGCCAGGCTTCCATCGCCACAATCCTGTCCGCGTTCCCGCCCACAGATTGCGTTTACTATCCTCATACAGGCCGAGCACTCCGTTGCCGAGAGAGCCGTCTTCTCCATAGCACTTCACAACGCCGCGCTGAATCGCGCAGAGCTTCCCCGGCGGGTTATACGCGAAGCCTCCAGCCCACACCGTGCCTTCCCAATCCTCGATTAGCGGGAAAACAATCTCTTCCGCCAGCTCCGGATACCGCGTGAGCTTGCCATCCTTCCAACTGGCAAGCCCTTTCCAGGTGCCGATCCAAAGCGTCCCATCGCGCGCCACAAGCAGGCTCTGAATCTTATTGGTGGGGAGATGCTGATCCGCCGGCGGCTGCCACGGAACGCTGCGAACGCCGTCGAAGCGAAGCAGGCCGAATTCCGTGGCCAGCCAGAGATAACCGTCGGGCGTCTGGGCAATGGCGTGGATAATATCCCGGGGAAAGCCGTTGCGGGTGTTCCACGCGCTGTGCGCGTACTGGCTGAGATCGAGAGATGGGTCTAATGCGAAAGCACAAGAGCAGCACGCCAGCAGAATTCCTAGCGCGATAAGTGTTCCGCTATGTTGGCGCGCTCTATCCATGCTAGGCGTACATTCTATACCTAATTGTTGTCATCCAGAGCGAAGTAGTCGTGCGCAAGAACGAACGACTGCGCTCAGGATGACAAATCAGGAAGGGGCTCCATAAGGGATGGTTACCGTTTTTACCCAAAGATTACTTCCGCAACCCTCCGAAAGGTTGTATCCTACTTGGTCATGGGGGGGGCACCCCAGTTTCATCATCACATCATCAGATGGAAAGCGCGAGGGATTGTGTGCGCCGTCCTCCTGCTCTTTCTTTCTGCGTTGTGTACTGATGTTCTTCGCGCGCAATCCACGAATGGCTCCATCACAGGTCGCGTGACCGATCCTTCGAGGGCAGTCATTGGCGGCGCGAGAGTGGCCGCCATCAACGCAGGCACAAGCTTCCGTTATGAAACTGCGAGCAACGGCGCGGGTGAGTATTACCTCACGAATCTGCCTCCCGGCAGCTATCGCATCGAAATCGAGAAGGGTGGATTCAAGAAGTTAATCAGGTCCGACGTTCTTCTTCACATCCAGGATGCTCTGAAAATCGACTTCGAGATGACGCTTGGTTCCGCGTCGGAAACCGTCACGGTCGAAGCGGCCACGCCGCTGCTAGACACCGAGTCCGGGACAGTCAACACGGTGATTGATCGCAAATTCGTCGAGGATTTTCCCCTCAATGGCAGGAGCTTCCAGACGCTGATTATGCTCACACCTGGCGTGGTCGTGGCTACCACCGCTTCTTACGACCAGGGGCAATTCAGCGTGAATGGACAACGCGTGGACGCGAACTATTTCACCGTGGACGGAGTCAGCGCCAATTTCGGCGTCACCGGTTTTCCGCCGCTGATGCAGTCGGCTGGTGGAGGTCTACCCGCGCTCAGTGCCTTTGGGGGAACGAACAGTCTTGTGTCGGTCGATGCCGTGCAGGAATTTCGCGTTCAGACGTCCTCATTTGCTCCGGAGTTCGGACGCACGCCCGGTGGACAGATATCGATAGCAACACGTTCGGGAACAAACGCCTTTCATGGCACGCTCTTCGATTACTTCAGAAACAGTGCGTTGGACGCGAACGACTGGTTCTCGAATTTCAACCGCCTACCTAAACCCGAGGAGAGGCAGAACGACTTCGGCGGAGTAATCGGAGGGCCGATAATCAAGGACAGAACTTTCTTTTTCTTCTCCTCTGAAGGCCTGCGGCTGCGCCAGCCAGCCACGCAAGAAAGTATTGTTCCGGATGCGGCGTCGCGGCAAGTGCAAACACCGGCCGGGATAGCAATTCGTCCTTATTTAAATGCATATCCAGTTGCGAATGGGGTTGACCTTGGCTCAGGGCTGGCGCAGTTCAATGCCGCATTCTCCAATCCTTCCTCGCTGGACGCTTACAGCATCCGGCTAGACCACCTTATCAACTCAAAGCTCACATTGTTTGGCCGGTACAGCTACTCGCCTTCCAGCGTAGTTCAACGAGGTCCTACGGGTTCAGATCTCAGCACAACTGAGTCGCTTTCTTCGTCCGTCCAAACTCTGACACTTGGCCTGACACAAATATTAACGGCGCACACCAGCAATGAAATACGAGTGAATTACAGTAACAATCGAGTGAGCAGCAAATACGATCTCGACCATTTCGGCGGAGCCGCACCACTTCCCGACTCTGTTTTGTTCCCGTCCGGGTTTTCGTCCGCGAATAGCTTTTTTGCGTTTCTCGTCATTGGCGCCGGGGACTTTAGGCAGGGTAAGTTCGCTATTGACGAGCAGCGGCAAATCAACTTTATCGACAACCTCTCGGTAACCACGGGTAGCCATCAACTGAAGTTCGGCGTCGATTATCGCTGGCTGGCGCCCCTCAGCAGTCCGCTGTCATACAATCAGGCCGGGATATTTTCTGGAATGTCAAACAGTCCCGGAGGAGCGCTCTCCGGGACAGCCTTGATCGCTGAGTCGCTCGCTATCCAATCGAGCGCGTTGCTGGCGCGGAATTTCTCGCTCTACGGGCAGGACATTTGGAAAATCACGCCTCGACTGACGGCGACATACGGTTTGCGGTGGGACCTCAATACGCCACTAAAAGGAAAGAACTCAGCGAACGATCCATTCACTGTCACGGGCCTGAACGATCCCGCGACGATCGCTTTGGCGCCTCGCGGCACACCGCTGTATGAGACCACGTATGGAAACGTCGCGCCAAGATTGGGAGTGGCCTATCAACTCCGTGATGTACAGGACTGGGGTTCTGTTCTCCGCGGGGGCTTCGGAATCTTCTACGACCTTGGCTATGGCTCGCTCGGAGGAGCGTCCAGCTACTTTCCTTACCAGGCCATTAAGGTTCTCCCGTTGGCACCTTTTCCTTTGAGTCCTCAAGACGCTGCTCCCCCGCCGTTTACTGTCAATCCGCCCGTTCCCACAATTATCGTGGCCGACCCGCATTTGAGGCTTCCGAGGACTTATCAGTGGAATGTCGCGGTTGAGCAGTTGCTTGGAAGGAGCCAAGTGTTTTCTGTCACGTATGTCGGCGCAATCGGCCGCGACTTACTTCGCGTGTCGGACTTAATCAATGTGAATAATAATTTTGGCTTCATTGCGCTCACGGGTAATGCAGCTACTTCCGACTACCACGCCCTGCAGGTTAAGTTTGAGCGCCGGTTATCGCGGGGTCTCCAAGCTCTGGGCTCATACACGTGGTCGCACTCGATTGATAGTGCTTCGATAGACGCATTCGACAACAACGTTAACTCCCCGGGCACGTCCGTCAATCCGAATACAGACCGCGGCAATTCAAACTTTGATGTCCGGCGTTCGTTCACCGCTGGCGTGACCTACAATCTGCCTTCTCCGCAACCGAACAGAGTTGCTCGTGCAGCGTTCGGCGGCTGGTCCGTCGATGCCTTCATATTGGCAAGGTCGGCGCCGCCTGTAAATCTTATTGGCGCGACCGTGAACACCGGCACGACGCTCCTCCTCCGACCCAACGTAATCCCGGGTGTGCCTCTTGTGCTCTACGGCCTTCAATATCCCGGCGGCAAGATTTTCAATAAAGCAGCTTTCACAGCACCCCCCAACGGGCAGCAGGGTAATTTCGGGCGCAATCTGCTGCGGGGTTTCGGCGCAACGCAAGTGGATCTTGCGTTGCAGCGACAATTTCATCTCACCGAGAAGTTGGGGCTTCGTTTCCGAGCCGAGTTCTTCAACATGTTCAACCACCCAAACTTCGGCCCTCCCGACAACAACCTGACCGACGCACTCTTCGGCCAATCGACGCAGACGCTCGCCAGCAGTCTGGGGTCCGGCGCGGCGAACGGCGGATTCAACCCTCTCTATCAAATCGGCGGACCACGCTCGATCCAGCTCGCCCTCAAGCTCCAATTCTAGCCTTGGAACGGGTCTTCTAGGAGTTTTAAGAGCATTCAACCTGCAATTTCGATTTGAGGTTTTCAAGCTCCTCAACCGAACCAATTTCGGCAACCTGCATGCAAACGCAGGATTGCGCCCTTACACTGCAACTCCGTCCCGGCAACTAAAGTTTGGATTGAAAGTAATCTTCTAGCCTCGCCGCGAATGACCCTTGCAGTACCCGGCCGCTGGAAATGCTGGCATCAGGTGCCACTTCGACCGCAGATCGGCCGATTCCAACGAATGCCAACATGTTTGCAGCGCCAGCATGTTGGCACGAAAATCGGTCGCAAATTGGGGGAGCGAAGCCTTAAAGTGTTCGTCTTCAGAGACATCCCACCCAAGCTCGTTTGGATTGTGAAGTGCATTCCATTCAATGGGCAGAGACTGAATCCGGGAGGCCCACTGCCCTGGGATCATAGATAACGGGCATAGCTCAACTCACGACCGAGCGGAGGACAAATGGCCGAAGAGAAAGACAGGGAAACGA
>Ga0335081_10008847_pt1 | contig 16163 bp, 15 predicted proteins | sample Lox_Sample_35_FD_206713 | JGI IMG/M metagenome (GOLD analysis project Ga0335081, IMG submission 206713) | Soil microbial communities from Loxahatchee National Wildlife Refuge, Florida, United States - Lox_Sample_3.5 | ecosystem: Environmental > Terrestrial > Soil > Wetlands | place: USA... | reverse complement strand
CCGATTCCACTGCTCATCGCTCAGCCAAAAAAGTTTCCTGCGCATGATCCCGATCCCCTTCCAAATTCGAATCAGGATCGTATTGTCAGGACGCAAGAATTAATGAGTTCTCACCCTAGTAAGCCCGAAAGCCTGCCCGGTGCCAACGGATCACGGTGTCCCGTTTGACGATCTTCAGCGCGGCGACAACACTTGGCGCCAGCGCGTAAAGCCCAGCAAACACCATTCTGTCGATCCCGGAGGAGGCAATATGTGCGGGGGACTTGCGGCGGAGCACGTTCAATTGGTGACGAAGCACCGGGATCTCAGCTTGCAGCACTGCTCGGGACCAAAACAGCCCAGCGAATGTGCACCAGATCAGCTTACAGACATCGCACATCCCCCGCAGCATCATCCGATTCGCGCTCGCTGACTAGCGGATTGGGTTTGCGGTAGGCACAGGTCTCTTCTCGGGGCAAATACTGCGTTAGGAGCTTGATCGAGTCGTGAAGGGCGAACCGACGCATCCGATGGAGCGCGCGCCGCGCCCGTGAGATATTCAGGCTCAAATTGCCAGGTAGCGTTCGCGGATCTCGGCGTTCGCCTTCAAGTGCTCGATCGTACCCTGATAAACAATCTGTCCCTTGTCGATAATCGCAGCGTCGTTGGCGATGCCCATGCAAAAATGCATGTTCTGCTCGGCAAGCAAAATCGTGGCGCCGGTCTCGCGCAGACGCCGCACGAGTTCACCGATCCGTTGCACTACGATCGGCGCCAACCCCTCGCTCGGCTCATCGAGCAGCAGCACGATCGGGTTGCCCATCAGCGTTCGGGCGATGGCGAGCATCTGCTGCTCGCCGCCGGAGAGCCGGCCGGCGAAGCGATGACGCAACGGAGAGAGCAGTGGAAACAGCTCGTAGATCCGCGCCAGATTCCAATGATCTTCGCCATTGGGGCCCTTCTTGGCGGCGATGATGAGATTGTCCTCGACGCTGTGCTCGGGAAACACCTGACGGTCTTCGGGAACGTAGCCGACTCCCGCGCGGGCGATAACATGCGGACGGCGGCCGTGCAGCTCACGGTCGCGGACCAGAATGTGGCCGCGGCGCGGCGGGGCGAGGCCGGCAATCGCCTTGAGCGTCGTACTTTTGCCTGCGCCGTTGCGCCCGAGCAGCGCCATGGTCCGGCCTTCGGCGATAGCGAATCCAACGCCGAACAGGATCTGGCTCGACCCGTAGAACACGTCGATTGCCTCGACCCCGATCATACGCGCGCTCACGGACGGGCCTCGGGGTCGGTGCCGAGATAGGCCGCAACAACCTCGGGGTTGCCACGGATTTCATCCGGCGCGCCCTCGGCAAGCACCTGGCCGTAGCAGAGCACGCGGATCGAACGGGCGATCTTGAAGACGATGTCCATGTCGTGCTCGATGAAGATGACGGTGATGCGCTTGCGCTCCCAGAGCCGGTGGACCTTATTGATCATCTGCCACCGCTCTTCCGGACCCATGCCGGCGGTCGGCTCGTCGAGCAACAGGACGCGCGGCTCGAGTACGAGCGCAAGCGCGATGTCGAGCAGCTTCTGATCGCCGTGCGAGAGATTGGCGCAGAGTGTCCCGGCCTTGTCGGCGAGGCCGAGCATGTCCATGACCTCCTCAGCAGGCTTCCCCGAATTCGCCAGCGGGAAGCGCCGCCCGATCACGCCGGCGCGACGGTGATGGGCCTGGACCGCGACCATCAGGCTCTCCTCGACCGTGAGCGAGGGAAAAATGTTTGCGACCTGAAATGCCCGGGCGATGCCCCGGCGCACGATTTCGGGGCGGGACAGCCCAACAAGGTCGACGCCGTCCAGCAGCACCCTTCCATCGTCGGGAACCACCGCGCCGGAGATCAGATTGAAGAAGGTCGTCTTGCCGGCGCCGTTCGGACCGATGATTGCCGTAAGCGATTCGGCCGGGAAGTCGAGCGTGACGTTCCTGATCGCGGCGACCCCGCCGAACGACTTGCTGAGATTGTCGACACTGAGCATCGACGTTCAGCCCTTGAGCTCGCGCTTAAGCAGGCGAGCGGCGGGCGCAGGAGCGGTGCTCTCACCTTTGGCCGGCATCGTCAGCGCTCCCCCCTCGACCGGCCCTGCATTGCGGCTGCAAAAGCGCCACGCCTCGACCAGAACATCGGTCACTCCGCGGCGCAGGCCAAGTGCGAACAGCACGATGATCGGCCCGAGCACAAGACCGTAATAATCGGTGATCCTTGTCACGAAGTCATTGAGCAGCAGCAGGATCACGGTCCCGACCGCCGGGCCAAGAAAGGTAGTGATCCCGCCGATCATGATCATGAAGATGCCGTCGCCCGAAGCCGTCCAATAGGCGAAATCCGGATATGCCCCCGAGACGAATACCGCGATGACGACGCCGCCGATGCTGCCAAATATGCCGGCGAGTACGAAGGCGACAAGCTTCATCCGCTCGACGTCAATGCCGAGGAAAGCGGCCCGCTCCGGATTGTCGCGGATCACCCGCAGCGTATATCCAAACGGCGATTCCACGATGTGGCGCATCAGCAGCAGCCCGACGATGAGCAGCGTGCAGGCGGTGAGATAGAGGTGCCGCGGCTTGGTGAGGTCGATGCCGAGAAAGACCGGCCGCGGAATCCCGCCGCTCAATCCCTGGTCGCCGCCGGTGAGCGGGACCCACAGCAGGATCAGGCTGTAAAGGAGCATCTGAAAGGCAAGCGTCAGGAACGCGAAGTAGACCTCCTTCAGCCGGACGCAAATCAGGCCGATCACGAACGCGACCAGGGCGGTGATGCCGATCGTCAGCACGAACGCCGCCGGGATCGGCATCTCGGTTCGCTGCATCAGAAGTCCGAACGAGTAGGCGCCGAGCCCGAAAAACATTCCGTGTCCGAACGAAACCATGCCGGAATAGCCGACGAGCAGATTGAGGGAGGTCGCAAACAGCGCATATGCGCTGCAGCGGAGGACGAAATCGACCAGCGCCTTGCTCGGAAAGATCAGCGGCAGCGCCACCAGCACCGCGAGCGCCGCCGCGGCAAGGATGAGGTCGCGACCGAAGCCGGGCCGGGTCATGCGAACTCCCGACCGAACAATCCGGTGGGCCTGGAGATCAGAACCACCACCATGAACAGATACATCAACCCTTCGGTGAACAGCGGAAAGCCTATGCTCCCGAAGGTACGGATCAATCCGATCAGCACCGATCCGATCAGGGCCCCGCCGATCGATCCCATGCCGCCAATTACGGTGACGATGAAGGATTCGATCAGCACCGAGAAGCCCATGCCTGGAGTGAGCGAGCGCACCGGCGCCGCCAGTGCGCCTGCAAACCCCGCAAGCAACCCGCCGAGCGCAAACACCAGTCCGTAGAGCACGCCTATATTGATGCCCAGCGCCGAGACCATGGCGGGATTTAGTGCCGCCGCTCGCACGGTCTTGCCGAACCGCGTGCGTTCGACGACCAGCCACAGGACGATCGCAATCGCGGTCGTCACGCCGACCAGGAACAGATAGTATTTCGGCACCACGCCACCGGCGATGAGCAGCGGCGGCGACTGAAATGCGGCCGGCATGCCCATGGCCTTGAAGTCCGGGCCCCAGATGAATTTCACCGCGTCATCGAATATCAGAACGAAGCCGTAGCAGACGAGGAGTTGCATCAAGACATTGCGGCCGTAGACCCGGCTGATGAACAGCCGCTCGAACATGAGCGCAACGACAGCGGTCAAGGCAGCGCCTCCGAACAGTGTCAGGAGGTAGCTGCCGGTCAGCTTGAAGATCGTGAGCGCGAAATAAGCGCCCAGCATGTAGAACGAGCCGTGGGTGAAGTTGGTCACCTTGAGGACACCGAAGATCAATGTAAGCCCCGCCGCGACCAGAAATAACAACGTTCCGATGATGAGGCCGCTGGTTGCCTGGGTGACAATGCAGGCCGGCGAGGTGACGCAGTTCAGCAGCGCGGAAAGGTCCATAATATGCTCGAATTCGTCGGTTGGCCGGTAAGCGGGCTCGCGCTGCCGAGGCAGCGCGAGCCCAGTTGATTTTCGTAATGCCGCTCAGACATAGTGGTTCTTTTTCTTCCACTCCGCCTCGAGCTCGAGAATCTGATTCCAATCTCCCGGGGTGACGTCCGGCAGGTAGGGCTCGGTCGGGATCGTCGTGCCCCAGCCGATCGCGTAATAGATCACCGTGTGATCGTCTGCCCGGATTGTCAGCTTGCCGTCGGCGCCGAATGGCGATTCAATCGTCAGTCCCCGCAAAGCCTCGGCGAGCTTCTTGCCGTCGGTCGAGTTGATCTTCTTGGCCGCCACCGCGAGAAAATTCATAGCGGCCGCATTTTGCCACGACCATGTGGTCGGGTATTCGTTGTATTTCGCACGGTAGGCGTCAGCCCAGGCGGCGTTTGCCGCCGTTTTTGGGAACGTCTTGATGTAGCGGTTGCCGGAATGGATGCCGCTCGGAAGGTTCTTGACCACGGTCAGAGCGGTGTAGTCCGCCATGTTGACAGCGAAGGTTTCGATCTGGGTGAACAGCGAATAGATGTTGCCCTGATCGATAAACGACGTGAGATCACCGCCCCACAGGCATGAATAGAGCGCCTGCGGTTTGACCTGCAGGATCTTGGTGATCACTTCGGTGTAGTCCGGCTGGAACAGCCTCGGCCACGCCTCGCTGACGAATTCGACATTGGGCGCGAATTGCTTGACGTAGTCCACGAACAGCCCGGTCGTTTCACGCCCGTAGGCATAATCCGGCGAGCAAGTCATCCAGGTTTTGAGGCCCTTGGCTTTCGCGATCCCGGCCGCATAGGATCCGCCCACGATCGAATCATGGACTCCCTGGCGTGCGAGTCGGAAGGCATTCGGGATGTGCAGCTTCGGATCGGCCGTGAGCGAACTCGTCTCCGAAATGGAGTGCAGGCAAAGTGTGCCGAGATCGCGGACGACCTCATGCACCGCGAACGAGCCTGACGTTGCCTCGGCGTTGAGGATGATTTCGCAGCCGTCAGTGTTGACGAGATCGCGAACCACGCGCGCGGCCTCGTCAGGCTTGCCCTTGGAATCGCGGATGATCATCTCGATCGGCCGGCCGGCAAGCCCCCCGGCGGCATTGATCTTTTCGAGTTCAAGATAGACGGCATTGCGCGACGAGGTGCCGAGTTGAGCAACGCGGCCCGACAGAATCGTCGGCATTCCAATCCTGATGGTTTTGCCCTCGGCGCGTCCGATCCTCGGAGCGGCAAGAACGCCGGCAAGCGCCGCACCCGTTCCCTTGATCAGCCTGCGCCGATCGATAGCGGATTTGCACTTCGTCATTGGACTCCTCCCTATATTTTTATCGAGAATCCAACCTGGCTCGTCGACTAACCGCAGGGCGGTAGTCGGGAACTTGGCCGGAATTTCTCAGTCGCTGCGCCCCTGTGCCGAGATGCGGTCAAAGCGCTCCAGTCACGGTATCAGAACGATGCGGCCGACAACGCTGCCTGCCTGCAGATCATTGAGCGCGGATTCAGCCTCCTCAAGCCGGCGGGTTGTAATCGGAACCGGCAGCTCAAGCCCACCCTGCACCAGCCGAACCAATTCGCGCATCTCGTCCAAGGAGCCGACATAGGACCCTTCCGCGCGCAGCATGCGGAACGCAAGCGGGGGCAAGGAAAGGCTGTAAGCACCGCCAAACAGGCCAACATGGATATGCCGTCCGCCTTTTCGCAACACGGACAGGCCGAGGCCCATTGTCTCCGACGAGCCGACGAAGTCTACCGTTGCCGCTACGCCCGATCCGTTGTGCGCCTTGGCGAATGCCCGCAGGCCTTCCACGTCGTCTTTGTTGCCGTTGTCGATGGCGGCGGCGGCGCCAAGCCCAAGCGCCGCCCGTCGCTTGGCCGGGTCGGTGTCGGCCACCGCGATGCGCGCCTTGCAAAGCGCCCGGGCCAGGCAAACGGCCATCAGCCCCAGCCCGCCGGCGCCGATGATCAGCAGCGTATCGTCCTGCGTCATCCGGCCGAGATCGAGCTTTTTCAGCGCGCTGAAGGAGGTAAGGCCCGAGCAGGCGAGCAAGCAGGCAAGCTCGCTCTCGATACCATCATGTTCGATGAGATATTTCGCGTCCGGCACCATGACGTAATCAGAATAGGCGCCGTGAACGCGCGTTCCGATAATCCGTGGCGTGTCGCAGATATGCGCCAAACCATTGCGACACGGCTCGCAATTTCCGCACTCGATGTAGGGGTAGATGACATAGCTCTTGCCGATTTCGACATTCGCGGCGTTCGGACCCGTTGCGACGACCGTTCCGGCAGGCTCATGGCCCATTGTGAATGGCGGATAGACTCCGCGCGCTTCGATCGGAAATTTGTGTCCGTTACCGAGATCGAAGAATCCCTGCCGTATATGCAGATCGCTATGGCAGACGCCGCAGGCCTCGACATGAATGAGGATCTCACCGCCTTTTGGCTCGGGGGCCTCGGCGACCCGCAGCTCAAGAGGTTTTCCCCATTCAACTATTTGCATCGAACGCATCAGCGCTTTGTCTTTCGATCGGACTATCGCCGCCCTGTTCTGTATGACTCTGAGAGGTGAGGGTGCCCGCTCCGTCCCTGCAGCGCGCCTCAAGCTCTCATGACGTTACCTACGTGCCCAGCAACTCCGCCAATGTGCGTTCGGTGTCTTCGCCGCAAACAGGCGGCGGTTTGCGGTAGCTGACCGGCGTTTCCGAGAATTTTATGGGATTGCCAAGCAGGTCAACCTGCCCGGAGGCAGACAGGGCATGGGACATCGATATCTTCATTTCCCGCGCCGATACCTGATCGCTGTCGAACACGTCACGCAGCGTGTTGATCGGCCCGCCGGGAATCGACTCGGCGTTCATCCTCTCCAGCAGCCAATTGCGCTTCAGATGCTTCAGTTTCTCGATCAGGATCGGGAGCAACACATCGCGATTCTTCAGCCGCGCCGTATTGGTGACAAACCGCGAGTCTTCAGCCAGCTCCGGCAGGCCGATCAGCTCGCAGAATTTCCTGAATTGGGTGTCGTTTCCAACGGCGATAATCGCATAGCCGTCAGAGAATTCGAAAACCTGATAGGGAACGATATTGGGGTGCTCGTTGCCCCGGCGTATCGGCAATTGGCCCGACAACAGGTAGTTCGTGCCTTCGTTTACCAGGCAGGAAATCTGAACATCAACGAGTGAAATGTCGATGTGCTGACCTTGGCCTGTGGCATCGCGATGGCGCAATGCGGCCAGTATGGCGGTAGCGGCATATAATCCGGTGGCTACGTCGACGATGCCCACACCCACCTTGGTGGGCTGCCCGTCGGCGTCTCCCGTCAGGCTCATCATTCCCCCATAACCCTGCGCCAGCAGGTCATATCCGGGACGATGGGCATTCGGACCGGTCTGCCCAAAACCGGTGATCGAGCAATAAACGAGGCGCGGAAAGTCCTGCTTCAAATCATCATAAGACAAACCGTATCTGGCCAGGCCGCCGACCTTGAAATTCTCAATTAGGACATCGCAGCTTTCCAGAAGTCTTTTTATTGTCTTCGCGCCGTCGGGTGTTGCAACGTCAATGGCGACCGAACGCTTGTTGCGGTTCGCGCACAGAAAGTACGCACTTTCGCCGGTCGTCCTACCCTCGGCATCGACAAGAAACGGCGGCCCCCACGATCGCGTATCATCCCCGACGCCCGGCCGTTCGATCTTGATTACGTCTGCGCCCAGATCGCCCAAAAGCTGTGTGCAGGTGGGGCCGGCCAGAATGCGGCTCAGGTCGAGAATCCGCAGTCCCGCCAGCGCATTTGGTTTTGCCACCCTCAAACCTCACAGGCGTCCGGTTGCTTTTGCCGTCAATGGCGTACGATTGACGGCGGCAATGTAGCTCTGGGCTGGCCTCAAACAAAGCGTTAAAAACTGAACATCAGATTTGAAAATCTTAAAGCTGTAGCGGCGGCCATCCAGCCGTTTGGTTTGCAGCCGGCATCTCTTCAGGTGAGGCTTCGCCGCCGGACCGGTCCTTTCAGATGCGCCGGTGAAGATGCTCTCGAGCCGGAGCATTCAGTCTCTGGAAGCGCAAGATTCAAAATCGTCCAGTGCAACTCATCGACGCCGGTCTTTTAGAGAACTTAAACTTATCTCCAGCATTTCACGCTTTTCGGATTGGCTATTTAAAGTTAGGCTTGACGCCGAAATAGTGGGAAGGCGATTGCTAGCAAAAATCCGCTTTGGGCCGGATCGGCGCAACAGCATCCGGGCCAGAACGCTGGGGAATATTATTCGATGATTGAGCTGACAGATCAACAACGCCAGATGCAAAGTGCCGCCAGAGGACTCGCGAAACAGGTCATCGAAGGAAATGCCGCAAAGGTAGACGCAAGCGAAGAATACCCTTGGGCTAACGTGCGGGCGCTCAAGGAAGCCGGTTTCATGGGTATGACGATTCCGGAAGCCTATGGAGGCGCCGGCGCATCGTATTTCGACGCGATTCTTGTCATCGAAGAATTGGCGAAGGTCTGCGGCGTTACCGGCCGCATCGCCGTCGAAGCGAATATGGGCGCTATCGGAGCCATCATGATGTTCGGCTCGCAGGCGCAAAAGAAGCTGGCGGCTGACCTTGTTCTCAGTGGAGACAAACCGGCGATCTGCATAACCGAACCAGAAGCGGGCAGCGCTGCCTCTTGGATGACGACCAGGGCCGAGAAGCGTGGGGACAAATATATCATCAATGGAGCGAAGCACTGGATCACGGGCGGCGGCGTTTCCCGATTGCACCTGATTTTTGCGCGCGTTTTCGAGAACGGTGAAGATCAAGGTATTGGCGGCTTCATCGCACTGCGTGATGAGACTCCCGGCCTGCGGATTGGTCGCCGGGAGCCCGCCATGGGCCTGCGCGGCATTCCCGAAACGGAGATCCTCTTTGAAGACATGGAGGTGCACGGCGACATGATGGTCGTGCCCCCCGAAGGCGTGCGCAAAGGCTTTGCGGGTCTAATGAATGCCTACAACGCCCAGCGCGTCGGTGCCGCGACCGTGGCGCTTGGAATAGCGCAGGGCGCCTTTGAGTTGGCCTTGGAATATTCCAAGACCCGAGAGCAATTCGGCCGGCCGATTTGCGAATTTCAGGGGCTGCAATGGATGCTGGTGGACATGGACACGGATTTGAACGCTGCCCGCCTGTTGATTCATGCCGCGGCGCTTGACGTTAAGTCGAACGGTGGCTTCCCCAATGCGACCAAGGCCGCGCGCGCCAAGATATTCGCCGCGGAAATGGCGATTAGGACAACAAACAACGCATTGCAGATTTTCGGTGCCGCCGGATATTCGCGGCAGCTGCCGCTCGAGCGAATGTGCCGGGACGCGCGGATGTTTACCATAGGCGGCGGCACGGCGCAGATCCTGCGAACCGTCGTGGCATCGGGCCTGCTTGCGAGAAAATTGCCGCAGACACGCTATCCGAACGTAACGGAGCAGAGATGACGGCCGGCAATGCCTGAAATCCTGATCGGCATGTGTTCATGAAACGGGCGCGGTGGTGCAAAACGGCGTCGCTTCATAGCCGCGAAACGCCGTGCAGATTTTGCCGGAACACGTCACCGAAACCGCATGACGGAGCGCTCTAGGGGGAGTGGAGATCATGCGCGGAATGATTGCCGTCGTCACAGGCGGCGGCAGCGGGATCGGGGCGGCGACAGCGCGAAGAATTGTCGAAACGGGCGGATGCGTCGCGATATTCGATTTCAACAAGGAAGCCGGAGATATCCTGGCCGGGGAGCTTGGAGAAACGGCGATCGCTTTCCACGGCAATGTTCTTGATGAAAATGACTTTACGCGCTGCTTGGATGTTATCGAGGCCCGGTTCGGCCACATCAACGCGCTGGTTTGCAGCGCGGGAATAGCGCAGGTTGCGACCGCAATCGACAAATACCCGGTGCGTGAATGGGCTCGTGTCGTCGAGTCGCATTTGACCGGTACCTATATGAGTTGCCGGACGGCCGGCCTCCGCATGATCCAGAACAACACTCCCGGCGCGATCGTGAACCTTGCCTCGGTCGTCGGCATAAGCCCCGGCCCGACACTTGCCTATGCGCCCGCCAAGGCTGCCATTATCAACCTCACGCAAATTCTCGCCGTTCAGTGGGCGAAGCATGATATCCGCGTCAACGCGGTGGCGCCGGGCTTCACTGATACCCCGTTCCTCCGCCCCAGGGAGCGCGAGTATCAGCGGGATCTTACGCCAATCCTTCGTGCCGTACCCATCGGCCGGTTGCTGACTGCCCGCGAAATCGCGGAAGTCATTTTGTTCCTGCTGTCAGGCGTTGCCAGCGCAGTGACCGGCGTCACCATTCCTTGCGACGGCGGCTATTTGGCCGGCTGCGGGTGGTCGGCGTATGGTGGGTTTACCGAGCAGGCCAAATGAACCCGGGACGAAAGCAACCCGACGTCGCGTGGCAGCTGCGAAACTTGCGTGTGTTTCGCGACGGATCAGGTTGCAGCATGTGTCCGTGACCGAATGGAGTATCATGTGAGTGAGGGAACTGGATCTGCGGCAGGGCCCGCGAGCAGTCGTCGCGAGATGCGTGTCATCGACACAACGCTGCGGGATGCCCATCAATGTCTTTGGGCGACGCGCATGCGAACCGCGCATATGCTGCCGGTGCTGCCTCTTTTCGATCGTGCCGGGTTCGAATCGGTTGACCTCTTGGTACCGATCCACATTGACGTTTGTGTTCGCTTCCTCAAGGAAGACCCGTGGGAACGCGCGCGCTTGGCGCGCAAGGCAGCGCCTAATACTCTTTTCCGCTCGCTCATTCGCAGCAAGAACGGGCTCACGTTCGACTTCCAGCCTGATGACGTGATCGATCTCCTGGTGCACAGATACTACGCGAACGGTCTTCGCGTCATCGGCGCATTCGATGGCCTCAACGATGTGGACAATATCGTCGAGGCGCTCAAGACGTCGAAACGTCTGGGAGCCTATACGTTCGGCGCGCTTTCGTTCTGCGAGAGCCCACTGCATACCGACGAGCATTTTGCGGCTACGGCCAAAGCGCTGGTCGAACGCGCCGACATCGACGCGATCATGATCAAGGACGCCGGCGGCCTCCTCACCGTCGATCGAATCCGCACATTGATGCCGAAGCTCCGCAGCGCCGTGGGAACGCGGACGATCGAACTGCACAGTCACTGCCTTACGGGGCTTGCCCCGCTTGTCTATCTCGAGGGCGCAAAGCTCGGCTGCGATCACCTGCACCTATCAATCAAGCCGCTCGCGAACGGCTCGGCGCAGCCCGCCACGCAGACGGTGGTTCGCAACCTTCGTCAGCAGGGATTCGCGGTCAACGTCGATGACGAGTTGATCGACGAGATAGGCGAACACTTTCAACGGATCGCCGACGCCGAAGGCAAGCCGGTGGGCGTTCCAGCCGAATACGACGCCTTCCATTACGAGCACCAGATGCCCGGCGGAATGCTCAGCAATTTCCACGCGCAGCTGGCGGCGGCCGGCCTGTCGCACAAATTCGAGGAGCTGCTGAACGAGTGCGCCGCCGTGCGTCGAGATCTCGCCTGGCCGATCATGATCACACCATTTTCGCAGTTCGTCGGCACGCAGGCGGTTTTCAACATCGTCCACGGGGAACGCTATGCCGTCGTTCCGGACGAGGTCAAGAAATACGCCCTCGGTTATTACGGCAAACTGCTTGGGCCGGTCGAACCCAACGTGCTTGATCGAATTGTCCAGAACGGCTCGCGCCGGATTCCGCTCAAGCCCCCGCCCATCGAGCCGCTCGTCGCCAAGGCCAGGAAAAAATATCCGAATGCGTCGGATGACGAACTTCTGTTGCGCATAATGCTGCCGGCCAGGGCCGTGGACGACATGATCGCCGCCCAGCCGTTTGACACGCGCTATCAGCCGGCTTCACCGATTGTCGATCTGGTGCGCGAGCTGGCCAAGCGCAAAAGGCCTTCGCACGTGCACCTCAGCAAAGGCGGCCTCTCCATCGCCATGACGACCGGCCGTCAAGCCGGGAAAAGTGCGGAGCGATAGGTGGCCACCGAGCGTCTGACCCGCAGCGACATCGAAGCGATTATCGAGATCGTCAAGTCCGCGGAGGACATTGAACATTTCTCGCTGGTCTACGAGGGGATGGAAATTCGTATTTCACGACGCTCCGAACGTGACGCGTCCGCGGCTCAACAAGAAGAAATCCGAATTTCCCAGGGCGCGGCGGTCCCGGCCGGAGCAGTCGCCGAAGCAATCGAAGCGAAGCCCGCTATTGCCGCCGCGAACACCGCGCAAACGAACCCGGCAGAGAAGCCGGCCGCGCGAGAAAACGCGATTGTGGTGAAGGCCCCGATGGTCGGCACGTTCTATCGCTCGCCGGCACCGGGCGAGCAACCGTTCGTCGAGGTCGGACAGGAGATCACGCCCGACACGGTGCTTTGCATCATCGAAGTGATGAAACTGATGAACTCGATCTCGGCGGGGGCCGCCGGCACCGTGACGGAAATCCTGGTGGGTAACGCCGAGCCCGTCGAATTTGGTCAGGCGCTAATCGTGATCGAGCCGAAGGCCTGAAGCGTCAATGGTACGGCCGCTTCGTCGCGTTCTGATTGCCAACCGGGGAGAGATTGCCCTTCGTGTCATCCGCGCTTGCCGCGAGTTGGGCCTCGAATCGATCGTAGTGTTTTCAGAGGCCGACCGCGATTCCCTGCCTGTTCAGTTGGCGGACCGGGCGATATGCATCGGCGCTGCGATAGCCGCGAAAAGTTACCTCAATGCCGAAGCTATCGTGGGCGCCGCGGTTGCATTCAAGGCCGACGGCATCCACCCCGGGTACGGCTTCTTGTCCGAGAAGGCTGATTTTGCGGCGCTCTGCGAAAGGGAGGGCGTGACGTTTGTTGGACCAAGGTCGCAAACCATCCGCAGTATGGGCAACAAAGTGGCCGCCCGGGCGATCGCCAAGGCGGCCGGCGTGCCGACGATACCGGGCTCGGAAAACGCCATCGCCGATCTGGCCGACGCCATGCGTGTGGCCGAGGAAGTGGGCTACCCGTTGTTGATCAAAGCCGCCGCGGGCGGCGGCGGCCGTGGCATGCGCATCGTCGAACGCGCCGCGGATCTGAAGAAGCTGGTTAACGAGGCGATGGCCGAGGCCCAGGCCGCGTTCGGAGATGCTTCGGTTTACATCGAAAGGTATTTAAGTAACATTCGTCATGTCGAAGTGCAGCTCTTGGGTGACGGAGAGAAGATCGTCCACCTCGGCGAACGCGACTGCTCGAGCCAGCGGCGCAATCAAAAGCTTCTCGAGGAATCGCCGTGCCCTGCAATCGACGCCACGCTCCGCCATGAGATCTGCACGGCCGCGGTGCGCCTGTGCGAAAGCGTCGGTTATTCGAATGCCGGGACGGTCGAATTCATTTTCGATCTGGATAGCATGGCCTATTATTTCATCGAGATGAACACACGCATTCAGGTTGAACATCCCGTAACGGAGATGGTCACCGGGATCGACCTGGTGAAGCAGCAGCTGCAAATCGCCGCCGGCGAGCCTTTGCCTCTTCGGCAAGACGAGATCCGCTTCCAAGGGCACGCCATCGAATGTCGGCTCAACGCCGAAGATCACACGCGCGCGTTTAGGCCCTGTCCGGGTCTCGTAACCTCGTTTCTTCCGCCGGGGGGGCCCGGCGTGCGGATCGATAGTCACCTGCGGTCCGGATATGAGATCCCGCCCTATTACGATTCCCTGGTTGCAAAACTGATTTGCTGGGGCCGCGATCGCGAAGAGGCGCGGGTTCGAGTTGCGCGCGCACTGCAAGAGATCCGAATCGACGGCGTTCACACGACGGTTCCGTTCCACCGAAGCTTGATCGACACTCCGCAGTTTCGCTTGGGGCGGATAAACACGCGGTTTGTGAACGACCTTGTCGGCGGGTGATCACACCGCGAAGCCATGGATCGATGCAAATGAACCTTCGCTTTCTGCAGACCATCGTCGCCATTTCGGAGCACCCCACCTTTGTGGCCGCGGCACGAAGTCTGGGGCTCAGCGATTCGGCGGTTAGCCTTCAGATCAAGTCGCTGGAAGACGAATTGCAATTGCAGATCCTCGACCGGCGCACGCGACCGCCGACGCTAACCGATGCCGGTCACAATCTCGTCGAGCGCGCGCGGCAAATGCTGCGAATCGCCGACGACATTCGCGCGCTGAGCGAAACCGAGATCCTGTGCGGCCGCGTGACCATCGGCGCCGTACCTTCGGTGCTTGTCTATCTGCTTGCCCCGGCGGTTGCCGAGTTGCGCAAAGACCATCCCGAACTGATCATCGGATTGCGCGCGGGATTGTCAGGCGACCTTGCACAAAGTGTGCGTGATCGTGAAGTTGATCTGGCGATTGTCACCGGCCCTACCAATTTGCCCTCCGAGATGCGCACGGACGTGATCTGCCGCGAGCCGTTGGACGTCATCGCCTCGACGTCCGCAAAGCCTCGAAGTATCAACGAGTTTCTCACCGCGCACCCGTTTATCTGGTTCAACCGGCGCACGTGGGTCGGAGGGCAAACCGAGCAATATCTGCTGGAACACAAGATCTATGTGCGGCCTGTAATGGAAATCGATTCAATTGACGCGGTCGAGGCTTTCGTTGCGCACGGGCTGGGCATTTCGATCACGCCGTTGCGCTGCAATGTGCCGGTCAATCCGTCGCTGCAACGCTTCCCTATCGGAAAGCCACGCCTATATCGAGATCTCGCCATGCTGCAACTGCACAACAGTCCGCGGCAGCAGGTTGCTAGGGTCCTGTTGGAAAAACTGCGCAAGGTCGCGGAGGGTGCGGGCCGGTCCCAACCACCAATGGCGGGATGCACGGTGCGACGCCACGCGTGCGCGTCGAAGGAGAAGCACGGCGCGAGCAACGGCAGCGCGAGGCGCAAGGCTTGAACGGTTTCCCTCGCCGCGGCCGGTCTATCCGGGCACTGCGGCAAGCCGATGACGCCATTTGCTGTGGCGTCGATATTTTTGTAAAGCAACCTCGCTTTACCCTAATGGCTCCTGAAATTTCAGCAGCCGGCCGGCATTCGCCATGACCGCCAGCGTGCTGAAATTGTGCAACAGCGCTGCGACGAGCGCCCCGCTCGCACCCAGGACGCCGGTCGCAGCGCAAGCCACGATGACCACCGTCCAGCCGAGACCGATCCCGATATTGGTGTGGATCGTCCGCCGACAACGCCGGCTCAGGCGGATGCAGGTGCCGAGACGTCGAAGATCGTTCGTCATCAGAACCAGGTCAGCCGATGCCAATGCCACATCGGAACCTTGGGCGCCCATCGCAACGCCGACCGCTCCCACCTTGAGCGCCAAAGAGTCGTTGATGCCGTCACCCACGACCAAGGGTCGATAGCCGGTCTTAATTTCATCCAGGACGAAGGTCATCTTGTCCGCCGGGAGAGCTTCAGCGCGGACATTTTGCATGTCCAAAGCCGCGGCAATCCGCTCGGCAACCGCGACGCGATCGCCGGTGAGCAGCGATTGTCGTTGCAGGCCGAGTTGGCGGAGATTCGCAATCGCCTCCCGCGCCTCGGGGCGCAACTCATCCGCGAGCAATATCCAGCCCAAAAACTTCGGGCCGAGCGCGAGCCCTGCGATTGGGCCATCGTGGCTCGGCGGCCGGGAGGGTTCGACACCCAATTCGTCGAATAGTTCGACTCGGCCCAGTGCGACCGTCACCTGATCGAGTCGTCCGACGACGCCCAGCCCTCCCGATTCCTTGACTTCCTCGAAATCCAGCCTGCGGCCATTTTCCGTCGGCGCCGCGATGGCGCGGCTGACCGGGTGATTGCTTGCAGCCGCGAGATCGCCTGCCAATCGCATGAATTGCTCACGCTCGACGCCCGGCTCGGGTCTGGCCTCAACGACTCGCAATTGGCCGACCGTCACCGTTCCGGTCTTGTCGAATATCACGGCGTCGACGGTAGCGAGATTTTCCAGGAAGGCCGCGCCCTTCACCAGAATGCCATGCCGGCTCGCGGCAGCAATCGCGCAAATGGCCGTCGCCGGCGCCGCCAGCACGAGCGCGCATGGGCAAGAGGCGACGAGGACGGCGAGCGCCGCCATCGTGCTGCCCGACAGGAACCAAACACCGGCGGCAAGCAGCAAGACCAATATCATGTAACGT